>Ga0105053_10002287_pt1 | contig 29914 bp, 22 predicted proteins | sample BON01_FD_78093 | JGI IMG/M metagenome (GOLD analysis project Ga0105053, IMG submission 78093) | Freshwater microbial communities from Lake Bonney liftoff mats and glacier meltwater in Antarctica - BON-01 | ecosystem: Environmental > Aquatic > Freshwater > Ice > Glacier meltwater | place: Lake... | reverse complement strand
TCCACATGACTCAGTCCGAAAGGGTCAATTGCAAAATTGTCTGATACTTACTGTTGACACACCGGTTTATATGCTTAAAATACGCTCCCTAAATGCGGGAATAGCTCAGTTGGTAGAGCATCACGTTGCCAACGTGAATGTCGCGAGTTCGAGTCTCGTTTCCCGCTCCAAATATCAAAGACCCGGCATGGTTTATACCAGCGCCGGGTTTTTTATTGCCTGTGGTTATTTTAACAGTCGGATTTCAAGTTTAAATCCGGGCAAACTTTGAGTTTTCGCGCTTAATCCGTGGCAAAGTGATTCAACCGATAGTAGAATAGCGCGCTTCCGGAAACCTGTCCGGAAACTCTACCCTGAGGCCAGGTGGCAGAGTGGTTATGCTGCGGCCTGCAAAGCCGTCTACGCCGGTTCGATTCCGACCCTGGCCTCCATTTTGGTGGACCTTCGGCCCACCAAAATGGAAATCATGGTGGAGCGCCGGTAGCGAGCCACCGCACTTCGTATTAATTGGTGGCGTTTGTGCCTGCTGACGCATCGTAAACCTCCTGAAATACTTCATGCGAGCCTTTCAAATTGAACGAATGTTCGCTGCCGCCAATATCAAATGTGATTTTCTTCTCAGAATTGAGGTTCGGGATGCTGCCGAGTTTGTAGTTGGGGAGATCTACGGCCCAGCTGTAGAAGTCCATGCTCACTGGTGCGGTTTCATCGCTGTCTTTCAACCTCGTTACATTTCGGACTTTTACCGAACCCTGTGCGCTGTAACTTATCGTTGAACCAATCCAATGCGGCTATAATCAATTTCATTTCAATTCCTTTGGTCGGCAATCAATTAGTTCGCAGACTACAGTTAATCAATAGAGGCATCAAGTGCACTTCAAACTGCGACTTGAATGTCCCGGTTCGATTACAATACGCGGCCTGATTAGAAATTCGGGGCAGTGTCCGGAACCCTTATTGATTCTGATGTTCCTAACTATCTTATGCGCCAGTAAAGAGATTGAGAAAAACAGTTTTGCAAACTTTGAACAAAACCAAATCGACGTCACATAGATACCTCAGATGGCTATTCATCGCGTTGGCGATTGGCGCTACAGGCGGGTTAGTGGGTTGTGCCGGCATGGCTACGGGTGTGGATACCTCTAAATACTCGCGATTGGCGCCGGAGGAAATCACGGAACAAACCTCTTCCGATGCTGCAGCAATGGTGGTGATCCGCTATCCGGCGATGATTCATGAGTATGCCGAAAACCTGTTTGTGAGTTCGTTTGCGATCAATGCGATTGGTGGTGATGTGCCGGCGGCTACCGCCAAAGCACAGACTTCACGGGTCGCGCAATCGATGGTAGAGAAGTCCAGCTATTACGCTATGTCACTTTATCGCGAATTGAAGAAAGTGTTGCCCGAGAATTCAGTGCTGTTGTCTCCGCATATCATCGCCTGGGACAAAGAGCGGCAGTTGCACACCCGTCCATTACTGGCCTCCGAGCAGGTCCCCAGTGTGTTAACGATCGATTTCAGTATTTATTCCTACCCGGATATCGAGAAGATGATGGATGCGCCGCCAGTTACGTTTGGCGATTTGGTCACGCCGTTGATCGTGGTAAAAAGCAGTCGCTGGGTACAACCGTCGTTGAGTGGGTTACTGGTCAGTAGCCCGCCACTGGAAAGTGCGGCCTGGCGCGACGTGCAGGATGATGCGGCCAGACACTTTGCAGCCCGTATGCAGGGCGACGTCTGGAGTGAACCCTCGTCACTGGATTTCATTTCATTTCTGGCTGAGCGCGATCAACGTGCGATCGGCTTGCCGGGCAAATCAAGTTTGAGTGGCGACTATCAAACAATAGCAGTAGAACAATACCCGTTAGAGAAAATCCAGATGGATGGCCCGATTGTTGGCCAACTCGAAGATGATGCATCGATAGACCCATTTGTGAGCAGTTTTGTAAACGGCGCCAGCACCAGAATCGTCGACATTCTCAATTCCATCGATCATGACCGCGCAACCTTTTTCTCGCGTCAGACCGCGCTCAGCCGTTTTGATCCGGAGTTGGCTGATGTGTTTTTCGTGCAATCCCAGGACGAGAGCGTACGAGCCAGACTGCAATTAGCAGAAGCATTGGTAGGTGCGGAACGAGAATTTTTATCCGCTCAGTCGGACAGCATTTATGACGGCACTTATAGCGGTGATTATGGCCAGAAAATGCGCAAAATTCTGTCCGCTGAATACCGCATGCTGGAAGAACGACGCCGTTTAGCGCGCCGGCAGAACATCTCCACAGCGGTCGCAATCATTGCGCTGGCAGGTTCCGTCTATGGTGCGGTGGCGTCATCGGCTGCCAGCACAGCAGCGGTCGTTGCAGCATCCGGTACAGCTTTGGCTGGATCAGCATGGGCTTTGCACAAATCACTCGGCACCAAAACAGAGTCAGAGGAAGTGGGGCGCTATTTTCTAACCCGTATGGCACCCACTTTTGACCGTCAGATGTCGGTGCAAATGGAGTGGTTGGAATCCAAAGAATTAATCACTGCTCGCGGGTTTTCAGAATTCAGAAACAAAACATTAAGCCTTTACCAGGCGCGTGTACGTTCCATGACCGTCAATGTGGAACAGTACTGCACATTCAGTTATCCAGGTATTTCAGCCAGCGAAAGTAACTGGTACGGTACATGTAATGAAGGCAAGGCCAGCGGCCGCGGCTATGGATTACTGGATAACGGTCGCGGCGAGACAATCGAATACCTGGGCTTTGCCAAAGACGGTATGGCTTCCGGTAGCGGCGGCATGATCATGAGGAAACGCGGGCAGCTGGGCGCTACTTATCTGGAGGGCGAATTCAAAAACGGCTTACCCGACGGCACGATCAAAGTAGAAAAGCTGGGATCCACACCTTCATTGCGGCAGTTTACAGCCGGCCAGGACACCGGCAGGGCCAGATATGACAATTTTCAATCACTGAGTTTTAAAACCAGCTCAGCTGCAGCGATCACAAACAATCCATGAAATTTAAAGCATTTCATCAGGCAAGTTGGCTTTGCATTTTGCTCATTGCAAGCTCGCATGCATTTGCAGCCATCAATTTTGACGCCATAGATTCGCTGCCTCCGGGCGAGCAGTACCGGCAGTTGAGTCTGGTGCTCATGATCCACGGCGGCGCGGAGCCACAATTGATCGAGGCCATGTATCAGCAATCAGGTGGCGCATCTTCAGATAGCAGCACCAGCTTTGACCCGGACGCCTACAAAACCCCTCTGACCCGAATTGTCGATCAGGAGTCCATGCTCAATGGCGCTGCAGCTTTGTTGCGCTTTGCGCAAGATTCCGCAGCAGAGATTGAAAAGAAACTGCAAGAGACCAACACACAAAACCCTGTGCTTATCAGCATGGTCGACCTCAAGGCAATTAGCGAGGATGCCATCATTATCCGCAACGCAATTGCCGATAGTGTGAGCTATGCCGGCATAGCTGATACCGACCTGCTTGAGCAACAATTGCAGAACTACCGGGTGCGTACTGTGAGATTCAGAAACATGATGGAATTTGCAGACTACAACAAAGAACTGGGGCAGTTGACGGAGGAAGCCATCTTGTCAGTGGGCGGCAAGCTGGATGCCTACCAGCGTATGTTTGAAGAAGAACTCGAAACAACCGGCTTTGACAAGCAAATTGAATCGGCTGAATTTATTTATAACCGAGATGCAGATTTCGATAAAAAGGCCGCCAAAATGACGCAGGAGATTATGGAGTTCATGATTCTGTCGAAAAGCCAACCCAACCCTTAAACGGATTGATTCAGCATCCCATCTGCCAATCTACATTCATAAAGCGTCAGTCTAACCCGGACTAACCATTTTCCGGTTGGACTTCATTTTTCGGTCGGCCTTCATTTTTATCATTACCTTTTGAACCGTCTGGCGAATCTTCTACCGAGACACCCTGAGCCTTCATCAAATCCTCGATGGACAAGGTATCTGCCGGTGGAGAAGTTTGCGTACCCCGGCTCAGTGCTTCGAAGGCGTTTTGAGTAGTTCCTGCCTTCGATACCTCGTCATCGTCATTTGCCAAAGGAGAAGTAGAGGCAGGTGCTGGCTCTGTGACAGGCTCACTATTATCTTCTTCCGGGGATTCAGCCATTTCATCTTCAGCATCGGATTCTGATGATTCACCTGATTCAGCCAACTGTTGGTCGTTCGATTGATTTTCCTGCGCGGTGGCTTGTGCCATGTCTTGTGGCTTGCCAGATTGACCTTGATCTCCGGATTGAGATTCAGAGCCGTTTTGACTTTGTGCACCCTGACCCTGTGTGAGAAACTGCAATGCGTTTTCGGAAACGCCGGCATTACGGGCTTTTTCCTGTTGAGCTTCGCTGGCGCCAGGTGAGTAGCCTTCTTGTGCCTGTGCTTTGCTGCTTTCTGTGGACTGCTGTTGAGACTCTTGCCCTGACTTCCCCGCTTGACCGGATTGGCCGTCTTGCCCTTGTGAACCCGCATTCTGCCCCTCAGAACCTGGTTGATCTCCGTTCTGCTTGTCTGGTTGACTATTGTTGGAGCCCCCAGACGTTGAAGCCGCTGCGTCCGCCGATTTTCGTGCTGCCTCAGTGCGAGCCGAATTGCCGTGTATCTGGGCTTCGCGTTCCTGATATTTATCTACCAGTTCATCCCAGGCCTCAGCTTCTTGTAGCTGCAATTCCCGGTCGCCTTTCGCAGCCTCGCTTGGCACATAGGCATATTGCTTGTTTTCATCGCCTTCCTGCCATGCACCTTCCTCAACAATCACTTCACGCAACTCGTTCCTCAGGTGTTTCTGGGAAGACTCCGGCAATTCATCCAGCTTTTGGCTGCCGGGCTGAAAAGTATTGATGGGCATGGTGTTGGTTCGGGGGTCCCGATCCCTGAGCTCCATAAAACGACGGTAGTTCTCTTCGTTATGTTCAACTTCAGAACTGCCGCTGTCCTTACTTTTTTCTGCCTCCGGTGAATCCGCCGGGGCCGCCTCTGCCGGGGTGACATCTGTTTGCGTGGTGCTGGTAGCATCGGGCTCGGAAGGAACAGCAGTTGCTGCAGCTTCATCGGCGGATGGCTCTTGTGTAGTTTGCGCATACACACCCGGCACCATCAGTAACCACAATCCCGCTGTAAAAACACTCAAACCATTGATGTGTACCCTGAGCTGCATCAGTCTTCTACCTTGCGTAACACTCTAAAACCAGTGAAGTCATTGCGATCGCCATTTTTCAGATTAAAACGAGCCGGCAGCCGGATTTCGCGACTTCCGGTCACCCACGAACCGCCGCGCGTCATATGCGAACTGCAGATGCCACGACCCCATGCGCTGCCGTCTACCGGCGCATCCAGATAAGAAAGATTCATGCAGTCCGCGGTCCATTCCGCGACATTACCAACTGTATCGAAAAGGCCGAACGCATTGGCACTATAGGATCCAGCAGGCGCAGTACCCAGCGGCAATTTGTCGCCACATTGCGTGTGCTGCCATTTAAAACCAGTTTCTGATCCGGCAATATTGGCGAAAGCACACACCTGTTCCGGCGAACCACCCGACCAATCAGATTCTTCGCCGGCACGGGCAAAATACTCCCATTCGCTTTCACTGGGAAGCCGATAGCTTTGTTCAGTTTTATCACTCAGCCATTGAACATATTCCTGAGCGTCATTCCACGATACCATAATCACCGGACGCTGACCGCGCCCCCAATTGTTATCGGGTGGACGGGTGCTGCAGCCACTATCGGCTACACAAGCATCCCACTGCGCCATGGTGACTTCATGTACTCCAGCTGCAAATGGCTCAACGATCGTTACCTGGCGACGGGGTTTTTCCATACTAAGAGCAAGCGCAGAATTCTCTTCAGAACCCTGCCAATAAGTCCCGGCAGGAAGTACCATCATTTCAGGACAATCGGCACAATCGTGGAATGTTTTGCCCGGGCGCAGGTCAAGTTTATCCAGCAACTGCAAGGCCTCGGCCACATGCTTACCTGTGGGATAAGCATCGATATACGCCTGCAACGATTGCTTGCTGTTGATCTTTTTGGCTGACTCAAACGCCTGCTTTTCGCTACCGGCACTTAGCAGCAACTGTCGAATACGATTGGCTTCCTCAACGTGCTTGCCCGCTGGCCACGACGTGATGTATTGATCAAAAGCTGCAACGCTACGCGTACCTGAAGCCATTTCCCAGGCTTCCTGTTCCTGCCGTTCCAACTCCAGTCGTTCACGTTCCTTGCGCGCCTGTTCCTTTTTGATTTTATCAATCCGGGTCATGGCCTCAGTTTGATGCAGGCCATCCGGAAACAGCTCCAGATAATCTTCATAGGCCTGGACCGTATTTTCAGGTGACAGTCGGCTCCAGTTATTTTCATCCAGAATGTCTAGCTGGGTTGCCGCTTGCGGCCTGAAAACTGACTTTGGATAGTCCTGAATAAAGCGTCGATAGCCATCAATAGTGTCAGCGTCGAGCGCCGCGTGCCAACGGGTGGTCTCTTCGGGCGTCGGCTCCTCGTATCCACCACGACCTGGCGCACCTGGCTGTTTAGCTTTGCTTGAAAAATCGGGCAGGCTGATGATGTCGTCATCGGATTTATCGGTTAACAAAAACCCTGCGATTACCAACATCAAAACAACAAACGCGCCCAATAATACTTTCGGCAGCCACTCTTTGCCTTCTTCGTTGTTGGCCTTCTCAGAGGTGCCGACCGATACCGTGCGCAACCAGTCCAGACTCTTAAATGATTTTTTCCAATGCGCGACATCTCGAGGCCGGTTCTCAGAGCGTATATTTAACCCGAGCTCAACCGCGTCACGGATTCCGCCATATTGTCCGGCAGGCAACATTTCAGTAAACGGTTTCAGTGGATCACTTTGCCCGGCTGCTAATGCTTGTTTCCGACTGTCGCCGGGTGCCGGTATAACGCCTGTTACTGCACGATAAACGCACGCTGCCAGGGCATAAATATCCGTCCAGGGTCCAATAACACCTTCTTTGTCGCTTTGCTCAGGCGCAGCGTAGCCTTCACTGCCAAAACGTTTACCGCCCGCGACATCACCGTTATTGGCAGCTGCAGCGCCAAAGTCCAGCAACACCGGCTGGCCGCTGCTGCTCATGTAGATATTGGCTGGCTTGATATCCTGGTGAATCACGCCTTGTGCGTGAATGTACTCGAGCCCTTCCATTGAGGCCAGCAACAAAGCCCGGGCGGCATCCGGCTTTAACAGACCGTCCGATTCCAACAATTGCTGCAGCGACCGCCCCTGATAGTAGGGCATCAAAATATAGGCCGTGCCGTTTTCCTGAAAATATCGCAGCACTCTGACCACGTTGGGGTGATCAAAACCCCCAGCCAGTCTTGCCTCATCCAGAAACACTTTCAGGCCATCAGCAAACTGTTCAGCAGCGTCCGCATTCAGACACTCAACACTGCCATCGTCATGCCGCGAAACGAGATCTGCAGGCAAGTATTCTTTTAACGCAAAACGTGTCCCGATCAACGGGTCGGTTACCAGATAGGTGATGCCAGAAGTACCCTGACCGAGTATCTCACTGATATGCAGGTCTGCGATGCTGGTACCGGGCTGTAGCGCCATCGATTCTGGATTCATGACAATCGCTCGATCTTGTACTTCACAGCAATGGTGAAACGCACATCACCCAGAGTAATTTCATCCGTCGGCCCGATATACATAATCTCACCTGGCAAACACGGCACAGCACCAATAAAGGTGCCATTATTGGAGTTCAGATCTGAAAAGGTGAGGGCTTTCATTGTGCCTTTGAGCCGCGCATGTTGGCGACTGATGGTCGGCGACTCAATGCTGATATCAGCATCTCCACGGCCAATAATGATATCAATGTGGGCCTTGTCTGCAATGCAATAACGGCTGAACTTGCTGAGATTGCTCAACTGCCCCGTCACACAAATGATGGCATTAAAACCCTCCGGCAACTGTGTGATATCCGGCATCTGGTCTTCGACTGCAGCATGATCAGTCAGGCCATGTACGGCTCGATCAGTTGAACCTCTCGACAGCTCGATTGTTGGTGGCTCTTTAACCGGCGCGCGTCGGGGCAGGCTTGCGGCAGGCGGCGCAGTATTGCTACTGACCAGGCGCCAGAGCGTGCCCAATTTGAAAATCAAAGCTGCCAACAATACAGCGATCAGTAACCATAGCCACCATGGCACCAATGCCCAGATCGACGGAGCGGGGCGATTGTCATTTGATTCAACCGTTCTGCCCGTTGTTGCTTCCCCGTCCAGGCTATCATTACCGCCAGGTATTTCTGGCTCAGCATCAGCAACGACTGGATCGCTTGCATCATTGATACCGTCGATCAGCCTTGGCATTTTTTCAACGACCGAAGGCGGCTGATTGCTCGATATCACCGGTGCGTTTTCAGTTATCCGCGCGTCCGGCGCTTTTTCACTGGCCGCAGAGGTATCGCAACTGGCAGGCGCTAACTTAACTTCCAGGTTCGCCAATGCTTTCAGCAAGGCTGCGCCTATGATCGATGTCGAGCCTCCACTTGTGAGGCTTTGAGCGCCGCTGGCCAGGCTTACACCGGCCAGAAAACCACAGACATCCAGAATAGGACCACTGACATTGGGTAATTCGTCCGCATTGACCACACGCCACTGGTTACGCCCACTGGCAGGCAATACGTCCACCGGCAACCAGAGCGGTGCAGCACCTTCCGCAATCTGCTCAGCTGGCGGAAATGCAGCCAGATGAAGGTCGCCATCAGAAGGTGAACCTAATTTGGATTGGAGAATCGGCGTGCGACTTAAACCATCAACTGATATCAGGGCCAAACCCGATGTGTCATCGCGACTAACCAGCTTTGCAGGACGGGCATAGGTCGAAATATCTGTACCGCCATCCATGACCACAATCTCGTCAGCGTCGGATATAAAATCGGCGGATACAATGACCAGGCCGTCTGCCGATACCACCACGCCAGTCGTTGGTTGGACGCGGGTTGTTGAAACCAACTTCAAAACCAGCACAATCGGGCCATCCGAATAAACCGACGCACGGGCAGTTGCAGACAGACATGCGGCGAGCACCATTGCGGCCAAAACAATCAGCAAGCTGCGGCAAGTTCTGGCACTCATCCTCACGATGAGGTCATGTGAGTTCAGCACCTGCATTAAGGTGCATACAGCCGGTTAATTAAATTGTCCAGGCAGTATTGACCGGATTTATTCAGCGTTTGCTCTTCACGGCCTTGAATCACATTCTGAAGAAACACCAGAATGGCGGCCATGACAAGTGCCACCAAAGTTGTGCTGAACGCGACGCCCAGACGCTCGGTCACCTGATACAGCATTTCGGGGCTTTCGACATTGGCCCGGTCACCTGCGTAGTTTAGTGCCAGCATGATGCCGATAACTGTTCCGATAAAGCCGAGTGATGGAATCAGCCAGGTGATGTAACGAATGATGCTGTAACGCAGGTCCAGTTCGTGCAAAAACAGTTCCAGGCTCGAATTCAGCAAGGAGTTGGTCTGGTCAACAGAGTGGCCCAGGTTAAAATTGAGCACACAACGTTCGATCAGCCTTGGCAAAAAGCAAATGCTGCGATATTTACTGCTGCGAACTTTCTGGTAAATGGGCGTGAGGTCATCACCCGGGCTCAAAACGATTTCTTCTCCAACAGGCAAATAACCGCGGGAGAACTGATCCTCTTCCTGCCGGCCGGCCTGCCAGCGCAATGCCAATTCACCCAAGCCGATAAAAAAAGCAATCCACAGAATATTCTGCACGGTAATTGGCCAACTGGCCCGCTTGACGTCCAGCAGAATGGCTGCCGCATCCGGTGGTAAAATCCGGGCCATTAAGGCAATTACCAGAATGGCTGAAACAAATGCGATCAGCAATGTTAATTGACGTGTCATATTGTGTTACTCATCAGTGTAATTCTGTTCAATTTTACCGGTCAAGGGATTACGCCTTGGCCTTGCTAGTTTGGCACCGGAAGTGGAGTCGTCGCGGTTGTTCGGGCGCGCTGATTTGTGCCGGCGTAATGAAAAATGTTCGTCGTCCAGTCGAATATCAACACGTTTGCCAAAAGCTGCTATCAACTGTGTCAATGGCGTTTCGTGCTCACCAAAGCGGATCCGGTCAGCAACACATAAGCGAATTTTGTGAATTTTGATCCATTGCTCATGGCGGTTCAGGTAGGTGTTGACACCGGATCCCGCATCCAGCAAATAGACACGCCCGTCATCACACAGTTCAAGCCGGGCTTGCACCCCTGCAATGTCAGCCTGATCAATAATCAAATCACAATCAGGGTCGCGACCAATAATTTTAATATTCAATGTCTTATATTCCCATGGTTACTGGGCAAGCGCCAGAAAGCCGCCCGAATTGGCCCGGGCCAGACTTTCCATAAACTCAACCGTGCCTTTGTATTTGAAGTAATCACCCACCGTGACCGCATGTATTTCCTTCTTTTCACGATTGATACGGGTGATGTCCTGCGCCAGCGCTCGTGGCGGCAAATCGCCATTAAAGTCCGGGTTGGGTAAGCCGTCACTGATTAAAATAATGGCCTCGGCTGGCGATGCAAATGCCTCTTCAAAAGCCGCTTGCAAGGAAGACCCGCCAGCGTATTTGCCAGACAGGCCTTGCATGAACTTGAGCGCCTGTGAGCGGCTGGCGCGACTCATTTTAGCCAGCCCACCAGTCTCAGGCCAGCGATAGTAATGTGCGCCGGAATCAAGCTGCTGGAACCCCATAATGCTGAATTCATAGCCAGGTTGCAGCGAGGACAAAGCTCTGGACACCGATTGGTAAATCAAATTGTTGTAATCACCCAGATATTTGTTCATATCGATCAGCAGCATGATCTTTGTTTTATCGGTTTTTAAGCCCAGAAATCGGAACGTAACCAGATTGGTTGATATCTCTTCTTCTGTTTCTGCGATGCTCGGCGGTGGCGGGGCAGGTTGCTTTTTGCGCGATTGAAGCAAGGCATCAACCGTTTCGACTTCACTGGAAATGATGTCCTGTTCCGCCAACAGTTCGGCTTGACGAGCCTGAGCGGCTTTCAGTGAATCCTGACTTGCCTGCTTGCCTTTGATGCTATCGTCCAGCAAGGCATCCGTCTGGCCGGCAAGGCTTTCGATATAGTCGAGATGGCCTTCCAGTCGCACTTCCTTCTGGTAATCCGGCATCAGGATAATTGTAATAATGATAAAGGCGCCCATGGCAGAGGCAAACAGGTCAACTGCCGACATAGAGAACACACCAAAATTGCGCATCCGGGTTCTCATCTTGAAACCCCCACAAAATCACCGCCATTAACCCGCGCCAGTGTCTGCATAAACAGCACAAGACTGCGGTTGTGGGTGTAGTCACCGATGGCAACCGTGTGAATTTCTGTTTGCCTGAACTGGTTCAAAGTGCCGATGTTCTGAATGATAAATCCGGGCGGACTGTTTGGCTCGCCGTCACTCATCAATATTACCGCTTGTGACTGGTATTCCATCGCAGCTTGTAAGGCAAAATGCGTAGGCGTCGAGCCAACAAACTTACGCCCTAACTGACGGGTGTAATCTGCTGCCAGCTTCAGGTTTTCAGGCGTCGCACGCATTAACGTATTGTCGTTGGGTAGCGCCCATAACACCGGCTGAGGGTTGCCCTGATAACCGACGATGGCAAATTCGTTGCTTTCATTCAGATTGGAAAGCACTTCCAGAACCGAACGTACCATCAGATCCTCGTACTGGATCATACTTCCTGACATATCCACGACAATCACAAAAGACTTTTTCTCGGTTGCCAGCCCGAGTATGGAAAACTCAATGCCTTCGGTAACAGCCTTGGGTTCAGGTATTTCCTCAACTGTCGCGACAGGTGAAACAATTGGCGTCGGTAAATCTGCCAGTTGTGAGTTAATATCATTGAGCTGGGTTTTCAGACGGGAAATATTGCTGGCCACGCCCTGATTGGTTTGCGTCAGCTCGTCCAACTGACTCAGCAATTTGCTGCGCTCAACCTGCAGATCGTCCAAATCACCGGACGCCAACCTGCGCTTTTCCATAATGTCCTGGGTTTTGGAAAAGGCTTCTTGTGGTCCGGCGTGACGATAATATGGAAACAGCAGCATGACCAGCAGAATGAACGCCCCCAATGCGGAGGCGAACAGATCAATGGCCGAGGTTGAAAAAACAGCCGTGTCTCTTTCAGGGATTCTCACTGGTTAATTCACACTTAAATGGGATTTCGTGATCGTTTGCTAGTTGACACCGATGAGGGCCTTTATGTTCAATGCTGTCTGAGCAATACAAACAACCACTACATATGCGGATAATTTTAAACGAATAGCTGTCATGACGACATGAATTTACACAAATTTGCAATTGGACGCATCTGCGGCGGGTACTTGTGGCCTCGTGCTATCTGGCTGGTAGCCGCTTTGGCGGTGCTGTGTGTGAGCACACAGGCGCCTGCCCAGACCATTGGCAGCGAAATGAAACGCGAGTATTTCATCCGCCAGGGCGCTGATGAAAGCTTGTTAATTCGTATCACCGGCAATGATGCCGATATCAGTTCAAATATCTACGCACCGGAAAGACGCTTGCTAATGAGCTCCAGCACCAAAGGCAATCGTATTACACCGTTGTTTCAATTCATCGACAGCGAAGGTAAAGACAGGCAGGTGGATATAGAAGTCACTGCCAGTCAATTTGCTGCCAACACGCAGTTTGACGTCGGTATCACCCGGCTTAAAATCTGGGATAACCGCAGTAAGTCGTTGGCCCGAGCCTATTCATTGTTGTCATTCGGCATGCAAACCTCGGGGGCCGAGACCGCCGCCAGCTGGACCGTCAGGATCAACAGCCTGATGGGAGCCGCCGAGACCTTCAATCAATTTGGAATGACCGAGCTGAGGCTGTGGTCAACCTGGCTGGCAACCGACTTAATCCAATCGCGCCTGAATGACAACAACATGACCCTGGGCTTGCTCAAAGAAATTCAAGCCTCTACCCGGGCAACGCAATGGCAGGAGATTGATCTTGCTACCCAGCAGACGAAGAGCGCAGCACTAATCGGGTTGATGGAGCAGGGTGGTGCAACCAATGCAACGTTGGTTCAGGAACAGCTGCTAAAAACTGCCGGGCAGGCGGAAAGGTTGGGCTTCCGGGTAACCCAGGCACAGGCGCTTTATCAAAGCGGTCAGCAATATGTTGCACAGGCCAACGAAGCCACTGGCTTGCAATCATTTGAGCAGGCACTGGCCATTGCAGAAGCCGTCAACGATGCCGGGTTGGTTAAATTAATCCGGGAATCCATGGCTGACATGCATGCCGGGCAGGGTGATGATCAGGCTACTGCAGAGGTGTTAAGGCAACTGGAAACACAACTCGCGCAAGAGGGTAGTGATAGCGACGAACTCGCTTTGAACCTGCTTCAACAAGGCCGCATTTTTATGCGCACCTGGGAGTATCCCCAGGCCATAAAAGTGCTGCGCCAAGCGCTGGGATTTGAGAATGACAGTTCGATTGCCAGCCAGATAAACCGTGAACTGGCGTTGGCGAGTCATGAAATCGGACAACAGGCGCAGGCACTGAAATACCTTCAGGCCGCCGGTGTCAGCAGAGGCAGTGCTGACAGCTATTTTGAGCAAAGCGCTCAGAATGCCAATTCCGATGCTTCCGGCTTCCGCCGTCAGGCTGAAGCAAGTTATCAATCAGCCCGCGCATTGGCGCAAAGCGGCAAACAGGGCGAAGCGCGGCAGCAACTGGAGCAACTGCTGGATCAGGTTTTGTTTTTACGACAATCGCTACCTGGCGTTCTGGGCAGTTGGTACTGGCAACGGCGCGAGGCTTTGATGGACGATTATCTTGCCCTGGATGCAGCTGCCCCAGGTGCAATTGATGATACTGATGCATTGCTGGCGCTAAGCAAGTCCAGATTTGCCAGTAAAGCCCCGCTTTATCCCACCGACACAACTGCGTTGCGCAACTCGTTAATGCAAAGTGGTGCTGGCGATGCAACTTCAAAGGCCGAATTGGCCAGGCTTCGCAGTCTGTTTTCGACGAATTTTAAATTCCTCTCTGGCGCAGGTATTCAGTCCTATCTAAGTCAATTGTCAGCAGATGAAATCGTGCTGACTTACTACCTGAGTGCGGCAGGCTGCTACGTATGGGCGGCAGATTCCAAACATATTGGAATGCAGCGATTGTCCAACCCGACGCAGATCCTGGGCATGCTGGAGAATGGGCTGAATCAGATTCCGCCAGCCAACTCATCGCAGTTTGGGTCGCAGTTTGCCTCGCAGATGTCGGCGCTTGGTAGTGCTTTGCTGTCACCAGTCAAACAGAATCTGAAAAGCACCATCTACCTGGTCTCATCCGGATTGATGTTATCGCTGCCATTCGATAGCTTACGGCTGGATCAGCGCTATCTGGTCGAAAACCATAGCGTGGTGAATGTGTTGGCATTTCCGATGGGCGTGCCCGCCAGCCGGCTGCAGCGACCAGCGCTACAAAAAGTATTTTTGGCCGGCGATCCTCAGGATTTTCAGGCAGAGTATGCCAATACCTGGCAGCCCTCAGAACCTATAAAAACCGTCAAGGATATTTTTGTCGGCCCCGGACTGAACATCATTCAAGGTGCCGCCTTGCTTCCGGATGAATTTCAAAGCGACACATTTCTGCAAGCAGATCTGGTGCATTTGAGCATGCCCGGCATGATCAATTTGATCCACCCGGATCAGTCCTGGCTACAGTTGTCGGAACCGCTTAGGGATCTGGGGCGACTGTTGTTGCGACCTGAATCTTTACGCGCTGAGTCGATGCAAGCAGATCTGGTCTATATGGCCGGCACACATACCGAAGAGCAAACTTTATCACCATTAAGTCAACAGCTCGGGTTGGTTTCAGACGTGTTGCAAAGTGGAGCAAAAGCAGTGGTGGCCCAATTATGGTCAACCACTGATGAAGCAGCTGATGCCTTTTTAAAGAACTATTATGCTGAGATGGAAACAACTGGCAATGTGGCAACCGCACTGGCGAACAGTAAGCGAAATGCGATTAAAATCGGCGGCGAAGCTGACGGCAACACTTGGTCGTCGCTGCAGATATTTATCAAGTAGACCACCAAAAAACAAGGTTCAAGCCAGTTGCTCTACCCGTCCGAATTCCCAATATTCGAGCCGGCTGGTTGTCTAGCGAATATGCGAAGTCCAGTTCGCCTAATCAGGCATCTGCTGGATCACCATTGCTTCAATTAATCGTGGCCCTTTGTGCGCCATGGCCTGCTCAAACTGCTGATGAAATTCCTCAGCCGTGTTCGCACGGGTGGCCGGCACGCCCATCCCTTTGGAAATGGATACCCAATCAAGGCCGGGCCGTGACAGGTCCAGCATAGACAGGGTTTTCGGCGTTGGCTGTCCCGCACCGACTCGCGCCAGCTCAATATTCAAAATAGCGTAACTGCGATTGTTCATGATCACTACGGTCACGTCAGTGTTTTCGCGCGCCATGGTCCATAGAGCTTGCACGGTATACATGGCGCTGCCATCGGCTTGCAGTGAGACGACTTTGCGATCAGGACAGGCCAGGGCGGCACCCAGACTCAAAGGCAGGCCCTGGCCGATGGCACCACCGGTAAGCGTCAGCCAGTCGTGAGTCGGGCATTGCACGGTAGAGGGAAACATCGCCAGACCGCAGGTGGCAGCCTCGTCCGACACAATGGCGTTTTCTGGTATCAACTGTGCCACCGTCTGCGCCATAGCAAGCGGTGTCAGTTCCCCTGTTGGCGAACTGACTGGTTTTTGTGCTGGAGGGATGGTATCAGGCTCATCTTCGGCACCCAGGCGAGCCGCCAAATCACGCAGGGCAGAAACCGTATCCTGATGGACTGCAGCCAGCGTGATCACTTCACAGCTTGCCGGTGCCAGCCAGCTTTCCTTGCCGGGATAGGCGAAAAATGACACAGGCGCAGCACTACCCACCAAAATCAGTTGCTCATATTGGCTTAGCGCTTCCGCAGCCTGTTCTGCAAAGTAGGGAAGCCGTTGCACAGGTACCCGCCCGACACCTCGCTGCAAGCGGGCGGGGAAGGTCTCACACAACAAATCGGCACCACAGGCTTTGGCGATTTTGCCCGCCGCCCATAAGCTGTCTTCTCTTAAAGCCCGGCCGCCCATAAACAAGGCCGTGCGCTTACCGTTATTCAATGCCTTGGCCGTTTTGTCCATCGCGCTGCCAGCGACTTTATCCATCGAGGCCAGTTCCAGCGCCGGCGAGCGGACGGTAGAAGGTTCCCAGGCATGATTAGCAGGCGCAACCAGCGTCGCGATTCTGCCCCAGCCCTGCATGGATGCTTGCACCGCTTTGGCGCCGCACGCCGCCAGATCATCAGCCGAATCTGAAACCGCCACCCATTCAGAACTTAACCTGGCGTGTGCCGGCACATCCGAGGTCAGCGGCGCATCGTATTTCAGATGGTAAGTCGCATGGTCGCCAACGATATTGATCAATGGCACATGTGCGCGTTTGGCATTGTGCTGGTTGGCCATGGAATTGGAAAACCCGGAACCCAGATGTAGCAGGGTTATGGCCGGCTTGTCAGTCATGCGGGCATAGCCATCGGCAGCGCCGGACACGACGCCTTCAAACAAACACAGCACCGCGCGCATGGAATCACTATCGCCAATCGCGGAGACGAGCTGCATTTCGGAAGTACCGGGATTGGCCAGACACAGCTCGATGCCGCTGTCGATCAATGTTTCGAGTAATCTTTCTGCGCCATTCATGCCGATCTTTCACCTATCCGTTCTTCGATTTCGAATATTTTGCCCGGATTAAGAATGCCCGATGGATCAAGCGCCTGTTTGAGTGTTTTCATCAAGTTGATTTCATCTTCACTGCGCGAATGCTTCAAAAACTCACGCTTCTCCAGTCCAATACCATGTTCTGCAGAAATAACGCCACCCATTTTACCCAGCGTTTCATAAACAATGGTCTCTACTGCATGGACATCTTGCGGCGCTTTGCTGCCAACCGTGACCACCAGATGAATATTGCCATCACCCACGTGCCCGAAGGCGATCAGCCGCGCATCAGGCCATTGCTGTTGCAGTTTTTGTGTGACTTCAACAACGTACTTATCCAGCAAAGGAATTGACAAACTGATGTCGAAAAGAATCGAAAGTGCCATGCCACTGGTGAGCGCTTCAATATCATCCCGAATCGCCCACAAATCGGCGCGTTGTTGACGCGACTGTGCAATCACAGCATCAACGATCAAACCTTGCTCCAGCGAGTTTTCCAGGGCGCCCTCGAACTGCGTTTTATCAGACTCAGGGTGTCCACCGGTGGCCTCCAACAACACATAAAAAGCATGCCCACTATCCAGCGGCTGCCCATGTTGGCTGCCGTCGCCAACAATCAGTTGGTAAAAATTACTCCACAAAACTTCGAATGCGCTCAATGTGCCACCTAGCGCCGCATCAATATCACCGAGAAAAAGACCAACCTGCTCAAAGTTTTCTACCGCCACCAAAGCGGTATTGCAAGACCGTGGGTGGGACCGCAAGCGTAATACCGCCCGCGTGACGATACCCAGCGTCCCTTCTGAGCCGACAAACATCTGTTTCAAATCGTAGCCGGTGTTGTTTTTCAATACCGTGTTTAGCGAGGAAATGATGGTTCCATCAGCCAGTACCGCCTCCACACCCATCAGTTGATCACGCATCATGCCGTAGCGAATCACACTGTTGCCGCCGGCATTGGTCGAAATATTACCGCCGATGGTACAGCTGCCACGCGCGCCAAGATCCAGCGGAAACAACAAACCTGCAGCTTCTGCTTTCTCATGAACTTTTTGTAACGCAACACCGGCCTCAACCAACAAGGTGCGCCCAACAACGTCCACCTCATCCATATGCGTTAAGCGCTCCATGGATAAAACAATATCGTCCGGAGTAGCGATGGCACCTTGCACCAGACCGGTCAAACCACCGTGGGTAACCACGCTTTGGCCTGCCGCATGACACAGCTTCATCACTTCTGATACCTCCAGGGTGGAAGCAGGGCGGATAATCGCCTTGGCCTGACAACCTCCTTCAGGTGGCCAGGTGACAGGCCGTGCAGTAACATCTTCTCCCAACAAAACGCCCTTTGGCCCGACGATCCTTTGGATCTTCTCAATCAAATTATTCATGCGTCTGAGTCATCACTTCTTTATTTTCAAAATAGCATTAAGCATTGTGTTGGCCAATTTTCCATATGGTGGCGCAAGCAGCTTTAAACTACTAAAGCCGGCCTGGTAAAATACCGGCCGCAGCTTGGAGAAAGTCGAGAAACCCTCGTAGCCGTGATAATGACCCATACCGCTGGCACCAACGCCACCAAAAGGCAAATCATGCTGACCGGGGTGGATCAGGGCATCATTAACGCAGACTCCGCCGGACATAACGTGATCCAGATAAAACGCCTGTAAATCCTGCTCCTTGGTGAAAGGGTAAAACGCCAAAGGCCGATCACGATCACCAATATAATCAACAACTTCTTGCTTGTTCTGATAAGGAATTATAGGTAGCAATGGACCAAATATTTCGCGCTGCAAAACCTCCATATCCTGGGTGACGTTTAACACCAGGTACGGCGGGATTTTACGACTTTCCTGTGAAGCAGATTGGCCTTCACACAGGTTGATCAACGTGGCCCCTTTTTGCTTGGCATCCTCTACAGATGCCATGATGCGCTGATACGACTTCAGGTCGATAATGGCGGTGTAGTCGGGATTTTCGATATCAGGACAATGCACTTTCACCCACGCCTTAGCCAGGCTCACAAACTCATCCAGTTGCGCGGCAGGAACAAACACATAATCGACGTTCACACATACCTGCCCGGCATTAAACACCTTGGCTGCCATGATGCGCTCTACGGCTTTTTGCAACGGGTAGTCCGGCGCAATTACGGCCGGGGACTTGCCACCCAGCTCCAAAGTCACTGGCGTCAGGTTGTTTGCTGCGGCCGCCATAACAGCCTTGCCTGTGGCGCCGGACCCGGTAAACAGCAGATGATCAAATGGCAACGCAGAAAAGGCGATGCCGACACGACCTGTCTCTTCAAAGAAACTTAATTTGTCTGTCGGAAAGTAATCCGGGCACAGTTTGATCAAAAGCCGTGACAGAGCAATTGAGTTCTCGGACATCTTCACCATCGCGCGGTTACCGGCAGCAAATATGCAGGTCAGCGGCGTAAACGACAATTGAATGGGGAAGTTCCAGGGAACTATCACGCCAACAACGCCTAGTGGCTGCGGTATTACCCGATTTTTGGCACCGGGATACAGGCTTGTTTCAATTTTCCTGCGTTGCGGTTTCATCCATTTCTTCAAATGTTTGATCGCAAAATTAATCCCGTCCAGAACAACGATCACCTCGGCCAGAAGAGTTTCCTGACGCGCGCGATTGCCGTAATCCTCGTTGATGGCCGCAATAATCGCTTCCTGGTTATCACTCAGCATTTTCTTCAAAGCGCGCAGATCCGCCACTCGCTGCTGATAATCCGGATTGGGCTGCTGCCGGTAGGCCGCACGCTGCAGCGCCAGGCACTGCTGCAATTGCCCATCCTCATTCTCCTTATTGACCTGATTGTCTTCAAATTCGGCAGGGTGGTCTTTAATCGGGCTACTCATAGCGACTTCCATCAGCTTGAAAATTCACTCTAAATATTACCTTATTTATTTGTTCGCGTACGGTCACAACCACGGCATTCACGTATAATCCACCTCCCTTCAGTTCAGATTGAGCCTCATGCCACTATTAACGCTTAAAAACGTCACATTGAGTTTCGGCTCACCGCCATTGCTTGACCGCGTCAATTTTCAGATTGATGCAGACGAGCGGGTTTGTTTGCTGGGCCGTAATGGCGCCGGTAAATCATCCCTGTTGAAGTTGATGAACGGTGAGATACAGGCGGATGAGGGTACTGTGCAAATACCACCAGGAGTCAAGGTCGCCAAGCTCAATCAGGAAGTCCCGACCGATCTGGAAGGCACCATCAATGAAGTGGTCGCAGGAGGCCTGGAAAAAGCCGGTAAATTGCTCACGCGCTATTACCACCTGTTGCATGAGGTCGCGCAAGACCCAAGTGAAAAAATTCTCAACCAGCTGGGTGACTGCCAACACCAGTTGGAAGCAGAGAATGGCTGGGAAATCTCAATGCGCCTGGAATCTATAATCTCCAAACTACAGCTGGATGGTGATATAGACTTTAATGCGCTGTCAGGTGGCTTGAAAAGGCGGGTACTGCTGGCTCGCGCACTGGTAAACGAACCCGATCTGTTGCTTTTGGATGAGCCCACCAACCACCTGGATATCGAATCTATCGTCTGGCTGGAAAAATTCTTGCTCGACTGGCGCGGCAGCCTGCTGTTTATCAGCCATGATCGCGTGTTCTTACAGAAGCTAGCCACACGGATTGTTGAAATTGATCGCGGGCAACTCACCGACTGGCCTGGCGACTACCCGACCTATGTGGATCGCAAACAGAAGGCACTGGAAGACGAAGACAAAGAAAACGCGCTGTTTGACAAAAAACTGGCGCAGGAAGAGGTTTGGATACGCCAGGGGATCAAGGCCCGACGCACGCGCAATGAGGGCAGGGTGAGGGCACTGGAATCACTACGGCGTGAACGCGGTGATCGTCGCGAAGTGTCCGGTAGCGCCAAAGTAGAAATTCAGTCGGCCGACAAATCCGGCAAGATCGTTCTTGAAGCCGAAGATATCAGCTATGCATGGGATGACGATACATCTGGTAAAAAGGTGGTTCTGCAAAATTTCAGTACAACTATTTTACGTGGCGACAAAGTTGGCATCATCGGCCCGAATGGCGCCGGTAAAACCACATTGATCCGCCTGCTGCTTGGTGATATTCAGCCACAATCGGGCACGGTTAAGCTCGGCACCAAACTTGAGGTAGCTTATTTCGATCAGCATCGCGCAGTTCTGGATGAAGAGAAAACCGTACAGGACAACATCGCCGATGGCAGCGATATCGTGATGATCAACGGCAACGATCGCCACGTAATTTCCTATTTACGTGATTTTCTGTTTGCACCCGATCGGGTGCGGCAACCTGTATCCGCCTTGTCTGGCGGGGAAAGAAACCGCCTGTTACTGGCCAAATTGTTTAGCAAGCCGTCCAATATGCTGGTATTGGACGAGCCGACCAACGATCTTGACTCCGACACTCTGGATTTGCTCGAAGAGCGGCTGTCTGACTACCCCGGTACCGTATTACTGATCTCACATGACCGTGCTTTTCTCGACAACGTAGTAACTTCGACCATCGTATTTGAGTCGGACAACAGGGTTAATGAGTACATCGGTGGCTATGAAGACTGGTTGCGACAATCTGCACCGCGAAATGCGCCGAAAGCCAGCGATAACCGGAAAACACAGGCCAAAAAGCAGTCAGGCAACAAGCCTAAAAACGCACTGAGCTATGCGGATCGGCTGGAACTGGATAAGTTGCCGAAACTTCTGGAACAACTAGAGCAAAAACAAACGAAAATTCACCAGAAGATGGCCGAAGCAAACTTCTACCAACAGGACAAAGACGAGATTCTGAAAGTACAGAAGCAACTGTCAGAGCTGGAGTCGGAGCTGGAAACTGCGTTTGAACGCTGGGAAACGCTGGAAGCTAAAGCTTGAAAACCAGGGGCATCCTTTAACTGGTTGAGCAGGAGCTCAATCCCGGATCGGCCATTTTGGCCCCATCTATTTCTATCATCAGCTCGCGCCGGCAGATAATTCCGTGCAAATAGGCGACATTCTGATGGCTGATGCCGAAATGTTGTTCGATTCGCTTGACCGCTTCCTGATAATCTTCAGGGTCGCGCAAGTACACGCGCAAGACGCTTTGGTGGTCCAGTTCGAACGGTTCATCGACACCATTCAGGTTTGAAATTGCGTCGCAAAGATAACCCAGGTTTTTAAACGTTTCATCGGTCTGCAGCGCTGTATCGTAAGGAAAGTTGGATTCATGACCTACAACCGCAGCGGTTCCGGAGATCAGGAAGAGCTTATGGCTTTCCAGCGAAACAAAGCCACCACGACTGAATTTCGGGCTTTTCGGGCCATATATTTTCGGATAATGAAATGCACTAACCTGGCGAGGGTTCTCAACCGGGCAGAACGCGTGGTTGGACGACAATGCAATCAACTTCAGGCCACTGCCGTCCTTGGTTCCTATGGCCGTTCCTGTCGGTGCGTCCTCGTCGGTGACACCTGACTCTTCAAAAGCTGCTGCACGACCAATTGAAAATTGACGATATTTCTCTGTGTCATCTTCACCACTATTGATTTCACCGAAATAATTCCAGATTTTTACCATGCGGGAATGTTTAGTCGCTCTGGTTGCCCGGATCAGTTCCCGGTAAGCAACATGAGCCTGCGCTTTCATGCCATCTGAACCAATCGGCTCCATTTCCACAATGACGACCGTGTAGTCATTACATTCCGCAACTCTGGCAGCACCGGAACGTGAATATTTAACCTCGCCCTTGTACCACCAACATTCGAACTGGCTCTCACGATCAAGTGGTTGCAATTGCAGACTGACCATGGCCTCGCTTACAGGCGAGCACGGCTCATCCCCGAAGTGGAAGCCAAGCAATAACTGATGATCATCGGTAGGTGGATGGGGCGCTTCGTCCAAACTGATCAGCATGCACTGCTGCGCTACAGTTTTATTATCATCGGCATCAATATCACTTTTCATATCAGATACTTGTTGTTGCATTACTCATGTTCTACTTTAAGTCTGGACTTATGCAGTTTACGGTATGCGCTGGCTTCGCGCCAATTGAAAAGGCGGGTCAATAAATAAATGCCTTTGAACAATAACAGTCGGTTGGCGACTTTACGGTTACTGAAAACATCACCGGCCAACATAGAAATTACCGCTTGCGCAATTTGCAGGTCATTTTTCGGGTTGCTCATGATCCTTCGCATCGCAGGCGAATTGAAGTTATAGATAAACCAGGAGAAGTTGGCAATACCCTTGCGGATTTCTTTCTGGTAATCACGGCAGGCGCGAGTGTAGCCACGCTGGCCTTTGCAGAGCCAGGCTTCCGCAACATCCACGCCTCTCTGGGCTGAGTGCATGGCCAGATACACCCCACTGGAGAAAACCGGGTCTATGAATGTGAAGGCGTCACCCACCATCATGAATCCCGAGCCAAACATTTTCTCGGAAAAATAGGAATAATTACCAGTGGCAACTGCCGGCATGGCGGATTCTGCGCCCTGCATGCGCGCTTTAATCTCGCTAATTGTATTGAGTGTTTCCAGCAGGAAATCATCGCGCGAACCTTTACGCTGCTTCAGGTAACCCGGATAACACACCATGCCGATGCTCATGATGTCGTTGGCCAGCGGGATCATCCAGATCCAGCCACTTTCAAACCAGTAGATACTGATATTGCCCTGATCTTTGCCGGGGCGACGAGTCACACCGGTGAAGTGGCTGTATATGGCTGCACTGGCATGTTTTCTGTTTGCTTGCTTCCAGCGGTTTTTACTTGCCAAGAACGTGTCTCTGCCGGATGCATCGACCAGAAAACCGGCCTCCCAATGGCTCTCGTTGCCATCCTTGTCCAGCGCTGTAACACTATGCCTGCCGCCGTCCAGCGCCTCTACCCGGCTAACTTTCATGCCTTCGAGTGCATTGACACCATTGCTTTTGCAATTTTCAAACAAAATTTTGTCGAAGTCGGCGCGGCGCACTTCATATGCCTGTGGCGGGCTATCACCCAGTGCATCCTTGAAGTAAAAAGTCTGTTCACCGATTTGTTGATTAGCGTTGGAGAAATCTGCACCCAGCTTGTCCACGCCGATGGCTTTAACCTCTTGAAGTACGCCGAGTTTCTCAAGAATCGGCATATTCATTGGCAGTAATGACTCACCGATATGAAATCGCGGATGATGGTCTTTTTCCAACAGCGTGACGTCATACCCGCGCTTTTTCATAAGCGTTGCAAATGTGGTTCCCGCCGGGCCTCCACCGATTACCAGTACATCAGTAATTTTGTTATTCATATGGATTTAGAGTGATTCAATTCTTGCTAAATAAGTTCTACACATTATCATAGATTTTCGAATTGCTCAGTAGCTTCAAAGGACACAATGTAATATGCAGACTCAAACAGCACAAGAGAAGGAATTGGCGGAATTAATCGTTGAATCCTTGAACCTGGAAGATACCAGCCCCGAAGAAATCGAGCCTGAGGAAGCCTTGTTTGGCGAAGGTCTGGGACTGGATTCGATTGATGCTTTGGAGCTGGCACTGGCGATTACACAGAAATATGCCATTCAACTCAAAGCCGATGACAAAAACATGCAGCAAGCGTTTGGCACGCTGAGAAGCCTGAATGCCTATATCCAGGAAAATTCTGCGTAAAGCTATACGGAGTTCCGGGCCGGATATTGAACTTACAATCCTCTTTTCCTGTTCTTGACCGAAAAGCGCATGAGATCATCGCTTTTCACCATGGCGTGGAAGTTAAGGCGCAGGAGTTTCTAAGCAGGGCGCTCGCACTTTCCAAGCGCTTGCCGCCCAATAAATTCGTATTCAATCTGTGCACCGACAGGTTTCAATACCTGTTGGCGTTTTGTGCCACCACCATTGCGGGCCAATGCACACTGATGCCACCCAACCGGCTGCCGGCAACGCTGCAGCAGTTGGGCAGCGAATATCCTGATTATTACTTGTTATCGAATGAAGATGTTTCTGAGTGGGACAAGTCAGCCGGCCAAACGCTGACTGACAGTCCCTTTGAGATTCCGGCTATACCTGCGGACCAGTTGTGCGCGGTTGCATTCACTTCCGGCAGCACCGGCTTACCCACGCCCAATCTCAAATATTGGAAGACCCTGCGCACGGGCTCACTTGGCAATGCGCAGCTGCTGTTACCACCCACTAACCAGCGACTCAATGTTATTGCTACAGTGCCACCGCAACATATGTGGGGCCTGGAAATGTCCATCTTGCTACCGCTGTTTTCTAATGTCGCAATAAGTGACCGCACGCCTTTTTACCCGCAGGATATCGCCGATGCGCTGCTGGCGTTGCCCGAACCCCGGGCAATGGTGTCATCGCCTGTCCATTTGAATGTTTTACTTAAGTCAAAAGTGCAGGTTGCGGAACTCGAATACATATTCAGTGCCACAGCACCTATGTCTCAGCAATCAGCAGAACAACTGGAACGGCAATTTGGAACCCGGGTGATCGAAGTTTTTGGTAGCAGTGAATCGGGCATTGTGGCGCGCCGCGAAACATCAGCTGAAGTGCTTTGGCGCTTGTCTGATCTATTCACATTGGAAATCTGCGATAGTGGTGTGAGTATCCAGGCGCAACACCTGCCAGCTGAGGTTTTCATTCGTGATGCAATAGAGATGGTCGGTGATAAGCAGTTCAGATGGCTTGGAAGGCACCAGGACATGTTGAATATCGCCGGCAACCGCGGTTCTCTGGCAGATCTCAACAAGCGCCTCCTAAGCGTGAAGGGTGTGGTAGATGGTGTTATGTTTCTGCCGCATGGTGAATCTGAAAGGGTTGCTGCTATGGTGGTTGCACCCGGCCTGCAGGCCAAAGAGATACTAACCGGACTAAAGTCAGAGGTAGAATCAATATTTCTGCCCCGACCGCTTCTGATGGTCGATGACCTGCCACGTCAGGCAACTGGCAAGTTGGCCAATCGGGATATTTTGGAGAAGTTTTCCAAATTGATTGCCAAACCTCACAAAGTAAAGAGCACTTAAGCGCATGAATAAGGCCAGCACAACCAGCACCAAGTTAGCCAACGCAGGCTTAGATTTCACCTGGACGAACATATTTGCCAGATTAACCACGATTCTGTGCGTCGGTGGTCTGCTGATCTTAACCACCAACAATGCCTGGGCACTGGAACTCAAAACAGTGCTCGATAACACTGGCGTCAACCCTCCGGCCAAAGTGATGTTTCGCGAACAACGACACAACCCCATGTTAAAAGAGCCATTACTGCTCACAGGTTATCTTGAATACACCAAGCCAGGCCATCTGGGCAAAGTGGTGGAAACACCCTTCAATGAAGCCTTTGTGGTGGAGGATGGAAAAATTGAAATTCAGCAGAATGGCAAAACCCGACGCGTGTCGCTGAATAAAAGCAAACCTCTGAAGGCCATGCTGGAGGGTATTGAGGCTGTACTTGCCGGGCAAACAGAACGACTGGCAGAAACTTTTGATTATGAATTGACCGGCAGCGAATGTGGCTGGACGCTTCGAATGGTCCCGAAATCCAAAAAAATTGCCGCACACCTGCCAGTGATGACGGTGACAGGGTCACTCACGGCAACAACCAGCATCCGCATCGACCAGGGTGACAATGAATGGAGTCAGATGGACATCATTGCCGATTCAGACCCGACTTTAGATTCATCGCTTTAAACAAGATCGTTGTGAGTCAATCCCGCCAGCCCTCCACTTGCATCTTGATTGCGACACACACGCATGACTGTCCGGCATAGCTCAAGAATCTCGCTGGTTTGGCTGAGCATCGCAATCATCGCGGTAACGATATTGTGGTTCCGTTTACAACTGAGCTTTGATCTGAGTGTGTTCTTTCCGCAGAAATCCTCATTAAGTCACGACATACTGCTCGAACAAATGAAGGATGGGCCGGGTTCGCGCTTGCTGGTGATCGGTCTCAGCGGCGGCCACGATGAACAACTTGAGAGCATCAGCGACCAATTGAAGCAACGTCTGTCACAAGACCAGGCTTTCATCAACGTTATGAACGGGGATTTTGAGGTCGATGAAATTCAGATTCCTGCTCCGCTGGATCAGTATTACCTGCTGCTGACGGATTACGATTACAGCGAAGCGGCCCTGCACGCGGCTTTTACTGATAGACAAAGAGACCTGGCTTTTGGCGGAGGTTCCGGTTTACTTGCTTTGATGGGCCGGGACCCCTGGTTGAATACGCTGAATATTCTCGAGCGATTGGCACCCGTCAGTCAGAATGACGGCATATGGTTTGCAGAAGATGGCAGTGCGGTGTTACTGGCTGAAACTGCAGCGGGTTCTATTGATCTCACCGCGCAAGCCACGGCCATTGGGTTGGTTCACGCAGCCTTTGACGAGTTAGCGGATACTCAAAACGTTGCACTTGAATTAACCGGCGTCGGCGCATTTGGCGTGGAGCTGCAAAACACCATTCGAGCTGAAGCCCAAAAACGCACCATTCTGGCGAGCAGCGCTTTGGTGATCGTTCTTTTATTGGTTTATCGAAAGCCGCGATATCTGCTTTTAGCGAGTTTGCCCATCAGCATGGGTTTTCTGGTTGGACTGGCCGTGGTTACCATGCTGTTTGGAAGCGTTCATGGCATTACGCTGGCCTTCGGGTTCACGCTTATGGGCGTCGCCATTGATTATCCGCTGCACCTGTTTAGCCATGCCCGGCAAAGTGACGGCCAGCGCGCGATTACATCCATCTGGCCGACCCTGCGATTGGGCGCGCTAAGTACGGCTATTGCCTATGCCGCAATCTCTCTATCCGGGTCAAATGGACTTGCACAGCTGGGTGTATTTACCGCATGCGGAGTAGTCATTGCGGCGCTGGTGACTCGCACATGGTTGCCAATGTTTTTACTCGGCCAGAACTCAGTTCTTGACACCCGACCTGAAAAACGAGTTGCTCCCCGCCTGCTTATTTTGCCCGCCATTGTAGTGCTGGCAATGGCGCTTGCCGGTGAGCGTTTTTTGCTGAAAGACGGCTTGTGGGAGGATTCGCTGGCCAGCCTTAGTCCAATTCCTGCACAAAAACTAGAGCACGATGGCATGTTGCGGTCTGCCGCTGGCACAACAGACATGCGTTATCAGCTGGTGTTGCACGCAGCGGACCTTGAACAATTGTTGATAGAAAGTGAAGCTGTCGATGTGTTGCTGAAAAAAGCGGTTAGCGATGGAATTCTGGGCAATTGGCGGTCGGTTACTCAGCTGTTACCGAGTCAGCTCATCCAACAAATAAGGATGGATGCCATACCCGACTCTGATGTGTTGCAGCAACGCATCCAAATTGGCTTGCAAGGCACCGCATTTAAACCAGATGCCTTTGCAGCATTCAAAGCCCAGGCCAGCACCACTCAAAACCTTCCGTTGCTGGGTCCCGATGAGTTCAATGACTCACAACTGGGAGCATGGCTGGACTCGCATTTGTTAAGAATGTCTGACCAATGGGTGGCGCTGATCACACTGTCAGACCTGGAACCCGTTGCTTTGGCCCAGCGAATCAAAAGCTGGCAGTCCGAAGTTACGCTGGTAGATCTACAGGAATCTTCAAAAACACTGGTGCGTGACTATCGCAACGGTGCACTAAAAACGCTGTCAGTGGCCACGATATTCATTTTGGCGTTGCTTTTCTTCGGTCATCGCCAATGGCGTCAGATTGTCTGGATTGCACTGACAGTAGCAGCCGCTTTGGCGACCACCGTTGTTACGGTGACACTGGTGCAAAGCGGTCTGACCATTATTCATCTGGTGGCGCTGTTGTTGGTAATGGGCCTGGGCCTGGACTACGCGCTGTTTTTAAGTCGAAAGGAGAGTGCACAAGAGCAGGGCGCCACCCGACATGCGGTGCTGGCCTGTGCCATTACAACAACGCTGACCTTCAGTATTCTGGCTGTCTCATCAATTCCGGTGCTGAGTTTTCTCGGATTAACGATTGCAGTTGGTTCGGCGGCCAGCTATTTGCTGGCTGTGGTCGGCAGTGGACTGTGGCGCAAAACAAACTCAGCCGAAGCGACGCCTTAAATCCCCCAGCTCACTGCAATCAGGTTGGCCACTATTGCTGGTTTGATTCAGCAAGGTAAGCAAGGATTCTGACAAGCCTTCCAGACGTTTGCAGTTGTCAGTGAACTCCTTGTGGATATCCGCCGGCGGGTGCAGCAATGCGGCATTGAGTTCAGCCATCACCGGAATCTCACGTTGGTCAAAAAAGCGACCTTTGCCTGCTGATGAGCGTCGCTCAGCGGCACGCTTCCTGAACACAGCCTGCAGCGTGGCATTGAGTTCCGCTGTGCGGACAAGCCCGGCTTCAATAGAACGAATAAAATTGATATCAGTCAGCACTTCGCGGAAACACATCCAGGCCAGCACAGCCCAATAATAGGCATAATCCCAGATTGTCTTAACCACCATCAAGCGGGTATCACCCAAACCCGGATACTGGTTCTGGTACAAGCTCATAGTGTTACTAAAAAAGGATTTATACATGCGCTGGTAAATTTCGGCATACAACGCCAACTTGCCGGGCTGTTTACTGCGGTTGATGATGAGGTCGCAGATAAAGGTGTTGGACATGGCAATAAAATCTGAGCCGGGAGAATAATAAGGGTCGGCAAACACACCGGCCTCTCCGGTCAAAGCCCAACGGTCGGCTGACCAGAGCTGTTGGCTGTCATGTGACAGGTGTTTCAATCGCTTGAAGTCGAGCAGATCGCTGGCGTTCGAACTCACCGCTTCAGCCAACATAGGCTGCTCCTTGTCCAGCCAGGCACACAAGCGATCAAATGTATTGCAACTGGAAAATTCGTGGATATCCGGATCAACCACCAAACCGATACTGGTTCTGTCATCCACCAAAGGGATAATCCAGGCCCAATAGCCGCTGCCCATCAGGTGATTGGTGGAAAGCCTGCGCGGGGCAACGTTGCATCGGGTTTTCCAGTTGCTGTCGGTTGACCAGTCATCGATGGCCACTTTGCTGTCCAGCCGCAACCAAGCCGCATTCACCTTGTGCTTGCCGGGCAATGACAAATCCAATTTGCGCTTTAATACACTGAACCGGGACGATGCATCCACCATCCACTGACAATGGATGGTATG
>Ga0105053_10002268_pt1 | contig 30040 bp, 29 predicted proteins | sample BON01_FD_78093 | JGI IMG/M metagenome (GOLD analysis project Ga0105053, IMG submission 78093) | Freshwater microbial communities from Lake Bonney liftoff mats and glacier meltwater in Antarctica - BON-01 | ecosystem: Environmental > Aquatic > Freshwater > Ice > Glacier meltwater | place: Lake... | reverse complement strand
CGATGGACCATCCCAAACGCCCAGAACGTACTCAACCTGAGGGCTTGTAATCTCAGCGGCCAATGGGACAACGTGGTCAACAAGATTAGAACGGCTGCTTGACAAAACTGAAATACACCCGTTGAGGGTCGATATGCGGGCTATTGATTAAAATTCTTTTACTTGTAAGTGGAAATCAGGTGTCTCTAAGGTGTTCTTTGTACTATACTTAGTTTTTGGCACCTGAGTTTGATTTGAAGTTAACGTTCTTATTCCTAGTTTTGTCAATGTAAAGAAAGACGGTGAACTGTAACAAACCCAATAGTTAGGTGAAAATATTAGGAATTTCGGCATTCTACCACGATTCGGCAGCCTCATTAATTGAGAATGGCGAAATTGTGGCAGCAGCCCAAGAGGAACGTTTTACTCGTAAAAAACACGATCCAGGGTTTCCATCCAATGCAGTTCAGTTTTGCTTAGAGTACGGCGGGGTCACTCTCAATCAACTTGATGCTATCGTATTCTACGATAAGCCGCTTCTTAAATTTGAACGTTTATTAGAAACCTACTACGCATTTGCTCCAAAAGGCATTCGTTCCTTTTTGACTGCAATGCCGGTATGGATCAAAGAGAAGATGTTCCTTAAGCGGCTTATAAATGAAGAATTGGTGAAGTTGGGATATGATAAAAAGAAGCCGGTAAAGTTGCTTTTTCCTGAACACCATCTTTCGCACGCAGCGAGTGCTTTCTATCCTTCGCCATTTAAAAAAGCCGCTATCTTAACAATTGATGGAGTGGGCGAGTGGGCCACTGCCTCCATTTGCTTGGGTGAAGGAAAGGATATAACGATATTGAAAGAACTTCGTTTTCCGCATTCCTTAGGCCTCTTGTACTCGGCATTTACCTATTTTTTAGGCTTTCGGGTTAACTCCGGGGAATATAAGTTGATGGGACTAGCTCCTTACGGAAATCCTGCTTCCCCAGACGTAGATCGCTATGTACATGCCATTATGAATGAGCTGATTGAGCTGAAAGAAGATGGCTCAGTTTGGCTGAATCAGGAGTACTTTGATTATGCCACTGGTTTAAAAATGGTGGATGAGGCCAAATGGGAAGCTTTATTTGGGTTTAAGAAACGTAACCCGGAAGATTCGCTCGAAGCAGAACACTGTAACCTGGGGCTAGCTATTCAACGGATTACGGAAGAGGCGGTCATTCGGATGGGACGCGAAGCGAAGCGACTTACCGGTGCTGATTATCTCTGTATGTCAGGAGGAGTGGCCCTCAATTGTGTGGCCAACGGTAAAATTCAGAAAGAAGGTATTTTTAAGGAAATATTCATCCAACCAGCGGCCGGTGATGCAGGCGGAGCATTAGGAGCAGCGCAGGCAGCATACCACATTTACTTTGGTAAAGAGCGTATACTCACAGGAGCGGCTGACGCTATGCACGGGTCCTACCTGGGGCCTACTTTCTCGGATCTAGACGTTGAGCTAACAGCAAAAAAGTACGACGCCGTTTATACTCGAATTGAAGATTTCAAAGAATTAAGTAAAGAAGTGGCCAAACTACTAGCCGATGGCAACGTAGTGGGATGGATTCAGGGGCGCATGGAATTTGGGCCCCGGGCTTTGGGGGCGCGTAGTATTCTGGGGGATCCCCGAAACTCCGAAATGCAGAAAAAATTAAACCTGAAAATCAAATACCGCGAATCATTCCGTCCGTTTGCGCCATCGGTACTCGCCGAAGATTGCGCTGAATACTTCGATTACGACGGTATTTCACCTTACATGTTACTGGTGCACCCGGTGGCCGAGAGTCGCAGAAAACCACTTCCGGAGGGTTATGATTCGATGGACCTCCGCAACAAATTATACTTTGAACGTTCTGATCTGCCATCGATTACTCATATTGACTATTCTGCTCGTATTCAAACGGTGCATAAAGAAACGAATCCTCGTTATTGGGAATTGATACATGCATTTAAAGAATTGACTGGGTATGGTGTAGTGGTCAATACCAGCTTCAACGTCAGGGGTGAGCCCATCGTGTCTACACCAAATGACGCGTACCGCTGTTTTATGCGTACCGAAATGGATTATCTGGTAGTTGGAAACTATTTGTTCGATAAGCGTCAGCAGCCCGAATGGAAGGAAAAAGACAATTGGCAGGAAGAGTTTGTGCTTGATTAAGTAGTTGGATCGCAATCAATTTCTTCTTCAAAACTAACTGCTATGGCTTCAAAAATTTTCACTAGTGTTATCCGAATCGCCCTCTTGGGCGTGCTGTTTATATTTCTCTTTTATCCAGATAAGTACTTTATATCATTCAGCTTTCCTGGTGCACCCCAAAGCGATAGTTTCTACATCCGCTTAGCTAAGACCGTTTTCTGGTTGCTACTGGGAATCGAAATTTTGCGGATATTTTACTACGGGGTAGTTAAGAGCAAAAAAAAAGGCATCGTACCCAACATCATTACATTATTTACTCCGCTGGTGTTGTTATTATTGTTTCTGGAAGTCATATTCATGTATGTTCCCCAGAGCCACGAAGGGGTACTTTCCAAGGCTTCGCAAATCTGGTGGGAAAAATATTGGAATCCTCTGAATTCCCTTAACTACCGCGACAAGGAAATTTCCTCAGATACAACCAAAACCGAAGTATTAGTTATTGGAGATTCATTTGCCGCCGGACATGGTCTGAAAAGTGTTGATGAGCGATTTTCGGATATTCTGGAAAGTAAACTTGGTCCGGAAAAGTTTATGGTGTACAATCTGGGAGTTTCTGGATCAGATACCCGTGACGAGGCCGAGCGTTTGGAAAAATACCCTGTTAAGCCGAATGTTATTGTATTACAATACTTCCCGAATGATATTGAGAAGGTTGCCCGGGAAAAAGGCCTGTCACTCGTTGGAGCAGAGCCTTATTCTGATTTAACGGGGGTATTTGCTACGGTAGTAAAAAGGTTTTATTTGCCAAATTTTGTGTATTGGCAGTTACCCCATACCTCGTTCAGTACTTTTGAAGATTTTGTTAATAAAGCATATACCGATACGACCGTGTTGAATGCGCACTTTGCTGATTTATCAAAGATGCTAGCCTATCGCGATAGCACGGGCGCTGACATGTACGCGGTATTTGTGCCCTTTTTATTTCAACTTAAAAAAAGTGCTCAGTACACCAAGCCCGTTGAAGATTTCTTGCAAAAAAACGGGGTGACGGTAGTTCGTCTCACCGATGGAATAATCGCTATTCCTGATAAGGATCGGGTGGTAGGAAAGAACGATGGCCATGCGGGTCCGGCCGTAAATACACTTATAGCCGAAAGGTTATACGAAGCCATGAACAAGAGAAAGTAAAGAAAACCAACAGATTTTCGATTTGGAACGGTACTTTTGCAGCTAAGAAAAATCTCAATAAACACTATGGACTTTATAAAGGATTTATTTTCGTTCATGAAAGAACGGAAGAAGTGGTGGTTAGCTCCGGTCATCCTGATGCTACTCCTGATTGGTATTCTTATCGTGATCGGTGGAGGATCTGCCGTAGCTCCTTTTATTTATACGTTATTCTAATTTCAATTTTCAGGTGCGTGTATCTTAGAAACATGCACCTGAAAATGTTTTATCCTTACATCAGGAACAATGAGTGAAGCAGATAAGGCCAAAGCCCAATTGGTGATCGTTACCGGTTTAGTGGTAATTTATTTTATTTTTAAAGCCAGGTATCCCTACCTATTATATGCAGCTGCTGCTGTTGGTGTACTTAGTATCGCTATTCCTTTCGTCGGGGATCTGATTGTAAAAGGATGGTACAAAATAGCCGAAGTTCTGGGAGCGATAAACGGGCGGATCCTATTATCCCTTATTTTCTTTGTGGTATTGTTTCCAGTAGCCCTTTTGTCCCGCATTGGTAAAAAGAATCCACTTTCCTTAAAAAGGGCAAAGCAAGATTCGTTTTACACTGAGCGTAACCATCTTTATAGCGGAAAGGACCTGGAACAAGTCTGGTAGTATACCCGAACAAGATTCTATTTCTTTCTCCTCCGATCAGTACGATCAAACAGAACCTGCAAGATACCGTCTTTGAGCCCAAGATCGGGAATGTGTATGACTTCCGCTCCGGCCCATTTCATGGCGGAAAGGTAGATGTCACCGGCTGGAATAATGACGTCGGCACGGTCGGGGTTGAGCCTTAGTTTGTGAATACGTTCTTCGATCGTAAATCCAGCGATGTAGTTGCGCATTCGTTCAATTTCAGCCACGCTGGTCGAGGTCAACGTGAGTTTGGAAGAAAGATCAAAAAGCTTGTTGATGTTACCTCCGGTACCAATGGCCTGAATGGGGAGTGATCTATCTACATTTTCTTCAATCCATTCCTGTATTTTTACCCAAGCATTTTTTGATTCTTTTCCTTCCAGCAAGCGTACGGAGCCTAGTTTGAATGACTTGGCATTTAACTTTATCCGATCGTGGTAAAGATTGAGCTCGGTACTACCACCGCCTACGTCAATGTGAATATACTGACCTTCGCTAAGGGATTGCACCACGACATTGTTTACAAGTTCGGCCTCTTTTTGGCCATCAATGATCTGAATATGGATACCAGTACGTTCTTCTATTCGCTTTCGTACTTCCAGCCCGTTGTCTGCTTCGCGCATGGCGGAAGTAGCACAGGCCATAAAGTCGTCTACTTCGTGCAGTTCCATCAGAAGCTGGTAAGCGAGCATCAACTTCATCATGCGGTCTTCACTTACGGCTGAGATACGGCCCTCGGTAAATACGTCATGACCCAGCCGAAGAGGAAAACGTACATACTCTACTTTTTTGAATCGGGCCATGCCCTCATCGTGTAGTACAGAAGAGATTTGCATTCTGGCCCCGTTGGAGCCTATGTCAATAGCAGCTAATTTCAAGGTAGATAATAATATTTTGAAGCCCCAAAAATAACTAATTAGACTAACATACCACTGCTTACAGATACGAGGCTCCCTTAATTCTTGCCACCACCCCCAAATTCATATAAAAGTTTCACCCGTAGCCCAACGCTCGTGCGATCAGGCAGGTAGGGCATGAGCTTCGTGCGGGTAGTGATGTAGGAGTCTACTTGCAGAATGATCGGACTCCAGCGTTTTTCAATACCAGCCAGTACTGCGAAATTATTAATGAGCGGTATAGGGGCCTTTCGTTGTTTACTTTGTTGTCCAAAATCGCTGGTGGGGCGTTCAAAATCAAATGATACTACTTGCTTAGCGCTGAGATTCAGGTTAGTACCGACACCGATAAAGTAAGCAAAATCCTTGCGGATTTCATCCCGATAGACCAGATTCAGTGGTAGTTGCATCAGGGTAGTCTTCGTAATAATATTGAATATTTTGAAATTTGGTGGTAGCCTTTGGGCGTTGTCTTTCCGGAAGTCCTCTCTCTTCATGTCGCGGAAAGTCTTTTCTGAAAAAAACTTTTGATCTTCCAGTTTTTTCCAGCTTAACCCTCCTTGGATAGCCCAATGTTTACCCAGAAGTACCTCATTCCAAACAGAAAATGCATTGGTGCGTCCTTCCCACTGCTGCCCAAGCCCAATCCGATAAGGTATATTTAGATTAAAGTCGGGTAGTAGTCTTTCGGTTTTTTGGGTCGATTTGATGCGTTCAACCGATTGGGTACGCTTTATTTCCTCACCTTTTTGGGTAGCTGAGGCAATATGGGGCATTCTTTTCAGCAAGCGTCGTTGATAATCCTGTCCCTGAATTACTGGCTTTTGGGTAGTTACAGGAGTCAAATTTGCCAGCTGTATGGGTGCCGGTGCAGCGGTTTGCTCCGACGAGTTGATGGTTGTCGTTGGGGGAGAGCCCGCATCACCACTCCTTTGGTTGGTGTTAGCAGCAGCTACTCTTTCTTTTTTGGTGTCAGGAATTTCATTTGAAGAACCCTCAGTACCAGCTTTTTTCTCTGGCACTTCTTTATTCGTTGGGGCGGGAGTTATTTTATCCTCTTGCGCTACTCTTTCAGGAATCTCCTTTTCGTCTATTTCAGGTACCAGCTCCGATTGAAGATTGTTCCTACCGTCGTTACTAGTAGCTAAGCCGCCCTTCTTTTCGCTTTCTAGTACCGTTTTGCCCGAAGTATCCTGAGTACGCTCGTTGGCTTGATTCGTTGTTTCTGAGTTGACGGGTACTTCTACCCAAAGCGGCCGCTCACGAAAAACTTCCTGCCGTTGTATGATGTATACCGTATCGGGTTTGGCTGGGCTAACGGCGGGTTGTGGTTGGGTGAATGAGCTGGCGGCTACCTGTTGTTTCAGGCTTTCCAACTCCTTCATCAACCGGTCATTTTGGTTTGACTGGTTGACATAAAGTATGACCATAGCTGCCGTCGCGATCGTAGCGGTGGCGTAGCCCATCCAATGTCCGTAAGTTTGCCAGAAGTTTTGAGGAGCGTGCAATTGTTGAAACGATTGCAACTTAGTCCAGTCCTGATCTTGAAATTCAGGTTGGATGCTTTCTAATTTTTGGCGTAAAGTTTTTTCAAATCGATTAGTTTTCATTTCGCTTGTATGACTGAACACCCCAATCTGCGGGAAAAAGGTCGGGATAATACTGTTTTACTAGGTGTTGTAATCGAGCCCGGGCTCGTACGTAATGGGAGCGTACCGTGGCCTCATTAATGGTGAGTGATTCGGCAATTTCCCGATGGGAGTACCCATCAATCGCATACATCATAAACACGGTTCGATACACGGGGCGTAGCATTTGTACTAGTTCCAATATTTCGTCGGCCGTAATATTTTCCAGAATCTGGTCATCAAAGCGGGGAAAGGGAGCATCTTCGAGAGTAATGGTATCGCGTTGGTGCTTGCCGTGTTTCCGGTAGTAGCTGATGGCTGTATTAATTAGTATGGTACGGATCCAAGGCTTAAAAGGCTGTTTGTGATCGTACTTCGTTAAGTTTTGAAACACTTTCAAAAAACTTTCGTTCAAAACATCCTCGGCTTCTTCCCGGGTGGAAGCATAGCGTAAGCTTATACTTTTAGCGTACCCGAAGTATTGCTGAAAAAGCGTCCTTTGGGCGTGATTGTCTCCATCCACGCACGCCTTGATGACGCTCTCGAAGTCATGTTCTGAAAAGTTTATTTTTTTTCTAAATAGCAAGGTTAGTTTTGGGGTTGCGCTGTATACCTGTTACGCATGATGCGAACAAAGTGTGGCAAGTGGCCTTTAAAAATAAATTTACTATTTTTTTTGAGGCTTTCTGCCACACTTTCAAAAGTTGGGACGTACTGTCAATTGAAACCGGTTCCAATATTATCCCAATCTACCAACTAAATAACTCCTATTATGAAAATTACAGTTTTTTTGATCGCATCCTTCTTAGGTTTCTTTATGATGAGCTGCGATAAAGGTGTGATGGCTCCTCAGGATCCAACTGAATTTGAAGATGTAATACTATCAGCGGCCCGTTTTTCGGCCGAAGCTGACTCTACCACCCACGCAAAATGCAAGGGTAAGCTAACAGAAATAGCTACCGCCGATATTCCTGCCGTCATCACGGAATATGTATCAGCCAATTATGCGGGTGCTGAGGTGAAATTTGCGGGTGCTGACGAAGCGGGAAATATCGTTGTGGGTCTTCATTTAGCCGATGGTAAGCATGTAGGACTACTTTTCGACAAAGCAGGAGCGTTTAAGGAAGAATTAAAGCGCTACGGAAAAAGAGCAAAACTAACGAAGATTGAGGTAGCTGATTTGTCTGCCACCATCAAGTCTTATATATCGACTAATTTTGCTGGAGCAGAGATTAAGCATGCCGGAACCAACGAGTCAGGAGAAGTATTTGTAATGGTACTTGTGGATTCTAAGCCGGCTGTGCTTCTTTTTGATGTAAACGGTGCTTTTGTAAAGCAATTGGAAAAGCCTATGATGAAACGCGGCAAGAAAATGGGCCCCGGTAATAAGTAAGGAGTGAAGCATGGCGAATTGCGTGAATAGGGAGGCTCGGTCGGGCATCCCTATTTTTTTATTCTTTATCCTTTACGATCGAAATCTCGGAGTTGTTTTTGATTTCACCCATCACAAATAAACTGTGCGTACTACCAATATTTTCCAATGACCCCAGCTTTTGCATCAAAAAACGCTGGTATTCGGGCATGTCGTTAACCACTATTTTGAGCAGAAAATCATAGTCACCCGAAATATTGAAGCATTCCAATACCTCCGGAATAGCCATAATAGCCTCCACAAATTTCTCTCCCATAGAAAGAGAATGCTCCTTCAAAGCAATGTTACAAAATACCATTAGTTTCTTCCCTACCTTTTCGCGGTCGATCAGGGCGACGTACTTCTTAATAATACCTTCTTTTTCAAGTCTTCGTACGCGTTCGTAAACGGGCGTATAGGAAAGGTTCAGACGGGCGGCTAGTTCGCGCGTTTTCAACGTAGCATCTTGCTGTAAGTAATGCAGTATAGAGCGGTCGGTATCGTCAAGGGTATGCATTGTCCATAGTTTTAAGTGATTAGTTATCCGGATACCTACCTTTTATGAAGGGTATGTCAGGCAAAGATAATTTTTCTGTAAAATCTAATTAATTGCCAGTTGTTAGGTATAAAGTATCAATTTAGTGACTTTTAGTAGATAAAATATCCAATAATAGAGATTAATTCCCAATAAATTACAATTGATCGTATTTTTGTATTTTACAAAAGGCTAAGTATCAAGAGCCCTTTATATCGAAGGGTAATGTTTCATTTCTTCCTGTTAGAGTGAATATCCAATGACAACGACATTAAAAACCAACATTCGCGAAATTTTGAAAGATCGTATTCTTATCCTAGACGGAGCCATGGGAACGATGATTCAATGCTATAAATTAGAAGATGAAGATTATCGGGGGGAGCGCTTTAAAGACTGGCCTCATGATGTAAAGGGTAACAACGATTTACTTTCGTTGACTCGTCCAAATATTATCAAAGAAATACACGCGGCCTATTACGAAGCTGGTGCTGATATAGCCGAAACCAATACTTTTTCGAGTACCTGGATCGCCATGGCTGATTACTCCATGGAGGAGTTGGTTTATGAGCTAAACTACGAATCAGCACGACTGGCTCGTGAGGTGGCCGATGAGTTTACCGCTCGCGAACCCAATAAACCTCGTTTTGTGGCGGGTTCCATGGGCCCCACAAACCGGACGGCGTCCTTATCGCCGGATGTTAATAATCCTGGTTACCGGGCTATTACGTTTGATCAGTTGGTTGATGCCTACTATGATCAGATACGAGGTTTGGTAGACGGCGGTGCTGATCTATTACTCGTGGAAACGGTTTTTGATACGCTTAATGCCAAAGCAGCCCTATTTGCCATTGATAAGTTTTTTGTGGAGCATCCGCAACACGAACCACTACCTATCATGGTGTCGGGCACGATCACAGATGCTTCGGGACGTACCCTTTCCGGACAAACCACCGAAGCCTTCCTGACGTCGGTATCGCATTTACCCTTGCTGTCAGTAGGATTGAACTGTGCGCTTGGGGCCGATTTGATGCGTCCCTACGTACAAATGTTGGCCAACGAGTCGCCGTTCTTTACGTCGGCTCATCCTAATGCCGGCCTACCCAACGAAATGGGTGAGTATGATGAATCTCCTGAGCAAATGGGCGAGATAATCGAAGGGTTTTTGAAAGATAATCTGGTCAATATAATCGGTGGTTGCTGCGGTACTACCCCCGGACACATCCGGGTAATTGCTGATCTGGCCGCCCGTTTCCATCCCCGTCCACTTCCTACGTTCGAAAAGAACATGAAGCTTTCTGGTCTGGAACCGGTAAAAATAACCCGCAATGCCAACTTCGTCAACATTGGGGAACGCTGTAATGTCACGGGCTCTAAAAAGTTTGCCCGTCTCGTGCGGGACGGGAATTACGACGAGGCCCTGAGTATTGCCCGAGAGCAAGTGGAAAACGGTGCGCAGATCATTGACATAAACCTCGACGAAGGAATGATTGATGGCGTAGAAGCTATGAAAACTTTCATGAACCTGATTGCCGCCGAACCTGATATTTCGCGGGTACCCATCATGATCGATTCTTCCAAGTGGGAAGTAATCGAGTCGGGTTTGAAGTGTGTGCAGGGAAAAGCGATCGTAAATTCTATTTCGCTGAAAGAAGGCGAGGAGAAATTCAAAGAGTCAGCGCGCACTGTGTTGCGTTACGGTGCGGCAACGGTGGTGATGGCTTTTGATGAAACCGGGCAAGCGGATAGCTTTGAGCGTCGCGTTGAAATCTGTACGCGCGCCTACAATATTTTGGTCAATGAAGTTGGTTTCCCTGCCGAGGATATCATTTTTGACCCCAACATCCTGACCGTAGCTACGGGAATGGAGGAGCATAATAACTATGCCGTCGATTTTATTAATGCTACCCGTTGGATCAAGGAAAACCTGCCTTACGCCAAAGTATCGGGTGGTGTTTCCAACGTGTCATTTAGTTTCCGGGGCAACGAGCCCATCCGCGAAGCCATTCACACGGCCTTCTTGTACCACGCTATCAAAGCAGGTTTAGACATGGGTATTGTCAATGCCGGCCAAATTGGTATTTACGATGAAATTCCCAAGGCTACCCTCGAACTGGTAGAAGATGTAATACTAAACCGCCGCCCGGATTCGACCGAACGCTTGGTGACGTTTGCGGAGACGATTAAAGACAAAGGGAAAACGCAGTCAGGTCCGGACCTTTCGTGGCGTGAGCTACCCATAAAAGAAAGAATTACTTACTCATTGGTAAAGGGTTTTTCTGATTTTATTGATGAAGATGTCGAGGTGTGCCGTCACCTATTTGCCCGCCCTTTAGAGGTCATCGAAGGCCCGCTCATGGACGGAATGAATGTGGTAGGTGACCTGTTTGGAGAAGGGAAAATGTTCCTGCCGCAGGTAGTGAAGTCGGCCCGGGTTATGAAAAAGGCGGTTGCCTACTTACAGCCTTACATTGAAGAGGATAAGAGCGTAGAGGCCAAAGCTGTTGGTAAAATTTTACTGGCAACGGTAAAAGGCGACGTTCATGATATTGGTAAGAATATTGTAGGGGTAGTATTAGGGTGTAACAGCTACGAAATCATCGACTTGGGTGTGATGGTAGCTACCGATAAAATTCTGGCTGCTGCCAAATTGCACAACGTTGATATCATTGGTCTTTCCGGGTTGATTACCCCATCACTCGACGAAATGGTAGGAGTAGCCAAAGAAATGGAGCGTCAGGGATTCAAGATACCCTTGTTGATCGGTGGAGCTACTACCTCCCGTATTCACACGGCGGTTAAGATAGATCCGCACTACTCCGGGCCGGTTATTCACGTGCTGGATGCTTCGCGTTCGGTACCCGTGGCCGGGAAGCTGACCAAAAGTGATAAAAGTCAGGATGAGGTTTTACTGGATATTAAAGCAGAATATGCTAAATTACGAGAAGACCACGCAAAACGTAAGTCTGAAAAAGCGCAACTTACCATTGAAAAGGCGCGAAAAAACGCCGCGAAAATAGATTGGAATGAATTCGTAGCTACTAAACCTCAGTTTCTGGGAACTCGGGTATTAGAAAATTACGATATTGCCGAAATAGCGAAGTACATTGATTGGACCCCGTTTTTCCAGACTTGGCAGCTTCATGGTAAGTATCCGGCTATATTTGAAGACAAGGTAGTGGGGGAGGAAGCTCAAAAATTATTTGAAGATGCTGCCGTACTGTTGGGGCAGATTATCCGGGATAAATCGTTGCAAGCAAAGGCAGTACTTGGTTTTTGGCCCGCTAACCGCATCGAAGATGATATTCTTTTGCATGATTTTGAAGAAGAGGCCCGCGAGGTTCCTTGTGAGCGCCACGGATCACATACACACGTAGAATACAAAATCAGTCGTCGAAACGCGGAAGAATTTGCCGAAGTAGCGGCCGGGCACGAACAGACCGGAGGAGAAATGGTGGCAGACACCCTGACAGTACTACATAATCTTCGTCAGCAGAGTCAGAAAGCGGCTAATTTGCCCAACTACTGCCTCTCTGATTTCATTGCTCCGCTGGAAACGGGTCACACCGACTACATTGGTGGTTTTGCGGTGACGGCAGGTATTGGTATTGAAGTCCTTTTGGATAAGTTTGAGCGGGAGCACGATGATTATAATAGTATCATGGTGAAGTCAATCGCCGACCGTTTGGCCGAGGCTTTTGCGGAGCTAATGCACGAGCGGGTACGAAAAGAGTTCTGGGGATACGTGGCTGATGAGAAACTCGACAACGAATCATTGATTAAAGAAAAATACCAGGGGATTCGCCCCGCTCCGGGCTATCCGGCTTGTCCTGATCACACGGAGAAACGTGCCTTATTTGACTTACTGGGTGCCGAAAAATTGGGTATTATACTTACCGAAAGCTTTGCTATGTACCCGGCAAGTAGCGTAAGCGGCTGGTATTTTGCTAATCCTGAAAGCCGTTATTTTCCGGTTGGGAAGATTCAAAAAGATCAGGTAGAAGATTACGCTCGCCGCAAAGGAATGTCCCTAGAAGAAGCAGAAAAGTGGTTGGCACCCGTGTTAGCTTACTAAGCAAATACTAGTAGCTACCCGAATCAGAGTGCCGGCTCATATGAAAAAAATAAGTAGTGCAGAGTAGTTCAAATAGTAATTTTGCTCTATTTCAGCCGGTGCGTACATTAAATTAAAAGACGTTGAATCTAAAAAATAGAATATCTGCCCATCTGAAATCACTGCTGGATGAGCGCATGGAGGTTTCCATGAAAGCGATGCAGGCAGCGCAGGAGTCGGCAAACGATCAGAGTAAGAGCTCCGCAGGTGATAAGTACGAAACCTCCCGGTCTATGGGACAGCTCGATCGTAATATGCACGCGCGACAGTACGAGCAGGCCCGGCAAGAGCGTACCATACTCGAACGCCTGGAAGGAATATCTGAGAAAACCACCTATGAGCGGGTGGCGGTTGGGACCTTGGTAAAAACAACAGCAGGTTATTTTTTTATAGCCGTCAGTGCGGGAGCCGTCCTGATGGATAAAATCACTGTTTTAGCAGTTTCTTCGGCTTCGCCCATCGGACAAGTCCTGATGGGAAAGCAAGTGAAAGACTCTTTTCTGTTTCAGGGGAAGAAAAAAGTGATTGAGGCTATCGAATAGTTTTTGGCCTACATAATAAAAGCCTCGCCTGAGTTTACAGAGTGAGGCTTTTGTTGTATAGGTATGGTTGATCGTTTTTTAGCCCATATTGTGGTACACTCGTTGCACGTCATCATCTTCTTCGATGCGCTCAATTAATTTCTCCACTTCGGCGGTTTCTTCTTCACTTAGTGTTTTGGTGTCGTTGGGGATACGCTCGAAATCTGCTTCAACGATCTCAAAGCCTTGTTCTTCAAGGTGGCTTTGGAGTGAACCAAAGGAGGTGAACTCACCATAAATATTGATTTGATCCTTTTCTTCGTCAAGGAACACCTCTTCCGCGCCATAATCAATCAGCCCAAACTCGAATTCTTCGATATCTTGGCCTGCGTTCGCTATTTTAAATATACATTTCCGGTCGAAGAGGAAGTCCAGCATACCCATCGTACCAAAGCTTCCGCCGAGCTTATTAAAATAACTACGCACGTTGGCCACCGTTCGCGTTGGGTTATCGGTGGTGCTTTCTACCAAAATAGCGATACCGTGAGGACCGTAGCCTTCGTATACCATTTCTTTGTAATCTTCCTGATCTTTCGCCGTAGCCCGCTTAATGGCCCGATCAATGGTGTCTTTGGGCATGTTGGCCGCCCGGGCATTTTGCAATAGCACCCGCAGGCGGGAGTTTGTAGCCGGATCAGATCCTCCTCCTTTTACAGCCAGGGTAATATCTTTACCGATGCGGGTAAATGTCTTGGCCATGTGGTCCCACCGCTTAAACATGCGGGCTTTTCTATATTCGAATGCTCTTCCCATTGTGTAATTTTGAATGAATGAGTGAATGTTTTGAGGAGTTATGAGTTGACAGTAGATAGTACGGCCATAGTGATAAAAGTAATGATACACTCTACTCGTTTACTTTCAACCCCAGGGGGCGGACCCTTCACCAACTTTATTTACTCAATCAAGTTTGATTCATTAGATAATTATATAATACTTTCGCAAAACTACAAAACCGGACCGTATCGTACCAACTATTATACATATCTAAACCAATGCAAATTAGCTGGATTTTAAAATCATTCAACGAACTTACCCTCGATGAACTGTACTCATTGCTCAGACTTCGGTTGGAGGTGTTCGTGGTGGAGCAAAATTGTCCTTTTCTTGATTTAGATGGAAAAGACAAAGACTGCTACCATTTGATGGGTATAGCAGATACTCAGCCATCGCTTGTAGCATATACCCGCATTGTACCGCCCGGACTAGCCTATGAATACGCAGCAATCGGGCGTGTGGTGACGGCTCCCCACGCCCGGCGGTATGGAAAAGGGCGTGAGCTTATGCTGCAATCCATTGAAGCCGTAGTTAGCTTATACGGAGAAGCCCCTATTCAGATTGGGGCACAGCTATACCTCAAGAAATTCTACGAGTCATTCGGGTTCGGTCAGGTTGGGGATATGTATCTGGAAGATGGAATTGAGCATATAGAGATGGTAAAAACCAACCGTTAAAAGTATGAGGAATAAATGGGGCATAATCTAAAAAATTGGGGATTATTTTGCGTGTCTGCTACCGATTCTAAAATTATCTAAATTACTTATTTGGTATATTTTTATATTTAAGTCACTTAAAACTAGTGACTTAAATTATTTTTTTGAAAAAAATAATTTGTGGTATAAGGATTTTTAACGTTTAAAGCGTCAACTTATTGACAACTGTGAATAATGTCACAATGCAACTCTTTAGAGTGTATTTATGATATCACAGATAGAGGAGGGTTTACATCGAATAGTCTACGGTCATGCTGTAGACTATTTTCATTTTAATGGGCTTCCGAGGAAACCCGCGAAAGTACTTTTTTGAGGATCTTTAACTAAAAGTTGGTGGAATGTGATTTTGATAGTATCACCAAACTAAACATCAACTTTATTGTGGATAATCAAGATCAAGAAGAAACGGTACCCGATAGCCCGGTATCTACCGGTCCCGAAAATGAAAATAAGCATCGGGATGATGCAACCGATATTCCTTCGAAAGTAGTAGAAAAGAAAGCTACCGAAGAGTTTGAAGAGCATAATATGACCGATCACCGGGGCTGTAACGAGATGGTTACCGATGTGCCGGTGAAGAAGAAAAATAGGAGTCCGGACAGTAAAGACGAAAAAAGTAGTAAGTAAAATAGTTGTCGATGCGATGATCTGGTATTCCAACCATTTGGTACTGAATGTTATCTTTGTGGTAGTTCCTAATTACCAATCAAAAATGAAAACCTATTTAACCAGTTTTGTAATCTTATTTGCAGTGCTTGCATGTAGCTCGGATAATTCGCCCTCTCCCGAGACTGAATTGAAAAGCTCTTGCGACTACGACTCCCGTAAGACTGTATCCACGCTCATTAATCAATTGGGAACCATTCGCCTTACCCTAAGCGGGAATGAGACATGGGTGGATATCTTTGTTGACGGAGATTCCAATACCCGCTACTGTGCCTGTAATTTGCCCAATTCTTACTCCGAAGTAGGATTTCGCATTCAGTTTAATGCCGATGTGAAGGAGATTTATGCAAACGAGAAGTGGCGTTGTCAGCCGATTAAACTAACTACCCTGACTGCTATCAGCACAAAAAGTAAGTAAAAGTGCATTGGTAGCCTTCTAAATCCACAGATAAAATATCTTATTTAGCTCTGATTCTTCATCTATCATTCTGCTTTCTGGGTAGATAATAAATCTTATAATGAGTATTATTTTAGATAAAAATTACTTAAAACACTATTTTAGTAGAAATAAGTCTATCCCACAAACGGGCATTTTTCACAAAAAATCGCTTATTTTGTATCAACACAAATGCATTTTTTGATAGACCATGACCAAAGTTACCGAGCATATTCGCGAAGCAGACGGCCAAACCCTTTTTTCGATTGAAATTATTCCTCCTATTAAAGGACAGAATATAAATGAACTTCTCGACTCCATTGAATCTCTGATGGAGTTTAAGCCCCCCTTCGTCGACGTGACGTATCACCGGGAGGAAGTAATAAACAAACAACATCCTAATGGGCTGGTAGAGCGCATTCCGGTTCGGAAGCGCCCCGGTACGGTGGGTATTTGCTCTCGTCTGATGGAGCGTTTCAAGGTAGATGCCGTACCCCACGTAATCTGTGGTGGTTTCAATAAAGATGAAACCGAGGACACCTTATTTGATCTTCATTACCTAGGTATTGATAACGTACTGGTGCTACGGGGTGATTCAGAGAAATCAGCCGGAGTTTTTAAGGCCAAAGCCGGAGGGCATGCCTATGCCTCTGATTTGATTCATCAGGTAGTAGACATGAATAAGGGAATGTTGCTTCACGAAGAAACCGAAGCTTCCCCGACCAATTTCTGTATTGGCGTGGCCGGATATCCCGAGAAACACTTCGAGGCCCCCAACTACAATACCGATTTTAGCTACCTGAAAAAAAAGGTAGAGGCAGGAGCCGACTATATCGTAACTCAGATGTTTTTTGACAATCAGAAGTACTTTCAGTTTGTGGATCGTTGCCGCGCCGAAGGCATCACGATTCCGATCATTCCCGGACTGAAACCCTTGTCTACCAAAAAACAACTCACCGTATTACCCCGCATTTTTCACCTGGATATGCCCCAGGATCTGGTTCGTGCCGCCGAAAGTTGCAGTACCGATAAGGAAGTGCGTCAGGTAGGAATAGAGTGGGGGATTCAGCAGTGCAAAGAATTAATTGAATACGGAGTGCCCGTGTTACACTTCTATACCATGGGCAAATCTGATAACGTCATGCAGATAGCGAAGGCAATTTTTTAGGTTTCGATGATCATGTGATCAAGAAGGCGAAGATAAATTCTTCGCTTTTTTTATGCCTCATTATCAGCTTCTTGAATAGAAATTTAAAAAAGTGTGACAGCTTACGCAACTTTTTTGGGTCATTTGTGCATCTACCCAGTACATAACCTAACTAACATGTCAGCCATGCAAACTGCACAAAAATTAATCATCGTTCTTCTTAGCCTTCTATCACTCCGCACCTTTGCTACTGAAAAAGACTCAACCAGTAAAGTATATTTTTCAAGCGGAGCGAATGGAAGTATCTTGTCTTTCTCCTCCGTAAAGCAGGGTGGCGAGTCATTAAAATCATTGCCTCGTTATACTATTTTCTTCAATGTGGGTACTAACATTAATATCGATGCCTCGCCTTTGGTTGGCTTTTTCTCCGGTGCCAACATTTCTAATATTGGGATGATTACTCAGTATGGAAATGACGTAAAACTGAAACAACGAGTATATGCCCTGGGAGTACCGGTCGGAATAAAATTCGGAAAGTTGGACGAAGCCTTTGTGTACGCGGGAGCAGAAGCCTCTTTTGCCCTTAACTACAAAGAAAAGCGCTTTGAAGGAGGCGAGAAAGTTGATAAATTCAACGAGTGGTTTAGTGATCGCACCACGCAGGTAATGCCTTCGGTTTTTGTTGGATTTCAACAAAAAGGTGGTTTTGGGATCAAGGTACAGTACTTCCTGTCTGACTTCCTGAATGCCGACTACCAAAAGGCAGGCATTAAACCCTACGCGGGTATTGAGTCAAGGATTTTCTTCGTGACGGTATCCTACGCATTTGACAAGATCCGTACGGTGAAAAAGAAATAAGGGATAAAAGCACGAATGTCCGGGAGGTACTAGTTACTTCCCGGACATTGCGTGCTACAAAGCAGGTAGTGCTCAGTCCTCAATAACAACGGCAGTACCATTGGCGCTCACCATGAGCATCGATCCACCGTTACCGATGGCTTGGTAGTCAAGGTCTACACCCACGATAGCATTAGCACCTAGTCGTTGCGCCTGATCCATCATCTCACGCATAGCAATACTCTTTGCTTCTCGTAGGCCTTGTTCGTAAGCTCCGGCCCGGCCACCGACGATGTCCCGGACACCGGAAAAAAAGTCTTTCACAATATTGGCACCGATGATGGCCTCCCCATTGACGATGCCAATGTACTTTTTGATTGCTTTTCCTTCTACATTCGGAGTAGTAATTACTAGCATATATTCGGTTGAGTGTTGATACTAAGGGGAAATATATAACAAATGGTCTGAACCCTGACTCCAAAATAAGCAAACGGTCGTGGGTATGCACTGAGTGGGTCCTGGGGTCAATTATTGGTTATTGACCGTGGGTTCCTTCGGGCTTAGTGGGCAACTTAATATTCTTGGCGGTATACCGTACCACGAAAAAAGTGAGGGTATCCGTGCCGGTATTAACCAGTCCGTGAAACTTCCAGGGATCAATGTACAAAACATCGCCTGGTTTGGCTTTGGACTTCTTTCCATCAAGCCGCCATTCTCCTTCTCCTCGCACCAGATACAGGTATTCTTCCATGGCATATCGATGCTTAGGGTGCGCACTTTTTCCGGGGAGCACGTGAGCAAGCGCTACCAAGCCATCCTTGGTACCGAAGCTTTCGGCATTATTGGTGTAGACTAGCATTTGCCCCCAGTCATTATTGAGTACTTTGGCGTCGCTTTGGCTCATGATCTGCGTTTGCAGGGCTCCTAACTTTACCTGCGCGTTGCTATCGGTAAAGAACAAAAGAGAAGTGCATCCAATCAGATAACACAAGCCAGTAATCTTGCATCGGAAATTCATAGAGCAAAAGTTGGGGTTCAGGGAGAAATTACTATTTAAATTAACTCATAAATATATGAAAAAATCAGGCAGTTATTGTGGTAGCTGAGAGAGTACTGAGACGGAACTTTTGAATACCTGACGGTTGGAGTTTCAGGAATTTAAAGAGCCGGGAGAGGAGCACACGAAAAAACGAAATCGCCGGAGTGCATCAGGCGCTCCGGCGATATTACTTACAACTATTATCTAAACTACTATATCAATACTTCTCCGGCGTTTTTTTAGATTGTGAACGGGTATTCAGCACGATGGTATTCTAATCCCACTATGCTGAATTCATCCCAATGGCTCGTGCCCTCTCTCTAAACGGTCGAAGTTTTTCATTACGGTATGATCTACACAAGGAGATTTAGAGGCGTTGACGATCATAGTGTTTTTTGTGAGCAGTGCCCCAACGTTGACATTGAATTCAGACCGTTAGAGCACACCGCCGATCTTACATTATTCCCTATATGTGCATGGCTATTAATGACTGATTTATTATCGGGTTTAAGAATTACGAGGTCTTTATTCATTGTTGAGCTAAATACATCGACAAGAAATACCTTTACATTATTACTCCTGAATAAGTACTAAGGCAGAATTAGTTTGTATTATTAATTTAGTCAAATCAATGGCTAATATTCTCTATATCAAATATTTATAAAAATATAACAGCTACAAGCTAATAGCTATCAGCTACTTACTACAAATACTAGCGAAATTGATTCCTAAACTACTAGATATACTGCTTTCAAAATCGTAGGTCTGCGGATGACTACCACTCAGAGAGACCAGAAGCAATCCGGGTTCGTCAAGCATCGAATAACTGATGGTCTGTTTATGGTCAGTCTGGGTATTTTTGATGGTACAAAACATTTGAAGACTATTATCTTCCCGGACTCCATAATAACTAACAACCTGATTTGAAGGATCTTTTAGTTCGTTCTCTATTTTTTCAAAAAAGACCTCGTAAGACATGGTTTGAAGCGATATTTGTTCCATATTGTTTTTGGTTTACACCCGTTAAGTTGAATTTTTTTAAGAGTTATGGTGGTGGTACTACGATGATCGGTAGGCTATTTCATACTGTGACTTAATGTGTGGTCCCATAAATAGCCGGGCATAGATTCTGATAATAGCAAGGCTATTAATGAGTAGGCTAAGTGCAATAATAAAGGCTAATAGCACCTGCTCCTGGTGAATATGGGTAAAGATCAGATCCTCGCCAATAAATGTGGGCGTGATAGGAAATCCAACTAGCCCCATACTGGCAAGTAAAAATAGTGCTGCCATAGAAGGATGCTTATAGGCGTGGCCGTGGAACTGATTCAGGTCTACCCCGTTCTCTTTTTTGTTGAGAATACTCAGAATAACTAAACCCGAAATACCGGCTACCACTACCCCGCTTAGGTACAGATGTACCTGGTCAAAGCTGAATTGTTCATTGAAGGCAACGGCCAGTGCTATCCAGCAGTGATTCATCACCACGAGCGTCCAGCTGAGATAAACACTGCGTCGTTCCGTAAACGCTTTGAGAGCCATGGACAGCCCGATAAACGCAAATAGGAAGGGGAGGGTAGGGTGAATAGTCGTAGGCACGATTTCTTCGTGGTACATGCTAAATAACCCAACTAGGTATACGGTACTGAAAAAGAATAGTATCCACTTGATCGAGAGGAAACTGAACTTGTTTCCCATCCATTTTAATGGATTCCATAAGTACCAGTACATGACAGTATCAAGGTTCCATTCTTGAAGGCAAAGCATGTAGTAGGAATATTCCAGACGCTTGGGCAGGGAGTCTTTTGCGGTATGCTGACGAGGTGCGAAGTTATAAAATTGTTCGCGGATCAAATACGCGATAACCGAAGGTGAAACCAGCAGTTGGTACGTTCTCAGGAATGCGTTTCCTGCAAAGTGTACCAACGCCACTGTTTCCAAACCAAGGGCTACCTCAATGAAGATCAGCCCGATCTGAGCAATGGAGGAATAAGCGATCTGACTTTTTACCGATGACTGTACCCGGGCAATTCCGGTGGTCACGATACTGGTAAACAAACCAAGTAGGCCGATGATAATCCGGACGGAGGTCTGATGCTCCCAGAAGGGAAACGTACGGAGCAAAATGAATATACCAATATGAACCGAAAGTGATCCGTAAAAAATAGCGCTGGATGGCGTCGGTCCCTCCATAGCCCTGGGAAGCCAGGAAGAGAATGGTAGTTGAGCCGACTTGGCCGCGGCCGGAACCAAAATCATGAGAGAGACGAAAATGCCAATCCAAGTATAGTTTTGTAGTTGGTGGTGTACCAACTCGTAGTTGTTTAATTTCATGAAGGTGATACCCTCGTGCCACAGGTGGCGGCTCATCCAGATGGCAAGGAGCAAGCCCACATCACCAATCCGGTAGATTGAAAACACTTTAACGGCATTTTTAACGGGCACGTAGCGGTCACGGTAAAAGGCAATTAACAGAAAGGAAGAAAGTCCTAAGATTTCCCAGCCTATAAATAGTGTTTCGAGGTTACCAGAAAGAATTGTGATTGTGTAGCCCAGATAAAAAAACAGGATCGTAACAAAGAAACGCTTATAACCACTCTCCCGGTGTAGATAGTAACGACTATACATGGCTACCAAAAAAGTTAGGAATGAACCTACCAGAAGGTATACATCGGAAATTTTATCGAAATAGAAGTCAAGGAAGAACTCGTAGTCAGTGGTTTGAAATATTACCAGTTCCTTTAGGTTAAGTACTGGATGATTATTGAACAACCAAAAGGCTGTAAATAATATCCCACTTATCATGTGAAGACCAACGGTAAAAAAAGCGGTGCGTGAAATCATACTTTCTTTCTTCGCCGGAATCAGGAGACAGACGATAAGCCCAATGATCGGGACCAAAAGAAAGTAGTGAAGAACAGCTACCATACGTTGAAACTTAAATAATAGAATATACGGGAAGATCGTCCTGGTGTAATTCAAATAGCGGATTGAAGTCGTATATCTGAGGCGACTTGCCGAAAGTGGGAGTATACGGCGTAAAGTATCCTTCTTTGAATACCGTCAATTCCTGGGTTTTGGGATTAATAACAACCAGGTGGACCCATTCATTAATAAACCATTCGTATATTTCGGGGGCTTGCTGAATAGTATCCAAAACAACTTCGGGAAAATGCTCCACGATGAAGAGCATACGCATGGGGTCATGTACCTCAATCATTTGGCGGGGAAGTCCTGGGCGTAGGTCACCCTCAATTCCGTTGGCTACCCCGATGAGTCCCATTACGTTATGGGGTAGTTTAGTGCTGGCTCCCAGTTTGTTATTATCAACCCGCGAAAAGTAGTATTCCAGATTTACGCCTCCGCACACCGGAGCGGCTGCTTTCAGGATGTGAAAGAGATACTTACCGGTTGGGTCTATCTGGTAGTCGTAAGAGTTGAGAAACGAACGGCGATCCAGGAATATTCCTTTCGACAACGCCCGGCGTCCCACGATTGTTACGGCATTGGTTGCGTGGTTAAGCTCTGGCCTGGGTTCAAAAAGGGAAACGGAACGAGTAAGTATTTCCTTATGATTTTTTTCGGCGCTCAACTTTGAATGTGCACTCTCAAAACGACGAGACCGTTCTTTGGCATTCTGATCGAGTGCCGTTTTGAAAGTAGCTACATTGGTTTTGTGCAGTTGGCTATTTTCAACGGATAGTGATGCCTCATCGTAGAAACTAACTTCGTCGCGGCTGATGTCGTGCAGTCCGCCGATAAATTGCGTCGTATCCGGAATGTCAATACCTTTTTCGCGGAGTAGCTCCCTAACTTTTGAATGGTTGGCCATGAAAGAAAATACCTGGGCGTTTACCGATCCGGGGCGTCCCGAACACGCTCCACAGTCATAAGCCGCATAGTAAGGATTATTAATGCTAGTGGATCCGTGCCCGATTATGTACACAAGGGGCGCAAAGTTCTTAACAAGACCAATACTCATGAAGAGTGATTCCACTCGTTGAACCATTTCGTTTACCGTAAATCCAACCTGCAAGCCATTTTCTACCTGATTAAGATCGGTGTTTTCAATCGTAAGATCAGACAGATGGTCCATGTGCCTAAAAGAGCGAGTAGTAACCGGACCCATAGAGGGGCGAAATATATTCATGGCAAGCTTGAAAGCCGACCAAAAACCGATAGTACGGGTAATCAGAGCTCCTGGTATCAGGGAATGGGTGTAGTCTGTAAAGTGAAAATCTTTTCTGTGGGTCTCCTGTGTATTCTGTCCTTTAATCAGGTACTTAGGCGTGAGTGGTGCTGGGCATACCTTTGTCACGAACCTACCCCCTGCGGGCTGAAAATAAAATTCAACGTTAAAAAAGCCGGGAGTGCCGAATGTCTCACAGGAGCTATCAACCTTTTCAAGATGACGACGTAGGGAACATTCACGGTCGTCGATGCAGAATATGGCCTGAAAGGATTTATTAGCGCTCTTCTCCTCGTTCTTACCAACGGTAATAGTGCCTAATACCTGATCGAAATAATTCCATTCGAATGCTTCTTGCCAGGTAGTCAAGACCTCGTGGAGTTCAGTCTGAATAACGGGATCAAATAGTTTCTTTGGGTGAATAAATATAGATTGTGCCAATGGAACCCATTTTGTGTCAAATTGATAATCAAGTGAATCAATTTCTAACAGGAGCTCAAAAATGATAAGGTCATGCAAGCTTATTTTTTTTTGGTCCAGAAGACTTTGTGGGTGGTCTTCGATGGTCGATACCATCCCCGACCAGCCCTGATGGGCAAATTGCTGGTCAAAGAGGTATTGCGTATATAGTTTTTCGTCCCCAACTACCAGCGTCAACAGGTCTTTAAGGCTACTGCTATTACCCAGAAAGAGTTTTCGGGCTCTTTGCGTTTTGAAAAAGCTGGTGTAACTCTTTTTCTCGATCTCAATAATTGAATCCAGAAAACTCATATTGCTGACCGGAAAGCTCCAGATAGAAATACCTTGGTCAAGAAAGCTACCCAAAATCCGAAAAAGAGTTGGGTGAATCATAGCGTCAAGGTCGATCTTATATTGTCTTTTCCAATTGGCTCGAAGGGAGCCAATCCGTGGAGATGTTTCGGGGCTATACTTTTTGTTGATCAGTTTCTCTTTCCACCTTCGCAGACCTCCACTGCCCTTACGATCAGTAATTACCTTATCAAGAGCGGTGTTCCTAATTCGTCCCTGAGCGTAAAGTGCACGGTATTCAGAAAGTGATAGGGATACTTTGTATCCAAACAGCACGGATGCTTTCCAAATAGCATCCTTAAATTTCAGATTCTGAAAAGCGTGTAAAGTATTGTGTTGGATAAAGTCCCTCAGGGGCGCCTGAGCGGGCAAGTAATGTTTCAGATCGCGAAGTGCGGCCTGTTCATTAAATTTTGAATTAACCAAATGATCCATCGCGCTGTTTTTGGTTTCTTTACAGCAACAAAGGACATCGGGGAGAGTTAAATCAGAATTAAGGGTACATTAAAAAGGAATTAAATTACGGGAAGTTTAACGGTAAAGTCGCTGCCTATATCAGGTTCTGAAGATATCTGAATGCTCCCTTTGTGCATCGAAACAATTCGTTTGGCGAGAGCAAGACCTATTCCGTACCCTTTCTGATCTTGGGTAGAAGAGATACGGTAGAAAGTATCAAAAAGAAACGGGATGTGTTCCGGGGCAATACCTACCCCGTGGTCCTGGAAATGAATAACTAATTCTTGATCATTTGCTTCAATAAGTACTTCTACCTGATGATTTTGGGAATATTTACAGGCGTTTTCCATGAGGTTTATGAATACTGTCCGAATGAGAGTATCGTCACCCATGAGCAGTAATTGTTCCTCGTCTTCCGGCTCATGATCAAAGTTTACTTCTACTTGGTATCCGGGGTTTTTCTGGATAATGTGGGACTGCGCCTGCCACAAAATTTCGTCAACTCTGATTTTGCGGAAGGTAGTAGTTGAGCCAGCGTCAGTACGAGCAAGTTCAAGCAATCCATTAACGAGTTCGTTGAGATTTTTAACCTCATCAAGCACACCGGTTAATGCCTCTTGGTAGGCAGCACTCGTGCGTTCCTTCATGAGGGTTACCTCAACCTCGCCCATCATAACAGCCAGGGGAGTACGTAGCTCATGCGAAGCGTGTGATACAAAGCTACGCTGGGCGGTAAAGGCTAGATCGAGCCGACTGAGCATCTGGTTGAAGGTCGCACTAAGCTGGGCTAATTCATCATTTTCTCGTCCTACCCGAAGCCGATCGTGAAGGTTGCCTGCCGAGATGTTATTAACCTGTTCAATGATTTCAGAAACTGGCCGAAGAGCATCCTTGGCGAAAATCCATCCGGCTGCACTCACGAGGACCAGGCAAAATAACCAACCAATTGCCAGGATATCTCGTAGGCGATTCAACTTGTCAAACCCGATCTGGTCGGTGGCGTAGGCTACCACTACCCAAGCCAGTTGGTTGTCTTTGTGTACATGCCGGATCATGACTACTTCTTTGTTGCCTTGCCGGAACTTCTTCTCGCGTCCTTCGCGGACCTCCGCCAGCGTTTTGGGTGAAACCGGGAACTTGACTTTGCCGCTATCGTATACAATCGAGTCGCTGCTGTTGTAAATCGTTACTTCTTCTCCCAGTAATATCGCACTGTTTCCGTTTTCAATTCGCTGGATTTCTTCTTCGGTGATTCCGTCTACATCTTCCAGTAGCCGGGTTATGGTGGTGGCCCGCTCGGTGAGATATGATAAAAACTGTTGCTCGCGGTACTGATCATAGAAAAAGTAAATGGCTACGCTGAAAATCATCATGATCGAGGCCACCAGCAGGGTGAATAGCAACGTCAGCCGCGCTTTGATGTTCATTCCTCTTTGAATATGTAGCCCATACCCACAACGGTATGAATCAGTTTATTAGGGAAGTCTCTGTCTACCTTTTTACGCAGAAAATTGATGTAAACGTCAATAACATTCGTACCGGTATCAAAATGTATATCCCATACTTTTTCGGCAATGTCGACTCGGGAAACAACGCGGTTGCGATTTCGCATGAGGTACTCCAAAAGAGCAAACTCTTTGGCGGTTAAATCAATATGCTTGCCTGATCTCCGGGCGATCTTCTCGTCCAGGTTCAGTTCAAGATCAGCCACTTTAAGCAAATGGGCAGGGCCGTCTGATCGTGTTCCGCGACGGGTCAGGACTTTGATGCGGGCAATGAATTCTCTGAATTCAAATGGTTTTACGAGGTAGTCGTCCGCGCCGGAGTCAAAGCCCTGTAATTTATCTTCGACTGTTCCCAGGGCAGTTAGCATCAAAATGGGAGTAGTCAACCCTTCTTGCCGGAGGAGTTGGGCGAGGTCAAAACCATTGATCACGGGTAGATTGACATCCAGTACAAAAATATCGTAATTGTTAGCCATAGCTAGTGTTTTCCCCATTCGGCCATCAAAAGCAACTTCCACTTCCCAGGATTGCTCTTCAAGCCCTCTTTTAATAAAACTCGCCAGCTTAGGTTCATCTTCAACGACTAGTACTTTCATTACAAATAGGGGTAGTGATGGATAGTTTCGGCCTTCCGGCCAGATTGTTACGATTAAAGTAAGAGTACTTCTGTTCGAAATATACAAGAAAAGATGCTAGTGATGAGAATCTCCTGCGTATTCAATTCAAACTACTATCCCTAAACTTCCGATTTTGCTTTTAAATATGACAAAGGTCATCCACACATGAGGTGCCTGGTCATTGCTACTTCAGGGTTGATGGACGAACTTTGAAATAAAAAGTAGCGCGAGTACCCATGGGTAAGAATGAACCACAATCAACCATCGTACACCCCCCAATACCAAGCTGTTACCACTGTGGTGAAAGCTGTCGTGATGAACCAATACTTCATGATGATCGTGACTTTTGTTGTGCGGGCTGTAAAACGGTTTATGATCTACTGAAAGAGAATGATCTGTGTCAGTACTACCGTTTCACCGACGGGAGAGGGAATTCTCCCGAGACGGAGTTTTACCACGGCAAATTCGACCATCTTGATCTTGACGAGGTACGTCCTAAACTATTAGAGTTTACCGACGGCCGGTCGGCCAGAATTAATTGGTTAGTGCCTAAAATGCATTGCAGCTCGTGTATATGGCTCCTTGAACAACTCCATCGGCTGCACCTGGGAGTGGGCAGTTCAGTGGTGAATTTCCCAGAAAAGAAGGTAAGAATCAGCTTTGATCCCACCCAGATTAAGCTTAGTGAGCTGGCAGAATTAATGACCCGGCTGGGCTATGAGCCATACATCAGTCTTGACGACGTGGAGGGCAAGCAGGTCATGAAATGGGATCGTACCCGTATGTACAAAATTGGAATTGCGGGCTTTGCCTTTGGTAATATCATGATGTTGAGCCTGCCCGAGTACTTTCATCTGGGGCAAAGTGACGAAGATCAGCAACTTCGCTTGCTATTCACCGGATTAAACGTGGTGTTGGCGCTTCCGGTCTTCTTTTACAGTGCCTCAGATTTCTTCGTCTCGGCCTGGAAAGCCCTCCGTGGGCGCTACCTGAACATTGATGCACCCATCGCGCTGGCGTTGCTCAGCGTATTTTTGATGAGTCTATACCAGATCCTTACCCAAACAGGGCCGGGCTACTTTGACTCCTTGGCCGGAGCGGTATTTTTTATGCTGTTGGGGCGCTATTATCAAGATAAAACCTACGCCGGAATAACCTTTGACCGGGATTATAAAGCCTACTTTCCCATTGCGGTGGCGGTTATGAAAGAAGGAGTTGAAATGCGCCTTCCGGTCAATGACTTACGGCCCGGTGATCATATCCTGATTCGTAACCGAGAGCTGATTCCGGCGGATACCACTCTGTTGAGTGCCAATGCTTTGATCGATTACAGTTTTGTATCAGGAGAAGCAGATGCTCTCGAACGTCAGAAATGAGATATTCTGTACGCTGGAGGAAGACAATGCGGTCCGGCGGTCGAAATGGAGGTAGTCAGGCGGGTATCTCAGAGTTATTTAACTCAGCTCTGGAACAGTGACGCCTTTACCAAAGAGAAAGACGACCAAAACCAAACGTTAGCCGCTCGTATAAACCGTTACTTTTCGGCCGGAGTACTGCTATTTGCAGGAGCTACATTTCTGGTTTGGATGGCAATGGGGCAGTGGGAAATTGCCTTCAATGCCTTTACAACGGTATTACTGGTGGCCTGTCCCTGTGCGCTGCTACTATCAGCGACTTTTACCAACGGTAACTTGCTGAGCTTATTTGGTAAGCATGGATTTTACATCAAAAATGCCCATGCCATTGAGCGTTTATCAAAAATCGACACGGTGGTATTTGATAAAACCGGTACCATGACTTTGCCGGATGAGGCGGAGGTCGGGTTTGTGGGGGAAGGCCTTAGCTTCCGATGAGCAGATAATGGTCAAAACCGTGGCCGGACAATCGTCCCATCCGTTAAGTCGGCTGGTGGTAAAATCGCTGGGTGCCGTAGTCCCTAGCCGGAAAGTGATTGTGCAATTTGAAGAACAGGAAGGCGCCGGTATTCGTGCTGTGTGGGGCCGAGGTACCATCCGAATCGGATCGCTGAGTTGGGTAGACAAAGGAAGAGAAATTGCCACCGATGACACGGAAATCGACAGCCGTACTCCCCGGGTCTATTTGGCCATCGACGAAGTAGTAAAAGGCTATTTTGATATCCGGGCTAAGTACCGCCCCGGTTTGACCGAATCGCTCTCCACATTACGAGAGCAAGGGTATGCAATCTACTTGCTTTCGGGGGATCAACCCACGGATATAAACAAATTAGGAAATGCATTCGGAGGGGCGTCACGGCTATTTTTCCGGCAAAAACCTCAGGAAAAGCTCAGTTTTGTGGAGAATCTTCAAGAAAAAGAAGGCCGCAATGTACTCATGGTAGGTGACGGCCTCAATGATGCCGGTGCCTTACAGCAGAGTGATGTTGGACTAGCCGTTTCCGATGATGTTAATAATTTTTCACCAGCGTGTGACGTCATCCTGCAAGGAGAAAAGCTAGCACTGTTGCCGCGTTATATCCGGTTGGCGGAGGCTGGGCAGCGAATTATTAAAACGAGCTTTGGTATTTCGATTTTGTACAATCTGATCGGTATTTCGTACGCCGTCACCGGGCAGTTGTCTCCGGTTACCGCCGCCATCATCATGCCCATCAGCTCAATCACCATTGTACTCTTTACAACGCTTTCGACCAATAGAGCGGCCAGAAAATATTTACGGGCGTAACGACCCCGGACTACCTGATTTCTAAACCAGTACTATTTTATGCAAATGAAGCTAAATGTACCAAAACTAATGAAAGCCGGGATGGTAGGAATCACCCTTTTTGCCAGTTTATCGGGCCTTCACTTTCTAATTACCTTTTTTAACCCTTTAATGTAAATATGTTATGGAAAATATTCAATCAAACATGAACGGCATTGACCGTGTAATCCGTACCCTTTTGGGAGTTATCGGTATAATACTCTTTATGACCGATATCATTTCGGGCACTTTGGGAGTGATTGTCCTGATGCTGTCCGTTATTTTTATCCTCACCGCTTTGGTTAAGTTTTGCCCTATCTACACTATGCTAGGCATCAAAACCTCTAAGTCGTAAAAGAGTCCGAGAATTACGTTTCCATGTAGAGTAAGGTACAAAGTGTCCTGAAATTGAAAGGTATTATATTCCTTTCTTTCAGGATACTTTGTGCCTTGACTATCATTGAGTTTTTCCGTTCATCATCCCGGTTTCCTCGTTAATCCTTTTCTAGGAGGGATTGATCCATTTTGTCCGATTTGCCTGAGAAGCCTCAGTATATTTGATAAACAATCAACTCAAAAACAACCATGAAGACTCTAAAACTACTAGTAGGAATGCTGCTGATGACAGTAGCTGTGCAGGCGCAAACGGTGGATGAAGTACTGGATAAGTATTTTGAAAACACGGGCGGAAAAGAAAAATGGGCAGCGTTGTCTACCGTCAAAATGAACGGAAAGGTGAAGGTGCAGGGGATGGAAATTCCGATGGCCATTGTTCAGACCGCCGCCGGCAAGCAAAAAATAACCATCAATTTCCAAGGTAAGGAAATTACGGTACTGGGTATATAATTTATGATTCGTAACTTTGTGCCATGGATCTTGACTTTGACAAATACAAACTGCTACAATACTGCACCAATGAATGGTGCAAATACCATAACCAAATTGGCTTGGG
>Ga0105053_10002261_pt1 | contig 30089 bp, 33 predicted proteins | sample BON01_FD_78093 | JGI IMG/M metagenome (GOLD analysis project Ga0105053, IMG submission 78093) | Freshwater microbial communities from Lake Bonney liftoff mats and glacier meltwater in Antarctica - BON-01 | ecosystem: Environmental > Aquatic > Freshwater > Ice > Glacier meltwater | place: Lake... | reverse complement strand
TGACGGTTCTTCAACAGCCTGCTAGAGCGGATCACGATCACTCGGAACCATTTCATGGCTCCGAGTGATCGTGTGAATCCGCTCTACATCAACGAGTTAGAGCAAATTCACACCTTCAGGCGGAATCGCGAAGCGATTCCGCCTGAAGGTGATTTGCTCTAGGGGGCTGGCGGGCCCGCCGGGCTGCCGAGGACTGTTCGTTAGGCCGCCTTGCGCAGCGCGCCGTTGCGGCCCAGCACGCGATAGCGGCTGCGCGGACCGTCGCGGTCGATGTAGCAGCCGATCAGGCGGCGCGGGCCTTCCTCGGGGTCGAAGGCGGTGCGGCCATGGACGATGCGGTTGTTGTCGAACATCAGCAGCTCGCCCGGCTGCAGGGCAAAACGCAGTTCCAGCTCGGGTCCGGCCAGCAGTTCGGCCAGCCGCTTGCGCGCACCCTGATAGAGCTGCAGCTCGGCCTCTTCCAGCAGAGGCAAGGAATCCAGGCGCGGGCTGTAATGCAGCCCGGTCATGCGCTCCTGCCCATCGGTTTCGATCACCGGGCGCAGGGTGATGTGGTCGGCGCCTTCGTCGCGGAAACGGAACCGCACCGGAACCTCGGCCAGCAGGGCAAACCCTTCGGGGTCTTCCTCGCGCAGCCGTGTTGCGGCGGCCAGGCTGTCGGCCAGCGTCGAGAGGCCGCCCGAAGCAGCGTTCTCCAGGCAGTGCAGGATCTGGATGCCCGGTACCGGCTCGCGATAGGGATTGTCGGTGTGGGGTCCCAGACGCACCGGGCGATAGGCAAGGTCGTTGGAACCGGGCCGTGAGGCGACCTCGAAGCGGCGGCCGAAGTTGGTCTCGCGCACGGTGCCGAAACGTCCGGCGATCTCCAGGGTTGTTTCGGGTTTGCGCGGCGTGCCGGTCAGCACCAGGAAACCCGAGACCAGGAAACGCTCGAGCGCGGCGTGCATGGCGGCATCGTCATCGGCGATGTCGCCCCATGCCACCCGGCATTCGGGCGCGTCACCGGCCGTCCACGGCGCCGGTTCGGGGCAGCCGTCGTCCATCGCGATGTCGGCGATCAGCGGCACGGGATCGAAGGTGCCGCGGTAGCCGTCGCTGAAACCAAGCTGCATGCGGTCATCGACCTGGCGTGCTTCGACAAGCTTCAGGTCGGGCGGCATCAGGTGCGGGTCAACGAGGCGCTGACCCGTTGTCGCGTCGACCTGGCTGGCATCCTGGGCGCGTTCGCGCAGCCACAGGGCGGGCAGCTCGATGGTATCGCCGCTGCGGTTGCGGGCGAGGATGCGGGGGCTGCTGGACGAATCGGTGATTTCGAGGCGGATCAAAACGGGCTCCGGGACAGTGGGCGGGACGCCTGCCCATATGGAGCCCATCGGCGCAAAGGCCGCTACAGTTTGCCTATGCCGTCGCCGTGCTGGAAAGCGTCAGACTATAGCGAGGCCTTCGCGGTCATCAGGGCGCCGAAGTTGTGCTCCTTGCGATAGGTCGCCTTGTCCATCTCGGCCAGTTCCAGCGACAGGGCGAAGCCGGCGCTCCGGTCGACGGCCGATGTCGCTTGTTCCAGCGCGGCAAACAGGATGTCGCCGATCTGCTGTTTCTCGGCATCGCTGCGGCCGCTGAGCAGACGCATGGTGAGCGCGACAAAGCGGTAGGCCGGATCGCCGTCGGCGCAGACCTGGTGAGCATAACCGATGGCGCGGGTCTTGAGCGCCGCCGTGGCGACCGTGGGGCAGGAACAGCCGGCCAGATGCATGGCGCCGACCAGTGCGGCGATGTCGAGTTCGCCTTCCAGATTGTCCGAGTATTCGATGACCAGATGGGGCATGGCGTGTTCCTCAGCGCGGGATGACGGGCAGCACGATGGCGGAGGGAAACGCGCGATCGTGGTGGATGGTCTGGGTGGCCATGACCGGATGGCATCCGGTCAGCACCGCCTCACCGCTGTTGAGGTTGCGGGCATAGGCGTTGAAGCGGCTGCTGGTGATTTCCAGGCGCAGGCGGTGGCCGGGCAGCACGACATGGCTCGTCCACCACAGGTCGATCTCGTAGGCATAGATGCGGCCCGGTTCGATCGGGCCGGGGGCGGCATCGGGATCGCGGTGGCTGGCGCGCACGATGCCGTGCTGGATCTCGTGGGCATGGCCGTCGGGGAAGACATCGACCAGGCAGACCGCAAAATCGGTATCGACCGCGCTGGAGGCCGCATGCAGGTGCATGGCGATCGGACCGGTGATTTCCAGCGCCGTCTCGAGCGGAGCGCTGCTGTAGCAGAGCACGTCGGGACGGTCCTCGATGGACCTGCGGTCCTTCATCTCCGCGGCCGCCGCCCAGGGCTCGGTACCCACCGTGTCGGCGACGGGATCGAGCGGATCATAGACGTAGTGGTCGGCGGGTTCTGCGCCCGGCGGCGTGGTGTCGAGACGGCCGTCGCCGCCGCGTGTGTTGGCCGCGCCGTTGCCATGCAGGTAGTAGGGCGTGGGCACCATGGCCGCCGGCGGCCAGCTCTCCTCGAAACGCCAGGCGTTTTCGCCCATGACGAAGATCTCGGTTTTCGGGCGGGCGTCAAAGCCGTTGTCGATGCCTGCCAGGTAGTGATCGAAAAAGGCCTGCACCGTGTCGGCGCGGTGGACACCGTGGAAGCCGACCTCCATGGCGCCGACCTTGCCCGTGTAGTTGGGCGCGCTTTCGTGATCCCAGGGCCCGACCAGCAGGTGCTTGTTCTCCGGGTTCGGACTTTTGGCGCGCACCGCCAGGATGTCGGCCATCCAGGGGCCCATGATGTTGTCGTACCAGCCACCCCACAGCAGCACCGGCACGGCGATCTTGTCGTGGTAGGCGCGCAGGTCGCCATCGGCCCAGAAGTCGCCGCGGGTCTCGTGGCCCAGCCAGTCGCGGTAGAGCCTGCCCGGCGCGGCCATGGGCCCGGGCGTGTCGGCCAGCGGCAGGGTCCAGGGGTCGTAGCCGTCGAAGGGCAGAAAACCCTTGCCCTCCATGGCCAGGCCCCAGGCGCCCATGACGTTGAGCGGGTAGCAGCCCTGGCGCCAGAACAGGTCGTAGAGATCGAAGCCGGCCGGATCGGCCGGGCAGATCGCGGCAAGTGCCGGATGGCCGCTCATGGCGCCGCACCAGGCGGTGAAGCCGTAATAGGACTCGCCCCACATGCCGACACGCCCGTTCGACCAGGGCTGGCGCGCGATCCAGTCGATGGTGTCGTGGCTGTCGGCGATTTCGTGGCTGCCCAGCGGGGCATCGAAGACGCCGTCCGAACCGAAACGTCCGCGCACGTCCTGGCAGACAAAGGCATAACCCTTCTTTGCCCAATAGGCGCCGTGGCCGGCCATGCCCATGAAGTCGACGGTCTTGCCATAGGGCAGGCGCGTCAGGATCGCCGGCACCGGCCCCTGTGCGCCGCGCGGCAGATAGACGTCGGTCGCCAGCCGCGCGCCGTCATGCGTCACGACCATTTCGTCCGAAATGAGGTCGAAGGCCTCGAAGCGATCGGGCGTACCGGTCGGTGCCGAGGTGCCGGGCGGCAGGGTGATGGGATGGGGATGGTACGACAAGAGGCCTCACGCGGCTGGCGGATGGGGCCAGACCCTAGACCGACCTTCCTCCGGGCGGCAACTGCCCGCCCCCGCCACCGGCAGGAGCGGGCGAGGCGGCCGTTCAGCCCTTGACGAAGGCCAGAAGGTCGCCGTTGAGCCGGTCGGCCTCGGTTGCGGGCAGGCCGTGCGCGCCGCCTTCGTACACGATCAGCGTGCCGTGCTTGAGCAAGGTCATGGCGCGGTGGGCAGACGCATCGATCGGCACGATCTGGTCGTCGCTGCCGTGAACCACCAGGACGGGCACGTCGATCTTCCTCAGATCGTCGGTGAAATCGGTTTCCGAGAACGCCTTGATGCAGTCGAACTGTCCCTTCAGGCCGCCCATCATGCCCTGCAGCCAGAAGCTGTCGATCATGCCCTGGGAGACCGTCGCGCCCTCGCGGTTGAAGCCGAAGAAGGGACCGCTGGCGATTTCCCGGTAGAACTTCGAACGGTCGGCCCCGGTGCCCGCGCGGATGCCGTCGAAGACCTCCATGGGCAGGCCGCCGGGGTTGTCGGCGGTCTTGACCATGACCGGCGGCACGGCGCTGACGAGCACCGCCCTGGCGACACGGCCGGAGCCATGACGGCCCAGGTAACGGGCGACCTCGCCGCCACCGGTGGAATGGCCGATGTGGACGGCGTCCTTCAGGTCGAGCGTTTCGGTCAGGCAGGCCAGATCGTCGGCGTAGGTGTCCATCTCGTTGCCGTGCCAGGGCCGGTCGGAGCGGCCGTGGCCGCGCCGGTCATGGGCGATGGCGCGATAACCGTGATCGGCGAAAAACAGCATCTGGCGTTCCCAGTCGTCGCCGGTCAGCGGCCAGCCGTGGCTGAAGACGATGGGCTGGCCGGTGCCCCAGTCGGTGTAGTGGATGCGTGTGCCGTCCTTGGTGGTGATCGTGGGCATCGTTGGGTTCCCTTGTGTGGGCTGGGCATTGCCGGTCTGCGCCGGCCCGCTTGCCGCAGGATGAACGTGGCATGCGACGTTGACGTGAACGCGCGCACCACAGCCCCTCGCGGAAGCGGCAAGTAGAATATCCATTCACGGTTGCAAGCAAGATGGCGTTGCCCGCCAAGCGGGAAGCCTCTAGCGGAAGAGCATCACCGGCACGAGGCAGGAGCGGATCATCTCGCTGGTCGTCGAGCCGATGATCAGGCTGCGGATGCGCGAATGGCCATAGGCGCCCATCACGACCAGGCCGATGGCGCCGGTTTCGACCTCATGGGTGATCACGGCGTCTGCCTGGCCGGGCACGATGGCGGCGTCGACCGTCAGGCCGCCGCCGCGCAGCACGGTTGCGGCATCCTCGAGTTTCCTGTGCTGCTCGTCATTGCCCGCGCCGACCATCAGCAGGCGGCAAGCCAGCCCGGCAAACAGCGCCGAGGCGGCAACGTGGTCGACCGCCTTCATGGCGCTGGTGCCACCGTCGAAGGCAATGAGGAACCGGCTGATCGGCGCGAAGGCGCGCGAGGCGACAAACACCGGCTTGTGGCTGGCGCGCACCACCCGCTCCAGGTTGGAGCCAAGGTGCATGCGCGCGAAATCGGCCGCTTCGCCGCGTTTGCCGATGACGATCAGTTCGGCCCCGGCCTCGAACTCCTGCACCGCCTCGATGATGTCGCCGTGGCGCAGCATGCCGCCGACATCGGCGACGCCATCCTCGATCATGCGCGCGCGGGCATCGTCCAGGATCATGCGGCCGCGCTTGAGCGCCAGCTTGGCCTTCTGTTCGTCCAGGCTGGCCAGTTCGGCGAGCAGGCCCTCGCGGCCGTTGGCGTCGAGATTGCCGGAAAGATCGACCGGGGCGCTCGAGGTACCGCGCCGGCCCAGGACATGGAGCAGGTCGACGCCGGTATCCAGGCGCTGCGCGATCCAGGCGGCATGGTCGCAGACGCTGCGGGAATAGGTCGAACCGTCGATCAGCGCGATCAGTCTGGCCATGGTCTAGTGCCCCATCAGGCGCTCGATGGCGCCCGGCTTGTCGTGGATGGCAAGCTGGTCGACGATCGTTTCGCTGGCGTCGTTGAGCCCGATGATGGTGACGTCGGCACCCTCGCGGCGGAACTTCAGCACCACCGTGTCGAGGCTGGCAACACTGGAGATGTCCCAGATGTGCGCGCGGGAGACGTCGATGACGACCTTCTCCAGCGCCTCGCGGAAGTCGAAGGAGGCCAGGAAATCGTCGGCCGAGGCAAAGAACACCTGACCCTCCACGACATAGGTGCGCGCCGTGCCGTCCTCGGAAAGGGTCGAGGTGACGCGGAAGATCTGCGCGATCTTCCAGGAAAAGAAGATGCCCGAGAGCAAAACGCCGACCAGCACGCCGATCGCCAGATTGTGCGTGGCGACCACCGAAACGACGGTCGCCAGCATGACGATGGAGGAGCTGCGGGGATGGTGGCGCAGGTTACGAATCGAGCCCCAGGAAAAGGTGCCGATCGACACCATGATCATGATCGCCACCAGGGCTGCCATGGGCACGCGGCTGACCTGATCGCCCAGCCCGACGCACAGGATCAGCAGGAAGACGCCGGCACAGAAGGTCGAGAGCCGGCCGCGCCCGCCCGATTTCACGTTGATGACGGACTGGCCGATCATGGCGCAGCCGGCCATGCCGCCGATGAATCCGGTGAAGAAGTTGGAAAGGCCCTGGCCGATGCACTCGCGGTTCTTGTTGCTCCCCGTGTCGGTCAGTTCGTCGACGATGGAGGCGGTCATCAGCGATTCGAGCAGGCCGACGACGGCGATCGCGGCCGAATAGGGCAGCACGATCAGCAGGGTCTCCAGGGTCAGCGGAATGTCGGGCAGCAGGAAGATGGGCAGGGTCGCTGGCAGTTCGCCCATGTCGCCCACCGTGCGCAGGTCCAGATCCAGCCCCAGGGTCAGCGCGGTGAGCACCAGGATGCAGACCAGCGGCGAGGGGATGACCTTGGTGACATGAGGAAACAGATAGATGATCGCCAGCCCGCCCGCGACCATGACATAGGTCAGCCAGGGCACGCCGATCAGCTCGGGCAGTTGCGCCATGAAGATCAGGATGGCCAGCGCGTTGACGAAGCCGGTCAGCACAGAACGCGAGACAAACCGCATCAGCCGCCCCAGCCGCAGCGCGCCGGCGCCGACCTGCAGCACACCGGCCAGCACCGTGGCCGCCAGAAGGTACTGCAGCCCGTGGTCGGCGACCAGCGTCACCATCAGCACGGCCGTAGCCGCCGTCGCCGCCGAGATCATCCCCGGCCGCCCGCCGGCAAAGGACGAGATCACGGCAATCGAAAAGCTGGCGTACAGCCCGACCTTGGGATCGACGCCCGCGATGATGGAAAAGGCAATGGCCTCGGGAATCAGCGCCAGCGCGACCACGAGCCCGGCCAGCACATCGCCACGGATATTGCCGAACCACTCGTTGCGCAGGCGATAGAGGAAATCGGTGTTCAGGGGTGCCCTCCGGGCGTGTTGGCGCCGCTACGGCACGAACGCAGTTCAATATGCTCTTCAAGGCGACCTTACCACCCCAGTCTAAAGAGTAGTGGGATCAGCGAAGAGTATGTATTCCGTGGCGTTTTGCGCCGCGAAATTTCGGCGCGGGACCTATGCTCCGCTAGCTGCGTCGAGAAAAGAACTAATTCGTTCTCGAACGCTGCACTTGCTGGTGAGTTCGCACTCCCAGATAATCAAGAATCTCCAGCCTTCCTGGACCAACTGCTCCTGCACGAGGGCATCGCGATCCACATTGCGACTGAGCTTAGCTGTCCAATAGCTTGAGTTCGATTTGGGCAGTCGCCCATCAAGGCACTCGGCTTTATCGTGCTGATGCCAAAAACAGCCATGCACAAAGATAACTGCTCGCCTGGGACCGAAGACCAAATCAGGGCTTCCTGGCAGGTCTCGCCTGTGGAGCCGGTAGCGATAGCCCATGCCGTGAATCATCTGCCGAACCGTCATTTCCGGCTTCGTATCGGAACTGCGTATACGCCGCATGTTATTACTGCGGCGCTCGCGGCTAATTCGGTCCACCATAGCGCTAAGCGGCGGCGTTCTGCTGGTTGCTGATGATGTTCGTGAGATGGTCGCCGATGGCTTTACCCAAAAGCGGTGGAACAGCGTTGCCGACCTGGACATATTGTTCAGTCTTTGACCCGGCGAACTCGAATGAATCGGGGAACGATTGCAACCTTGCTGCCTCACGAACAGAAATTGCTCGGTCTTGCTCCGGATGTATGTAAGCACCCCAGTGAATGTCACATTTGGTTAAGACTGTGCATGACAATCCATCCCAGGTCATTCGCCCGTAGCGCTTCGTGTGGTCCGAACGCTTTGCGCGCTTCATTCCTTCAGGGAGCATCTCAGGCGGAATGTCGCGCCAGCTACCACCTGGCGGAATGTGGGCTAAGCGGTCGATGTTGATCTTCCCTAGCTTCGGCGCGGCGTGGTTACCTACCGTGGTAGCATTCCCGCGCATGCGTTTTTGGAATGTAGTTGGCTCTACATTGGTGAATGCAACGCGGCCACGGTCCTCTCCGTTTAGAAGTGGAGGTAAATCGCCGATAGCGTCTCTGATCGTCGTAAAGGAATAAGTCTTTCCCGGACCGTGAGTTGGTGTGGGGTGTGAAATTGCAACACCAATGCGATTTCCAATAAAAACGACTCTTCGTCGTTCTTGTGGAACACCAAAATCCTCAGATCGGAGGATTTTTTCGTGAACGTCATAACCCAAAACTTTCAGTTCTGATTTTATTATGCGAACGGCTTCTCCTCCACCTATAGAGTAGATACCAGCCACATTTTCCATAACGATCCATTCAGGCTGCAAGCCCTCTACAATCCGCAAATATTCGCGAAAGAGCGTTGCCCGGGCGTCATGCATTCCGCGCTGATGGTTGTAGACGGAGTAAGCTTGGCAAGGAGGACCACCCGCTAGGACAGTGAGTTCTCCCCGGCGCAATCCAGTAACCTGCATCAAATGTTCGACAGATAGATCCTCAATCGGCCCACCAACAAATTTTGCTTGTGGGTGAGTTTTCTGGAAAGTCTCACCCGCTGCCTCGAAAATGTCATTTCCAGCCAGGACGTTGAAACCAGCCATCTCTAAGCCAGCAGATAATCCGCCCGCTCCACAGAAGAGGTCAATCGCTGTATAGCTCATCGACTTGATCTCCGCACGAAAACGTTCCTGATTCGTACTCTCTTTGTAGCAATGAACCGTGAATCTCGCAACGGCCTTAAGCCTGATTCTTCAAACAAATTCGTTCCTCAAACTCACCGAGCGAAACGGGTGTACCTCCTGTTAAGCCTTCAATCGCACTTTCTAGTGTTGTATAGAAGGTATCAATGATTTCAATTTGATTGATTTTAGAACCAACCGTGTTAATAAAATCTACTACACACCAAACAATATCCGAATCTGTTATATCAGAAACTTTTCGCATTTCACCCATTGACAGGAAAAATGGTTGATCTACGACTATGACCATCTTCTTTCCCCAACGCCGTAAAGTTGGAACTTTAATTTGAAGTTGCGGCATTAAACGCTTTGGGCCACTGCTCCGATAATCTGGACGGCGTATTTTGAGTGGAAAGGAAAAAACACCACCGGAATCTATAATATTTGTAAATTCTGTCTTCATTTCGGGACCAGAAAAATAAACAGCCTGAATTTCTACTGCAACCCAACGAATATTACTATCTCCGCTGTTCCTGTCTACCAATACCATATCGATACGCCCCACATCCTCCCCTGGTGAACTGTCGAGGTTGCCTGTGGACTGCAAAAACCCTATCTCCCTTACCTGTGAAGGCGATTCGTTACCAAGTATTGTTTTTCCTATAAATTGAAAAACTTTGTTCATTTGATGAAATCTGTACGGGCATAGAGCTCGGATTTTTCCGCGCACGCCATTTACAACATCTAGTCGGCCATTTGTATCAGAGTACAACTGCAACGAACACACACCGCCAGGTTTTGTGCAGGTCGGGTGTGCAAGGTCAGTCCGAAAGGGACAAATCTTTTCATTCTGATTTTGCTTGTCTAAACGCTTTCGCAATACTTCTAAGCGCTCCGCCTCTGCGGTACTCAATTTTCCCCTAGAAAATTTATCTTCTAACAAAAGAAGCCGACGGAGGTCGGATTTCGTCATGGCCGAGCCGCCAACCTTGTGTTTGGCAAACGCGATCCGTTCTTCATCCGTCAAATTTAGCACGGGTCGACCGTACCACTCCGAAATATGGAAACGTTCTGTCATAAGCTTGCTCCGTTCAATTCAGAACTGAAGACGGTTAGCTTGGAAGGGTCAGTTTCTATCTGAACTCAATTGTGGCGCAAAAAGTAGCAAGCCGAACCAGCTTTCAAGAGCGAATACTCGGCAACAATCCTCACCATCAATTAATTTACCCTTCGGGAACAAAAACGGCGGCCCGAGGCCGCCGCTGAAACCCTTGTGGAACCTGGAGCGGGCGAGGCGATTCGAACGCCCGACCCCAACCTTGGCAAGGTTGTGCTCTACCCCTGAGCTACGCCCGCGCATCACAGGTTCCTGCCGCACAGCTAGGTGCGGGCGCGTTTGGTACAACAGGGGCGGGGGCTTGGCAAGCGGCTGTGACGGGGCGAAGCTGGGATATGGTCATCCGACACCCCATAAGCGCCCCATGACGGGCCGGCAGCCGCAGGAAGGGCTGCCCGACGGGCTCTCTCCCGAGGAGGCGGCGCGCTGGGAGCGGCTGGCCCGGCGTCTGCTGATCGGCGCCAGCGCGGTGATGGGCGGCATGATCCTGCTGATCGCCCTGGCGCTGGCCATGGCGCCCAAGGACGATTCGGCGCTGGGCACCATGAAGGCGCTTGTCTTCCGCTGCCACTGACCGGGTCGTGGGGCGGGTGCGCACGCCGTGGTGACAGGCCCGGCGCCAGCGGCTAGAAATCCGCCATGGCACTTTCCCCCGACGATTTGCTCGCCCGCCTCGAAACGCTGGGCATCGCGCACACCACCCATCGCCACCCCGCCGTCTTCACGGTCGAGGAGGCGCGCGCCCATTGCGGCCATCTGCCCGGCTGCCACTGCAAGAACCTGTTTCTGAAGGACAAGAAGGGGCAGCTCTGGCTGGTCGTGGCGCGCGACGATGCCGCCATCGACATGAAGAGCCTGGACAAGACCATCGGCGCGGCCCGCCTTTCCTTTGGCAAGCCCGACCTGCTGCTGGAGGTGCTGGGCGTCATCCCCGGCGCGGTCACGCCCTTTGCCCTGGCCAACGATGCCGAGTGGCGCGTCAACGTCGTGCTCGACGCGGTGATGATGGGGGCCGATCTGGTCAACTATCACCCGCTGACCAATGAGGCCACGACCGCGCTCACGCCCGCCGATCTGGTTGCCTTCATCCGTTCGACCGGCCACGAACCCGCGATCCTGAAGCTCGACGCGCCGGCCGGCTGAGGCCTCGCTCCGAGGGGGAGAAAACGGCGCGCGCCCTTGCTTCGGAGGGCATGGCGGTCCACATAGCAGGCGAAACCAGACACGCACGGCACCGGCCGTTCAGGAGAGGACTCCCATGGCGCTCATCATCGGAGAAGGCGACGCAGCGGCCCCCGGCAACGGCGGCGGCGCACCGGCCAAGGACGTGACCACCGCCGGCTTCCAGGCCGAGGTGATCCAGGAATCCATGAAGCAGCCCGTGGTCGTCGACCTCTGGGCGCCCTGGTGCGAACCCTGCAAGCAGCTTGGGCCGATCCTGGAGAAGGCCGTGCGCGCGACCAAGGGCAAGGTCCGCATGGTCAAGATCAACATCGACGAGGAACCCCAGATCGCCCAGGCGCTGCGCGTCCAGTCGATCCCGGCGGTGTTTGCCTTCGATCAGGGCCAGCCGGTCGACGGTTTCGTCGGCGCCCAGCCCGAAAGCCAGATCAAGGCCTTTGTCGAACGCCTGACCGGCGCCACCGGACCTTCGCCGATCGACGAGGCGCTGGAGCAGGCCGCCACGGCGATGGAGGCCAAGCAGTTCGATCAGGCCCTGGCGATCTACCAGCAGGTGATGCAGCACGAACCCGACAATGCCGATGCGGTCGCCGGCCTTTGCCGTGCGCTGATCGCGCTGGGTCAGGTCGAGGACGTGCGTCAGCTTCTGGAGGCGCTCGACGAGGAACTCTCGGCCGATCCCAAGATCGTCAGCGTCAGGACCCAGCTCGAGCTGCTGGCCGAGGGCGGCGGCGACGTGGTGGCACTCGAGGCCAAGGTCGCGGCCGACGGCAAGGACCACGAGTCGCGCCTGGAACTGGCCAAGGCCTATGCCGCGGCCGACCGGCGCGACGATGCCATCGACCAGCTCATCGCCAGCATCATGGTCAAGCGCGACTGGAACGAGGAAGCCGCCAAGAAGCAGCTTCTGAAGTTCTTCGAGGCCTTCGGCCCGACCGATCCGGCCACGGCCGCCGGCCGGCGCAAGCTTTCCGCGGCCTGGTTCAGCTAGGCATGAGCGTTGTGTTGAGCATGGCCCTGCAGTCATCGGACAGGCGCGGGCGGGCGTAGAAGCGCCATGGCCGGAAAACCCTATTTCGAGAGCACCGCGGCGCTGCCGCGCACCCTGCCGATCTTCCCGCTGCCGGGCGCCCTGCTGCTGCCCGCAGGCACCCTGCCGCTCAACATCTTTGAGCCGCGTTATCTCGCCATGATCGACGACGCCCTTTCGGGCAGCCGCATGATCGGCATGATCCAGCCCGATGACGTGAGTGGCGACGTCGGCGCGGCCCACACCTATCAGGTCGGCTGTACCGGGCGTATCACCCAGTTCAACGAGACCGAGGACGGGCGTTACATGATCTCGCTGACCGGCGTGGCGCGGTTCCGCGTGGCCCGCGAACTGCCCAAGATGGATGGCGGCTACCGCCTGATCGAACCCGACTACAGCCCGTATGGCGCCGATCTCAAGGCCGACGACGAGGTCATCGAGATCGACCGGGACCGGCTCTTCACGCACCTGCGCAACTTCTTCCGCAGCCGCCAGATCGATGCCAACTGGGACGCCATGGAAAAGGCCGACGACGCCAGCCTGGTGACGGCGCTGGCCATGGTCTGCCCCTTCGCCACGGCCGAAAAACAGGCCCTGCTGGAGGCGACCAACGGGAGCCGTCGCGCCGAGACCCTGATCGCCCTGTTGCAGATGGGCGGGGCCGAGGACGACGAGGACGCGCCGCGCCAGTGATCGCGCCCGGCCAGTGAACGCACACGAGGATCACGTTATGATGGGCCCGTGCATCAGGAGAGAGCCATGAGCGAGGCTGCCGTCGATCCCAAGCTGCTGGAGATCCTGGTCTGCCCCCTGACCAAGGGGCCGCTGACCTACGACCGCGAACACCAGGAACTGGTCAGCCAGCAGGCCGGCTTGGCCTATCCCATCCGCGACGGCATCCCGATCATGCTGGTCGACGAGGCACGCAAGCTCGACGCGGAAGGCTGAGGTGAAAACCGAAGCCCAGCCCACCGCGCACCGGCCCACCGAAGTCCGCCTGCGGCGCGCCGAAAAGGAACTCGTGCTGACCTATGACGACGGCGCGCGTTTTGCCCTGCCGGCCGAGCTGCTGCGTGTCGAAAGCCCCTCGGCCGAGGTCCAGGGTCACGGTCCCGACGAGAAGAAGACCATCGCCGGGCGCCGCCACATCGGCATCATGGAGGTCGAACCGGTCGGCAACTATGCCGTCCGCATCAAGTTCGACGACATGCACGACACCGGCATCTTCTCGTGGAACTACCTCTACGATCTGGGCAGCCGCCAGGCCGAAATCTGGCAGGCCTACCTCGACCGCCTGGAAGCCGAAGGCAAAAGCCGCGACCCCTGAGGGGGGCGGTGCAGGGTTCCACCTGCGATGTTGCCTTGCATCCCTCGTCGTCCCCGCTCAGGCGGGCCCCGGTATGAGGAGAATGTGAGCAGGGCGCGGCGCTGTCTTTCCCCCCCTCATCCCTGCGAAGGCAGGGATCCAGACGCACAAACGGTGTGGCAAGGGCAGAGCGGTGAGCCTGCCTCCGTCCCGGCGCCGTAGAAATTCACGTGCCGAGGCGTCTCCCTTCCTTCGTCATTCCTGCGCAGGCGGAGGGCATACGCAGTACCGAATCGCTCGAAGCGCGACCGCATGGGACGGCGCCCTCTGCGGCTCTGGTGTTCCTTGATGGGCGTGCATCTGGTTCCCTGCCTTCGCAGGGATGAGGAAGAGAAAGGTGCATGGGGACCGGCCCTACGTGCCCCGCGTGCCAGCCCCCTGCGCGAGGCAGGTTCCGGCGGGGGCGGCAAAGGCAGATCGGCGACCCCGCCTCAATCCCGGCGCAGCAGACGGCTCAGGAAACCGCCGCGGCGGGCCTCGCGATCGTCGTCGGGGTCGCCCATCTCGGGCGGGCGCTTGGCGGCGGCGCGGATTTCGGCGGCGACTTCCTCGGCGCGCGGATCGTGATGGACGCCGTGACGCGGGCGCATCCGGGCGCCCTCGTGCGGCTCGACCGGGTCGGGCGTGACCTCCGCGGGGGGCGGCGTCTCGTGCTGAACAAAGGCCGATGGCGCGGCTTGCGGTGCTGCCGCAGCGGGTGAGGGGGCAGCAGGCTGCACAGCGGGCGGCTCCGGCTCAGTGGGTGCAGGTGGCACAACCGGTTCAGCCACGGGCGCGGGCCGGCCCGCCGCATCGACCTTGCCGGCAAGCAGGGTCAGCGCCTGGGCGATGGCGGCCATCTGGTCCTGGCGCCGGTGTTCCTGCCCGGCAAGGCGGGCGACCTGTTCGGCCAGGCGCGCCTGTTCGGCGGCCATCGCGGCCTCGCGCGGGTCGTCGTGTTCGAGTGTCGTCATGGCGCGGCGCTCGACCGTCTGCATGACGCCGTACATGGCCGCGGCGATCTGCTCCATGCGCCCGGTCAGCACCGCCTCGGTGCGTTCGACCCGGCGGGCGACCTCGGCCATGCCGGCGCCGCGGTCGTTCTCCAGGTGCTGCACCAGGGCGCCCAGCGCCCCGGTCAGCGCCTTGTCGGGCGCTGCCTGCACGGCGGGCAGGCCGGCCTCGGGCGAGGGCGCCTCATCGGTTTCGCCCAGATCGCGCGCGGCGGCGCGCAGGATGGTTTCGGTGACCCATTCGCCGATGGTCATGCGCCGGCGATGGGCCGCACGCGCGGCGCGCGCACGCGCTTCGCCCCTGACGCCGCGCACCGACCACGGCTGGCGATCCTTGTCGGTCAACGTTGCACCTCGAACTGGCCCATCGCCCCATCCTGAGGGAGAGGGCGCACAACGGCAACACAAGCGCGCTGCCGAACGCCACCATCCCGTGGCTTGCGCGCCCGCTGCCATGAAATAGTCCTTTGATCCGACAGGCCAAAGATAGAACAATACAAGAACATTTAATCGGGGAGATGTTGGAATGTCCGGAAAGAAAGCGAGAGGCCCAAGGCCACCCCAGGAAAGCATCAGACGGGAACTGGCCGAGCTTGTCGCCGATCCGCGATATCGTACCGATGAGAGCTTCAAGTCTCATGTGCGGCAGCAGTTCAAGCGCGTCTTCAACGATCCCACCGGCAAGCCCGGCGGATTGTGGGTCGGCCGGCAGCGAATCTTTGCCAGTGAACTCGAGCCGTTCGCGCCTGTCACCCCGATAGCCACCGCATCTGCCGCGGCCGTGTCTTTGGATGATCGGGCGGCAAGCACCGGCGGCCCGGAATCCGAAAAGATCGTCCAGGCATGAAGGTGCTTCAGGATCTGGGCTTTGCCAGGCCCTTCGATCTGTTCACGACGCTCTGGCGGCGGCCGGTGTAGGGTACGATCCGGCTGCGGGGTGGCCAGGTTGTAGCCAGCGATATCGCGATCCCGGGACACCCCGTCGGGGGCGGACAATGACGACAGTGCTACGCCTTGCGTACCTTCGGCACCTGCCATGATCGCTACCTGGCTTACATTGCTGTTCCTTCTGACTGCCCTTCTGGCGGCTCCACTGCTGCTGGTGGTGCGTTCAGGGCCCCTGCAGGTTCTGCTGATCGTGGCTGTTTTGGCCGCTGGCTTGTTGGGCTGGCTCCGTGCCTTGCGTCGCCTGAGCGAAATCTTCGATGGCTGAACCATCGCCGTGGCGCAGTTCTTTTTCTTCATTGCGGCGCACATCCTGATCATGGTCGTTCTGCAAGAACGCTGGGACGACGCCGTCTTCAGCCACCTCCTTGCGACCTTCATCTATGTGGTGCTGCTTCTGGGCGGAATGTGGTGGTTGTGGGAAGCCTGGGATCGGCTTTCCGCAATGGTCCTGCGCGCGACAGCGGCACGTCGTCACATGGCGAAGCGCTCCGAGGCTCGCGGTCACACCCGGAGTCCGACGACACGACGTGATCGTGCGTATCGGCTCACATTCTACAAGATCGATCCCGACGACCGCCCTGGCGTCAGCTCAAGGCGCGAGCCACCGGGCAGCTCTCAATAACCCAGGGCGATGCCGTCCTTGCGGGGCTCGGTGCCGCCGGCCAGCGTGCCCCTTTCCCAGTCGATCCAGATCGCCTGGCCGCCGCCGTGGAACTCCGGCGAGATGGCGACCTTGTGGCCGCGGCAGGCCAGATCGTGGAGGACGTGGCCAGGCACCGAAGCCTCCATGGACGCCAAGCCGTGCTCGAACATGTAGCGCGGCAGGTCGAGCGCCTCCTGGGGCGCCATGCCGTAGAGCAGCATGTTCTGCAGCACGTGGGTGTGGCCCCAAGGCTGGTAGTCGCCGCTTGATCTGACACACTATATTAGAACGATACAAGAACATCAAGGAGGATACAAGCGTAACAACACGTCATTCTTGCGCGTCGGATCCCAGGGGGCAACGAGGCAAGGCAGCGATCAGCGATCAAGACCGGGTCCGTGAGGAACTGGCAGCACTGCTGAACGACCCGCGATACCGCTATGACCGCGACTACAAGGCCTACGTCACGCGTCAGTTTCAACGTGTCTACAACGATCCCAGCGGAACTCCTCGGGGTCAGGTCGTCGGTCGTCCGAGGGTCTATGCCACGGAGCTGGAGCCCTACGATCCCCCGACGCGCGATCAGTCGGCGGCCATGTTGGCCAGCCCGCCTCATCCCGCGGCCCGGTCTCGCATCGACGTGGACCGGCCAGGTGTCATGGGCGTTGCAGGGGTAGCGCCAGCCGGAGAGGATCCCGTTCACCTCTTCCTTGACGACTATTGGAGAGGGTTGACCGGCGAGGGACAGGCTTCGGGCTGGTTCGGGCAGAATACTGTTCCGCAAGAGCTACGCCGTCTTGGCGAACTCCAGGCCACCATCCCGAAAGAAGATCCTTTCGGACCGGAATTCGAGGCCTACACGCGGGCTTTTCTTGAAAGCAATCTTGCACCGGGCTTCGGCGTCAGCGGCAGTGTAGGACGGGTCGTCTCGGCCCTTCCCATGGACAAGGCATCACGCCTGGCGCGTGCAGCAGCCATGGGATTCAGGACTGACATGCCTCTCTATCACGGTACCGCATCAGATTTCAGGGCTTTCGATCCCGCGTCGCTGGGACGTACGACCCAGGCTCCCACGGCTCGACTTGGAGTGTGGGCCGCTCTGGATCCTGACCTTGCCGGTTCTTTTGCCCAGAAGGCCGCGACGACGGGTAGTGGGCAAAATATTGTTCAAATGTTCCATCGGGCGCAAAGGCCAGGGGTTCTTCGTCTCCCCGACGACGTTTTGGATACCGAGGTGGCTGCGACAATTTCATTGGGCCTCGAGGAGGGTTACGACGCATTCCTGCTGCGCAATTTTACTCGAGCCGACGGGACGAAGACAGATATTCTGATGGTCAAGGATCCGGCGCAACTCCGCTCGGTTCACGCCACCTTCGACCCGGCGAAGCGGGATAGCCCCGATCTCCTTGCCGGCCTCGTCCCTCCCGGATTTGCCGCGCTCTTCATCGAAGGAGGAGGGGGCGATAGCGAGGAGTGAACCATCGACTTGATCCGGCGGCCGAGCACGCGCTCAACGCGGCACTCAGTAGCCCAGGGCGATGCCGTCCTTGCGCGGTTCGGTGCCGCCGGCCAGCGTGCCCTTTTCCCAGTCGATCCAGATCGCCTGGCCGCCGCCGTGCAGCTCGGGCGAGATGGCGACCTTGTGGCCGCGCCGGGCGAGGTCGTGGAGGACATGGGCCGGCACCGAAGGTTCCATGCTGGCGACACCGTTTTCGAACATGTAACGGGGCAGGTCGAGCGCCTCCTGGGGCGCCATGCCGTAGAGCAGCATGTTCTGGAGCACATGGGTGTGGCCCCAGGGCTGGTAGTCGCCACCCATCACGCCGAAGGGCATGATCGCCTTGTCGCCTTTCGTCAGGAACGCCGGAATGATGGTGTGCATCGGCCGCTTGCCCGGCGCGATGTTGTTGCGGTGGCCGGGCTCGATGACGAAGCCCGCGCCGCGGTTCTGCAGCACGACGCCGGACTTGGGCGCGACACGGCCGCTGCCGAAACCCCAGTAGGTGGAGTTGATGAAGCTGGCGGCATTGCGGTCCTTGTCGACGACGCAGAGATAGACCGTGTTGGGCGTGCTCGGCAGCTTCGGGCCGGGCACCTCCTTCATGGCGCGCTTGGGGTCGATGGCATCGCGCTGCATCTGCGCATAGGCCTCCGACAGCAGCGTCTCGACCGGAATATCGGCCATGGCGGGATCGGCGACGTATTCGGCGCGGTCGCGGAAGGCCAGGCGCCCGGCTTCCAGGGTCAGGTGGATGCGGTCGGCGCCGAGCGGATCCATGCTGGCCAGGTCGTAGCCCTTGAGGATGTTCATCATCATCAGCGCGACGATGCCCTGGCCGTTGGGCGGGCACTCATGCACGCGGTAGCCCTCGATCTCGGTCGAGATCGGCTCGACGTATTCGCCCGCGGCGGTGGCGAAATCCTCCAGCGTGTGCAGGCCGCCCAGGCTGTTGAGATAGCTGACGATGTCCTCGGCAACCCAGCCCGTGTAGAAGCCGTCGCGCCCCCTGGCCGCGACCTCCTTCAGGGTCTTGGCGAGCAGCGGCTGGGTGTGAACGCTGCCCAGCGAGGGCGCCTTGCCGTCGACCAGAAGAATGCGCTTGGCGTTTTCGTCGCCCGAGAGGCGGGCGACGCTGTCGGCCCAGGATTCATGCACCACCTCGTGGATCGTGTAGCCGTTTTCGGCATAGGCGATGGCGGGCGCCAGCACCGCGTCGATGCCCATGGTGCCGTGATCGGCCAGCAGGCGGCACCAGGCATCGATCGTGCCCGGCACGGTGACGCTGTGGGGGCTTTCGGTGCCGATCTTCTCGATGCCGTTGTCGAGGAACCACGCGGCGTCGGCCTTGCCCGGCGCCCGGCCCGAACCGTTGTAGGACAGCACGTCGGCCGTGCCGCCCTTGGCATAAAGGCAGAAGACATCGCCGCCGACACCGGTCGACATCGGTTCGACCACGGCCAGCACGGCGGCGGCGGCCACGGCCGCGTCCATGGCGTTGCCGCCGGCGCGCAGCATGTCGAGCGCGGCCATCGAGGCATGAGGGTGCGAGGTGCATGCCATGCCGTGTTCGGCATAGGCGGTGGAGCGGGGCGGGCTGTAGCTGCTGCGCATGGGTCGGGACCGGGCCATGGTTGTCTCTTCTGAAGGGGCGGGCACGATAGGCGCAGGCATGTCGCCCTGTCATCCCCGCAGGGTTAGGCTGGCAGCAGAAGCCATGAGCACATCCGATCGCATCACGCTCGTCACGGGCGACCTCACCACGCTCGACGTCGACGCCATCGTCAACGCCGCCAACGAGGCCCTGGCGGGCGGCGGCGGCGTCGATGGCGCCATCCACCGCGCCGCCGGCCCCGGTCTGATGGCGGCCTGCCGCGCGATCGGCGGCTGTGCCACCGGCCAGGCGGTGCTGACGCCGGGTTATGCGCTGAAGGCGCGCCATGTCATCCACACGGTCGGTCCGGTCTGGCAGGGCGGCGGCCGGGGCGAGGAAAACCTGCTGGCCGCCTGCTACCGCAACAGCCTGGCGATCGCCGCGCGCGAGGGTCTGGCAAGCATCGCCTTCCCGGCGATCTCGACCGGGGTCTACGGTTACCCGCTGGAGAAGGCGGCCACCATCGCCGTCGCCGAGGTCAGCGCCTTCCTCGCCGGCAACACGTCGCCCGCCTGTGTCGTCTTCTGCTGTTTTTCGGCCGCCGATGCCGCGGTCTATCGCCAGGTCCTTGGACAGAGGGGAATCGAGACTTGAACGAAAAGAAGTACGAGATCGTGGCCAAGGAGCCGCTGTACGAGGGCTACTTCCGCGCCGACCGCTGGATGGTGCGCCACACCACCTTCCGCGGCGGCTGGTCGGATGTGCACCCCCTGGAGATCTTCGACCGCGGCCATGCCACCAGCGTCCTGCCTTGGGACCCCGATACCGACGAGGTCGTGCTGGTCGAGCAGTTCCGCGCCGCCGCGATCCCCACGGCCAAAAGCCCCTGGCTGCTGGAAGCCATCGCCGGAGCCATGAAACCCGGCGAGAAACCCGAGGACGTCGCCCGCCGCGAAGCCATGGAGGAGGCCGGCCTGACGCTCACCACCCTGCGTCACGTCACCAGCTTCCTGCCAAGCTGCGGCGCGGTGACCGAGGAACTGCACGTCTATGTCGCCCCGGTCGATGCCGGCACCGCCGGCGGCGTCCACGGCCTGCAGGATGAACACGAGGACATGAAGGTCCACGTCCTGCCCTTCGCGGAGGTTCTTGCCATGGTCGAGGACGGCCGGATTGTCGCCGGCAACACCGTCGTTGCGGTCTATTGGCTGGCGCTGCACCGCGAGGAGATGCGGGCGTTGTGGAGCCGCAAACCGTGAAGCCGCGCCGCTTCAGGATCGAGGCGCGCGAAGCGATCTGGCGCGGTCACTTCCGTGCCGACCGCATCACCATACGTCACGAGACCTTCACCGGAGGTGAAAGCGCGCCGCTGGTGCTGGAGGTCTTCGATCTGGGCGAGGCCGCATGCGTCCTGCCCTGGGACCCGGCAAGCGACCGGGTGGTGCTGGTCGAACAGTTCCGCGGCGCCGTCGCCGCTTTCAGTGAAACGCCCTGGCTGCTGGAAACCATCGCGGACGACCTCGGCCCCGGCGAAACGCCCGAGGCCGTCGCCCGCCGCGAGGCGATGGAGGAAGCCGGGCTGACACTGGATGCGTTGATCCCCGCCGGGCGCATCCTGCCCTGTCCCGGCGCGGTCGCCACGCGTGTCCATGCCTTCGTCGCGCCCTGCAATCTTGCCGATGCGGGCGGCGTCCATGGCCTGGCCGAGGAGGGGGAGGACATCCTCGTCCGTGTCCTCGATCTCGATGAAGCGCTCGCCATGGTCGACGATGGCCGCATCCAGGCGTCGCACGCCACAATCCCGCTGCTTTGGCTGGCGCGGCACCGAAACGGGGTGGTGTCCGGAAGCGTCTAGGAGCGGGAGATTGCGGCGAAGGCCGCCGCTTCGACAGCAGCGTCATCGCTGTCGTCGCGGAAGACCGATCCGGTGCGCCCGGTTGCCGCATCCCGATAGACCGCGATGACGCTGCCGGGGCCGCCGCCGGTGTGGCCGCAGACCCGGCGGCTGCCGTCGACCAGGCCGCACATGGTGCCCAGGCCATAGGCCGCTTCCTGCCAGGGCCTCCCCTCTACAGGGCCGCCGACGCGGCGTGGGCTCGTCATCGCGGTGCGCAGTTCGGGGGGCAGCAGATCTCCGGCCAGCAGGCGGTCGAGCAACAGCGCGGCGTCGGCGAGCGGACCCACAAGCAGGCCGTGATAGACCCAGCCCGGATGGTAGCCCGAAGGCACGCCGCCGACCTCCCTCAGGTCGTCGCGGACCAGGGCCAGACGCGTGCCGGCGATGCCGAGCGGGTTCAGCACCAGCCGGTCGAGCGCCGGTCCGAGCGCCTCGCCCGAGACCTGTTCGATCGCCTGGCGCACGAAGAGATAGCCGATGTTGGAATAGGCCCAGCCTTGCCCGGGCGGGAAACACAGGCGGTCGGCCTCACAGCGTTCGAGCAGTGCGTCGACCGGCCATGGGGTGTCGCTGCGCGCGACCGCCTCGTGGTAGGCGGCGAGCCCGCCGTAGTTGGTCACGCCCGCGGTGTGCTGGAGCAGATGACGCAGGATGTGCGGGCGTCCCGGCACGCAAGCGTCGAGTTCGAGCTTTCTCTGCGCAACAAGCACCAGCGCTGCGGCGGCCATGACGGTCTTGGTGAAGCTCCACCATGGCACCGCCATGACGGCATGGTCGTCGTGGATCAGGCGGCTATCCGCCACGACCGCCACGGATGTCTTCATGTGACAGCGGTGCCCTTGGCGTTTCCCAGGAGATCCCAGAATAACCCCAAATTCGTCTTGTTTCTGACGGCAAACGGATGAGAACATAATAAGAACCCAGAGGGAGTCGTCATGGCGAGAGAAAATCGGGCGGGACGTGTTCATGAACAACGCTGGCGTCGGGGGCGTGCTGACGACGCCCTTAGCGAGAAGAGCCACGGGACCTTACTTCCATTCCCCCGAGATGTTTCAGACCAACGGAACCAAAGGGGCAGGAGGAGTCAGAGTCATGTGGAACCGAACAATGTGGGCGCTGGAAGCGCGGGCGAACCGGCAATGCCAGCCGGGATCGGACGCAGTTTCGAGCTTACAACGACGACCTGGCGTGTTCCGTATTTCGCCCGGATCCTTCTGGACAGCTACGGGCGTCCTTCGTCTTTGGGCACCCAGATCGGCGACACCGCCATTCCGGCGGTGCTGCGCTAGCCATGTTCGATCCGGCGCGCTTCGATCCCCCTCAGCACGACCGGCCCGGGCGGGCGCCGGTGCGCTGGCGTGGCGGCGTCCTGTCGACCCTCCTTCTTGGTGCGGTATTCGGTCTGGCGGTGGCTTTCATCCTGATGCCCTGGTTTCCTTACGCACGCGCCTGGCATGGGGCGACCTTCGTGACATGGCTGGGTGTTTGGATGCTGGCGGGAATTCTCGTCGTGCCGGCATGGCGCGCCGGACGCACGTTGGTGGCCTGGCTGGGTTGGCGGCGTCTGGCAGCGGCCGGCAGTAGCCTTCTGCTTGTGCTGGCAGCAGCCCAGGCATTCTGGCTGGCCTTTGGCTGGGTACCGTTTCGCCCGATCTGCATGGGCGGGACGTTCTACGAGATCGTCGGGCGCATGAATCCCGTGGCGGTGACCCATGTCGAAGATTGGTTGCGGCGTGGCTGGGGACCGTCCGCAGTGACGCAGGACGAGACGGGCCAGCTTCTCGTGCGCCCGGCCATCCGGTCGATCGGGGCGGAGGATCTCATGAACTACATCGACAAGGACGGATGGAGGATTGCGGCACGGCACGGCATCCACTGGCCGCCATTGAGCTCCCCCATCCTGCACTGCGAGGAGGTTGCAGCCGTCTTCATGGAGGGGCCGTGGGAGCTGGAGCAGGGCTGGGGCTACTGGCCCTACAACACGATCGATCCGTTCAGCCTGCTCGGAAGAGAGCTGATGTCACTGCACCGGTAGGCGATGGCTCACGCCACACCGGCGTCCCGCAGCATGTCGTGGAGCAGGGCGACGCCCTCCTCGTGGCGGGGCGAGAGCGGGCCGCCCGGGAAGACGCCGCTGGCCAGGTTCTCGTGCACGGCGACCGAGATCGCCATGTCCTCGGCGACCAGATCGCGGATCGCGCGGGAGGTGTCCCTGATCTGGGCGGCCGAAAGCCCGGCTTCGGGGTCGATGAAGATGTCGAAGATGGCGCGGGTTTTCTGCGGGCCCAGAGGCACGATGCGCGAGACGTCGTAGCCGCCGGGGAAGGTGACCAGGGTGAAGCTCGGCCAGGTCCAGGTCCACAGCCCCTCGTAGAGGCCGCCGGCCTTGGCGCCCGCGCGCATGGCGATGCAGCGGTTGTAGGCGGTGGTCGTGAAGGTGCCCGTTTCCAGTTCGGCGTCGAAGGCCGGGTGGACGGAGGGAACGTGGTAACCCTCGACGTAGTTCTCGGTATAGATCTTCCAGTTGGCATCGAAATCCAGATGCCAGGAATCGGCCAGCACGCAACGCTCCAGCGGCCGTTTGGCGAACAGCCCCGGCATGTCGCCCAGTGCGGTCTCGAGCGGCTCGGGATCTTCGCTCAGATTGACGAAGAGATGGCCGCGCCAGGTGCCGACATGGACGGGCATCAGGCCGAAGTCGCTCTTGCAGAAGCCCTCGACCTCGCCGAACTCCGGGGTGTTGCGCAGGGCGCCGTCCAGGCCGTAGGCCCAGCGGTGATAGGGGCAGGTCAGCACGGCGGAACGGCCATAGCCGTCCTCGTGGACCACCGCGGCGGCGCGGTGCCGGCACATGTTGTGGAAGCCCTTCAGGCTGCCGTCGCTCTGGCGTACCACGACGATGCGGTAACCCGCGAAGGTCGCGGCCACCCGGTCGCCGGTTTTGCTCAGGGAACGGGCGTCGCCGACATACTGCCAGGACCGGGCGAAAACCTCGCGGCGCTCGGCCTGATAGGTCTCCTGGCTGACATAGACCTTCGGGTCCAGGCTCATCACCGGCTTGCGGGCGAGTTTGGCGGCGTAACCTTCGGGCATGTTCATGGCGGCGTCCTCGGCAGCGTGCACGCGCAGCATTAGCGCCGCGCGTGCACGGCTGCAACGTCTCAGGGGCGATTGACCTTTACAGGCCTCAGCGCCCGCCGTTGCCGGCGCGCGGATCGGGCACGCTGATGTAGTCGCTGAAATGGCCGGGCAGGTCGTGCAGAGAGAAGGTGGAGAGGTCCTTGGCCAGTTCGGCCGCGACCTTGCCGGCGGCCGCCTTGTCGAGATCGCGGCGCAGTTCGCCCAGCATCTGGGCGGGGCAGGCGATCAGCAGGCGGTCGAAGCGGTTGGTCTTGCCGGCGTGGTTGAGCGCCTCGGCCAGTTCCTTGGTGAAGCGGGTCTTCTCGTGGCGGTGGGGATCGGTGGAGGGTTCCATGGCGTGGCGGCCCAGGCCGCCGCTGTCGAAGGTGCGGCCCTTGCCGTCGCTGGCAATCTCGCGTGAAGGCTGGCGGGAGGCATCGTGGTGGCGCTCGTCGATCACCTTGAGCGGTTCGTTGCGCGCGGTCTGCTCGATGATGCGGGCGCGGGCGGCATCGGCAACGACGATCCAGGTCTTCACGGGTTTGCTGTGCGGCATCGGATCCTCCTGTGGGGTGAAACACGAAACGGCTGACGGACTCCACGTGGTAGGCGGCGGCCCGCCGATCAAGCCAGCAGGCGCCAGATCTCGGCGGCAAGAACGCCGCCGCTGGCCAGGGCGGCGACCCAGGGCCACCAGAAGGGTACGCGAAAGCCGCCCGCTCCGGCAGGGTCGCGCCGCTTGAGCGCGATCAGGGCGATGTTGACCAGGGTGAAGCTCAGCAGGGTGAGCATGGAGCTGACCTGAGCGAGCAGGGCGATGGGCAGGCTGAGCGCGGCGGCGAGTACGGCCAGAGCGACCAGTACCGTGGCGATGACCGGCGTACCGGTTCTTGCCCAGATGCTGCCCAGGAAGGCCGGCAGGCTGCCCTGACGGGCCAGGCCGTAGAGCACGCGCGAAGCCATGATGACCAGTACCAGCACGCCGTTGACCGTGGCGACGCCGGCGACCACGGCGAAGGGTCCCGCGGACCACCCCGTGGCGCGCTCGAAGACCAGGGCGAGCGGCGCGGTGCTGGCGGCCAGTTCGCCGGGGCTGGCCACGCCCAGTGCGGCGCAGGCCAGCGAAACATAAAGTATGGTGGTGGCGATCAGGGTCAGGCCGATCGCCAGCGGCATGGTGCGTTCGGGTGCGCGGACCTCCTCGACGACGTTGACCATGTCCTCGAAGCCGATGAAGGCGAAAAAGGCAACGACCACGGCGCCGACGAGACTGCCGGTGGCCAGAGGCACGGTATCGGCGACCGGCCAGGCCGAAGCCTCCAGCGTGATCGGCGCGGCGACCGCCAGGATGACCAGCAGGCCGCCGATCTCGACCAGCGTGACGATGCCGATGGCGGTCACCGATTCGGCGATGCCCCACACGGCCAGGCCGGTCAGCAGCACGACCAGCCCGACGGCGATGATCCAGGGCGCCAGCGGCAGCAGGGTTGCCAGATAACCCGAGGCGCCGATCAGCACCGCCGCAGCAGCGACCGTGCCGGTCATCGCCACGGCAAGGCCGGTCAGCAGCGCCAGCGCGGGGCTGCCCAGGCCCTGGCGGACATAGACGGCCTCACCCGCGCTGTGGGGCAGGCGTACGGAAAGTTCGGCAAAGGACATCGCTGTCAGACCGGCCACGGTGGCGGCCAGCAGAAAGGCGAGCGGCGCGTCGGCGCCCGCCAGACCCGCGACCTGACCGATCATCACGTAGATGCCCGCGCCAATGGTGACGCCCAGGCCGTAGAGCGTCAGCCCGATCAGGCCCAGGCGGCGGCGCAGGGTGCCCGGTTGCAAAAGAGGTTCGACCATGAAGCCAGTGTGCCACGTTCGCGCGGCCCTGCCTTGATTCAGCGCAAGGTCATCGGTCGTGTTTGCGCGAGAAGGTGCCGCGCCAGAACAGGATAAGCAGCAGCAGCGGCACGAGGCCCTCCAGCGCGACGATGCGCACCGCCGCGGCGCCGCCGTAGAGGTCGCCCATCCAGCCGATGTTGGCAAAACCCACCAGGCCGCTGCCGATGCACAGCACCAGCAGGCCGAACAGGCGCCCGCGCATGGCCGGCGGCGCGGTGGCATAGACCAGCGTGCTCTGCATGGTGCCGAAACAGGCGCTGGCCAGGCCGACCAGGAACAGGGCGAAGGCGACCGGCAGTGCGGCGGTCAGGCTGCCGGCAAGGAAAGCCAGGACCATGTAGAGGCCGGTGCCGCCGACATAGATCACGCGGAACAGGCGCGGTCTGGCCCACATCGCCGCGGCCATGGCGCCGATCAGGGCGCCGGCCCCTTCGCAGGCGGCCAGGGCGCCGATCCAGGCGGGATCGAGGTGAAGCGCCTCGGCGCCGATCACCGGGATCATGGAGATGACCGGAAAACACCAGATGTTGAAGATGACGGTGACCAGCAGGATCGCGGCCATGTCGCGGTTGGACAGGGCAAAGACCACCGCTTCGCGCATCTGGCGCAGCAGGCGCTCGCCCCGGGCGGTCGTGGCCGCCGAGCCGGCGATCCTGGGCAGGCCCAGGATCAGCGCCACCGCCACGCTGTAGAACAGGGTCGAGAGCGCAAAGGCACCGCCCGCACCCAGTCCCTGATAGAGCAGGCCGCCCAGCAACGGACCCAGGGCGCGGGTGCCGTTGCCCGTGGCGCTGTCGATGCCCATGGCGGGCGCCAACCGTTCGGTGCCTGCGATGTCGCCCAGCATGCGCCGGCGCAGCGGCATGTCGGTCGTCCACAGCAGGCCAGAAACCATGCTGGCCCCGGCCACGACCCAATAGGCGTCGTGCCCGGTCATGAACAGCACCAGCACGCCGCCAGCGACCAGCGCGCCCATCAGGAACGCGCCGGCCAGGCAGGGTCGCGGCGGCAGACGGTCGGCAAAGGCGCCGACCAGCGGGCCGAACAGGGCAAAGGGCAACATGCGCAGCAGGATCAGCAGGGCGACCAGGAAGGGCGAATTGGTCGTCTCGATGGCGTAGATGGCGACCACCAGCATCTCCAGCCAGCGCGCCACGCCGCCCAGCAGGCCGACCAGCCAGATGCGGCGGAAGGCCGCCTCGCGCATCAGGCTGGCCATGGGGCGGGCGGGCGGGACGGTCATGGCATACCGGGGCGGTGCGATGCGATGGTGGGCCTGCAGCAATGCCTTGGAGTACCTGTCATGTTGCGGTGTTCCCCCTCACCCAGCTCCGGCTAGGGCGCCGCTGCACGCCGCCCAAGCCTGCGAAACCCTCTCCCACAAGGGGAGAGGGGGCGGCTGACATGACGGCAATCACGCCCTCCCTCTCGTGGGGAGGGATGGGGAGGGGGGAATCGCCGGAGGCGAGGCTGCAGAGTTGGATCGGGATGCCGGTCACGCGGCTGTTCCCCCTCACCCAGCTACGGCTAGGGCGCCGCTGCACGTCGCCCAAGCCTGCGCAACCCTCTCCCACAAAGGGAGAGGGGGAGGAGATTGCGACGCCGGGGAGGGGTGCAAACGGCATGTTCATACCGGCGGATCGAGCAGCAGGCGCAGGCGGCGTGCGGCGAGCTGGGCAAAGCGCAGAGTCTGGGCCTTGCGCCTTGCGCCGTTCATCGCGGCCTCCTCCGACGGGCGCAGGATCGTGGCGTCCCAGGCATCGGCAACGATCAGGCCGTGTTCGCCGGGCAGCACCTCCTGCGGGAAGGCCTGGGGCACGGCGAAATAGTAGCGGTCGCAGAACTCCAGGTAGTCGCCCCACTTGGCGTCGGCGCGGAAATCGGCCAGCGAGGTCTTGATCTCGACAATGGTGAAGCGGCCCTTGCCGTCCATCGTCAGCACGTCGGCGCGGCGGCCGTTCCTCACGGTGACCTCGGTCAGGCAGGCATGGCCCAGGGCGTCGAACAGGCGGCAGACGCCGCGTGCCAGCAGGATGGCCTCGCGCGTTTCTGCAACTTCCTGCGCCGTCACGGTTTAGGCGTCCTTGCCCGCCACGCCGGCCTCGGCAAAGGTCGCCATGCCGGCGTGTGTGGCGACCGCGGCCTTGACGATCAGGGCCGCGACCGCCGCGCCGGAGCATTCACCCAGGCGCATGTCGAGGTTGAGCAGGGGCGCCAGGTCGCCGTCGAACCCGAGCGCGCCGAGCAGGCGGTGTGCGGCCGGTTCGGCGCTCAGGTGCCCGGCGCGGCAATGATCGAGCGCGTTGTCGTCGAGTTTCTTCAGCACGGCGGCGGCCGCGCAGTTGACGTAGCCGTCCAGCAGCACGGGCACGCGTTTCAGGCGGCAGGCCAGGATGGCGCCGGCCATGGCGGCGATCTCGCGCCCGCCCAGGCAGGCCAGCGCCTGCAGCGGGTCGCCAAGGCGTTCGCGGTGCAGCGCCAGGCCGCGGTCGATGACCTGCGCCTTGTGGTTGACGCCCGCGGGGTCGAGCCCGGTGCCCGGCCCGGCCCAGGTCGCCCCGTCGCCGCCGAACAGGGCGGCGGCAAGGGCGGCCGCGACCGTGGTGTTGCCGATGCCCATTTCGCCGATGCAGCAGAGATCGCCAGCCTTCACGGCGTCAAAGCCGGTCTGGAAGGCGGCGCAGGTTTCGGCCTCGCTCATCGCCGGCCCGGCGCAGAAATCGCCGGTCGGGCGGTCAAGCTCCAGGGGAATGACGGTCAGTTCGGCGCCGGCCAGGCCTGCGAGCTGGTTGATGGCGGCGCCGCCGTGCTGGAAGTTGGCGACCATCTGCACGGTGACCTCGGCCGGGAATGCAGAGATGCCCTGGGCGGTGACACCGTGGTTGCCGGCAAAGACCAGGAACCCGATCGCATCGGCCCGCGGCGGGTTGGCGCCCTGCCAGGCGGCCAGCCACAGGGCCAGATGTTCCAGCCTGCCGAGCGACCCCGGCGGCTTGGTCAACTGGCCGTCGCGCGCCTGGGCGGCCTCGATGGCGGCCGTATCGGCATGCGGCATGGTCGCCATCAGGGCGCGGATCTCGTCGAAGCTGCCGATCGTCATGGTTCTGTCCTTGCGTGAGGTGGGCAAGCTAGAGCGGATCACGATCACCGGGAACCACTTCATGGTTCCCGGTGATCGTGTGAATCCGCTCTACATCAACGGGATAGAGCAGCGGCGGTCATCGCCAAGCCTTGCGCAGGCTCTTGCCCGCGCCGGAGCCGCACGCTAAAGACCGCATCGTCTTTGGGGAGTAACCGCCTCCGTTTCCCAAGAGGGGGTGCGTCAACACACCTGGCCCCGGCCATGGCGCATCCGGCCCGCAGGTTTGCGCCTGCGGGTCTGGCCAGACCATGGACCGGACGCGCCGGGAAGGGCCGGGCGTTGCGTCCGGTCGTGGTCCACTCCCGGCCCGGGGAACATTCATGGAAGCCCTGTTCGTCTCGACCGGCGTCGTCGCGCTCGCCGAAATCGGTGACAAGACGCAGTTGCTTGCGCTGTTGCTCGCGGCGCGGTACCGCCGGCCCCTGCCGATCATCGCGGGCATTCTTGTTGCCACGCTGGCCAACCACGCCTGCGCCGCCCTGCTGGGCGCCACCGTGGCCGGCCTCCTCCAGGGCGAGACCTTCCGCTGGATCCTGGGCGCCTCCTTCATCGCCATGGGCCTGTGGACCCTGGTGCCCGACAAGCTGGACGATGACGAGGCCAAGGCCGGTCCCGCCGAGCGCTGGGGCCCGTTCCTTGCCACCACCGTCGCCTTTTTCCTGGTCGAGATCGGCGACAAGACCCAGATCGCCACCATCGCGCTGGCCGCCCAGTTCCACAGCGTCCTTCTGGTCACGGCGGGCACCACCCTGGGCATGATGGCGGCCAATGTGCCGGCGGTGCTGGTCGGCGGCTTTGCCGCGCAGCGCCTGCCGCTGGCGACGATCCGGGCGATCGCTGCCGCATTGTTCGTGCTGATCGGCTTGCTGGTCATGCTCGATACCGCCGGGGTCGTGGCGTTGGGCTGAATCGCCCGCCACCTGC
>Ga0105053_10002259_pt1 | contig 30109 bp, 24 predicted proteins | sample BON01_FD_78093 | JGI IMG/M metagenome (GOLD analysis project Ga0105053, IMG submission 78093) | Freshwater microbial communities from Lake Bonney liftoff mats and glacier meltwater in Antarctica - BON-01 | ecosystem: Environmental > Aquatic > Freshwater > Ice > Glacier meltwater | place: Lake... | reverse complement strand
CCTCTTCTCCTTCTTCTCTCTCTCTCTCTCTTGTACCTCCCGCAGTCCCGCTCCGCGTGTACATTTTTTCAATTTTTTTGCACCAAACCATTTTCGGGGTACATGGTACCTGGTACCGGATTGAAAAGGAGAGCCCCCCACAATACTTACAGTTAGTTTTTTAAATTTTCAAGTTCCATTCTTGTCGAGCATAATAAGAGTCCTTGTTCAAAAGATGCTGCTAACAGTTGAAGAATTGAACCTTCTAAATAGAAAACAAGTTCAACAGCTTGCTAAAGAGAATGATATCAAGGCGAATCAAAAGGTACGTCAGTATATATAAACAACTCTTTAAGTGATTGATCCCTTCACAGACCTCAAAGATAATCGAAGAACTGATTTCAATGAGAGGCGAAAACAAAGAATTAGAAGATTCTGGAGTATTAGAAATAGAATCCTGCCTGCAAAATAGTGATGAAAAGCAAGTTGTTGTTGAGTCGTTGCCCAGCGATCAAGGACTTACAATTCTCTCGACTGATTGTTCCTCTTCTCCCCTTATGAAGAATATTGAAACCCCAATTATTCAAGCTGGTAAGCGAAGAACGCCCCAAGTTGAAGTTATCATCGAAGCAAAGCCAGCTGATCAAAAAGTCAATCAAAACATAGACAACAAGCGACCAAGAAGTGTGCCTGACAAGGAAAACGTTCAAAAGGATGCCAAAACGACCAAAACCGCAACTGGCCGATTTGAAAAGGCACATCAAAAACTCTTCGGGGGTCAGAAATCCATATATGACACTTACAAAGAATCCAAGACTCCAAAGAAGGCTGTACAGAGTTGTAAAACACCTTTGAAGACCGTCGATGCAAATAAATCAAATCGGAAGACTGAACCAAAACCAAAGCAGGTTTTTGATCTTGCCGCAAGTTTAAAACGACCTGTTACTTGGGAAATGAAGAAAGGCCCCCTTCGATGATGATATTAATAATATGTTATTGTTCTTGTTAATCTAAAATCAATCGTTTGAATACACTACCTGTAAAATAGCCGAAAAAAAGGATTTTTTTTGCCTTCCAAAATCATTGGATGATATAACAACACACGACGATTAACTATCAAACAAAATGTCAGATGCAGCAGCAGCAGCAGCCGCAGCCTTCTTAGCTGCAAGTGGTGGAGCCCCCCCTGCAGGATCTTCTTCGAAGGCAAAGAAGAAGAAGAACAAAAAGAAGGCTACTACTGGAGATGAAGTAGTTGCGGAGAACGATGAAACGAAGCCGAAGAAGAAAGAGGCCAAGCCTCAAAATGCCATGGCTAAACTTGTTTTGGAAAGAAGAGCAAAGGAGAAAGAAGAAGCTGAAAAACGAAAGGAGCAGGAAGAGGAACTTCAGAGACAACAAGATGAAGAAGAGAGACTTTTGTTGGAAGAAGAGCGATTGATTCAAGAGAAGAAAGATCAAAAAAAGCGAGAGCAAAAAGAGATAAAGGAGAAGCTTAGAGCTGAAGGTAAAGCCGTTACTAAAGCTGAAAAAGCCAAGGAAGCAAAAGCACTGGCTGCAAGAGAACGTTTAGTAGCGCAAGGGCTCATTCAATTAGACGAAGATGGAAATCCTATCCCACTCGAAAAGAAGAAGCGAGAGCAGAAGAAAAAGAAACCGGTAAGTAAACCGAAAGTAGAAACCCCAGCTCCAGTTGTTCTTGACCAAGAAGAGGAAGAAGTGGAAGCTGTGGATGAAGTTGAAAAAGAAGTTGCCCAACTTAATCTTGAGTTTGATGCACCAGATGATTGGGATGCGTCAGATAACGACGATTGGGATCTTGGTGATAAAATTCTACAAATTAAGGAGAAGATTGAAGAAGTTCTCGATAAAGAAGAGGAAGTTGTGGAAGACGACATGGCACCTATCATTTCTACAGCTCAACCGAAGAAAAAAGAGGAACCAAAAACGAAGAATGCACAGAAGAAAAAGGGCAAGAAGAAAAGAACAGGATTCACAAAACTGGCACATAGTTCAGATGACGAGTCCGATGATTCTGATTCTGAGGGCGAGTCTGAAGACGATGAAAACGGAGGTCGAGTATCTGCTAAGGAAACTATGAGATTGCAGAAAATTGAAAAGGAGAAACAAATGGAAGAGGCTCGTGAACGCCGTGAACAGCGACAACGAGAAAATCTCATGAAGAGAAGCAAAGATGATCTAAGATCTCCTATCTGTTGTGTGATGGGCCATGTAGATACTGGTAAAACCAAACTACTGGATAAGATCAGAAAAACCAATGTGCAGGATGGAGAAGCAGGTGGAATTACGCAGCAGATCGGAGCAACTTACTTTCCAATTGAAAATCTTAGAAAGGCTACTGACAAGTTGAACAAGGACCTTTCGTTGGAGTATAAGATACCAGGAATGCTGGTTATTGATACACCTGGCCATGAATCGTTTTCGAATCTCCGAAATCGTGGGTCTTCGTTATGTGATATTGCCATTCTTGTTATTGATATTATGCATGGATTAGAACAGCAAACCATTGAATCCATCAACATGCTAAGGAATCGAAAGACTCCTTTCATTGTTGCTTTGAATAAGGTGGACAGACTCTACGGCTGGAAACCAATTCCCGGAGCTCCTATTCGAGAGTCGCTAAAACAGCAAGATGATCATGTCATCCAAGAATTTGAGACCCGAAGCAAGCAAGTCATTACTCAATTGATGGAACAGAGTCTCAATGCTACGCTTTATTACGACAACAAGGACTATAAACGTGTAGTGTCGTTAGTTCCTACATCTGCTCATTCTGGAGAAGGAATACCTGATATGCTTTTGTTGTTGGTGCAGTTGACGCAACGCATGATGGTAGAGCGCCTGATGTTTAGTGAGACCATGGAAGCCACTGTTCTTGATGTTAAGAAGATCGAAGGAGTCGGTACCACGATTGATGTAGTGCTTGTTAATGGTAAGCTACGCCAAGGTGACACTATAGTGGTCGCTGGAATGAATGGTCCAATTGTCACTCAAATTCGTGCCCTTCTCACTCCTGCCCCTATGAAAGAATTGCGTGTGAAAGGGGAGTATATACATCATGAGGAATTAAAAGCAGCAATTGGGATTAAAATTGCTGCTCAACATTTAGAAGATGCGATTGCAGGGACCTCGATGCTTTTGTTCACCGACGAAGATGACGAAGATGAGTTGAGAGAGTCTGTGATGGAAGATATTAGCAATGTGATGGGGAATGTATCGACAACTGGTCGGGGTGTTTGTGTCCAGGCGTCCACTCTGGGTTCATTGGAAGCTCTTATGGAGTTTTTAAGAACCAGTGATATTCCCGTTGCATCAGTTCAAATTGGTCCTGTGCACAGAAAGGATGTGATGCGGGCGTCGATTATGTTGGAACATCAAAAAGAGTTTGCAGTGATCCTTGCATTTGATGTAAAGGTTACCAAGGAAGCACAGGAGCACGCTGATGACGTCGGTGTACGTATCTTCACTGCCGATATCATTTACCATTTGTTTGATTATTTTACCAACTACATGAAAGATTTCACTCAAGAGAAGCGTGAAGGCGCTCAACTTGATGCGACATTTCCTTGTCAGCTTCGAGTTATTCCAAGTAATGTGTTTATGAAGAGAAATCCTCTCGTGTTGGGTGTTGATATCTTGGATGGAATTTGCAAAATAGGAACCCCACTAGTCGTTCCTGATAGATTGATTCCTGACGATGCAAATCCGGGACAGACAAAGATGCTGGAAATCGGAAGGATTATCTCGATTCAGAAGGATGGAGTTGATGCTGATTTGGTGAAAAAAGGAAATGCTGTTTGTATAAAAATACAAGGTACCGCAGCGCAGTCGTATGTTACCTACGGAAGACATTTCGACGAAACCAATCTCCTGTACTCTCAACTTTCCAGAAAGTCAATTGATGCACTGAAAGATAACTTTAAAGATGATCTGCAAAAGGCAGACTGGCAACTTGTGATGAAGTTGAAACCAATGTTCGGCATCATCTAGAATTTACTAAAAATATATTATTATTAACGATATGGTGCATCTGCTGCTAAATTGGCAGCAATGGCAGGTTCCCATCTATCGCCATTAGCAAGAAGCTTCTCTTTATCATATAGAAGTTCCTCGTGTGTTTCTGTGGCGAATTCAAAGTTAGGTCCCTCTACAATGGCGTCAACGGGGCATGCCTCTTGGCAGAAACCGCAGTAAATACACTTGGTCATATCTATATCGTACTTGGTCGTACGCCTTGACCCATCAGCTCTGGTTTCAGCATCAATAGTGATGGCTTGTGCAGGGCAAACTGCTTCGCATAGCTTGCACGCAATGCATCTCTCTTCACCACTAGGATATCTTCTAAGAGCATGCTCACCTCTGAATCGAGGTCCAATAGCACCTTTCTCATAAGGGTAGTTGATAGTTACTGGGTCTCTGAAGAAATTTTCAGTGCAAATAATCAAACCTCGAAAAAGTTCTGTCATGAAAAGAGTAGATCCCAGTCTATCCATGACTTTCATGATTGGAGTGTTTTCATCTGGATCAATGTTCCTCCCTTGTGGTCCACGGTGGTAACCACTGAGAGCTCTGGAGTTTTTATGAGCTACTCTAAATGCATGCCGTCTACACACCAACATTCCTGTGGATCAAAACACAATGGTACAATGAATATTTACGCAATAATTTTCCCGTTTCAAAAGCTTGTTTTGAATACTCATTCATTCGTCAATATTCCATGCCAATCGTATGTAAAATATTCATTCATATGCCGGTTTAAAATCAGTTTTTAAAAGCGTTGATTTTTCTGCTGATTGAAAAGAAAGACAACAAACCCGCAACTCTCATTTACTTAGCTTGTTGATCGGAGTTCGAACCAGTTCAAGAGTCACAATGGAAGCAGTATCTGAAACCATGATCATGGCAAACGAAGAAAACATTGCAATGGTGGCAAACAATATCGGTTAGTTTTTCTCCTTTTGAGATGTTTTAACTTCATCTAATGAATACATCGCAGAGGAACTTCAAAATCATGGAATTAATGCAGCGGATGTAACTAAGCTCAAGCAATCCGGTTTCTTTTCGGTGGAGGCTATGCTGATGGCGACAAAGAAAGAGATTCTTAATGTTCGAGGGATCACGGAGGCTCGATACCTTGCTCTGCATAAAGCAGCTGGTGGAGTGACTGAAAACGGAACTGGCAGATTTCAAACAGGTTCTGATGTTAAAGCTGACCATCAAAACAGATTCAAAGTCACCACTGGTTCTTCAGAATTCGACGCTATTTTGGGTGGAGGAGTGGAATCAAAATGCCTCACAGAAGTGTATGGAGAGTACAGAACTGGAAAATCTCAATTATGCATGACGTTAGCTGTTACCGGACAAATGGGTCCACACGCAGGCAAAGTCATCTACGTTGACACAGAAGGTAAGTAGTTCAATTCAAGTGAAAATTTAATCATTAAGAGTTTAAGGAACATTTCGTCCTGAGCGTATCGTTGAAATAAGCGAGAGGTATTCTCTAGATCCATCCAGCGTGTTGGACAACATTCTAGTTGCAAGAATATTCAATGTGGACCAACAAGAAGACATTCCGCAACAAGTTGAAGCGAAGATTTCAGAAGATCAAACAAGCTACTCGGTGCTTATCATTGACTCAATCATGAGCCTCTGGAGAACGGATTATTCAGGTCGAGGAGAACTTTCAGAAAGACAACAACGGCTTGGTAAACACTTGAATCATCTGAAGAAATTGGCAGAGCGTCATAATATTGCAGTTCTTTATTCCAATCTTGTTATGTCGGATCCTGCTGGAGGAATGACCTACGTGCCAGATCCAAAAAAGGCAGTTGGTAAGTGTGAAGAATGTAGATCTTGAATGGAACTCTAATCTTCAATAGGTGGGCACGTTCTGGCACATGCTTCAACTGTTCGAGTGATGCTAAAGAAAGGCAGAGATAATGAACGTATTGCAAAGATCATGGATAGTCCGAACATGCCAGAGGCAGAAGCGCGATTCGCCATTACAACACATGGAATTAACGAAAGTGAGTAATTCCCCAACTAAATAATACATTCTGATGATTAGTATATATATATTTGTGGTAAAAAAGGGTGATCAAGATTTTTCTTCAATGAATAACCATGTATATTAATGATTCGTGTATATGTTTGCTTTGTGCTTGGACGGGTCTTTCCTGTAATTTTTAATATTATCCTTTGCAGAGACGATTCTATGAACCACACCTGTTTGAGTATCAGTATTGACAGGGTGACTCAAAGGAAATACCTTGGACATACTCTGAATGAAATCATTCCAGTTTGATACTGAGTACAACTTTGCATTCTCTACCTCGCAAACACCGAATTCGGTCTCCGATTTTTGAGTTTGTTCGTTTTGAGTAAAAACAGCAATGTCGCTCATATCTCCAGACCAAATAAAGGCTAAAATGGATCTCAAATTTTGAATCTCCATTTCCTGTTGATCAGCTAGCTGCAGTTGCGCAGTATTTCGGCTTTTCTTCGATGCCAATTCTTTGACTTTTTCTTTGGCCCATATAGCTCTTATAAGCATATCAGCTTCATCATGTGAAACCCTAGAGTAGTTACTTTCCCGTTGCAGGTACTTTGGTTCAGTTGCACAGCGAGCAGACAGAGGTCTACCGTGATCTATTGGACCATTGCCACAGCTTATACAAATATTTCCTGTTGATGCTCCTCCCCCAAGTTGATTTTCACCTCCATTCAACATTTTAGATTTCTCTCCCATCTTTCGAGCAATATTTCCAACACCTTTGTCTTGGAAGAGATTTGATTTTTCGTCTGAAGCCATAAGTCGTTTTGCAGTTCCAGGATGAATAAGACTCATGGCATCGAGCATTGTCTGCAATCGAACCACCTCTTCTTCAATCTGCTGGACTGCGAACTTCAACTTAATAATTTCTTCTACCTTCTCAGCGATGTCTAATCTATACTCATTACTTCTCTCCTTTTCTTGTCCTAAAAATGTCTCCTGGTCTAGAAGATTTTGTTTCTGTTGTGAACCAGCCACCTCCATCGCCACCAACAGCTTTTTCTGAACATCAAGAGCTTTGACAAGTTCAGCTCGAGTATGCATTCCGCCTACTTTTCCGTATATTGCTTTATGGCTCCATGTTTTAAACATACATGTCAGAATGATCCTCCTTCTTCGACGACCAAAGGCTTCAAAAATGGTTCGATTTTGCTCATTGTCCTTTTGGGCGTTTTTTGTAAAAACAAACCAAGCGCGAAAAGGTAACAGGCTAATTCGTTGGTCATAATCCCTCCATTCATTCACACAAACTCTCTTGACGTTTTTCTGGAATTTCGCCCGTTTTGCCCAGGACTTCAATACAACCGCAAGTAATGTTCCAGTATATTTCATGTACCGAATTCGAACTAGAGATAATTGCTTAGCTAAACGTTTCCATGTAGTGAAATGATTTCTTATCATGTTCTGGGAGGAAAAATGGAGAATGGCTCTTTGATTGTGCTCCATACTAAATCGCTTCGGGTCCCAGATCGCCATTACTTTCGCCTCAGATTGAACAGTGCTAACGAATTCCATCCATTGGTAAAAATAACTCGGAAACAAAGTCTTTTTAAAGAAATTTTCTGCCCGGATTTTCATTTGCTTGTAGCTGAACAAGAAATCTTCACACCAGCCTTTGAAGTAGATGCGTTTCATATGCAACGAACGGCGCATGGTGATAGTTTCAAATGCCTCCGAACTAAGACATTTTTCCACTGCATCAGATGAAATCCTATTTCGGCAAGATTCTGATTTCGTTGCTTCATTAGCTATTAATTTGGCCTTGCACGCTTCAAATCGATGTTTGTAGTTGTCTGCGATGGATTTTCTTGAACCGGGTCCCTTAACTATGGCATTCCATTCAAACCATACTGATTTCAATAATCTATCATCGTATGCTTTTCTCATTGCCGCAACCCGTTGGTTAATGATATTTCTCGTCGGCCGTTGCTCAATGACCAGAACATTCCATGCAATCAATGATTTCGACTTTAATCGATGTTCACGCTTTAAAAGAAAACGAGCCAGCGATTCCTTTTTAACTTCATTTCGCTTCATGATGGTTTCCATCTCTAGTTTTAGTTGTGCTACTCCGTTTCGAAATCTCCATCTTCTTAATGAAGCGGACGCTCGTAGATATCGACATCGTTGAATGGCGAATCGAATGAAGGATTGAACTCTGGTCGCAGAAGATATATCAATAAGGGCTTGCATCTCTGCGTTTTCTTCTGTGGTGTCAAAAGCTTGTTCGAGTAGATGCAGTGTGTTTTGAATCCCATCCATCGCAATCATCATCGTTTGTTTTTCTTGGTTCGGATGTTTTAACTCCTCATCCCTGGGTGAATTCTTTTGGCGGTTATTCAGATTAAGTTCATTATTAATTTCGCCATATTTTTCCCGCTCTTCCAACTGCGCCAATCGTTTCAAAATAATATCCAATTGATTTCGTAGTTGGCCTACAATATCTCCAGTAGACAATTGACTAGATTCATTTCCCTCAGTCCTTTTCGGTCTACCAGGATTTTTAATATTTCGTTCTCTAATGGATTTGTTTGGAATATGCCAGGATGTATGGTATTTTTTGTCTGTTAATTGGTTACAGAACTGGTCTTTTGGGTCATGTTGCTTGGAGGCGTCGAACTTCCTCTGAAGCAACACCTCTTCTAAAGTTCTGCTGGTTGGATTTAGAACAGATCCTCCAGCGGTAATTATATTCTTAATCTCAGCTGGTGCAGAAAGTCTCTCCACACGACGACTCAACATTTTGAATAAGACACTTAACGGATCTATATTGTATTAGGGGGTTCTAAAATCTATTTTAAAATAATTGGCATTGGTGCTGGATGGGGTACGGATACGAGGACACTATTGCAGACATTTTTGATAGGTATGCGAGATGATTTTGGTGATGCAGAGAGAGGAACATCAATGTATAAAGTATTTTTTAAATACTTTTGTGGCTACTTCATGGAACGCGTTTGCAGGCGACATAGTTGTCAAGTCGAGGGATGCAATTAAATTACATCAGGAGAAATATAATGCGAATTCAGTGATTCCACATAATTTTCTTGCTTCTGATTACCTCACAGATTGCCATCAGGCTCTTTTCTTTCAACAAGATGCTCTTGTTTATTAAGAAATTAGCATTTGATGGCTTTTACCCACTACTAGTAGTGATTTAAAAAATCGATTTTTGTTGTTTTTATTAAATAATAAGTTTAGGCACAACAACAATGTAACCAAAAATGAAAGGGACTACATTCTTGCTGCTTGGACAGCTGAACTCACGGTTCATGGGAGGCTTTGCATATTTGATTCTGAATATAAATATATCATTCGCCAAACAGGAATTAGAGCGCATTTATTTGTTCCCTGGCAGTCTCAAATCTGAGCAACAGGAATCCGATAAATAAATCATGTTTGATTCCATGATTTGAAGTCGAATTCATTATTTGCATATTTAAGTTTCAAATTCAGTTGTAAAACGTAACGCACATATGCGATACGGTCCCCTTACTAATATTTCGTCATGTTCGCTTGGGTGCAAGCGATCGATAAGAAAACTCCTGGGATTTTGTTTCACATATTAAACCAACCAGAATGGTTTATTGTAAAGCATATGGTGAGGTTGATTAGCCTCACTGGTGATGAAATGGTTCTGTTTATCATCCCTGTCTTTATGGCTTCTTGGTGGGTGGCAACTGAAGCTATGCATAACGGTACAGAAGGAGCACTGCATCACATTCCATTTGAAATTGAATCTTTGGTGAACATATTTGGTGGTATGTGCATATGTGCTTTGATAGAGCAGATTTTGAAATGCACTTTCAAAAGACCAAGGCCGTCTGCCCGACCATATAATAATTACCAGTGCTGTATCTGGGGGGAGTGGTGGTCATTCCCTTCAGGGCACACTCTACGTTCCGCTTATTTGGCGCAATGGTTTTTTTCAGGCCCAATAGCTCAATTCTTGCCAGACGAAACTGGTATCTTAAAGATGCTGTTGTTTTCATGGGCTGCTTGCGTAGGACTTGCACGTGTGGCGGTTGCTAGACACTATCCTTCTGATGTTATTGTAGGATTTGTGATAGGTTTCAATCTTGGGATATTCATTGAGAGGAAATTATTTCCTTGGGAAGGCGCCGTTTTAAAAACGATTTGTGGAGTGTTTATTGCAGCTCAAGTTTGGTTTATGCTATTAGGACCGTTAGTGGATTCAGCATTCAGAAATACTTTACATTTGAAAATACAAGCAATACACTATTTATGCGCAGGAGCCTTCTTTGCGTTCTATGGCGGCATTCTGATACTGGTTTCGAAGGAATTGTTTTTTCCTGGAGGAATCGCTTATAATGATGGATACTTTTCATGCAATTTGAACGGGACGCATTGGGCGTGTTCCTCTCTATTGTTCACATAAGATGTGTCTCTATTCTAATTTGTAGTTTGGTACGATTGCTTATTTTTAATAAAATGAGGGCGTTATAGTTTATGGAATTGTTTATCGCACAGAGTGTTTTGCGTTCCTTATTTCTTTTTGGGACAGTGCTATTTCAGCCATTGAAGTTGTAAGCCACGACAGCGCGACATTTAAACCTCTGCCTGTCACCGCTGACGTTTGAGTTACCTGCCACATTCTCCCCTTAATCTGGGAGCAGTTCAATCCATCAGTTAATTCCCGCCCTGATATCGAATCTAGAATATCTTGCTTGTGAGCTAGGATGAGAAGTGGTAAACCAGCCAATTTGGGATGCCCTACAATACGTTGAAGTAACAAGCCTGCCTTCTCAAATTTGGTTCTATCAGTGCTGTCAATTACTAGCACCACGGCATGGGCCTTCCCATAATACGCTTCCCATGTAGACTGTTCTTCTGCGCTACCCCCCAGGTCATAACAATTGAATTGGAATCCAGCGCGGTTCAACTTGACAATCGATTGACCTTTCGTTGATGTTAATTGTTGAACTTGATGATGCGAGCAGTCACCTTTAGCAAGAGATTTTATCACACTGCTTTTACCGGATAAATTGAGTCCAAGAAATAGAATATTGGCTTCAGTGCTATTGCTCTTCAGTTTCCCTGATCGTGCTCCCATCTATAAATTATAGCCGTTTCCTCTTGTCGTGGGGACCGTACCTCTGCCTACTGATTTGTCATTGTTACTTGGCCTGGACTTGATGCTTCAACAAACAGTTTCCTTCCTCGCCGACGCCATGCAGAGTTGTCCGGCAAACGCTTTTCTATCTGTATCCCTTTTTATCTTTCATTTGCATTCATTCACTCACACGTGTTTTTATCTTTCATTTGCATTCATTCACATGTGTTTTGCTCCAATGATCGTCGTTGTAGATCGTCTCGCTTTGAATGGAATTATTTTACATTTTCTCAGCCATGCGACTATTTCGTAAATTTCGTTTGTCTGATGTGGACCAATTCCATAGCTTCAATCAACATTTGGGTTCTCCGGCAATGATTTTGATTGAATGTTCAAACAAGAAAGGGCCACGACGCGGTAGACCCTACAATATACAGTAGGGTCTTTAGAATTACCGGTATTGATAATCAATTAATAGTAGATTAAGTGGTTCATCATGGAGAGAGTAGGAACAGTAGTTATTGGTGCTGGATATGCGGGTATTTCATTAAGCTATGAGCTAAAGAAACGGGGTATCGAGCATGTGGTGCTGGATAAAGCACCCAAGATTTTTGATTCATGGAGGTCGCATCGTTGGGACTCCTTCAAGCTCAACACAAATTGGAAATTTTCCAGGTTGCCTGGTCAAGTAGATGATGTTGATGACGATCTCATGGGAGCTCCAGTTAAGGAAGTTATTGCTGGATGGGAGGCACATGTGGTTTCTCACAAACTGCCCGTGGAACTGAATTCCAACATCACAGCAGGAACTGACGATGCATCAGGCAATCTTTTGGTGAAATTCCAACGAGGGGATACATCCATAACCTATTCCACTCGTAATGTTGTTGGATGCTGTGGATTTCTTCAAAATCCGCATATTCCGGAGGTGCTGAGTGCATCATTCCCTTCGAGTGTTCACCAAACCTACGCAGGGAAATACACGAATCCTGGATGTTTACAGGAAGGTGGCGTATTGGTAGTGGGCAATGGTAGTACCGGAGTACAGATTGCGGAAGAGCTGATACAAGCTAATAAGAAAGTGTATTTGGCTACAAGTAACATGGCCAGTGTATTTCGTTCTTTCCGTGGATTAGATCTATTTGAGACTCTGAAACGAGTGAATATGATAGGGCAGCCAAAAGAGGCACTTTCACATCCCGATACCATGATATATGGTGTAAAGATTCCATTTACTGGCGCAGATCATCCCATAACTCTTCATTCACTTGCCCGCCAAGGTGTGGAGCTCCTCGGTACTTTAGAAGGTGTTCATGATGACGTAATCCAGTTCAAGGACAATCTGAAGGAGCACGTGGACTTTGCGGATAATGCAGCCAATACATTTTTCGACACTGTCAAGTCTATTGCTGATACCATGCCTGAAGCATTTGAAGGCTGTCCTCCTGCAGAAGTTGAACCTGAGATGCAACCTTATGAGCCGCAATCTCAGGCTAGTATCACACAATTGAAATTGTCAGATATTGGGAACGTGTTTTGGGCCACTGGTTTTGATTGGAATATCGATTGGGTCAAAGTGCCATCGGTGATTGAAGCTTTTGGGAAAGAAGGAAAGCCTGTTAGTTGCGAAACCCCTCATCCTGGTTTTTTCTGGATAGGCAACGACTGGATGAGGACCAGGGAATCTGGGAATATTATTGGTATTAGTCCTGATGCACAATTTGTGGCAGAAAAAATTACTCAGGGAAAACATCTACATTTAAAGAATTTTACATGACAGTTACCATTTCTAATTGTAATTTGATGCAAGCTATCGGCTCACCCTTACAAAACATTTTCAAAGCAAGTGTGAGACATTAAAAACTACTGACCCTCAAGAGCAAGATGTCGGCGGAACATTTTGACTTTATCTTGTAGATCTTGCATCATTCCCAATTTTTCACCAAGAAGTTTTTCTAAATGACTTGCGTATTCGTCTATGTCATAGTCTACATCATCACCCCCTTCGACTTTGGACAATAATTCTCCTTCTTGTGTAAGAATATCTGCATTTCTTTGGATGGTCTTCATATGTAAACTTAATAGTTGCTCTTCTTCATCTACTAGTGCTCGCACCACTTCATCAAAGTTAGAAGAATGAATCACAGGTTTAGGAACAGGGGTTGACTTTGGAGCGGCAGCAGCGGCACCTCTCGGTACATTATCCCGTAGGTTAGACTGCAACGGTGTCCTAATCTGACTAGGAGTGTCCCATTGTCGCCTTCTAGGCTGTTGCAGCTTGGTCACGGGGGTCTTTTCCTCTAGAACGGGGATTCTCTTCAAGGGAGTATTTCTGATCATTGGTGATTCAGGAGGAGGTGGCGGTGAACAATCTAATTCTTCTTCTTCTTCCTCCTCGGATGATAAGTATTCCTCGTTAGGTTGTCGATTGTCCGCTATGTAGGGAACAACATGTCCAACAGTTTTTTGCTTCACTCTATCTGCGTATCTCAGGGTATTCAACGTATGATCGGATGAAGATGCAGCTGGACTAACGCAACTGATCATAACGGTCTTTGAATCAGCAGAGAATGAATCCTTCAATACCATCGTGAGTTTAGATCCGCGGTATGGCACGTGATTCTTCGGGCCTCCTTCCAAAGCCCGAATACATTCTTTAAGAGCCAACAGTGATTTATTGATCTCTGCTGATTCCTGGCGACGTTGACGATTATGGTGCTTTGTGTCTTGACCACGTTCACTTCCTGCCAAATCGGTTAGGGATAATTTACCATATGGTTCTGCTCCTTCGCGAGCACCCATTTTTCTCAACGCAATTTGGCAAATGGCATGGGACCTGGAGGAATCATTGTTCATCTCCGTTGCATGAGTGGTTCTGGCGTTATTTCCCTGCTCAATTAATCGCAACAATTCATCCTCGTCACATACAGCCATCTCTTTCAAGCCTTCAACTTGAACACGTCCTTTACCGTCTTCTCTTACTGCACATACAGTGCGACTGTGAAGTAAATCGATACAACGTCCTCCATACAATTCGAAAAACGAACAATATACCTCTAATTGCTTGTCACTGTGTTCTGGCGCCTCGATCAAATCAAATACATCTCGAGCAGCAGATGCTTGAATTCCAGCCATGGTAAATGTCTTACCACTTCCAGTCTGACCGTAGGCGAAACAGGTAGCTCTTCCTCCATTAACAGCAAAATCCACGAGGTGCTTGGCTGTATGAATGTAAACTTCTTCGTTTGGAGCAGACTCATGAAAGGCATGGTCTACTTGAAACGTCGTGTTGTCTAGGAACTTGGTGATCCCATCCACTTTTAGCTTACAGTGGTGTACGTGAACAATAGGATTGCTGCAACTGACGGAATCATAATCCTTACGCAGCACCTCTTGTTCGCTCACAGGGCGCTTTCTTACTACCACATTAATCTTGAGCGGTCCAGTTCGATCATGAGGCATGGCGGTATTCATGTCATCTCGTCTGAAACGACGAATCATACGTTGGAAGTCTACATCACCTGGTCGTCCCTTGCGTTCGTTATCTTTGATTTCAATTTCTCGCTTCTTTTTAACGATCTCCGCACTTTTGCGTCGATTTTCTCGCTGTTTTGCCAGTCTCTCTATTTCTGCTACTGTCTTGTCCTTGCCTCCACTGGTAGGCTTTCTTCTTGGTGATTGCATATCGCTCATCTTGATCTCTTCTTACCGACAGTTGACAAATTGGAGTTTACCTGTTTCGTTAGGCCGATACTACCATTTACAGTAATACCTAGCGTTCCTGCTGGGTTTTATTTAGGGTCTACAACGTACTCGTTTTTCAAAAAACGACCAAAAGCCCCCCCTCCCTCCCATTCTTGACAGGTATGAAAGTGAAGAGGGAGATCTATACATATGTGGCACCATGGAATGTATACGGGATGGGATGGAGCGAGAGAACAGCCGACCAATATAAGTTCAGGTTTGCCTTGGGGTCGTTTGTTGAAGAGTACACCAACAAGGTAGACCTAGTGCAATATAATGAAGAAAAAGATGAGTTCGTGAGAGTAGGCGGATTCGATCATCCGTATCCCACCACTAAAATTGCATGGATTCCAGACCCTTTATCGTCCCATAATGATCTTATTGCTACCAGTGGGGATTATTTACGTCTGTGGCAAGTAGAAACAGGTGGTGACGATGATAAATATACCGTGAAGAACGTCAGTTTGTTAAATCATACAAAAAGCAACAATAACTGCGCTCCTCTTACCTCATTAGATTGGAATCAAGTGGATCAGAATATAATAGGAACATCGAGTATTGATACCACCTGTACTATTTGGGATATCAATACCCAGCAAACGAAGGCGCAACTAGTGGCACACGATGAAGAAGTATATGACATCGCTTTCGCAAGCCAAGAAAAAGACATTTTTGCATCTGTTAGTGCTGATGGTTCCCTTCGAATGTTTGATCTTCGACAGCTTGAAAGTAGCACCATCGTTTTTGAGTCCAACAAAGACCAAGCATTACTGCGATTGGCTTGGAATAAACAAGATGCGAATTTTCTAGCTATTGTGTCTCTTAAGAGCCCAGTGACTCTAATTTTTGATCAGCGATATCCGTTAAGGCCTTACGCGGAATTACACGGGCATTGTGGAAGTGTCAATGCGGTTGCTTGGGCTCCACAATCGTCTTGCCACATCTGCTCTGTTGGCGAAGATAGTCATGCTCTAATGTGGGAATTATCTGATGTACCTAAACATATCGATGAGCCCATACTCGCATATAAAGCAGATTCTAATATTAATCAACTCCAGTGGTCAACGGCCACCCCAGACTGGGTAGCGATTGCTTATGATAGCAAGGTGCAAGTCTTGAAGGTGTGAATCCATAATCAGTTTGTTTGTATTTTAGGTTCTTTTTTGAGTCATTGTAATAATTCCACTTTTTTCTATAATGGTAGGTTCAAAAATTCAATTCGTGGTTTATAGTCACAGTTAACCAAGTAGCTTTCGCACCATCCATTCCCACGACCAGGTGAATGCTGTATTCGCAAGCATGATGGCAACCAATGTGTGCTGATAGTGATTTTCACGAGGAATCGGCACCAATTCAAAGGTCTCATTGAGTACGTCCCAAAAGTCAAGGGCAAGGATAAGAGATAGTGTCCATACACCGAATAAAACTCGATGAAATGGTTTGTTTTCTGCAAGACTTTCCATGAAAGGAGCTCCTCTATAATTAACGCCAAATACATTACATTGCATGCACAGGGCAAGAAGGAATACGGATGTGTTGATTACATTCGGTTTAAAATCGGCATCAGGATCAATTGACTTTTCCATATATGGTAAAGTGCTGTGAAGTAAGAATGCAAGCGAGAGAAAGTGCCCTAACAGTTGGCCAAACACCGACGCAGCTACATTTATACTAAATACTTGAGTCACTGGTCGATGATGAGTCAGTTCTTGAGTAGGCTTAACCCAGCTGATAAACATAAACAGTCCAGCAATCAACAATCCAGCAATGGTCGCCTGCGTGTCTCCTTGTTTAACCCCATACAAATGCAAAACAGAAAGCGAATAGGCAGATATGAGGCAATTCAAAGCAAGCATTTTAAACATCTGAATGGTGGTGACCAAAGTGCATCTACCCTGGCGGATCACATGGACAGCCGCCATAATAGAAGGCGTCTTCGAAGTAAACGCCGATGCAATGGACGCATCTCCAAGTTGGGCAACTATGTTCCCACTCTTTTGCGCTTCATTCATTTCATGAAGCAGTCTTTCAGTTGATGTTAAATGCACAAACTTTGCATTGACTCGAGATCGTGCATTATCAAGAGCTTGCTCCATTTCGGGTGAGTTAATGATTGAAATTCCAATATGGGCCTGTTTCAGCCCACCTACGTCATTGGTTCCGTCGCCACAGAACATGGTGAAGTGCCCAGCAGCTTTTAATGCGGCTACTATGAATTCTTTATGTTGCGGGGACACGCGTGCGAATATCTTGACATGTGGACAAATGGCAACAAGATTTCGGGTGTACTGATCAGAAGTCAGGTGTAATTCTAAACACAAAAGTGCTGGCCCGGTCACAATAAGGTCATTGTCAAGTGCTAGCAATGATACATTATCTGCTTCGAAAGGTACGCGAGCGTCAGACATGGAAATCCACTCTACCACGTTGTCGTTGCATTCCAAGAACAAAGTTTTTTCTTTGATTCCATGCACCAAATCCAGTTGCCGTGAAACATCGTATGCAGTCAGAGCATTGTCACCAGTAATAACTATTATTTCATGGCCTGAACCTCGTAGCTGTCGAATAGCATCGGCAGTGTCGGCTTTTAACGGACTATCCAACACCAGAAATCCGTTAAATATCAGGCCAGACTCTGCCTCGTTACGTGACAAGTGCTTCTCCGCCACAGGAATTTTCTTGTGAGCCATGGCGAGAACTCTCTTACCAGCCATCATCAGTGACCGGTAGGTGTCTTGGTAATCAACAGGAATGACATCCAACAGAGTTTCAAGGACTTCTGGGGCACCTTTGCAACATACCATTACTTCGATGTCGTCATCAGAGCACGAAACTACGGTTGACATTCGTTTTAAAGTGGAGGAAAACGGAAACCGATGTATGATATTCAGTTTTAACAGGTCGCTTCCGGGTTTAACAATCCTACCTGTCTTGGTAATCCCCCAATGAATAGCGCGTAGGGTGGCCAATTCCATAGGGTCTCCTTCTACGGAGTTACCTAAACGAACCAGCTGATGACAACTTGCAAGTACGACGGTAGATTCACGGTTCAAATCGACAGGGTCTTGCAACTCACCAGTTGATAAATCTCCCACTACTCCCTTCACGATGTAATCATCGCTCGTGAGTTTCCCAGTTTTATCAAAGCAGCAAATGGTCAACTTTCCAGCCCATGGAATACGGTAGGACTCGGTACAAAATATGGCCAGCTTAAATAGTCTTGCCAGGGACGTATTGACAGCGAGGGTTAGTTCCATCGGCAGTTCAGGTGGCACCACCGATGTTATGATCATAGTGCAGTGCAAAAACAGCTTCCATCTAGATTGCTTCTCATTCTTCAATCCCTCTACCATAACATATGCAGATGCCATCAGTGCGAATATTAAAAGCACTCCAATGAAGGCATATGTCTCCAAATTATCAAGAGTGACGCGCTCTTGACTGAATAAAATCGTGCGCATCAGTGACCCTTGGCTTGTGTAAAACCCTGTTCTTAATACCATAGCAATACATCCTCCATCTGGTGGCAGTGGAATAGAGCCGGCAACATCCTTACTAGCAGACGTGTGCTGCATCACTTTAGTCCCTCCTAGAATGATTTGGCTAGTTTGAGATTGGTCCTCGAATGAAAGAATCTGTTTACCAACACTGGCATCTATAGACACAGCCTCAGCGAGACCTTCTTTTAACTTGGGAATTGATTCACCAGTTAGCATGGCTTCATTCATGATACAATCACCTCGTAGGAGGAGCAGATCACACGGTACCAGAATCTCTGTTGGCGAAGAACCTCGATGCTGAGCAAATAAATAACTCGAATCGCTTTCATTCGGTGAACGCAAGGAGCAGATATCTCCTGGTAGTAAATCAGAGCTTAAAACTGGGCTCCAGCAAGCTCGTCTGAACACAAAAATAGGATACACAGGTCGACGCATTGAACGCAAGGTGCCCATATTTAATTGTCGTTGTTTGCAAACTGTGATTTCAAATACTACAAGCATGATCAGTGTAAAAATAGCATAATACCAATATTCGTCAAGACACCATAAGGACACACAGAAGACTTGAAACATAAAGAAAGGAGACAAAGCGTGTTCCATAAATAATTCTTCCAGCGATGGCATCGGAATATCAAACTCATTTTTGCCCCATTTTTCAAATGCACGACGCTCGTTTTCTGCAGATGCATATCCACGCCATAATAAATATTGACTCAGTCGTGAGGTAGTCGGAAACTCAAGTACTTTAGCGCGCATGTCATTGTCAAGGGAAAAGTGTTTCTTTTGAAAGACAAACCACCGACTTGAAAGTGTCAAATCAATGAGAGATTTATCTAATTCAATCTCAGCTTTTTCGATTCGTTGCAGTTCAACGATCGAAGGTGCACCACAATGAGGGGCTGGTTCAATGAAGACATATGCGGATGCCACAAGAGAACTCGAGGGTGTGTACTGCGTGAAAGCCCGTACTTTTGAATTCCAGAACCCCAAAAGTAGAACAATTACATGAATCAATATTGCAACGGCTATGAGCACAAGCCAAAGCGCCAATGAATATTCATCGTCAATATCATGGTTCCGAGCGAAAGCAAGAGCCATCGAGATATAAACAACTAATGCAGGCACTACATCCAGTCTGTTCCACATTTGCCTTCTTTCCAGCAACACGCCTCGCGCTAAGTTCTTATCAACGAAAGTCACTTTCATGGTGGAAAGCGTCGTAAGCAAAACGTATCTAGATTGGTACCATGAAGTTAGTACTTTGTATTAAACGTAACTACACACTCATACTCTTTGTTTATTAAGAAATTAGCATTTGATGGCAATCCATTCTTTTCATCACAGGTTGTATTGTAAATAGTAACCAGACTCCTAGTGAAGAGAAAGTAGCGTGTCCTACATCGTTGGTTCTTGATGGTTTTCAGTAGTCAAAAGGTGGCTTCAGCTATTTATATCTCTGTGCCGATTCGATCATATGTGGATTCACTCACGAAGACGCAAGTAGTATCGCTCATTAGACAGATGAAAGTATTTTCAAGCTCAGCATCGGAATCATCGTCCAGGGACGTTCTCCGTGAATCGTTAGTTTTAGCCCTTGCAGAAAGCATTAAATTAACTGGCAACATGATTGAGACCAGGGAAATATTAGTGATGGTACTTGGTGAAGAAAACGAGCTAGTTGATATATTAATGAAAGGAGGGGATGACAACGGCCCGTTATTGCTGTTTGCCCACGCCAATGCCCTTCAAAGAGCTGATCAAGTTGCCAACAAAGAGGATTTTGGAAGAACGCATGATTCATATCATTCTGATTCAACGTATGCTTGTGATTCGAGTCTATGCGATGACCACTCTACTGATTGTGAGTCTGTAACTGACAGAGCTTCTTGCGCCTCTCTGGAGTCTGTGGATGCCCATAAAGGAAGACGCAGAAAGAAAAGAAGTAAATCTGGATTTTTAATCAGGGTTTTGGGATTTGAAACCACACGTCCAGGTGAAGCTTTTGGATCCGAGGCCTCTGTTGTTTCTGAAATCAACTCGAAACGACAGCAACATCGTAATTCATCTCATAGGTCTCATCATACAAAATCGTCTCATCAAGAACCAGTTCCTATGAAATTGTCATTATTCTCCATGATTCGCTTCTATTTGTGTGCTCCAAAAAAACAAAAACCCAAGCAAGGCAAAAGTATCCTTAAAAAGTCTCATAACCGCAGCAGCGAAACGAGCAAACAAACTGTGCCTTATTCCAGCAGTTTGCATTCTTGCCTTATCAAACAAAAACCACTCCAATGTTCAAAAAAAAGTGTGCGTTTTGATTGTTGCGTGTGGATCGATGAGTACGGATACCTAGACCAAACATCAGAGATTCCCTCTGGCGAAGAAGAGTCTAAAAGTGATCTTACTCTCATTTGAGACTCAGGATTGTTGATAGAATGAATAGTAAGATATTAAAGGTGAAGAATGTATTTGTCTCGGTGTTTCAATACAATGTGGGCACTGCATTTATATGCCACAACCTATTTAAATTATTGGGATCATATTTAAAACTGTTATAAATTAGTTGGCCCATCGTTTTTTGTTTTCTTCGATGTTAACATGAAAGTACCAATCTGGGAGTAGTTTATCAGCGACATTCGGATTAAACCGATAGTTCACAAAAATTTCCTCCTGGTTTTCAATATCTCTTATGGCAACTAATGCGATCGACGGAGCAAGAATATGCTTATCAACTAGATTCCACCACCATCCAGGTGTGACGGTATCCTCTTTCATAATCTCATTCGGAATGTAGTCTTTCGAATGTGGCGAATCACTCACTAACTCTTCAGTAAAGTTAAAAGGACACACGATGACGTTAGGAAGAGAATCTTTAGGAGGATGGTTAATTTTATGACCGACAGCGAAACAATTCGGTTTAAGAGACATCGAACCTACACTTGCATCAATCACTCCACCATCAAAACGTTGTATGCAATGTGGATTAGGTTTCAAGCTCGAACCGAAAACAGTATGGTAAAAACTCTGATCGGAAGAACCAGATCGATGAAGCTGCTCCGCCATTTTAGTTACTTGAAAAGGTAGGAAAGATCTCCCTGGGTATATGGCGACCAGGGAACCTTTGGTAATCGTGCCTTGAACAAACACGCCCTAATGCACTTATAATACAACAAACGATTCCAATAACACAACTTACCTCGCCTGCGGCTGGATGATCAATTGTGGATTTACTGATTATTGGAACATACCCCACCGATTTCTCAACCTGTGCCTCCACCGCATTCAGCCGTTGCTTTATATTATTAACTTCTGTGGACATAAAAGGATTGCCATGAACCATTTCATCAATAGGACTCTCTGTAGATTCGTGAACTGCACTAAACATTCTTTTCACTTGCGCTTCCACTAACTCTTGAACCAAGCTTTCTTGTTCATTGAAGGGCATGTCTGTGACATTTTGATGTTCTCTTTGGGACAATAACACTGTTAATTTCTTCATATCTATTTCATACTGTGCCATTCGATTCTTCAATCCTTTCGTGTTTTTGTTCTGCCCAATGAAACTTTGAACGCGACTTCGAAGTGCATTCAACATGGATGAGTATATTTACTTTTTTTATGTCGTGGTTTTTTAGCACTGGGATGGACAAGTTTGATTCGGTAACTGCCCAAACGAGTGAATGGCTTCAACGTCACGGAAGCACAATTCCTAGCGACTACATGCACCATCTCCCTCCTCACTTGGCCAGTGTTCAGATATACGGGAAAAATGACCCGGAGAAATTCGGCAGGGAAGTTCTTTGTCGCAACTTAAAGAATCTGTTTCGATACCTCCACGAAGAAACCAATCCACCTCCCAATGTAGAATTCGTCCCATTGACGAAAGAAGAAATGAACGCGAGTTTCATGCTCGAGGTAAGTTACGTATCAATAGAATCGGTTTCTGTATTTACAATGTTGCAGCCCGATCCTAATACGAAAAAGAAACCTGCCATGGCCATCGAGAAGAAATCATCGAGTATGGTTCCTAGAAACGTTCCTGTTCCTCCCAAGCAGCCTAAAAAGCGTCGCCGTGAGGAAGTTGAAGACGTTGTTGACGAACGTGACGCAGCTTCGCATCAAGCCTTTTCCGAAATCCGCTTAGAAAATGTTCTCAGGTCCACAATTGATTCGTTGCTTAATTTAAAATTTGGGAAGGGCCGTGGAGGAGATTTTAAGGCTTTTAATTATCCCTATAACAATCCGTTTGCATTGAGAACAGACAGGGGTATGGGTGTGTTCCCTGATGATTACTTTGAAAAGATTACGAAACCCTGCGATCTGTCAAAGATAAAGGAACACGTCGACACCAGCTTTTATTCGACGTTTCAAGATTTTGAAAACGATGTTCATCTTGTAATTTCGAATGCAATGGAGTACCATGCGAAGAACACAATCTATTTCAAAGCAGCAGTGTATTTCGAGAAGCAATCAACTGCGATATTGTCAAAAGCGAAGGCGAGATTAACTCAATGATACATAAATATTCTTATTCGATGCTATATTTCTGTGCAATCAGGGCGTAAAGAATGTCTTCGCGGCCGCTGAAGTGGGTCAGTATTTCATCCACTTGTGTCACCCTAGACGGATTGTGTCGAGAATAAAAAAGTATAAGTTTTGATCTCAAGAGGAGATACTTGTCACCGTCGTATTGATAATTATCACTATCAGTACTTTCTGAGCTGGTTTCTGTTATTTCACCTTCACTGGATCCATCAGTTTCTCCGTTCATGTACTGTTCACCATCAAGCGATTCTGTTTCATCACAAGGAAAAGAAAAGCCTTTGTTTTGAGCCTCCTGAGCTATTTTTATAGCGATTGCTTCCGAATCCATAGTTACTGGTTCGATTCCTAACATGTTAAAAACAGAAATCTCCTCTATAAAACTAGTTTTGCGTGTCTGTGCGCGTTTCACTGCGTCATAATTGGAACAAGATCGAATTCGATTCGATCTTTTTACCTGACAAAACAGTTTTTTATGCAAGAAAACGCAGGGTTCAGAGACACCGCGACCACGTTGCTCGAAAGCTTCAACAAAATCTACCGTCTGAATGGGTTGATCAATACTATATGTATGAAGGATGGATTCATCAATATCAGGAAATGAATAGTCCATTCCAATGAGAGAAGCAACCATGTCTTCGCTGATATGGGCCTTATGTTCAATCAGATTTCCCGATGCACTTCTGCGAATTTTTCGGGAGAGATCCTCTTTAAGAAATACGTCTCCCATTGCGAGAAAGATTCAAACTAGTAGATTCAAATTAGTAAACAATACTGTTCATTCAACGACCGCTATCTGATGAACGAGTAGCGAATGAAGTTGGTTCACCCACCGTTTCTCGTGGAATGTGTGCACTGAGAACGACCCCCGCATTATCGTATTGATGGAGAGTGACGATGGATGGGTTGCATACCATATTTATCCGTTGGACGGTGTGACGAACATGGAATCACTGATGCCTGAGATTCAAAAGCATGTATTTGAAATGACTCAGTCGTATATTTTCAACGGGGATTTGTTCTCTTTGGCGAGCAATGGCTTGGAGCTGTTTGGCAGAATGAAAACGTACGGCAGCATATTAGATGAATGGTGCATTGTATATGCACTTATGGGCGTAACGGAACTATTTCAAACTATTGCTGTTAGGATTTATGATTGTGATGGAGAGTTTCTTCTTATTGAGGGGGCCGACGGTCTTCCCCGCTGGATCACTCCTGATATAACTACAGACCGTGTATTTGTTGTTAACGGACACGTGCATGTTCCTCATCCTGACCAAGTTGATGGAAGTGCCACTATTAACGAGTGTCTTTCGTTTTTGGCTCGTAATTTGGAATCCTGTAGACTGCCTGCTTGCTCTCAAGCTGCGATCAGGAAAAGATACATCCGTCAATTCCCTGAGCCAGCGATAAGAGAATCCAAGCATCGATCTTCCTGTATGGTTGGTTCTCGATACAGGAAAATCATTCGTCATTTCCCTCGCGTTGTACCACTGGCAGTACATGCTCTCGCCTGTGCTCCACGTGGAACTGAGCTAAGAAGCAAAATAGGATTGAAGCTGGATAACAGTGAAACCGTGTCAACCTCTATTTGTTTCACACGGTTCAGTTTTGCTCAATTGTTGAATCAGCATATTTTGGTTCCTGATGCCGTCGTTCAAAATTACCCAGCTGAAATCGCAGAAAAGCTTCTAGCTGCGAAGACGAGTATTCCAGAAAACAACAAGATGAAATCATATATTCTTGGAATTCGGTTGATGATCGGAATTGATTTGCTCTATATGGGCCCCTTGCATGACGAAATAACGGCCATTTTGAATAGTGAGGAGGAGGAGGAGGGCGAACAAGGCGAGAGTGACAGCGATAGTTGGCTGAATCTATCCCCAAATGATCTTGAGGATTTGCTTTCGAATCATGCGGACACAAATACAGTGAATGAGAAACTGAATTCTATGGCTACTACTGTGAACACATTCATGACTGCTGAATCAGATATTAGTGGTGTTGAAGTTGTGACCAAATCGACAGCAATTCATTTGGACGTGGACAATCTATTATCATTTCTGGCAAGAGGACCGGAATCGGATGACGAAGAAGACGATGATGAAAGTGCACAAGAATACGATGATCAAGATGCGTTGCTCTCGGAGGCAATAGCGGAATTGATGGAAGAGGAACTTGCTGAGGACCTCCAGTGCCATGTGAAGGGATCCAGTGACCAGCCATTTAATCTAGATTTGAACTTGGTTCGAAATCTGCTTGAGTCTTATGGTGCTCAATCAGGCGATCCGGGTCCAGTTTCGAATCTACTCGGTGAACTTGGACTCAATAGCGCTACTTAGTTGATGGCGTCATTATCAGCAATTGCAGTGCTGGGGATGTAGCATTTACGGCTTTATACACGGAAAATTTAGTTGATTTGGTCGCTTTAGACTGTATTGGAAGTTTTCTTATAGGTGCTTTGAAGTCGTACATCCCTTTCTGGAGCATGTTGTGTATTGATTCAACTCCAATTTGGGAATTATCCGGTAGCGAAACTTTATTTGAATCATCTTTGGCGGAATGCATTGATTTATCAGATACATCTTGCTTTCTTAACAGTAGATCTTTCTCTTCTTGGTCTTGTTTTCTCTTTTCAATGCTGAAATCCAGTCCTCGAAACATGAACGATAGTTCACATCGTACAGTATTCCAGAATGCATTTGGAGAAAAAGGCTGCGGATTCACACTCTGTTTCAAGACAAGAAATGCAAAGTGGTATATGCACTCGTAGAACATGATGTCATCCTGTGACTGTTCAAAGTTACTGCATGAGAGAATAACTCTAGAATACGCCTTCGATACACTATTAAGAGATTCTATCTGCAACTCGCGGGCTTTCTCATACTCATCATATTTTTTGATTTTGTTCTTTTTTTTATTCTTGTCTTCGGTTCGTAATGGCTCGTCAATAGGAATCTGCTCGTATAATTGCATTATTTTGATATACGCATAGAAGTAATTCATGCAATTAACAAGAAGATTCTTCAATAGAGAATGGTTATAAAACTCATAGAATCGAACAGGTATCTCAATATTGTTTTTACGTCCATAGTCCCCAATGAACAGTTCGAAAACGCGTTCGATGACTTGAGTCAAACTCAACTTCCTATTTTTGCCCTGCTTGATGCTGGAGACGCTGGCAGATGACCTCATAGAGTTAGAGCTGTGTCCTCTACTAAGTCTTGAGCTCGTTGCAGTCCGGAAACTGCTCTGCATGCTACTAGTCGGAGGTCTTGGTTCCATTGACTTTTCGTTTGGAAACGGATCAATTTCGTATGGGGGGCTATTCAGAGTCCTATTTTTTTATGGATGTTTTTTTATAGCCCATTTGAAAAACTAGTGGCTCTGGGAAATAGTCTCATTTTGGTTGGTTCAATTTACTTAACATATAATCGACGATGGTTTTCACTCAGTTCGTAGAAGTAGGTCGCGTTGCACTAATTACCTATGGACCTTTGAAGGATAAGTTATGCACGATCGTCTGTATCGTTGACGGAAACAGAGTTCTTATTGACGGTCCTCGAGGTGTTACAGGTGTAGCTCGACAAGTCATCAACGTTAAGAGAATCTCTTTGACTGATATTGTTGTTGAAATCGCACAACACGCTCCAGAGAAAGATCTTAAAGAAGCTTGGAAAACTGCTAATGTACTTGAGGAGTTTAAGAAATCTTCCCATGGACGAAAGTTGACGAAACAATCAATCGTTGCGAACATGAACGACTTCGATCGCTTCAAGCTTGCTTCTGCAAAGAAGATCCGCGCAACTGCTATTAGAAAGAAGGTCGCCTCTTTGAGAAAGTAAAGATGGTATTATAATTTCTAGTCTATATAAATTTCTCACCTCAAAATCATCGTTATTCTGTTTTAATAGTACTACAAGAAAGAGAGAAAGCCTTCGGAGGAGTGTGAGTGTACTGAATCCTCGTTCTATTGTAATAAATGAAACTTAAATTGATTCTCTTATGTAAGCACTCGTTAATAACTAGTTCAAACCGGGCCGCTTCATTTTAACGTACCGAGTCCTACTTGATCGAGGATAAACGCAAGTTCAAAGGACTTTTCCCTGTAGTACTTGTATCTATCGCTGGCGGAGAAATGCCCGCTTACCATATCAGTCTTAAGTAGAAGCAGGTTGTCATCCGTCTTCCTTGTTCGAAGACGAGCCACCCATTTCGCAGGCTCCCAATACGCAACTCGAGGGTCGTACAACCCAGCAAGCACTAACATTGCAGGATATTTTTGCGCAGTCACATTATCATATGGGCTATATTCCAGCATGTATTGGTAGTACTTTTCTTCATTAGGATTTCCCCATTCAGTCCATTCCAAAGTGGTCAACGGAATAGACGGATCGCACATAGTATTCATCAAGTCAACAAACGGGACCCCTGCAACCACACACTTGAACATATGTGGAGCCATGTTTACCACTGCTCCCATTAGCAACCCACCTGCACTTCGCCCCGTGATGGCAAGCTGCTCAGAATTCGTATAGTTCTCATGGGTGAGGTGCTCAGCACAGGATATAAAGTCTTTGAATGTATTCTTTTTCTTCAAGTACTTTCCTTCGTCCTCGTACCAAGAGCGACCCATCTCACTTCCTCCTCTGATCTGGGCTACACACACTACCATACCTCGATCAAGCAACGTGATGAAACTAGCAACAAAATCTGGTTCGCTACATATTCCATAGGAGCCATATGCATCTAATAACATTGGTCCAGGTTTCCTTGTAGCTTTGTTATCATTGTCAGCGAAAGACCCTTTTTTGAAAACCATTGCCATGGGTATTTCGGTACCATCGTGCCCTTTTGCAGTGATACGTTTGCATTTGTACTGCGTCTGGTCGTAATTCGGAATCTCTTTTTGATGAACAAGGTTCTTCTTCGACGAGTCTCTCAAGTCTACATCGTAAGTGCAAGTTGGAGTGACCATTGATTCATAGAGAATGCGAACACATGTAGTATCATATTCTCTATTCACACCAATTTCACTTTTAGAAACCGGATCTGGGTATCCGGTGATCTTCTGCATTACTTTTGATTTTGGATTGAAAATCCAATGCGCCGAGAATCCTCCCTCACGCCCTTCAACCACGATAAAATCCTTGAAACATATCAAACTCTCCGTATATATTTTGGGGTTGTATTTCACCAAGTCAGACCAGCTGCTACGAGCAGTGTCAGTAATAGGAGTGACCATGATCTTCTGGTTGATTGCACCATCGGCATTCGTGACCATATAGAACAAATCATTTCGATGGTCCAAGTCATACCGCAGTTTCGCCTCACGCGGGTGAAAGAGTTTCAACGAGTAATCGCCACCAGAATCCAGATCAATATAATGAAATTCCGAAGATTCGGCATTACCGGCTTCGCAAATAACAAACCTTCCACTCAAGGTTTTGTAGAAACCCATCCAATACTCTTCATCAAGTTCTTCGTGAAGCAACTGGTCTGGCCCTTCATCACCGAATGTATGCATGTACAATCTATACGGTCTGTGTGATTCATCTTGTGTAGCATAAAACACCACCGAGTTATCCTTGCCCCATACTAGACTTGAAGTCTGGTCCAAAAGCTGTTCATTAAGCAGTTCACCCGTTTCAAGATTCTTGAATTTGGCTTTGTAGGTTTCGTATCCATTTTCATCTAAAGTGTAACCAATGATACGATGATCCGGAGACGGTTTAATTCCGCCTAAATCACAATGTTTTTTTCCTTTGGCTTCCACATTCATGTCGAGCAATACTTCTTCATTCTTCGACCCTTTTTTCCTTCGACAGTATATTCTATACGACTCTCCCTTGATAGTACGAGAATAGTATTCAAACGCCCCATATGGATAGGGCACAGATTCATCTGTCTCCTTGACATGACCCAGGAGATCCGTGTACACATGCGCCTTCAGTGCGTCTAAATGTTTGGTCTTTGATGCACAGTACTCATTCTCAGAGTTGAGATATTCAATCACTTGGGGATTCTTTCTGTCATCGTCCCTCATCCAGAAATAGGGGTCAAATGAAACTTTAGGAGGGTTCATCGGAACGGAACCTCGGTTTTCCCCATCTTTCACTCCGAATGTGACATCTCTGCCACCAGTGATTGAAGCCACTGGGGGGGATTTGACTTGGCAATACCTCCTCGACCGCCGGGATAAAACACCGAGACCTGCAGAGGACGCAGCGAAAAACGTTACAGCAGACAACATCGTACAAGATCTTTTCCTTTGAAGGGGGACCGTGACCTTTTCAAGGAGTTCCACTCTTAAATGGTTAGAAGTCAAATAGGAGCGATTTTAGCTGGTATTGCAACGCTTACATTGCTATGGAGCACTTTGAACAATAGGAGCGGATTGGTGTCCAAAATTTCTCTCTATAGAGGAACAAACATTCGTTTTAAAGATGATTTCGACCTGGACTTCCTGAACAAATGCATTGAAAAAGGATACCTAGAACATTTCGCGGATCACGAGCAATTGAAAACGAATCAAGTGTATCTGGATTCTAGCATTCCTGTAATTCGTTTCAAAAAACGATCCTTTGCTTGGTGGAAACCTTCCGTTCAGTTTGGAAGTCACACATGGTTTTTCTCCCCATCAAAGCATTTTAAGTTATCTTATGAATCACAAAGTAGGCTCAATGAGTTTTCGTGAAGAATTGGGATACTGTGAACAAATGAATCCAAAAGGAGCGAAAGGTGTTCCTTGCGATTTCCTTAACGACTACGGAAGGCCTTTCACCGAGTTCGATGCTGGATGGGGAGAAAATTCTGTCATTTAATATATCAGGAAAAACGGGAAAAGAAACGAGAAATCTTGAACTTCTGAAATTGATATATTGTTCGACCAGCAGCATAAACCAGTCGTGATGGAAGCTAAACTTCAATGACCAAATTCTTCGCTATACAAATTCTACTTTAGAAATGGATTCTCATTTTAGACCGCAACTTTGGCACCTGTATAACGCAGCCTTAGAAATGACTGCACTTAACGGCGGTATATTTACTGCAGCACTTGACTTCCTAGGAAGGCTGATAGCATACTTCATCTGCAATCCAATTACCAATACCGGATACCAATTTGTGTTGATCAAGTAATAGAGTCTTAAGCGGCAACTTGAAGGTTTTCAACTTCTCCACAAACTCTTTGATAGG
>Ga0105053_10002255_pt1 | contig 30183 bp, 21 predicted proteins | sample BON01_FD_78093 | JGI IMG/M metagenome (GOLD analysis project Ga0105053, IMG submission 78093) | Freshwater microbial communities from Lake Bonney liftoff mats and glacier meltwater in Antarctica - BON-01 | ecosystem: Environmental > Aquatic > Freshwater > Ice > Glacier meltwater | place: Lake... | reverse complement strand
CTGAATTCTGGGTGGTAAAGATTAACGAAGAAGGAGAACTCGTGTGGCAACAGACATATGGAGGTTCACTTGGTGATGAATGCTTTGCAATAGCCAATACCGCCGATAACGGCTATGTATTGACGGGCTACACTTGGTCCAACGATGGTGATGCAACAGGAACCATTTTGAACGGTAGTAACGAACTCTGGGTCCTCAAACTCTCCCCAGAACCCTCCACGCCAACCTCCACCCCCGCCATCCCCCAAATCACCCTCTACCCCAACCCAGCCCAAAACGCCATCACCCTCCAAACCCCAACCGCCGGAACCACCCTCAACGTCACCATCTACGACCTCCTCGGCCGCACCCTCCTCCGCGAGGAAATCCCCAACGGCAGCCAATTGAATATCGCCAGCCTACAAAAAGGCGTGTATTTTGTGTTGGCGGAGGATGGAGATGGGACGGTATTCCGGGGAAAACTGGAGAAAGAATAAGCCTGGAGTGGTGAAGGGTTTTATTGACGATCGGCAAGTACATGATTTACGATTGTTGAAGTTGGCGTTGCTCTAAAGCATTTGTGGATATCACGAAAACCCGACAAAAGAGCATAGAGTCTGCTCGTATTTAATCACCAAAACTAAGCCAGATCGTACTTCAACAATTGGAAATCATGTAATCGCCACGCGTCAATCAAATAAAATCTAAAGCATTGCATCGAAATCCCCCACGCCAAAAAAAACAGCCTGCTCCGACAAAACGTCCGAGCAGGCTGTGCTATATACTTGAAGATTCTAAAATCTAAGACCCCCCACTTTTCTTTCCAGGCCCCTCTACCATCTTACGCCACCCCGCCTCATCCAACACCTTCAAAGGCAACAACCCTTCCTTCTCCAAGCCCTTATTCACCTTTCCCAGCGTCTTCGTAATCATCGCATCAGATTTCACCTGCGCCGCTTTCAATTCCTCCTGCACAATCGGCGTACCATCCTGAATCGACTTCGTCACCATATTATCGCTCATTTCACCGTACACATACTGCCGACCCAACTTAGCGCGCAATTGCTGCTCGCCTGTGATGCCTTTTGACTCTATGGTTTCGGTCAGGGTTTTGCGGAAATCTTCGAGCTCTTTGCTGAATGCGGTGAGTTGATCCACCAGCTTTTTGTTCATGGCGACCTTGATGCGCTGGTCGGTGCTGTCCTTTAAGTTGCGTACCTGCGCTTCCAGCAAGCCGAGCTCTTCTACCAGCTTAAACACCTGGCTGGAAATTTCGCGGCGCTTGGCGTAGTTGAGTTCCGGTTGCAGCGGATCGGGCACCAGGGTAAGGGTGCTTTTATCGTAGTAATCGCCTGCTTTTACCACAACGGTGTAGTTTCCCGGCTCCACCAACTGGCCAATGAACCCGGCATACACCCCAAATTCACCTTGTACCATCACGCCTTGAGCGGCTTTGGGCGGCGCGGAACGCATGTCCCAGCGCACGAAGTTGATACCTTTGCGCTTGGTGCCGGGAAAGGTCGCGACCAGTTTTCCGGCGGGATCATAAATTTCCACGGAAGCTTCGCCGGTGCTGAGGCGGTCTTTCAAGTAGTATTGTACCACGGCCATTTCGGTCGCATTGGGGCCTGCATAGGAGTCGGTGTTCGGGAAACCTTGTCCGTAGTGGCCGCTGGTGACGGCTACCGGGCGTGTCGGCAGCGCAGCGATGTCTTTATCCAGCATTTCGGGCGTCAGGCGGCGCAGGGCTGAAATATCGTCGACGATAAAAATGCCGCGGCCGTGGGTGGCCAGCACCAGGTCGTTGGTTTGGGGCTGAATCACGATGTCGTGCACGCCCACGTATTCGGGCACATTGGATTTGTAAAGTACCCAGTGCGCGCCGCCGTCGTTGGTGACGTAAAGGCCAAATTCAGTGCCGAGGAACAGCAGGTCGCGGTTCTCCAGGTCTTCCACAATGACGTGGGCGTATCCCTGTAGCACCTTGTCGTTGCTGATGAGGCTCCAGCTTTTACCGCCGTTGACAGATTTCGCTACATACGTCTTCATGTCGCCATAAGCGTGGTTATCAAAGGACGCATACACAACATTGCGGTCGAAGCGGCTGGGTGTCACGCGGCTCACCCAGACGCCCGCGGGAACGCCTTCTATGTTTTTGGAAATCAACTCCCAGTTTTTGCCGCCATCGTGGGTGACTTGAATATTGCCATCGTCGGTGCCGACAAAAATCAAGTTTTCATCCAGCGGCGAGGTACCGATGCTGAAAATGGTGCAGTGGTTCTCCGCAGAAGTATTATCCACGGTAACGCCGCCGCTCTCGGCTTGCTTCTGTTTGATGGGGTCGTTGGTGGTCAGGTCGGGCGAGATGCGCTGCCAGCTATAACCTCGGTCGTCCGATTTGAACAGGTATTGAGCGCCCATGTACAGGGTCTTTGGATTTTTCTCACCCTTTACAATCGGCGTATTCCAGTTCCAGCGGTACTTGTCTTCCCCTTTCACCTTTTGAGGCTGTACCATTTGACTTTGGTTGGTACGCATATTCATTTTGGACACCAAGCCGCCCTGGCTTTCACTGAATATAATGCTGGGGTCTTCCGCATCGGGCTGCACCCAAAAGCCGTCACCGCCGCCCACGCTTTCCCAGTCGCGGTTTTCGATGCCGCCGGAACTCTGGGAAGGGCCGCGCCAGGAACCGTTGTCCTGCAAGCCACCGTAGACGTTGTACGGTGATTGATTGTCTACCTGAACATGATAGAATTGCGAAATGGGCAAGGTGTTGAGGTGCGACCAGGTAACCCCCTGATCGAGGCTCATGTACACGCCGCCATCGGTGCCGAGGTACATGTGGTTGGTGGAGTTGGGGTTGATCCACAGCGCATGGTGGTCGGAGTGCACCCAGCCGCCTGCATTGGAAGCCTCGCTGAAGGAATAGCCTCCGTCGGTGCTGTAGGAAAAAACAAAAGCCGGGCGGTACACGCGTTTTGGGTCTTTTGGATCCACGACGATGGTGCTGAAATAAAATGGCCGCGCGGTTACATTGGAATTGGCGCTTTGGTATTTCCAGCTTTCTCCACCATCGGCAGAGATTAGCAGGCTCGTTTTGTCGCTTTCTACAATGGCCAGCATGTTGTCGGGTGCGCTGGGGGCGAGCGCGAGCGCGATGCGGCCAATCTCCCCTGCGGGCAATCCATTGTCGGCATTGAGCTTGCGCCAGTTTTTACCGCCATCGGTGCTTTTGTACAGGGCGCTGCCGGGGCCGCCGGAAACAAAAGAATAGGGGGTGCGGCGGAATTGCCACATGGATGCCAGCAGTACCTCTGGGTTGCGGGGATCCATGATGATGTCGGCGCAGCCTGTTTTTTCGTCGGTGTAGAGGATCTTGTCCCAGGTTTTGCCACCGTCGCTGCTTTTGTACAGTCCGCGGTCGGGACTGTCACTCCAGAGCTTGCCGGGCACGGCGACATAGATGATTTTGGAGTCGTTGGGGTGCAGCACGATTTTGGAAATGTGCTCGGAATTTTCGAGTCCGACGCGGCTCCAGTTGCGGCCAGCATCGGTGCTTTTGTACAGGCCCAGGCCGACGGCTACGCTGTTGCGCATGTTGCTTTCGCCCGTGCCGACCCATATTGTTTCTGGATTTTTTTGGTCAATGGTGAGACAGCCAATGCTTTGTGGATGTTTGTCAAAAACAGGCTCGAAGGTCATGCCCGCTGTGGTAGATTTCCACACGCCGCCGCCAGCCGTGCCGACATAAATGGTTTTTGGGTTGCTGACCACTCCGTCAATGGCCGTGGTGCGCCCGCCCATTAATGCCGGGCCAATGCTCCGCGCTTCAATGGCGCCAAAGGTGGAGGAGCTGATTTTTGTTTGGGCGAAAAGGCTGAGGGAATAAAAGGGTAGCAATAGGAAGAGGAGATGCTTCATTGAGTTGTTTTTGTAAAATTGATTGATTTCTGGCAAAGGGGTATGGTATTCGAATGTATCCTCGGAACGGTGCAATCACGTGGAAGATACCGTTCCGATGGAACGGGCGCAATCTGCATGGGCATTGCTACAAAGGTGTGGCCCCGATGGGACTAGGAACACGCTACTGTATTTTTAACACAGATGACACAACGACCACAACGTGCTGGCAATAAGGTAACTAAGTGCGTGTACGTTGTGGTCATCGTGTCATCCTGTGAAATAAAATGTACAGTACCGTGGATAATGAGACGACAATTGCTCTGGTTTGACAACGGGGTCATTTCACAACGCCATAATTATCAAATTATCAAATTATCACATTATCACATTAATTATTTAGCGGGCATTTCAAATATCTTGTTGTCCACCGCTGGGTTAAAAGTCAGGGTGGTCATGGTGATGGTAGAATTGCCCATCGCGCCGCCGGCTTGCTGCAAGGAGAAAGGCATGGTGATGCCATCTTGGGTTTTGAAGTTGGAGAAAAACGTGGCGCTTTCTATTGCTTTACCATCTACTTCTTCTACGTCGACACGTTTGATTTCGTAGTAGGTTGTTGGATCAAAGAAGGAGTATTCCGTCTTTTTGCCTTTGTTAACCTTGATTTTGATGGCTTCAACACCTTCTACGTCTTCGGTACCGACGTATTCAAGTGTGTAACCGTTTGCTTTGTAGCCCACCAAGGTGCCGTCAATATCGGTCATGTCTTTCATGGACTCAACTGCGTCTGGCGTCAGCGGCTCAGGGTCGTTTTGGCCAGCGAATGGGTTGGTCGACCAACCTTTGTCGCCGTCAATGACAACAACCTGGCTCATGCCCATTACTGACACGTCCATACGGGCGGCTTTGTCGCGGCTAGCGGTCATTTTCCAGCCGATGCTCATGCCAGCGGCGGCATCAGAAGCGATGGTCGCTTCCTTGGAAATGGTATTGACAGTAGCCCATTTCTCGGCGCCCGTGGCTGCAAGGTGCTTTGCGACGATTTCTTCGGCGTTTTGTGCTTGTACAAATGCAGCAGAGATAAGGAATGCTACAAAAAAGAGTGCTTTTTTCATGTTCGTGAATTTGATTTGGAATGTTTTATTGCCAAAAGCGACACCGCTTTCATGGCACAAAGGAACGCTATGGCTGGACATTATTGCAGAAAATTCGATTAGAATATACTAATCAAGGAAAAATAAAGCATATTTAACCGCATAGGTAAAGTCCAATTGCCGAACAGCTTTTGCATCTTTGCGGGTCTCAAGCCCAAAACTAATTACCGCATGCCCCATGAAACTGCAGGATGGGCAGTCCAACAAGATTACCATTACCAGGGTGAGATGCGCGATTTCAAAGGCACAACTTACCCGCTGGACATCACTTTTAACAAATACGGCTTCAGGAAATGGGGCGATCCAAATTCCAGCAAGAACAGTTTTTACGCGATTTGTGCGGTTCTGTAGCTTATTTCTTCGATTTATGAAGATTGAACTAGTTTCCAGCTTGGTGCTTTTTGTTGAAAACGAAAGGGCTGGTTGCCGAATTAATTTGTCGGCTTTTCGGTTGATTGAAAACTAGACCTGAACGCACGCCAACTTCTTCAATCCTACATCGGCAATCGGCAATCAAATAAAATTCTGTATGATGAAATACCTCCTGAGTTCTACAGTCCTTATCGTCCTCGCACTCGTTTTTACCCAACAAAAAACAAGTGAAAACCCTGATCAGAAACAAGCGCCACAGCAACCTGTGCCGCAAAAAGGCAACAAAATAAATGGCCTGACATTCGTCGCCCCGCCCGAGCCATTTCCCGAAAACCCGATGCCTTCCATCAACAACCTTGGCGCCAATTGGATCGCCGTCATTCCTTATGCTTTTACCCGCGCGGGCGTGCCGGATGTACGTTTTAAAGAAAATGAAGGGCATTGGTGGGGCGAACGGCCCGTTGGCGTGCGCGAAAGCATCCGACTGGCGCATGAGGCAGGCATTAAAGTGATGGTTAAGCCGCAGGTTTGGATCCCAGGGGGCTGGACGGGCAGCCTGGACTTTCCCAGCGACAGCGCCTGGACGTTGTGGGAAGCTGGATACGAGCGCTACATCCTGCGCTTTGCCGGATTGGCCGATTCTACAGGAGCTGATATGTTTTGTTTGGGAACGGAATTTGGTAAGGCCGTTGAGCGTCGGCCAGAATTTTGGAAAATGTTGATCCACAAAATAAAAGGCGTGTACCATGGCAAATTAACCTATTCCTCCAATTGGGACGATTGGGAAAAGGTACCGTTTTGGGAAGAATTGGACTATATCGGACTCAGTGGTTATTTTCCGTTGGTGAAAAGCGACTCGCCCAGTGTTGAGGAGCTAAAAGAAGCCTGGAAACCAATATGCAAGCGCTTAAAAGCTTGTAGCCAGACCCATGAAAAGCCCATATTATTCACGGAATGGGGCTATCTCAGCGTTGATGGCTGCGGCTGGCGCAACTGGGAACTGGAACAAGACATCAAAAGCCGAAACATCAACCAACAAGCGCAAGCGAATTGTATGGAAGCCATGCTCGCTACATTTCAACAAGAGGACTGCTGGGCCGGCAGTTTCCTTTGGAAATGGTTTCCGAACATGCGCGGGCATGAGGGATATCCGGAGCGGGATTATACGCCGCAAGGGAAGATGGCGGAGGAGGTGCTCCGGAGCTGGTATAAGTGAGTTTCTCGCTGTAAAAACCTCGCAGGTTAAATCTTTATGGCGGACGGCAAGGTCTAAAACCTCCAAGCGTATGTACATAAGTCAAAACCCAGCTAAGGTCAATTGGCAAAGCAGTTGTTCCAATTTTTCTTATGCTGAATACCAAGCAGTTGTGTTCATTCCGAGCGAAGATGTGTACATAAGCTAGGCCCTAACATGAATCATTCAGGATTTGCTTGTGTTTTTAGCTTAATAGGGCCATAAAGGGCTGTATTTTTCCTTGCTTATTCGTCAGGCCACGAAATGTGGTCGGACGAGGGCCATTTGGTCTGACGATTTTTCATCGTCCGACCAATAAGTATAAACAAATGCCCTAATTTACCTCGGTTTCCCTTCCAAGAAAAATAAGGGATGACTCCTGTTAAGACCTACGAGGTCGTGTAACAGCCTCATCGTTGGTAATGAGGTAATAACGGTCGGCGCGCCAGCTGTTATCTACGGTGGCTGGCAACAGAATTTCACGGTACTCCCCTTTTTCCGGGAGCCGCTACCTCCTTTCCCCCCATTTCCGTGATTTTTCCAAACTCACCTATTGCATGGTTGTCTCGCTTTCCTATTGCCCGCACCTTTGTGTCATGCTTGTAGGGAATACATTCTACAAGCAATTTATTTCACAAACGACAAACCACTTTTAGTATGAAAGCTCAATCATTACTTCCGATCAGTGCGCTGTTTTCAGCTATCCTGCTATTCCAAAGTTGCGCCATCAACAGCACCCTCATCGATACCCAACAAATCACCGTGACCCACGAACACCGGGTAGAGCTGCCGGCAGCGATGTATACGCCAGGAGCCAGCAACCTTCCCATGTTCGAGAAAAAAGGCGATGTTTCTCTTGCTGTCAGCATGACTAACAGCGGAAAAAACACCAACAACGACTCCAATCCAGAAGGCGACCCGACCAAAGTCAGCGGCAAAACAACCCACCAAAACATCTCCAAAACCAGCACCTTTACCGTGATCGCCGGTTATGCCTTAACGGATAAAATAGGCCTGACAGCAAGTTTTACCACCGGAAAGAACCAGGAAGTATACCGCCCTTACATTGAAAGCTGGAACCTGACACAGGATGTGTACAGCACAGAGTATTGGGTCGGTTTTCCACTCACCTGGGACAATTGGGTACAGGGAAGCTGGCAGTCAAACAACCAGATCCAAGCCATTAATGACTACCAAAAAGTGAGTAAAAACATTGTAAGAAGCTATAAGTACTACGACGGGGAGCTTGCCATCGGCAAATACAAAAAGCAAAACGACTTAAAAACAGGGGTTTATGCAGGCATAGGATTTGCTCAAAACCAGTACGAGGGACATCTGAACCGCGACAACTACCCTGACGTTTATGGCCGCCACGACGCTTCTTTCTTCAAGCTGTTTGTATTGCCATCAGCCGCTTTTAGCCATGGTTGGATAGAGCTTGGCGCTGCCATCAAAGGTTCTTTCTTGCGCTACAATTTGAAAAGCGCCGGAACCAATAGCCGCCAGTATACCGCAGAAGCAGAAAACATTTTCTTCGTAGAACCCACGGTTTTCCTGCGCATCGGCCCAAAAGCATTCCGGGTGCAGGTAGAACAAAAATGGCTGAAAGGCTTGGGTAAGTCGCCATTCTCAACAAACAATTCGTTTACATCTGTTGGCGTCATCAGTATGTTAAGCATGCGATAGTAAAAATTAACCGCTAATTTTGGGTGGCATTTACCGGAGAAAAGGCAAATGCCACCCGCTCTTCAAAACAATAAAAATCGACAAATATGAAAACTCTTTCCACTTCCATCCTCGCATTATTATTGTGCGCAACTATTTCTGTGTCGGCTCAAATCGGCTCCCCATTTATCAATGACGTATGCAACGACATGCTTTTTTCCCAGGACGGAACCTTCATCACTTGCGGCTCAAAAGGCCCTAATGGCTCCGTATACAAAACCGACTGTTCAGGCGCTATTGTCGCACAAATTGAAAAAGGCTACCTAACGGGCTGGACGAGCTTCTGGGCTGCCGTAGAATTGGCCGATGGCAGCATTGTGGCGGTAGGATCGGCGTTTATTGGCAGTGCCACCGATACCGTTGAAGAAGTATTGGTTTTAAAAACCGATGCCAATCTGGTCGAAATTGCTTCCGCTCATTTCAAAATCTTGAATAAAGCGGCAGTAGCAAAGTCGCTTACCCTGAGCAAAACAGGCCACCTGCTGCTCATTGGAGAAGTCACCGGGCTTTCCATCGACTTCACAGTTGTGTTCTTCCAACGGGTTAGCCCCGTCACACTTCAGCCTACATCCGCGCCGGTAATTTTTAACAATGGCGTCGATCTGGCGGCGAAAATCACGCCTTTGGCCGATGAATATTTCCTGATATCTGGAAGCAGTTTTTTGGGCAACATCTTTAATCCCATTGCGCCCATCACCAACAGATTGATGGCCATAAAAGTGGACGACAATGGCAGTACGCTGTGGAGCTACAAATACGAGAAAATATTCCCCGCTACCTTTGGCGTGGCAACAAGCGGCGGCGCTGCCCAAAATCCAATTTCGGGCAATATCTTGCTCTGCGGCAATACAGAAGGTGACAGCACGGGCCTGGACCCGATTTTTATCTTAATCGACAATAATGGCATGGCGCTGGATACCGTTGTGGGCGCGGCGCCTCAAAAACAAACCCTATTTAACATCATTTCACACAGCCTGCTGCCCAACTTTTATACTTCGGTCGGCAATAGTTTAAATCCCGCTGCTGGCACACCAAACCTTTTTGCCTTTCAGGCCTATGAACTGAACAACGCTGTTGTTCAAACAAACCTCGTTAACGACCTCAGCATTTTGGCATCTGTTCCTGATGTGGTCGAATACCAACCCAATCGTTTCACTTTTGCTATTTCGGTTCCCGACAACCCCATATTGCTGGGTTCAAAAGATTATTTTCTCGTCGTTCCTGAGTTGGGCGTAGATGCGCTCTATGAAAACTGTGTGCTGTATGCGATTGACCCTGAAAATGGGCCGGAGCTCACACCTGGCTTGCAATATGAATGGCACCTCAATGGAACCGCTGTTCCCAACAGCAACAGCGAACAGTTTTTACCAGATGGCTCTGGAGACTATTACGTTGTGGTGACCGATGCTGCAGGCTGCTTTGCGGCTTCCAATGTTGTTTCTGTAAGTTATTTGAGCGCAGCGTTTAGCTATACGGGCAACAACCTGTCATATTCATTTACCAATACTTCCAACGAAGCCGATACTTATCTCTGGAATTTTGGCGACGGCGGAAGCAGCCTGCAGGTGAATCCCAGCCATACCTACAGCATCCCTGGCGTGTACACCGTGACCTTAACTGCGACCAACGATTGCGGTTCTGAAACCTTCACACAAGTTATATCGACCACAAGCGCAGCAGCAGAACCCTCCTGGTTGACGAGTTTTCAATTGTCGCCAAATCCCAGCAGAGGCTTGGTCAATATTGATATGAGTGGCTATCCACAAGAATCCCTAATGATGGCACTTTTTAGTCCCGGCGGACAAAAAGTATTCAGCGAATCCTTTGATTTTCAAAGTGGCGTGTTGAAAGAGCACCTCAACTTCAGTGCAATGCCAGCTGGGATGTACATACTGCAAGTACAAGCCCAAAACGAAGTAAAGTATGTCAGGGTATTGATTGCGCACTAAAAGACCTTTGCTCTAAAACCTCGTAGGTCTAAAACCTCAGAACCCTCTTAAAAAACCTCAGTTTTTTAAGAGGGTTCTGAGGTTTTAGACCTACGAGGTTTGGAAACGAAATACATGTCCACCATGCCCTTATTGTGTACCTCTATTTTGCCCCGGTATGCTGTTTCGAAACGGTGTTTGATAGCCTCTGCGGTGGCACTGGAAACGTTGATTTTTCCCGATTCGCCATGCGCCTCCAGCCGTGCGGCCAGGTTGACGGCATCGCCCCAGATATCATAGGCGAATTTATTTTTACCCACAACGCCCGCTACAACAGGGCCTGTATGTATGCCCACACGCATGGTATTCAACAGGGCCTTTGGATTGTACTGCTGGCGTGTCGATAACCATTGTACCATTTCCAAGGCTGCTTCCACGGCATCGGTGGCATGGGTATCGTTGGGAACAGGTAGCCCTCCCGCGCACATGTACGCATCCCCGATGGTCTTGATTTTTTCCAGGCCGTGGCGGTCGCAAATTTCATCGAAAGCAAGAAAGCAGGCATTGAGCTCATCGATCAGTTGGTCGGGCGTAAGCTGGCTGGAGAGTCTTGTAAAGTTGATAAAATCGGTAAACAAAACCGTTGCTAAATCATAGTGCCGGGGCGTTGCTTTGCCGCTGGCTTTGAGCTCCTGTGCGATTTCTTCCGGCAAAATATTGAGCAGCAGCAGGTCACTTTTCCGGCGTTCTTCCTCAATAAGTTGGTTTTGAGTCTGAATTTTGAGGTTTTGGGCTTTCAAGCGGCGGCTTGCCCGGCGGGCAAGCCATAAAAAAATGCCCAACATGGCGAGAATAAGCGTCAGGAGTCCGCCCAGCCAGGTGACAAATGAACGGAAGTTTTCCTCCCGCTGCTGCTGGAATCCCTGCGCCTGCTGCACGCGAAACAATTCCTGGGCCCTGCGGGTGCTATCGGCGTTGTTTTGGGCGCGTTCAATCGCTTCTGTTTGTTTGAGCTCGGTGATGAGGCGTCCTTGTTTCTCTGTGTCGAGGTTTTGGGCTGCCAACCGAAGCTCCTGGCGGGTGCGCAAAGCTTCCAAGGCTTGTTCCCGTAGTTTTGCCTGGTCGGCATCTTTTTCAGCTTCGAGCAAACGCAGTTCATCCTCTTTCCGGCGAGATTCCAATTCCAGGTTTTTGTTCATCAACTCCAGCCGCTCCCGCTCGAATTGCACTTGTGAAAGCTCCAAATCTTTAAAATTCTGGCGGGCAATGAGGAATTTTATCTGTCCTTCGGCTTCCGAGAGCAGGGCGCGTTGCTGGTTGAGGCGTTCCACTTTGGCATTTTCCTCCTTCTGCACGGAGTTAAGGACGTTCAAATAAGCCTTGTAGTTTTCAAAAGCCTTTTCAAAATCGTAGAGGTCGTGGTAGAGGTCGGCAGCGGTTTTGTAGGCTTCGGCGAGGATGCGCGGCTGATTGCTTTCGAGCGCAAATTTTATGGCCGAATCGTTGTGCGACAGCGCGTTGTACAGGTCGTTATTGCTAAAATAAACACCCGCCAGCAGGTGCTCGAGGTTGGCCAGCGCGGCAATATCCTTTCGGTTGGCCAGCAGGGTGCGGGCTTTGAGCAGGTATAAGATGCCTTCCTTGGTATTGCCGGTGTTGTGCAGTGCAATGCCGATATTGGCCCACAATACTTCCGGGTAATCGCAGGGAATGTACTTGCATTGCAACTCGCTTTTTCGGAAATACTCCAGGGCTTTATTGTAATCCTGCAATGCGGCGTACTGCCTGCCGAGGTTGTTGTACAGCAGCGATTGCTCTTGCGTGGTGCCCGATTTTTCAATGATGTCCTGAATGGGCAGGTAGTAGTAGAGACTTTTGCCGGCATCGCCATTTTCGTCATAAGCGCGGGCCAGCTTTTGGTAAATTTTCACCAATCGCGGGTAATTCCCCTCCGCTTTATATTTGATTATCAGACTTTTGTAAAATATTTCAGCGCTATCAAAGCGCATGTCGTACAGGCTGGCATCGGCTGCTTTTTCCTTGGTAATATAATCCTGTGGTTTCAAGCGCAACACTTCATCGTAGTAGCGGCGGGCGGTGCTGTACAGTTTTTCCCGGAAAAAAATATCGCCCAGCGCGGATCGGATGTTCAGCAAGGCGGCCCGGTTTCCCGAAGCCTCTACTTTTGCTTCTGCTTCCAAATAGTGTTGCAGTGCTTCCGAGGTTTTGCCCGAACGGGCGTAAATTTCACCCAACATGATGGAGGCCCGAACAATACCGCCGTCGTAGCGCAGACTGCGGGCCAAGGAGAGGCTTTGTGTGGCCAGCGCTTCCTTTTCTGTATCCCCGTCAGCTTGCCTGGCACGCTCCAAAGTATTGTCTACTTCTTCGGTGTTTCGCTCAATGTCATCAGCATGCTGGCTTAGCAGCGGACTGAAAGCAAAGAGCAAAAGGACAGGGAGGAAAAGGTATTTTTTCAAGGTATATTGGCTGTCTTAAAGCCAAAGAACGGGAGAATTTTGGAACTATTTTCCACAAACGGTAGACGGTGGACGGTGGACGGTGTGGACGGTTTGGACATCATCCACATATTTGCTTAGGATTGAGTTTCAGCACGTGAACCCAGAAGCAATTCAATTAATATTGGCTTAGGTGCTGAAAAACAAGGCAAAGCGAAAGTACAAATGATGTGCAAACCGTCCACCGTCAACCGTCAACCGTCTAAAGCATCACCCAAAAAACCCATCGTAAGGGTTCTCGTTTTTTTTGGCTTTTGGCTTTTCCTGTTTTCCAGGAGCTTCTAATATCTCAGGCTCCGGAGCTTTTCCCAGGGGTGTGCTTTCGATTTCTTCAAAATCTACAAATTCATCCTTGGGTGGTTCTGCTTGACCATATTCCCGTTTCATTTTTTCCAGTTTTCGGTAGCCCAGTGCTTTCAGGAAAAGCCAGAGCGTGAAAAAAGGGAAAGCAAGCACCGCAAATGCTGCCATAACGAGGCCACCGATTGGGTTGGTCTGCATGGATTTGAGCCAGCTTTTCAACGTGTCGGGGATTACCCGCCAATTAACGATGAGGGTAAGTACCACCAAGGCAGGCGCCGCCCAATACAGCACGTAATACAATCCTGTTAAGGCATAATAAGCGCCAAAAAGAAGCAGGGCAAAAGCCAGAAAGCAACCAAGGCTACCGCCGGGAACACGCCCCATAGATCCGCCTTGTGAAGAATATTTGTACATCATAGGTTCAAAGTTCGGTCTCTCCGAGGGCAAGTAGGGTGGAAAATTCGGCAGAAGTGACCGGCATTACCGACAAACGTCCGTTTCGCACCAGCAAAAGCTCCTGTAAATCGGGGTTTGCCTTGATTTCTGAGAGCGGTACCGCCCGAACGAAGGGCTTTAGCGGTTCCAATTCTACTGCCGACCAATCGCCCTTTTCGGCAGTAGGGTCGGGAAAATGTTCTTTGGACACCCGCGCAATACCCACCACCGATAAGCCGATGTTGGAGTGGTAGTACAGGCAAATATCGCCCTGCTGCATGGCACGCAGGTTGTTGCGGGCCTGGTAATTGCGCACGCCATCCCAACGGGTGCTGCCATCTGCGACCAGTTGATCGTAGCTATAAACGTCGGGTTCTGATTTTACGAGCCAATAGTTCACGGTGATTTTTTCATTATTTTTGTTTCGCGTTTACAAAGGTGCCGTTCCGATGGAACGGGTGCAATATGATTTGGTGTTGCGACGAAGCAAAGTACAAAGTTGTCAACTTTTTAAAAGTTGACAACTTTTCGCCCTGCCCAAACCAATGAGTATTTGGAGTCAAAATATCGATTTGCCGCTAAGCTTACCTATGAGACAGCCAATTTTGTTGGCACCTTATGACAACAGGGAAATAATGGACAAGTTTTCTGATGGCCCTTAAATTCCGAATACCCTTACAATGCAGCAGTGGCAAAATGGTTCAATGCTAACCGATACCCATCCAAACCCAAGCCAACGATAGAGCCTGCGCACTTGGCGGCAATAAATGAATGCTGCCTAAATGCCTCCCGCGCATGAATATTGCTGATATGCACTTCAATCACAGGCGTTTTGATGGCAGCTACCGCATCGGCTAGCGCTATGGACGTGTGGGTATAAGCCCCGGCATTCAGCACAATGCCGTCCAGGGAAAAACCGACCTCGTGCAGTTTGTCGATCAAAGCACCTTCGTGGTTGCTTTGGAAATACGTCAGGGTTAGTTCCGGAAACATTGCCTGCAATGCCGCGAAGTAATCTTCAAACGTCTGATGACCATAAATTTCAGGCTCCCGCTTACCCAAAAGGTTAAGGTTTGGGCCATTGATGATTAGGATTTTCATGGGGACAAAATTATGCTTTTTCTACGGATTTCGGTGGACGGTGGACGGTGGACGGTGGACGGTGGACGGGGCACAACATTCGTTTTTTTTCATAAATTGGGTGTTTCAGCACTTCAAGCCTTAATATTCCGAGTTTAAGTGCTAGAAAATGATGCCATAGTATCCAGACTGCTGTGCCCCGTCAACCTTCTACCGTCAACCTTCTACCGATGCCATTGTACTTTTGGCAAGGTATTGATCGTTTTAATACTTTTAAAACCTAAAGTCAACAGAGCCTGTTTAGAGGAATATACAATGTGTTTAGCGTTCAATTTTCTGAACCAAATACCACATTTCTCGCAGGCATTTACTTTTAAGTGCTTAAAAGCAATACCTTTAGTATCCAAACCGTCCACACCGTCCACCGTCTACCGTCCACCATCTACCGTCAATAGCATTTCTCGCAAGTCCGAACTTTAAGTGCTGAAAAACTATGCCACTAGTATCTACAACGATGTGCCCGTCTACCGTCCACCGTCCACCGTCAATTGCATTTCTCGCAAGTCCGAACTTTAAGTGCTGAAAAACTATGCCACTAGTATCTACAACGATGTGCCCGTCTACCGTCCACCGTCTACCGTCCACCGTCATCCTTCTTTTTGCCTTTTTCGCACTCTATTCCACTCTTCTGAGTGGACAAACAGCCACCATTTCTGAGCCGCTTACCATCCGCAACGATTATGGCTACGAGTTGATTGGCAGGATGCGCGATCGTATCCTGTTGTTTCGCGACAAATTTACCCAGTTTGAAGTGCAGGCTTACGACAACCAGATGCAGCTTTCCTGGAGCCGGGAGCTGGACGATCTCGACCGTCGGGGCATTCAAATAGTGGCGGTTATCCCTGGCCGAAATGATTTTACCGTGGTGCATAAATTGCGTCGGCGTGGGTTCAATTTTTTGCGCATGCACAAATATGACCCTGGTGCCAACCTGATCGACAGCATGACTGTCAAGGCCTATGGCGAACGCATCTTCACCCCGCCTTCACTGGACATCATCCAAAGTGACGATCGCAACTGCATTGTCGTGTACAATTTGGCAGAAAAGGAAAAAATAGAGCTCACTTGTTTCAGGCTGGATAAAATGCAGGTACTCTGGGACAAGGTAATCGGCCTGGATCCGTCGGATCGCTTTGAGCCAGAGCCGCACCAAATGGTCGTGAGCAATGCAGGCGATTTTTATTATATCACGGAAAAAAACAACCGCCGCTCCAAAAGTGAGAACCATTTCTTTCATGTCCTGCACATCAATGCTGCTGGCGATGATATCACCACAATCCCGTTAAAAGAATACCTGACCCTTGATTCCAAGTTCGCACTGGACAACCTGAACAAGCGCCTCACCGGTGTTGGTCTTTGGGGTGAAAAAAACCGGAATCGGGCAAACGGGACGTTTTTTGTCAGCCAGAATTTGGACAACAAATCAATCCAAACCATTCATTACGAAGCTTTTGATGAAAAATTCTTGTCGGTGTTGCGACAACGCGATGTTGACGACAATGCCAAGGGCGTGACCGACAGCGAGCTCAAGCAATTGGTGCTGCGGCAAGACGGTGGCGCTTTGGTAATTGCTGAACGCAACCATGAAATACAACGGGGGTCTGCAGCCGGGCGCGGGTTTCTCCGGGATGGCATGCGCATGATCGTTGATTATTATTACGACGACATGTATGCCATTGCCTTTTCGCCCGATGGCAAGCCGCAATGGAAAACGGCGCTGCACAAGAAGCAATATTCACAAGACGACGACGGCACCTTTTCTTCCTACTTTTTGGTGAAAAACGCCGAACACCTTCGTTTTTTATTCAATGATGAAATAAAATACGAAAATACCTGTAGCGAGTACGTGCTTTCTCCGGTGGGTGAGTTTGACAGAAATGGTATCCTGAACACCCAAAACCAAGGGCTTCGGATGCGGTTTCGAGATGCCTTGCAATTGAATGGATCGGAGTGCCTTGTCCCCTCGGAGTTTAGAAACAAGTTGAGATTGGTATTGCTGCGGTTTTGAGCTATTCCGTTTTCAACACCACACATTCTACCCGCCGGTTTGTCTGCCTTCCTGCTTCGGTAAGATTGCTGGCGATGGGTTTGCTTTCCCCGAAGCCTTTGTACCGCACGCGCGGTTCAGCGATCCCGTGTTCGACGAGGTATTGCTGAACAGCTTTGGCGCGGCGATCTGAAAGATCCAGGTTATATTCATCGCTTCCCACATCGTCTGTATGGCCACTGATACCCATTCGGATTTTCGCATTTGTTTGAAGAAAGCTGACCAAGGAGTCCAATTCAGGCCCTGGTTCCTTGCGCAGGTCAGATTTTCCCGTATCAAACAAGACAGCGGCACTGAAGGTAAATTTCCGTTCTACCAAAAGCACTTGTGCCAGGGTAGGCGGCACCGCAACGGGCTCCACAGAAACATCATCAATACAGAGGTAAGCCGCGCGTTTTATTTTGTCAATTCCGTAAGGGATTTTGCCATTTTTAAGCTCCACCTCCCGATTTTGATCTGCCGACAAATTGGTTGCCGCGAGCCGGTGTGGGAAAAAATTGCCCATGATGAAATACTCAAACGGTTCGTCGGGAACGAACTCTGCTGAAAGCTTGATCCAGGCCCCATTGGTTTCGATGGGCGCCGTAAAATTCACCTGAGGCGTTTGGTTTTCTAAAGGGTATCTGGCGTAAAAATAAAAACCCAGATTACCCGCCTTGGTAGGAATAATCGGTGTCGTAGCCGTATATACTTTTTTCAGGTGTTCCTGAACAATACTGCTTTCCTCCCGCACCCAACATTCTACCCGATAGCGCTCGCCGGGCTTCAGTGGCCTTTGTAGCCGACCGCGAACGGTTTCATAATAGTCCTCCCGCTCTCCAATATCATTGGCAGGCAGGTAGTTGATGATGCCCAGACATTGTTCGCCCGTATGTGCTTGCGGGAGCCAGGGACAATTTTCCGCGGCTTTTAGCAAATCGGGGGTCATGTTCCGAGAGGTGGTCCAAAACCTTACTTTTTCATCGAAATACAGGGAATACTGCATGAATTCGCAGGCCACGACAATGGCGCGGGGCTTCAATTCTTCAAAAGAAGGATTGAAAACGAGGTTCTGTGCGTGGGTGAAAACGCTTGAAAACAGGAAGAGGGCATAAAAGAGCACGCGCATAAAAAAAAGGGGTTTCAGGGTTTCAGGGTTAAAAGGTTTCAGGGTTAAGGGTTCTTATGTTTAGTCTATGTTATTAGCAAAGCCAAGGGTCGCAACCTTTAACCATGAAACCTTGAAACCTTGAAACCCTTTTTTGGTATGGTGCAAAACCGGGTGGTTTTGTTGCATCTGGCCAATTTTTCAACAACTCTTGTCTTTTCGAGCCCCAGGCGAGAAATTTACACAAGCCTAGGTCAGGCTTCAATGCTTCGACTAAGTTTGTTTTCAATCCTTGGCCAAATGAATTTGTAAAAGCTTGGCTTGTGTAGATTTCTCGCCTGAGGGCTCGAAATGACAATTCAGAGGGAAAAGGGGTTTCAAGGTTAAAGGGTCTCAGGGTTAAGGGTTCTTATGTTTAGTCTATGTTATTAGCAAAGCCAAGGGTCGCAACCCTTAACCATGAAACCTTGAAACCATGAAACTATGAAACCCTACTTTTCCAGTCGCTCTTTCGCTTCCTTCGCCTCCTTGTACCCCGGCGACATCCCAAACGCCTGTTTGTAATCGGCCAGTGCTGCTGCGGGGTTTCCCTGCTTTTCAGCGGTTACGCCCCGCCAGTAGTATGCCATGACAAAAAGCGGGTCGGTTTTGGTGGCGATATCAAAACTGGAATATGCCTTTGACAAGGAGTCCATTTCAAGGTACATCATGCCCATATCAAAAAAGGCATTGGGGTAATCCGGGTTGCGGACAATGATGTCGCGGTAGATCGCGAATGCTTTTTCGAATTCGCCCTGTCTTTTGTAAAAAGCGCCTTTGAACTCTCTGGCCTCGAGGTCGGTCGAATCCAACCGCAAGGCATTGTCGAAGCATTGGACGGCTGTCGGGTTGTTGCGGTTGCTGTAAATGCGGCCGAGAAACATCCAGGCATCGCCGTTATCGGAGTCTATCTTGACCGATTTTTGCAGCGATGCGAGGGCGGAAGTGGTATCGCCTTTGTCGAGTGCTACGCGGCCTGCCATGTAGAAAGCTTCGGCGTTTTGTGGGTCGCGCTGTAGGATTTGGTCGAGCGTGGTCAAGGCATCGCCGTGTTTTTTTACGATCAATTGAAATTCGCTCAGCTTCAAAAGGGTCGGGATGCGCCCGGGGAAGCGCTGGACAGCCAGCTTGAGTATTTCTATGGCGCGCCTGGAGTCATTGGGACGGCCATAATCGAGGAGCACGTCGGCCAATAAATGGTAGTAGGCTGGCTGCATGGAGTCCCGTTTCAGGGCTGCATTCAGATCCAGGAGTGCTTCATCGAATGCATCCAGGTTATAATAAGCCATTGCGCGGCGGTACAGCAAGGAGTCATTGCCCGGGGATTTTTCAATCAAGGCATTGAGGGCTGCAAGCTCGGGATCTTGTTGAAATGCAGGGTCATTGGGGGTTGGGGATGCATCTGTTTTCAAAAAGAAAAACCATGCAGCAAATGCTGCGACTAGTAATGCTACCGATATGAGGAGATTTTTGCGATTCATCGTGCTAAAAAGCAAGTGTTTAAGTTTCAGAATGGCGCGAAATTAGCCCCTTTTTACCGAAACCACTGCCGAATTAGCGAACAGGGCTTTTGGCCGCCCTAAGTACCAGCCCCCAATGAGTAAAAATAATGGCAGGCTTATTTCTACGCCTGCCATTGGATCAACATGAATGAATTCGGAATATTCTTCAATACCCGAGATTCCTTTCCTACCTTCATTTCTTTGTTTGGCGCGATGCTGTTTTCAGACATCCACCATGATATATTCGTTGTCTTCCTGGGTTTTATAAACACCCGTATGAATTCTGTAATAATCTATGCCCAGGTGCCTTAGCAAATCTTCCGGGAGCTCAAAATCGAAAGGCATTACAAATTGCTGATCTGCAAAATAATATTGGATCGCAGCGGGGGAAAGGTTTTTTTTGGGGATTAGAATCCTCATTCGCCGGCTCGGTAGCAATATAAATGACGCTGCGATAGACCAGCAGAAATTTTTGCCCGATCGGCTCGAATATGTAAAACTAGGAAGCGCGCCAGTCATGTTTTTTATTTTGGACCTTCATGGATTAATACTGCCGCAAAAGTGGGGGCTCCCGTCAAACTGGAAGCGTCTGTTTTTCCCAAATGTGTGATTTTTTTTCCCAAATCTGGAAAAACGTCGGTTTTTTGTGGCTTCAAAAGCATTTGACGTATAAAGTCAGTGCTAAAAACAATCACTGTGAAACTCGTCCTTACCCTCAACGCCATGTTGTTGCTCTGTATCTCCTGCCTTCAGGCGCAGGTGCGCATGGAGTCGCTGACTGTGGCTGATGGCTTGTCGCAGGGATATGTCACCGCCATTATTCAGGATAAGAAGGGTTTTTTATGGATAGGCACCTATGACGGCCTCAACCGGTATGATGGTTACGAATTGCGCCATTTCAAGCCCAAGCCCTTCGATCCCTATTCCATCCAGGCATCCCAGATCACGGCGCTTTTTGAAGATGCCAACGGCTTTATTTGGGTGGGAACAACAAAAGGGCTTTATATTTTTGATCCGCTAAAAGAACAGTTTAGTCCGTTTGTGGCGGAGGAGGAGTCGCTCTCCAATAATTACATTGAGGCAATTACCAGTGACAAGCACCACAACGTATTTGTGCAAGTTAACCTTCAAGCTGACCAGCTTTGTGTTTTCCGCCTCTATCCCCCTGGTCAACAAGCCCCTTCAAAAACCTATCAAATTCAACGCGTTCAAGCGCCTGTTCGTCAACTTGGCTACACCAATATGATCGATTGTATTGGCGACAGCATGGTCTTGGCCACAAACAAAGCGGGTCAGGTTTTTAGGTACTCCTATAGCAAAAATATATTTCAGGAATTTAATCTTGGCCTGTTGCCACAAAGTCCTTTTTTAGACCACAGCATTATTTGGGGCAAGGATCATGGCTATGTTTTTCGATGGAAATTACCCAATGGGCGGGATTCAACACTGAATTGCGCCCATTGGCCAATGGTCTTAAAGATTGGGCAAGAGCGTATCTTTTCCTGGCTAAACGTAACAGGCACACTCCTTGAAATTAAAGACAACAAGCCGATCAGCGGAGAACTAATCAGATCAGAATCGCTGATTCCGCCGTCATTTTCCGACGAGCGGTTTTCCATCATAGCGATTGAAGATAAGTTTACGCATAAATCTACCCCGTGGAACCCCCTCGCATTCGCCGATCGTAAAGGTATTTTGTGGCTTGGTACCGGCGGATGGGGGCTCCGTAAGATCAATCTCCAGCAGATTACTTTTGGAAAGGTCTTCGACGGGAAGTCTATCTCCTCTTTAAGAGAATTGCCCAACGGCCGATTATGGGTCCGAGAGTTCAATGACGCCACGTCTATTTTGAACATGGAAGATGGCAAAAGATTGCCAATTCCACGAGCGCTGTACCAGGAAGGGAGGGTGATTTATGAGCTGCGCGCAACACGGGAAAAAAAGTATTGGACCATTGGACAATCCGATACCCAAAATTCTGAAAACCGCTTGCAGTTGTATGATGAAATTACGGGCTCGCGAACTGTCTTTTCTGAAAACATCCCAATCATGGAGAATGTCCCCGAGAAAATCATAGAGGATCAGGAGGGGAATGTCTGGATTGGAGCACATTACGGCACTTTATTCCGTTGTAAGGCAGGAAAGCAGCAGTTAGAACGCTTCACTTATGCCACCTTAATTCCTGAATTCGCCCTGGGAAACCTTCGGACAACGGCATTAAGCGAACATGCTGGCACCCTTTGGATTGGTACAAATTACGGGGTATTGCGGGTAGACCATGCCAATGATGCTGAACCTGTTTTTTCACTCTTTCAACACGACATTCAGAATACCAAATCCATTAGCATAAATTGGGTGACCTGTATCTGCCCTGACCCAACGGATCCCAATCTGCTGTGGCTGGGCACCCGTGGTGGCGGGCTTAACCGCTTGCACATCCCTTCCGGTACGTTTTCCTTTTGGACGGAAGCTCCTAATGAGCTGCCCGACAACGTTGTGTATGGCATATTGCCCGACGGATTCGGAAACCTGTGGTGTAGCACCAACCGTGGAATATGCCGTTTTTCACCCAAAGAAAACACTTTTACTACTTACCAAGAAACGGATGGATTGACTTCCACCGAGTTCAATACCAATTCGTACTTGCGCACGCAAGATGGCCAATTATGGTTCGGGGGCGTGAGCGGGCTCAACTATTTCAAACCGGAAAACATTCGTGCTAAAAAGACTGCACCAGCCGTGACCATTACCGGAATTAAAGTACGCGGAGTGGTTCGGTTGCCCGACCTGGACGGCGCGCTTTCACTGTCTTATGCAGAAAACAATGTCTTGTTCGAATTTGCAGCACTTGATTTTTCCAACCCTGCCACCAATCATTTCCGGCATAGATTAAAAGGCATCGACCACGATTGGGTGGACGATGGCGTATCGCACAGCGTCAATTATTCCGCCTTGCCTCCTGGACGGTATGTGCTTGAGGTTCAGGCCGCCACCGCCGATAGCCCCTGGAGCGAAAAGCCTGTGGTTTTTATACTGGAGATCCGTGCACCCTGGTACCGCAGTTGGTTGGCATATATCGTTTATGTATTGCTGGCCGCCGCAGCCGTTTATGGGTACAGCCGGTACCGCATACAAGTGTTCAAGTTGCGCAACAACGCAACGTTCAACCAGCGCGAATCTGAACGCTTGAAAGCCTTCGAAGCCATAAAAAATGAATTTTTTGCCAATGTCGCCCACGAGCTGCGCACGCCATTGACCGTAATTCTTGGGCTTGCCAACCGCATTTCACGCGGCGAAAAAGCCGACTCGGCACCGGAAAATGCCCGGCAAATTATGCGCCAAGGCGACCAATTGCTTCAATTAACCAATCAGGTGCTGGACCTGGCGCGGCTGGAGAGCAACCAATTTCAACTGCAACTGACCGAAGGCAATATCATCGGTTTCATACAACAGCATGTGGAAAGCCTCCAACCACTCGCCAACAGCAAAGGGCTTCAACTGGATATCGATATTGATCCAACAGCATTATGGACTGCATACGACCCGCAACTGTTGCAAAAAGTGTTGAACAACCTGATTTCTAATGCGGTGCGCTATACCCAACCTGACGGAAAAATTACGGTAAATGTCCAAAAAGAAAATGCAGGAGAACACTTATCCATCAGCGTGTCCGACAACGGGGAAGGGATTGCCGCCAAGGACTTGCCGCGCGTATTTGATCGCTTTTTTCAAAGCAGCAATGCACAGGGTGAACTAGGTTCCTCCGGTATTGGCCTGACGCTGACACGTGACCTAGTGCAACTAATGGGCGGCAGGATCGCTGTGGACAGCCAACTCGGGAAAGGTGCTACGTTTACTATTTTTCTGCCCATAAAAGAACTGGACGCCCCAGCGACAGCATACGCGAGCACTGCACCGGTCAAAGCAGCTGGACAGACCCTGACGACGCAAAGCAGCAAAAAGCCTATGCTATTGATCGTAGAAGACAACCCCGATGTTGCTGCCTACCTACGCTTATGCCTTCAACCCCATTTCAGGTTGGAAATGGCCACCGATGGTGCCATGGGCATCCAAAAAGCATTTGAATTGATGCCTGATCTCGTCCTGACCGACGTGGCCATGCCCCTGAAAAACGGATATGAAGTAACCGAAACCCTTAAAAACGACGTGCGCAGCAGCCATATCCCCATTGTCATGCTGACGGCCAAAGTAGAGCATGTCGACCGCATGGAAGGGCATCGTCGCGGCGCCAATGCCTACCTGACCAAGCCTTTCGATGAATCGGAGCTAGTAATGGTGTTGCACAACTTGTTGCACCTGCAACGGCAATGGAAGGCGCGGTACGAAGGGGTTTTATCCGGAGATAAAAAACTGGATTTGGCGGAACACAGCAGTGTCGACCAACAAGTAGAAGATGCATTCATATTGCAACTTCAGGCGCTTTTTGAGGCCAATTACACGGATGATGCGTTCAATCTAGACCGCCTTTGTCAGTTGCTCAACATGAGCAGTTCTCAGCTCGACCGCAAACTGAAAGTGCTGATCGACCAATCGCCCATGCAGATGTTGCGTACTTTCCGGCTTCAAAAAGCCCGGGCAATTTTGCAGGCGGAGCGGCATGTCAGCATCAAAGAACTGTGTTTCCGCACTGGTTTCAAAAACCCCTCGCACTTCTCTAGACTGTACTCCAAGGAATTTGGCATGCCGCCTTCCGCGGGATGACATTACCTTTGCCTTATGGAACTGTACTCTCGAGAATTCGGCGCTGGCGACCCAGTAATCATCCTCCACGGCATGTTTGGCTTTTCTGACAATTGGCAAACCATCGCCAAAAAACTGTCGGAGCATTTCCTGGCCGTCACGCCAGACCTGCGCAACCATGGCCGATCGCCACATGTGCCCACACACACCTATCCAGAGATGGCCGAAGACCTCCGCGCTTTCATGGAGGCCCACTGGATGTTTTCCGCCCGGCTCATCGGCCACAGCATGGGCGGCAAAGTAGCCATGCAGCTCGCCCTCTCCTACCCCGATATGGTGGAACGCCTCGTGGTGGTCGACATGGCGCCCGGCCAGGCTGAAGACAACCATTCCAATATCTTTCAAGCATTGCTCGACATGAACCTGCCGAGCATTCCGTCCCGAAAAGCAGCAGAAGCCTTCCTTTCCGAGCATATTGCCGACACAGGCACCCGCCAGTTTTTATTGAAAAACATCACCAGAACGGAAACCGGCACCTATACCTGGAAAATGAATTTGCACGTATTGTGGGAACATTTTCAGGACATTCTGGCCCCGGTATCGGGTGGGCCTTTTGACAAGCCCACACTTTTTATCCGTGGCGGCAATTCCAATTACATCAGGCCGGAAGACGAGCCGTTGATCCATTCACTGTTTCCGCAGGCCACAATTGTGACCCTTGAAGGGGCAGGACATTGGGTACACGCGGATAAGCCGGAGGAGCTGGTAGCGGCAGTGGAAGCTTTTTTAATGTGATAATTTGATAATGGGATAATTTGATAAGGGGGGTGTTGGGCTGAATGGCGCGGCGTGATACCAGGCTGCACTTCCCGAAAGTTTCAGGCTTTCGGGAAGTGCAGCAAAAGTTAGAGGCCGTCTCATAAGTCCCGGATGGGACTTATGAGGCGGCCTCTTCACATCAATAAGTATCAATTACAACTTGGTCCACCAAAATAGAAATAGTTGACCCAGCTTCCCGATCCGCCGCTATAGTTGGAAATGGTGTAGCAGCTGCTGCTGGTAATGCTGGTTGTTAGGCTTGCCCAAGCACTGGTGTTGGCCGTGTTGATGTAAAAAAGATTTCTCTGATAGGCAGCCTTGGCCCAGCCAGTATTGGCGAATGCTCCGCTGCCCATTTGTTTTGCAGAAGGCTTGCCCGTGTCCTCACCACCAAAATCTACTTTTTGTGCAGAATAGGCCATTTGCCCATTGTTAAATCGAGACCTTGGGTAATATCCTACAGCAATAGTGGTGCTGCTAGTTCTGTAAAAAAGCCACCAGTTGCCATTTGAAGCGCGCTGCCATTGCATACCAAATTCATACTGGGTACCATTGGTGGTGCTGTAATTCGAGAAGTTGCTGCCCAATACTATCGAATTGTTGGTTTGGACAAATCCGGCTACGTCCAAATTATAACCACCACTTCCAGAAACGTAGTTGGCATTGGTATAATAGATGAACAGACAAGCTTTGTTATTACCATACTTCGCTGGGTACACTTGCGCGCCGCCTTCTACCGTTTGACGGCTGGCTCCGGTACCGCCAACATACCACTGCTGTGTCAGCGACATCTGGTTGGTACTGACCGTTGGGTTCCAAAGGTTCATCCAGGATTCTCCACCGTAATTGGCCACATTTTGATAAGCATGGGCGTAGTAGTGTGTCTCTCCGGCGCGGTCGGTTGGAACTTGGTAGCTATCTTCCTCCGCATTGCCCGTTTTGCTGAAAAAGCTATCCAACGTTTCAAACCGGACCATGGTCTCCAGTTGTAACCTGCGCATTGGAATAGAACCCTTTGGGCAGTACTTTTCATTGCCAAATTCATCCACACTGCCTTTTTTCAAGGAGATATCTACGCCCGTGGATTTATTTTCGGAACCAGCTTTTTCTGGAGAGAGATCAGCGGGCTGCGGCGCTTCCAGCTCCGTTGATTGCTCCTCCAGTTTTAAGGCTTTCAAAGAAGGTTGCTGGTCGAATGGGATACAGTCCACATACATGCCATCTGCTTCAACAAAGCTGTGGTTGACCGTTACCCCTTCATACATGGAAAGGATGTGGCTTTTCATTTTTTCAAATTCGGCTTCATCCCGGACAGCTACATCTGGAAGGCCTTTGTAATCCGAGAACTTATCATTTTTAACTTGTTCCAGGTGTTCCGCGAAAGTGGTAAATTTTTCTTGTGCCGGATGTGTTGAGTCGCAGCCAGGAAGGATTGCCATAAAGAGCGATACCATGATTACGGCAAAGAGACTTTTTTGAATTGATGCTAAGATTTTCATTGCAATTTTGTTTGAGGGTGGGTTTAAATATGGTTGTTTAAGAATGCCCTTAATGCAGTGTAGCTTCGGTCCGTGATCTTTTTTTGAAAAAAATTTATCAGCCTTGATTTTTGTAGGAAAAAGACACGAATGAATTCAAATGTTTACTGATACTTATTGGTCAGACGATGAAAAATCGTCGGACCATAAGGCGCTCGTTTGACCACTTTTCGTGGCCCGACGAATAAGTAAGAACAAATGCAGCCTCTTTTCCATACTTTCCTAAAAAAAACTAAATCCACCGCTCATGCTCGACCAACGCATCATCAACCTCTATGACGAATACGCCCACAAACCACTGTCCCGCAAAGTATTCATGCTGGAACTGGTGAAACTCGTCGGCAGTACCGCCGTCGCCTTGTCCATGCTTTCCTTGCTGGAATCGGGCTGCGCACCGGCCTCCAAAGCCAGCACGGAGGCTCTGTTCCCCGAGAACATCAGCTATCCGGTGGACGCAGAAAGTATGAATGCTATTATATCAAGGACGAGGCAAACATCCCTGACGACCATTATCTGATGGCACACGCAGAGATTTATCTCAAAGCCCGCCACTTCGACCAGCAGGAATTTTGGCAATGGGTGCAGTCATATTTTGTGCTGAAAGGCTTCCAATGGGCGGATAAAGAAGCGGCAACGATTACAGATTTTGCCGAAACGAACGCCATCATGCGAATGTTCAGCCTGGAAAACGTAAAAAAGATGGAAGGCAAATTGGGAAAAGAATGGTGGAAAAAGAAATAAGGTTGACGCTTTGATAAAAGGCAAAGCGGATCCAACTACGCGCACTCCTGGAGCGCCATTATACCTATACCGAGGATGAAGAAAAATGGAGATTTGATACGTTCCATGCTGGAAGAAGGATTTGAGTTTTTGCTCACGGCAGATAAAAACTTGCAAACCAACAGAATTTAGACAAGTACCCCGTCCGGCTTATTGTGTTACGGACATTCGACAATCGCTTTAAAACATTGTTCCCTTACGTAGCGGTCATTCAAGAGGCGATTCTGAACGCTGAAGATTTAGCGCAGATTATAGTTATTGACCTGCGTGATCTGAAAATTGAATAAGAAGAAGGCTGCCATCTGCAGCCTCCGCCGGCACGTAGGCTGCCCACTTCGCCAGGCTACAAAACCCTGAACGTAACCACGCAACGCTCGCGCAAAGCTTCGGCCCTTATCCTGTCCCATAACTTTTCAAACATGATGAAAAAGTTGGCTTTCTTCTGATTTTCGTTCTCCGACAGTAAATGTGTCTCGCGTTTTTTAGCTTTTTTCAATTGATTTTTCCACAGTTTTCAATAAAAAACGACTTGAAAATTATGGGACAGGATAAGGGCCGAAGCCTTGCGCTAGCGGGGCGGGGGACAGGGCGACAGGGCCACCATGAGGGTCGCCCGTACATGGGCATCGCCATGTGCGATGTTTGTAGGGGCGACCCTCGTGGTCGCCCTGTTCGTGATCGCCCCGTTCGTGATCGCCCCGTCCGTGGTTGAGCCGCACAATATCCATGCGTCAGCCCCGAGCCAACCGCCCCTCCTCCAAAATCAAAAATCCATACCCTTCCATTTTCAAGAAACCGCCTTCACTTTCCAAGACGCATTGTTCCCCCGACCAATGGTCAAACAATGGCGCATGAAACCCCTGCTCCTCTAAAATCCCCGCGTACAAATGCACGGGTTGAGGGCTGAAATTGAAGAGGCAGCATATTTGTTTCGCCTCCAGCGTGCGCACAAAGCTGGCCACATGGTGGTGATGATGCGTCGCCAACCACCGGAGGTTTTTTAGATCCGCCACTTCGGGCAATGATTTTCGGATCTTCAGCAACTGCTGCGTCGCGGAAAAAATGCGGTGCTCCACCGTGCCCGGCATATCAATTTTCTTGTTCTTTTTCCAATCGATCAGCGGACGGTGCATCCAACGGTTGTCATAACTTTTAGAACGGTCTTTGAGGTAGCTGTAGTCGTTGGTGTAGCCCAGCTCGTCGCCGTAAAACAACATGGGAATGCCGCCTATGAAACAGCTGAGCGCCTGCATCAACAGTATCCTGCGAATGGCCAAATCAACGCCAGCATCGTCTTTTTCCTCCAATGCCTTCTCCAGTCCGCACAGGGAAGCGAGCGTGCCGCTGATGCGGGCATCCTGGGTTTTGGGATTCACCGAAAACAAGGCTCCGCGCGCCGGTGAATAATCCAGCATCCCGGCATAGTATTCCTTGATAAACTTTCGGTGTTCAAAGGGCGTAAAACCCGCTTGCACAATGGCCGCATCTTCATAGCCCAATCCAATATCGTCGTGGCAACGGGTGTAGGTAATCCAGGAGGTGCCGTATGGCTTTTCCAGGAGATCCTTTTGGGAGGCGAGCATTAATCGGGTGTCGCCAGTAGCCAGCGTGTCCCATTGGGTGGCCATTTGGGTGGCATTATAGGCGACATCGCATTCCCGGGCAGTAAAATCGCCGGTTCCAAAATACTTCATGATCTCCTTGGGGGCCACAATCGCCTCGCCCAACAGCGCCATTCCGGGGGTAGCCGCCTCCACGCACAGTTTGATCAATCGGAGGAGCGTATGCGCCTGGGGCAGGTTCTGGCAACTGGTGCCCATCTGTTTCCAAATAAATGCCGGGGCATCAATCCGCAAGACATCCACACCCAGGTTGGCGTAAAAGAAAATGGTGTCGAGCATCGCGCACAGCACCTGCGGATTGGTGAAGTTCAAATCCCATTGATACCCATGAAAAACCGTCATGACCCATTGCTTGCAATCCTCCTGGTAACTAAAACTGCCCGGCGAACTTTCTGGGAAAATATCCGGCATGTCCTTTTCAAAAAGATCCGGCAAGCGGCGGTCTTCGTAGAAATAGTAATAGTCCTGGTACTTCTGATCCCCTTGCTTGGCTTTTAAAGCCCATTCATGCTGGTGCGAGGTATGGTTGAGCACGATGTCGAGCATGATGTACATGCCCGAATCATTCATTTTTTGGATCAGCGTTTTCAAATCGTCCAGCGCGCCAAATCGCGGCTCCACTTTCCGGAAATCGGACACCGCATAGCCGCCGTCGCTTTCATTGGCCGGACTTTGAAAAATGGGCATCAGGTGCAAAAAGTTGACCCCCAGCTTTTCAAAATAGTCCAGTTTGCCCGCCAGTTGGTGCAGGTCGCCACAAAAGCGGTCGACGTACAGGCTCATCCCGGCAATGTCGTTGCTCAGGAACCAGCGATCGCTTTTGGCCTTCAAAGCGTCCTTCTCCTTCAAAAAGGCAGGCCTGTTCTGCGCCGCTTCGGCCACCACTTGGATCAGTTGTTCAAAACCCTGATCGCACATCGGGTGCTCCGCATACAGCTCCTGGTAAAGCGTGCGGATGGCCGCGGCGTTGGCCATCAGGCGCGCATAGAACAAGTCTCCTTTGTGGCCCGGCCCTTCTTGTGATAAGATGGCATCAATTTTTGGATGGAGGTCGCGGTTGTACATGACTTGAGATTAGATGAAGGCAAATGGCAAAAGGCAAAAGGCAAAGGGCAAAAGGGCAAAAAGCAAAAATAAAAATAAGGCACTGAAAATTGAGGCGTTGGGAGAGAATTAGTGCAGACTAATTTCTGCTAAGTATTTGGTAGAAATTAGTTTGAATTAACTTTCACCGTAACTATCCAGCCGCCTTATTATGCCCAGGAGCGGCAAATTTGGAGTAAATTTTTCAACTTTGTGCCTTAAGATGACATACCAAGATCAAATACAAGCGTTAAAAGCAGAAAATGCTCAATT
>Ga0105053_10002248_pt1 | contig 30238 bp, 29 predicted proteins | sample BON01_FD_78093 | JGI IMG/M metagenome (GOLD analysis project Ga0105053, IMG submission 78093) | Freshwater microbial communities from Lake Bonney liftoff mats and glacier meltwater in Antarctica - BON-01 | ecosystem: Environmental > Aquatic > Freshwater > Ice > Glacier meltwater | place: Lake... | reverse complement strand
CGTTCAGCGTGGTGGCGGGCCAACCACACAGGATCGACCAGCACCGTTCAAAGATCGCCGAGAATGCTCACCACTTCCGAATTCGCCGAGAAGCTCGCGAACTTCTGGCGACGGCATACCCAATCACGATCCACCTCCGAACATGCCGACCTCTCAGCGGGCGAAGGTTCTCCGCCCAGTTGCTACCGACGCGTCGATCGGCGAAGGTGTGAACGCTGCGCTGGCACTTCTTGCAGTCGTTATTTTCGAGCAATGCCACGCCCTCGAGGCTCTCACTCGGCATCAGCCCAGACGCAGTCGCCTGCAACACCTGACCTTGTTGCACAAAAAAGCCAATCACTCCTATATGCGTCGAACTCGCCAGAGACCATCATTGTGTGTCCGCAAGCTTCTCCAGAGGCGAGGTCGGACAAATGCTACTGGTGTTGACTTCAGGCTTTACGCTCATCTGCTTTTTGAGGACAGGTTTGGCAACCGACCCGTAGAGCCCGTCAGTTCCGGCAGCTTACCGCAGCGGAACGCATCGGTTTCTTCAGAAGCCACTTGCGTTAGAAACAGATGTCGCGAGATGGAAGCAGGCGATTAGAGCCGACGGTGGCGGAGCAAAACATAAAGCCGTTTTGTGCGGCGATCCGGTGCTGGTTTGATCAGTCTTCGTGCATGTTTCCGATCTCTGTGTGTCAACATGACCTAGCTTGGCACAGTGGAACTTCATGTGCAAAGAAACTGCTCAACCGGAGCGGTTGCCAAGGACTTCAGATAATGGCTGTCGCGGAATTAGAACGCCCTGAATCGCGATCGGAATCTGTACATGCAGAGAGTCGTTATGCCAGAATTCAACTTGCCGAAGAGCTACTTAAGCGTTCTGAAACGCGAAGTGGATCGTGGCGTTATCGTTTTCACTACCTTCGGAAGCAGTGGCTGTGGCATGTGTGCATCGCTGGATCAAAGTTACTGAAACGTGCCATGGACGCGGCTGTTGCGTTGTTGAGGTTCTTGTTTTGTCGCCTCTTTTAATAGCTGTGGCCACCTGCATCAAGCTGACTGATCGTGGTCCGGTGCTGTTCTGGCAGAAAAGAGTTGGCAAGTGGGGGCAGGAATTTCCGTTTCCTGAATTTCGCTCAATACTGGTGAACGCTGAGCAACTAAAGGACGAGCTGATCGATGATGGTGGTCAAACCGTTACATTCAAAATGAAGCGTGATCTTCGTGTTACAGCGATCGGTCGCATTATCCGCAAGTTCAGTATCGATGAATTGCCACAGTTATGGTGCGTGTTAAGGGGAAAGATGTCGTTGGTTGGCGCCAGACCTCCGGTTCCGTGTGAAGTGGAGGTCTGGCGGATCGTCGGCGACTGGATGCGACTCCGGGACTGACGTGTTCCTGGCAGGTGAACGAACGTGGTGATCTTGCACTTAACGAACAGGTCGAACTGGATGCTGTGTATATAGACAGCCAAAGCTTTCTGGGTGACATCAAATTGCTGCTAAAAACGATTCCCGCTGTACTACAGGGGAAAGGTGCATACTAAACACTTTGTCGCACACCGGTGGTGACTGAGCTATCGATTGCGGTTGTGACCGTTGTCGACCGGATAGATTAAGTATTGGCCTTTGTTGACGGCCTTTGTTGACGGCCTTTTCGGTCCAACTAAACCATGAAGCGACATTTCAATAATCACGAATTACGAGCCGTCATTTTCGCTTTGGAGATAGGACGAGACGCTGACTTTGCGCTGAATGGTTCGGCCTTTCTGATGCCATTGACTGATAAACCCGTGGTTCAGCAGGTTATCGAATCCGTTGTTCGCTGCGGGGTGACTCATGTGGATGTGGTGGTTGCCAGCGACCATGATTCTGTCCAGGCGATCATCAATGAAGTCCTTTGCTGGGGTATTCGCGTAGAAGTTCATCGTCCGGTTGATGTCCAGCGTCCGTATTCAATACTGCGACGCTTTGCCGCAAACTGTACCAGTATGACCGGCCGTATTTTACTGGTGCATGCGGATCGCTTTTGCCCCAAACTGCCGATTGAAGAATTTACCGGCAACTCACAGATCGTTGCCTTTACTTTCGAAGATCACTGGACGGGCACCGCGTTGCTGATGCAATCGGACCTGGCCACCAGATATCGATTGAACACGGGACGCAGATTGCTTGGTGAAGCCATCATGGAACAGGCTCGGCAGTCAGGGCGAACTGTGTCCGTAGTTGAGCCGATTTCATTGAACTCAGGCAGTGACTATCTGCGTTCTCAGAGACGCATTCTGAACAATGAATTTCCCGAACTTCTGCGACAGGCGAAAACCGCTGAAGCCGGCATCTGGATTGGTCGCAATACGCGATTGCATCCGACGGCGCGTTTGACGGCCCCTGTGTTTATTGGAGCAAACTGCGTTATCGGTCGTGGTGTGAGACTCGGGCCAAATGCGGTCATTGAAAGCGAAAGTTTTCTGGGTAAAAAAGTCACAGCCACCAACAGTCTGGTGTTATCCGGCAGCTGCGTCGGAGCAGGGATTGACCTGGCAGATGCGATTGTCTGCGGGCGTAAGGTTTACAACGCCAGAATAAATGCCTCGATCAATATCTGCGACGACGTGCTGATCAGCGACCTTCGGGCGGGTAACGTGGCGCAGATGATGTCTCATCTGTTTTCAAGACTAATGGCGATCATACTGCTGCCGCTAATTTGGCTGCCAGCGCTGTGCCTGTTGCGTTTGGTATCCCTGTTGACTGGCAGGCTGCAGTTGCAGTCGATGGAATTCGTCCGGACTCCGACACATTCAAATCGTTATACATGGCGTTCTTCCAGCTTGGTATTCTGGTCTGCACAAAACATGGCATCAAACCCGATCATGGCTGTGTGGCAAGATCTGTTGCATCGAGTTATTCCAGGCCTACCGGCTGTTGCGAAAGGCGCGTTGAAGCTAATCGGCGTGTCACCGCGAAGCTCCGTTCATCTGGAAGGTCTGCCGCCGCATTGGAAGGACCGGTTGTTAAACGCACCGACAGGACTGATATCCGAATCGTTGATTCAGTTTGGCCCATTCGCCCCATCAGATCCGTGTTGCGTGGCCGACTTGTGGCACACCGCTTCTGATCGTCGTTTTTCGAAGCTTGTGTTTTTGTGTCGCTATCTAAAGACATTGCTGGTTGGGCCAGTGAATTTCATTCAGGCAGCAGAAAGAACTGTATTTGACTCGGCAAATTCCGTTGTAAAACCAACGATAGCGCAGTCGAATTCCACTCGACCGACTCCAGCCACGGTAGGTGCCTAAGTGGCCTTGGAAACATTACAAACGACATCCGATGTGGGGCAGCTTGTGGTAAGCTCGGACTTATCAAGTCTGAGTCAGATTCGCAAATTCCTGCGAGCGGTCTGCGAATCGTCTCCCGTTCTAAACTGCAATACTGAACACTTCGCCAGGGAAGTGGCCCGATCTGGAGCTGGCCGCAAAAGAAGTCATCAGCAACATAATGACGCCTGGATTTCAGAGGCTTTCCGCAGTTTTCCGGAAATCGAATGCGAAGTAGAAGCTGTCGGACCATTTCTGAACAACCATTCATCTGATTTCTATCATGAATATCGACGAACTATTACTACAGGACCATCTGCCGTCTGTTCCGGCGGTCGCGTTGCGAATTCTGAAGCTGATTGACGACGACGCCACGTCTTCTGTTGATCTGGCTAACGAAGTCAGAACAGATCTGGCGATGTCAGCACAGTTATTGCGCCTCGCAAATTCGTCGCGCTATTGCCCCAATCGGGAGGTCACGTCGCTTCTGCACGCCGTTTCGATGCTGGGGCGATCCACTGTGGCAGCTTCTGTTCTGACGTTTACGCTCAGCCAGTATGTCGAAACGAATGGCGAGCTGCGCGACGAATTTAACAGATACTGGAGATCCAGCGTACTGCAGGCGATCAGTGCCGAACTGCTGGCGGGCGATGATCGCGTGAAAGGTGACGAATATTTCATGATCGGTCTGATGGCTGACATCGGACGTCTGGCAATGATCTGTAGTCTACGGAACAAATACACGGATCTGCTTTCAAAGGCCAGAAAATCCGGCGAGTGCCTGCATGAAGCCGAAGAAGCGGCGTTCGGGTTTTCACACACCACGGTAAGCTGTCGACTTGCGCGGCAATGGGGTTTGCCACTTTCATTGATTGATGCCATTCGTCTCCAGCATACTGACGTGGCTGACATTGTAAAAGAACCCGGAGTACAACCGATCGATGCGGTGGCAAGGATTGGTTCTTACGTCGCTGACTTGTTTGAAAACCAGGCCGCGGCCAACACCGCCGTTTCCGTCGATTGCATTGCGGGACAGTTTTTTGGAATCTCCGCTGAGAGTCTGCTGCAGGCCACTCGAAAAAGAGTCGGTGAAATGAGGCATGTCTTCAACGTGGATAGCAATAGCCTACCCCCGGTTGTTGAGATCATGGCTAATGCGAATGCCAAGCTTGCCAAGCTGCTGATGCTGTCCACCGCACCTGCGCTGGGGCAACCACTCGCAGAATCGCAGAACACTAATAAAAACACAGCTTCTGAAATACTTATGAATTCACTGTCGGTGATTACCCGCGACGACTTTGATATCTGTGCTGGACCTTATGTTGAAAAATGTCTTGAATCAAACGGTGCTGTTGGCATGTTGCTGATTCAATGCCACACTGCTGATATCTGTCAAAACCGAAGTGACGAAGACCGATTTATCAGAAGCGTAAGAGAAACCCTGCGGGCGAGCATCAAGCCGGAAGATCTGGTCGCCCGGTTTGAAGGGCACTATGTGTGTGTTCTGTGTCGACTTGATTCTGCTGATGAACTGATTCAGATGGCGGACAGACTGCAGCGTGTTCTTGTCGCGGAATACGGACTTCCTGCTGTGATTCCAACAAGTATCGGTGGTGTCGCGATCAGCGGAAACATGCAAACCACGATAGCCCAATTACAGCAATTGGCTTTCTTTCGATTGGAAAAAGCTCGGCAAAATCGGAATCACGGAACAGATGTTTCAGTGATTGCCCCAACCATTCATCTCACACGTTCCACGGTTACAGCGGCCATTGAAAGGCAACGAATTTAGTGGTGATGAATCAGGTCAGCAAAGGCCAATTACGCTGAACGGCAGCCGTGAATTACGAGTTTCATTTCATAAAGCCTGTCTTCAATCAGTCCAAACCGGCCCTGTGCTGCTAAGGCATCACAGACGGTCCACTGGCGTTGTTACAAACAGGCCCGAAGGCGATAGCGTCTGGTCGCGAAGTTGGTTTCCGGACAGCCGATTCCGATGCGCCCGAGCTGTGGCACTCCAGGCATTGTTCAGAAAGTATTGGTCGGATGTGCTCGCCTAAAACGCAACAGTTCTTTGGCCGAAGCCCAGACAAGGCACGCAAAGACAGCCAATGAACTTCTCCAGCAATTGACGCGGCTGAAATTTGAACGGGCGAAGTTTGCGGCGAGAGTGTTCATCAGTTACCTATCGACGTTGGTTTCAATTGCGGAATTGTTAAAAGGTCAGTAGCGGTGTTAAACAATATCCGATGCGGCTGAAGCTGCCGCGGTACTGGCGCCGGATCGCTGTGTACGACAACCACATGCTGAATACTGGTATGGAAACTCTGGGTGAATGCGGACGTGGAGCCATCCTGTCAGTGTACGAACACTGCACAGAACTGAAACAACAAGGCCATGCATTGTGATTTCGAGCTTCTGGTTGTGACGTCGATCGGTAGAGCTTTAAGTTGAGTCTCTGTCAGCTGCTGCAGCCATTCAGATTACTGAGCTTCTTCACGCCGCGAGTTTCCGCCATGCGATCGATTTCCGCTCGTTTCGTGGCGAAGATAACTACGTAGATGTGAGTTCTATCACGCAGCTTCTCAAGCTGCGATATTGCCAAAGCTCTGTGCTGCTGCCAAGCCGCGACAGAATTTCAGCGACCTCTTTCGGAACACGAGTCTGACCGACGCGAAGTAACCGACTGCTCCAGTCCAGCAGTTGCAGATAACTGGCCAGGTTCGTCTGCGGCGAAATCCCCGCTCGCGTTCCGCCCCGTTCTCGACGATCCCCTATCGGCACCAAGCAAAATAATTCATCTTCCAGCGGCGTACCGTGTTTCGTGCCATCGTTCGGCTGATCAATGACTTCGCGCAATGTGCCTTGTTCGCGGCAATGATCGACGCGAGCTTTCACAGACGTGTATTCGGATTCTTCCGTTGTCTGCGCCACGCCAACCGCAACAAGGTTAAGGTCCACATACGCCAACGTCGTCAGCAGGGCTTCTTCATCCAAAATCGCGATGCTCTTAAAACGCCCTTCAAAGAACGTGCCTTTGCACTTGTCTTCTTTGTTGGACATGCGAGCCAGCGGTTCCTTCAGGCACTTCATGAACCAGTCCAGACAATTCAGTCGTCTGCGAGTTTCCGCCGCCCACTTCGCATCCTTCAACTGAACCTGCACCCACGCTTCCGAAACGTCCAGAGACTGCTGCTCCTTTCCGCGAGGAGAAACAACCGGCCCCAGGACGAACCACATCTTCGTCCAACCACCCCACAGCGACGGTATCATCCGGTCTAAGAACCACATGCAGATCATTGTCGAGAACCACATAGGCGGCGACTTCAACAGCAAAGATCGAATCCAGCTCACGCAGTCGATCTTCAATCCACTGCTTCCGATGCTCGCACCCGTACCCACACCAAAGCGCCCGCCGCACACACCGGGAAATGCAGGATTAATACGGCGTCACCGCCGTATCAATCAAGTCGCCACGCGCCATCGTCATCGCAGAATACTCCCGGAAAATATTGAATATTTCGCCGAAACACGTAGACGGCACACAGCCGCCCGGAAATCACAATGCTTTTACTTGCTCTTTTACTTTGTCCTTGTCCTCTTCTTAGATGTTGGACAACGTATTGCTGCAGGTCATCGCGCACTTCATCGGCATCCCATTTCGCGCGCCGCAGGAAGTGCTGAATGTTTTTCGGCGTCGCATCGCCGGCGTGCTCCGCCAACTGCCAGCCGTTCTTGCGGGGCACATTCGAAAGCAGCACCTCCAGATAAACCCAGGTCCGCTGACGAATTTCCAGTCGACCAAAACGAGGCCCAATTTGATCGCTCAGACGACAAAGCTCATCTCGCCATTTCCTGATATCACTGGCACCAGCCTTCCATGCCATACTGGCTCTCCCCAAAAAACGATTCCGGGAATAAACAGCGTTTTCAGGCAACTGCGACGATAGTACCAGGAAACCGTGTCCTGCAAACTATCCGTTGTTGCGGTTTGCTTCAACGACATTTCGTGACTTGAATCTTTTGTAGACAGGTAGTCCTTGCTTCCGGCTGGCCTGGAAGCGAGGCCCGTGCGTTCTTCCATAAACCGAATAACGGCCTCCATCCCCTGAGACTTGCCGTCAAAAACCGGTATGTTTCGCTCGACTATGGCTCTGCATCGCGTCGTCGCCGATACTGCGACACCTGCTGGTTCAGCCATATCATCAGTTCCATGTTGCCGCTGGTATCTCCTGCTTCTTCATCCAGCTTCCGCAAAGCTCGTTCAAGATATGTCTGCAACTCCCCAACGGAATTGATGGCTGTTCTAAGTCGTTTCTGTGTCTTACGCTTCAACATCGCGTGGCCCTGTGAATGCAGTTTTCGCTGCCGCTGTCACGGCAAAAGGAATTGTGAGGTTGCTGTTCAGGTACGATGTGTAAGCCCAGACATTTAAGATTGCATGAATTCCTTGTGTAGATTCAGTCTGTAGTGGGCTTCACTACGCATCGCAAGAGATTCAGCCACGTCATCAACAGCAGATTTTCAGGAACAGAGTCAGACAATCGCGGGGCTGCTGACAGTTCCAGTGAACTTTCCAATCTCATCCAAATGGACGATCGATGCTGCCAATAAGGAACCATAATCGACTGAAACAACCGCAGGAATGCGTCTGCCAATGCACTTGCGACGATACTCCAGCGCATTGTTGCTCGACACGAGAATAGCACAGACATATTATTAAGGCAGCATGACACGACAATAGAACGCTGCAGCACTGCTCCGTTTTCCGGGTTGCCTTCACGCAAATTTCACAGCTTCTCATCACCATGACTGCATACGAGCAACAGGGTCTGGAAGCCTGTAATAAAGGGGCGTTCGAATTGTAATCGCTTGAGTATCGAGTGTTGAAAAACGTGGTTTTAGTTTGACGCAGCTGTGCTGGTTATGGAGATCGTCGATGAGCGGATACAGTTTTGAAGAGCATCCACAGTTTTGCACTCTGCGATTCACTCCAGAGCTTTCTGAAATGCAAAGGGAAGATCTTGAGTCCGCTACAAAACGTGTAACAGAACTCGTGCAGAATGCTTCAGCAAACACAGTGCTGCTTGATCTTTCTCAAATCACGACAATCCCCAGCGGCATCGTGGCGTCGCTGGTAAGAACATGGCAGGGCATGGACGAAGCCCCTCGACGTTTTGTGGTCATTTCGTCGCACAAGTCTGTCACGATGGACCTGCAACAGTCGGGACTTACAGATCTCTGGACCATAGTTACCGATATAAACCAGGCGTATCGTCACCTAGGCGTTACAAAGCTGTCCGAGGCTGAAATTGATACGATTTCGGAACCGTTTGAGTTTTCAGAACAACGCAGATATTGCACGGTGCAGTTTTATTCAATGCTTAGCGGGATGGACTGGGCCGTTGTGGAACAGGCCACGTCTGACGTGATTTCAAAAATTGAAGCGTCAGATAAAACCAACGTGCTGGTCGATCTCAGCGACATGCAATACATCAATAGTGGACTGGTTGCCTCGCTTGTACGTATCTGGAAATCGACCGGGCAGAAGAAAGGTCACTTTTCAGTTGTCAGCCCCAACGACATGGTGGTCGATGTACTGAAGTCTGCCGGACTGTACAAACTGTGGAGCGTTGTGGATTCGCCGGAAGACGCCGTTTATGAATTAGGAGTCTCGACTGCAGCTCGACTGGAGCAACGCGAACGACGCATCCTGACAATAGTCGCCGTACCCTGCGCTGTAATAGCAATTCTGACCACTGTGCTGATGCTTATGAAACGCAGTGAAGTAATGGGCGTGAATGCACAGCTGACAGCATTGCTATTCGGATCAGCAGCGATCGCGACAGGCGCCATTTCTGTACTGAAAGATCATGGCACGCGTCGCAAACTTTCGGCGGCTTCAGTCATTGCAGGTTGCCTTGTCCTTTCAACCTTGTGGTTCGAAAATAACCCCATTGCATTTGGGCACCAGTTCCCTGAACGAAATTTAGATCGTGACGACGAGACCGGTGCTAGTCCGCCTCCTGCAAATCCCGATGTCGATAATTCCAGCCATAGTGCATCAACAGATTCGGACACTGACACCAAAACAACGACTGACAAACCCAGCGCTGAACCAACCAACCAGCCAGCCGCCGAATTTGCTGACAAACCCAGCGTTGAACCAACCAACAAACCAGCCGCCGAATTTGCTGACAAACTCAGCGTTGAACCAACCAACCAACCAACCAACAAACCAGCCAACCAACAAACCAGCCGCCGAATCTGCTGACAAACCCAGCGTTAGCCCCGCTGACACAAAGAGTCTGCGGCCTAACTGAAGGCTTCCTGCATCGCTCGAGAAAACAACGTTCAACTAACACTTCAAACTAATTTTCTAGCTGACTGCGTACGATGGAATCACACAACAATCCAATTCAGGCTGCGGCAACCTCCGGCAACCAATCATCATCACGGCAGCAAAATGCCGCTCTGGTTGCAGAACTTTCAGAACTGCTAAGCGTTGTCGGGCCGGCATCTGTTGCAAACATGATCCTGCAGCGAGCATTTTCGCATCGAGCAACCGACATCCATCTGGACCCCACCATCCTTGGCACTCGAATTCGTTTTCGTGTCGATGGGGTGCTTCAGGACATTCTGCCGATTCCAGCAGACAAAGCGTCGGTACTGCTGTCTCGTATCAAGGTGATGGCTGGCATGGATATTTCTGATCGTCGCCATCCGCAGGACGGAGCGATTGCGGCAGAAAAACACGACGGGCTACCCCGAGACATTCGTGTCAGCAGTGCACCAACGGTAAACGGCGAACGACTCGTGTTGCGTTTGATGCCCGACCCGAAAGAACTTACTGATCTGTCATCACTGGGACTGTTTGATGATCAGCTGACTGCAGTAAATCAACTGCTGAATGCGCCATATGGTTTACTGCTTGTGGTTGGCCCCATTGGATCCGGCAAAAGCACGACGGTCTACAGCCTGCTAAAAGAACTCAACAGCCCGGACAAAAGCGTTGTAACGATTGAAGATCCCGTCGAACAACGCATTGCCGGAACAAACCAGATTCAGGTCGACATAAAATCGGGACTCACGTTTTTGACCGCTCTCCGCGGCACTTTGCGGCAGGATCCGGACATCATCACCATCGGTGAAATTCGCGATCCTGAAACCGCTCAGATTGCCTGTCGAGCCGCCAACACCGGCGTGTTGGTACTTTCCACTCTGCACGCCAATAACACGGCATCTGCCGTGGATGTGCTAAGAAATTTCGGAATTCCTTCCATGGCCATCGCCGACTGTCTGCGTGGAGTGATTTCTCAACGACTTGTCCGAAAGGTCTGCAGCAAATCGCGAGAAGAATTTTCGCCCTCTGAAGAAGAGCGCCAACTACTTGGCCTTGACGAACATTCGCAGGCAAAGCTTGTTAACGGCATTCCGACAGATACTAACTTCAACACAGGCTATTCAGGAAGAACGGCCGTCTTCGAAACTATGCTGGTGACTGACACAGTCCGTAACGCCATCCATGCAAACGAACCGGCCTACCAAATCCGCCAAATCGCCCGAGACGGAGGAATGGCCACGCTGGAAGAAACCGCTCGACGAAAAGTGCTCGATCAAACAACCTCTATGCAGGAATTTCGCCGAGTCGTTTCAGACACCCGAATGCATTCGTAGATGCCCCGCTTTGAATGCAGCCATACAGGGGGCGAGACATCTCGGTGGGTCATGTTATGGTTGACGGGGTCATCGGGTTAAAGTCCCGAACAAATGTCGCTCTTAACCAGAATCGCAGAGAAGCACTTTTGTAACCGCAGCAACCTTTGCAAGTCTGGTTTAGTCGACTTTAAGGAAGCCACTTTCATGCAGCGTCGACGATGGCCAGGGGCGTCCACGACATGCGCCCATCTCTGTGGCGCGATGAACTATCTGACGCCCGCCTTTCAATGCTGGATCGATACGTCGCACTGTACTGCCACGAATCGTGCACATGATCATCGAAAACGGCAAACGCCGAGCACAGCACAGCAGCCACCTCTTCACTTTGAAGTCGCCACCAGCGCTAGTTGCAAATCATAATGTGGCGATTGCCGCACAGGCGACACGACTAACTAAACGTTTCACGCGCATGCGGTATCGGCACTAAACCAGCGCCAACAACGACTGCGAAGACAGCAATCAGAAGCCCCTCAACTTTGGTGAACTTCCAACTACGCACAACGCCACTCCTCACGCAACCAAAGTCGCCACTCCAACATTCATTTGCTGTCGTCACCAAACAGCATCCGCCAGCGCCGACCGGGCGTTTCAAACCTGCCCGGACTTGAGATCAATCTTTGCAAACGCGGCCGACAGCAGCGCCCAACCCACAAGTTGCAGAGTACCGCCGATAGGAGCGACCAGCCCCCATTTGATCCCACCGAACGATGGTCCGCAGATGACCAGCACATACAAAGCACCGGAAAACAAAACGATGCCTCCCACAAAACACCACGCCGCAGCAGACAGCAGCTTCGATGAGGCTTTCAGCATCGCCAGTCCGATTCCCAGCAGGGCCAGAGTGTGCCACATCTGATAGCGAACTCCGGTTTGAAAGTCCTGCAGGTACTTATATGCGGCGGGAAGTTCCATTCCGGCGACTTTTTTCAAATCCAGGTCACCATACTTTCGTTCCAGAAAACCGCTGTCCGCCAGTCCGTGAGCACCAAAGGCTCCCAGCAACACGGCGACAAATCCGGAAACAGCTGCAATCATCAAACACATTCGCGCCGACATAAAAATTCACTTTCCACTAAACATCTTCGCTACCGAAAAATTACAGAACACCCAGCAGCTTCAGAAATTCGCGACAGAACGCGGGATGAGCAGGCCACGCCGGAGCACTCACAAGATTACCATCGACGTGTGCTCCATTAATGGCTATTTCGGCATACGTGCCACCCGCCAGAGTTATTTCCGGACCGCACGCCGGATATGCGGTGCAGGTCCTTCCAGCCAGAATGCCGGCAGCCGACAGAATCTGCAGCCCGTGACAGATCGCCGCGATCGGCTTCTTTGCCGCATCAAACGCCCGAACAATGTTCAGTACGTCCGCGTTCAGCCGCAGATATTCAGGAGCACGCCCTCCGGGAATCAGCAGCCCGTCGTAACTGTCCGGGTCGATTTCCGCAAAGTCGGCGTTTAGAGTAAAGTTGTGTCCCGGTTTTTCACTGTACGTTTGATCGCCTTCAAAATCGTGAATTGCGGTCCGAATCTGTTCGCCAGTTTTTTTTCCGGGGCAAACGGCATCGACCGCGACACCAACAGTCAGCAGCGTTTGAAACGGGACCATAATTTCATAGTCCTCAACAAAATCCCCGGCCAGCAGCAACACGCGTTTGCTTGTCATATCTTCATTCGCCTTCTGAATACGTTGGTTTTCTTAGAGCACTTCAGTTCTCAGGAAGAATGATAATCCCGGCTGCACGAAAGCTCTACAAACCGCTATACTTTGCAAGCTGCAAACTCACGGTTGAGAACAGCAGCTGAATTCACGGTTCAGAACGTTCATGCGGTTACCCACTCAATTCAGCCAGCGAACTCCCTTGCGGTTCAACATCACACCACTCATTGACGTGGTGTTTCTGTTGATCATCTTCTTTCTTGTCGCCAGCCATTTTGTTCGCAGCGAACAGGCGGAACCCGTAGAACTGCCTCTGGCCACCGCGGGAGAAGTCGACAACGAACAGGCTCCCTACCGCCTGACCATCACGATCGGCCAGGACGGAAGTCTGTTTATCAACGGAGAAGCGGTTACAGAAGCCGAAGTCGAACAAAGGATAGAAGAACTGCGACCTGCTGCGGAAGCCGCTGGCGTAACTCCGGAAGTTCGTTTGCGAGGCCACAAGGACGGTCAATACGGTGCGATGCGAAAGCTGATCGAATACTGTGCAGCTCAGAATATTCGCAGCATTCGTTTTGCCGTTACTCGACAGGGAGAGCAGTAAATGCGCATCCCGAGCCATTCGCGACAACGAGGTTCATTAGATAACGACAGCATGACGCCGATGATCGACGTCGTCTTTCTACTGCTTGTCTTCTTCGTCTGTGCATCGATCGGCCAAAAGCCAGATCGTCTATTGCCAGCTGAACTGGCGGCCGGAACCACCGAATCCAAAGTCAAAATTCCGCCGGAAGATCCCGATGCCATTCCGTCTCAGGAAGTTCGCATTCAGCTAAAACGGGATCCGCTTTCCGACGAACTCACCATTGCTTTAAACGAAGGCCCACTGTCGGGTGCTCAAGAACTGAAGCAACGACTGGAACGACTGGCAACGCTGGATCCCGATACAAAAATAATCATGGACGTTGCCGACGAAGTTTCCGTGCAACAATTCATCGCCGTCTACGATTTGTGCCAGGCTCTCGCCTTCAATTCCATCTCATTCGCGGTGCGTTAGAAGCGGTCCCAAAACCGCTCCGGCGAACTTCCTGATACAAGCACGACGCGCAAGCGAGTAAATTCTGCAATGGCTGGGTTAACCTGCTCGCGCCGCGTGCTCGTAAATTTGCGATTCCAGGACCGCCTCGAAGCCAAGACGCCTCGGTGGGAAGTTGAATCGGGCCGCTACGACGCGTGCAGTGAATCGCAATCGGCTCAACATTCACCATTCCCTCGACTCACTTCCCCACCTCGGGATTATTCACCTTTGGAAACGCTGCAGCAAGCTGCTTCTTCACATCCGAGTGTTCTGGAAACTTGGCGAGATTTCTCCATTCGTAGGGATCGGCATCGTGGTCGTATAACTCTTCGCTTCCGTCTGAGTATCGAATGTATCGCCAGCGTTCCGACCGAGCGGCATGTTGCCCGAAACCGTGAGTGGTCACTGCCGGCCGATCCCATTCGGCGTTGGGATCTTTCAGCAGCGGAAGCAGACTGACGCCTTCCAGATGCGGCGGCTTAGCCAGGCCGGCCAGATCGCACAACGTCGGATAGATGCTCATAAAGTCCACCGTTCTCGGGCAAAGCTGTCCTTCCGGAGTGACTCCCGGTGCCACCCATATGAGTGGAGCTCGCGTGGCTTCTTCCCATAACGCAAATTTTCGCCAGTGATGCTTTTCTCCCAGATGCCAGCCGTGATCTCCCCAAAGCACGATGACGGTATTCTCTTTTGCGGACGATTTTCCGAAGGCATCCAGAAGTCGGCCCAACTGAGCATCCGCGTAAGTAATTGACGCCAGATAGGCCTGGATCGCTTCCTTCCAGACGCCGGCTTTTTGAATGGCTTTGTGGTCACCCATCGGCTTGGCCATGTTCACGCCCAACTGCGGAATGTCGTTTAAATCGTCTTCCTGATACGCCGGCAACTTGATGTCAGCCAGAGGATGCATGTCAAAGTATTTTTTCGGGACACTCCATGGCATATGCGGCCTGAAGATTCCGCACGCCAGAAAAAAGGGCTTATCGCGTGCAGTGCGATTCAGTTCGTCAATGCAGTAGTTAACCGTGAAATAATCGCCAACGGCATCATCGCCGCCTTTCAGCACGCTCCAGGTCACGCCGTTGTAATCGCTTTTGCTGTACGCACCCTGATTATTCACTTTCACTTTCGACTGATAGTCATCCCATTCACTGCGTCGTCCGAAAGTGCCGTGATAGATCTTCCCAGCCCCCGTTACGCGGTAACCGTTCGCTCGGAAGTGCGAATTCAGAGTTTGTTCGGGAGCAATATAGGGACGGTAGTCGTTTGAATTGTAATACACGCCTGTTATCGAAGGTCGGATGCCCGACATCAGGGCGGCTCGCGAGGGATTACACGCCGGAGCAGCGCAGTACGCACGCTGAAAACTGACTCCCCAGCTTGCCAGACGATCCAGATTCGGCGTGATCGTCTGTTCGTTACGTTTCAAATGTCCCACCCAGTGATTCAGGTCATCAACCGCAATAAACAAAACGTTCGTTTTTTCCGCGGCACGCAGCGATGGCAAAGTCACCGCATTTGCCATCGATGCCACTGTAATAAGCACTACAAATCGCAGAAACATAAACAGAGTCCCATAAGCTTTTAACGAAGTCTGAAGCAGACATCTTAGCGTGATCGCCGGATTGGTTTCCAACCAAGGCCGAATTCAACTTTTTACTCGACGAAGCCCCAATGGCAACGATTCGCCGAACAACGCGTTTTGAGTTTCGGAATCGGTGTCACCCACTTCATTGATCAGTCTCACCAACTTATCATGGCCTGACATTTCTTTAAGGAAACGAGCCGCTTCTGATCGAGCTTCGCTGGACAGATCCACAAACCGATCATCCGTCCGTCTTGCCAGCTGCATAATACATAGCGGTAGCGACTGAGCATCATCCAGCTGCATTTTCAACAACTGATGCAACCAACGTTCAGCGGTATCGCGGCTAACGGTTGAGTGAGCGTTCCCGTTCAATGGAACACGCGAACCAATTCGGCCCAATGCCCATATCAAGGGTTCCTTCACCGGCTGCATTCGAGGGCGACGAAGAAACTGCAGCATAATATCACCCAATTCGCGGCGAACGTTCGGCGGAAGCTGTTCGAATGCACCCAGCACGCGCCAGATCTCGGCGGCGTCTTTTTCGTGCAGTACGACAACTCCACCTTTGCCTTTGCCGCTGCTCATTTGCTGAGCCGTTTGACGAATGGAACTCAGCAGTTGTGCGGCCAAAGCATTTTGCTGTCCGCCGGTCAAACCGCCGGCAATACGTCGCCACATAATCCACCACTGGTTGCGAACATCAGCTGCCGCGTGCACCAGCCTGCCTCGCAGCAAGTCCCACATCGTGTCGATTCGCCAATCATCCATGGCGTAACCGCAGCCAGGACGCAGCGAGAATCCAATCAGGTTCAACCAGCTGGATTCATGAGCCGGACTTTTTCGACGTCCATCTGCCACGTCGATCAGCATGCGCCACATTTCTCGCAACAGCGACGTCGGCCAGTCATTGCGACTGATGTTAATTTCGCTGGCAATACGCCTGGCTAGACCTCCGGGTTTTTCTTTGCCATCAGCAGCAAACACCGACTTCAGAATGGCATCCGTTTTTTGCAGCGTTTCAGCATCAACAATGCCTTCCGCCTCCGCCGCACCCGCTTCGTGGGCCGCCATGTCTGTGCGAACAGCGCTGCGAACATCAAACTGCAGCTTCCAGCGTTCGCTGTTGTCCAGCGCCGCACACCAAAGATCCAGAGTTCCGATTTCGGTTAGGCGTCCGTTCACTTTAATACTAACAGTTTCACCTTCAGAACCAGACTTGCTGCGAATGACAGTTCTGATCGGAGGCAACGCAGTCAGCTGAACTTTGTCGGCTTCCGCTGTGGTGCCAACCGCAACTGTGGTGCCAACCGCATCTGTCAAACGCGTGGCCGAATAGAACACGGGAAATTCAACCGGAGTATCCGTTTGCAGTTCAAACGTCTGATTCGGCGGTTCCAGATCGGTGCCCGGTTCGGTTCCGGCGGGAATCAGACACACGGCGGCCGTGCCGGAATCGGTTTGCACTCCCAGATAATACGTTCGCGGCAGGCCTGCTGAAATGCGAACGCCGGTGCCTCGCGAAACCATGCCATAGCATGCGGCTCCGTGAGCAACCGCCAGATCCAGTCTTTGACAGTCCAGAATCTGCGGAATCCACTTTTGTTCCGGTGTGCTGAACCAGCTGGAAATAGTCTCCGTCATCCGTTGTTGCAGCACGGGCGATTCAAACAGGCCGCCATTGAACAGCACAATATCAGGTCGAGCCGGAAAGGCATCGTCGTTCAGCATCGCATTATCGACGGCCGTTTCCGCATGGGTACGCAGAAACTGAGCAAGATATCGCGTGATCGCAGAATCGGCGGCGTACGGCAAACCGAATTCGCGAAAGCCGCTTTGAAGTTGCTGCGGCGAATCGCTGAAGGAACTTTTTGGCAGAAATCCTTCCAGTAATACGTCGCACACCTGCTGCCGAGTTACTCTGGTTTGAAGTCCTCCGCCAATCAGCTTCGAACCTGTGCCCGGCAGATTAACCGTGTATTCTTCGGCCGCGTTCGGAGACAACATGGCTTCCTTCACCTGCCTCGCAACTCGTACCAGCATGCTCCATTGCCGAGGCGTGAGTTCCGAAGTGCCTTCCTGCTGAAACCGAGCTTCCAAAAAATAAGCCAACGCCAGGTCCAGATTGTCTCCGCCCAGGATTAAGTGTTCCCCAACCGCTACTCGGTGAAAAACCACTTTGTCTTCTGAATCGGCCTGCACTCGAATCAACGTGAAGTCTGACGTGCCTCCGCCGACATCGCATACCAGAATCTTCTGTCCCGAAGTGACTAGATTTTCCCAGTCTTTACGATGACGATCAATCCATGCATAGAAAGCTGCCTGAGGTTCTTCGATTAACAGAATTCGCCGCAACCCTGCTTTCTGAGCTGCCTGGATCGTCAGATTACGAGCGACTTCATCAAACGATGCGGGAATCGTCAGCACTACCGTTTGATCTGCCAAAGGGTAGTTCGGAAACGCCTGGTTCCAGCATGCGGCCATGTGCACCAAAAAGCGGCTGCTAACATCAACAGGAGACAGCCGGTCAATATCGTCTGCTCCCTGCCATGGAAGAATCGGAGCAGTCCGGTCAACACCGGGATGGCACAGCCACGACTTTGCCGAAGCAATCATACGTCCTGGCAGATGAATACCGTGATCTCGTGCCAGCACTCCCACGGAATGATCCGGACTGCCAGTTTGCCATGGCAGGTTTAGTCCACCGGCCGCAAATTCGTCTTCGGATGGCTGATAGTGAAACGACGGCAACGTCTCGCGAGCTTCCACCTGACCGACAGCAACTAATTGCGGCAGCACCAGAGTTTCGACGACATAAGAATCGCCGGCAGCGGAATCCACAGCCTGAGTATCAACATAACACACCGCCGAATTGGTTGTGCCAAGGTCAATGCCGACGACAAATCGTGGAGGGCCAGCCTTTTCATTATCACTTGCACGATCGCTGTTCATTTTCTGACCTGAATTCTATTCCCAGTCTCGTCATGCGGACATGTTGACAAACATCATCATCAAAAAATTAAATTGAAATTTCATGCCACCCCCGGATTCTGAACGATGTTCAGAAGGTTGCAAGACGTTGATCCCGTAAGCGTAACGTCTGATGAAATAAGGGATTAGCATCTCAGGGAAGGGAATTCGCCCAGGCCCCTAAAGTTTCCGTATAATCGCTAAACTTACAGAAAATGAATATGAATTCAGCAGGAAATGGAAACGCAAGTTAGCAATCGTGGCTTCGATGATCGCCTATGTTCGACAAGATCCTCGCACCCTCGACTTACACAGCAAACGTCTTTCAGCAAGGTCCCAAAGTGTCAATCACTATGAAAAGAACTCATGTTCGAATTACCCGCCGACGATTCCAACCGGATGCCGAAGGCAGTAATCCTTTCGCCGATCGAATATTGATGTTTGACGCCCTGGTAGAAGCGTCCGACGAAATCAATCAGGCAGATCAGGACCAGGCCAAACCAGAAGAAGGGCCATCTGTGGCTGAACTGCGACAGATGATGAACCGCGAAACGACCGCTCGAGAAGACTACCTTGAAGAGATCCGCAGGAAACTCGAAAGCGGCCACTACCTGACTCGGTCGGCCGCCGAAGAATCCGCAGAACGAATGATGAACGACGGCGACTTTAATCGGCCCTTTGACAAGTAGCACCGATTGTCGCACTCAGCCGTCTACCGAAGCTGTGATCAGTTGTCTGTATGCCAGCGGCTAGCAATCAACCAGCCGCCCACATTTGTCTATCAAGCATATTTCCCGTCGCTGTGCGAACGGGGCTAACCTGCAACGCATGCTACTATGCCAGCCGAGCGGTGTTCTGAGCATCCGTCACGGTGCTCCAGATTGTTCCGTCGGCGACCTGAGTCTTGATTTCGATTCCCGGAGTGACATGCCTGATTGATGTCACCAACGATTCGTCGTCCAGTATCGTCAGCGAATAACCGCGAGCCAACACTTTCAGAGGACTAAGCGCATCCAGCGTGCCGGCCAGTGTTGCAATTTTCTGCCCCAGGCGTTCTGTCTGCAGGCGAATGGCCCGTTCTGCTCGTTCTGCCAAGTCATCACATTTCTGTCGTCGTTCGTCGACAATCGACATCGGACGCCGCAAAACGTTTCGAGACTCAATAGCCTGTAGTTTCAAACGCAGTCGTTCGACTCGGTTATGAAGAACTCGCTGCATACGAGCCAGGGTATTTCGCAGATGCTGGCGAAATTCTTCCACGGAAGGAACCACCAGTTCGCCCGCTTCACTGGGCGTGAGTGCTCGACGATCCGCAACAAGGTCGGCAATCGAAACATCAATTTCATGCCCAACCGCGCTGACAACCGGTATGCGACAATCCGCAATCGCTCGAGCAACCACTTCTTCGTTAAACGCCCACAGATCTTCCAGGCTACCACCGCCACGACCGGTGATAACAACATCGACATCAGGAATCTGCCCCACAAAGCGAATGGCCTTGGCAATTCTGGCAGCAGCTCCTTCACCCTGCACAGGAACAGGCAAGATTACTATTTTCACCGACGGCCAGCGGCGCGTCATCACCTGAATCATGTCCTTCACCGCCGCAGAAGTGGGGCTGGTGATCAGGGCGACTCGACGAGGAATTCGAGGCAGCGGACGCTTGCGATCTGAATCAAACAGTCCTTCGGCTTCCAGCTTTTGCTTCAACTGCCGAAACGCAAGTTCCAGTTCACCCACACCATCGGGCTGCAGGTGATTGATAACGAACTGGCACGTGCCTCTTGCAACATAGACCTGCAAAGCACCGGTCGCCAAAACCTTTAGACCGTCCTTTAACTGAAACCGTAATCGAGACGCCGTCCCCTTCCAGACCACCGCGCCGATTTCCGAATTTTCATCTTTCAGCGTTAGATAGTAATGCCCGGCGGCCGACCGTTTGCAGTTGGAAACTTCTGCCTGCACACACACTGGCGGCAGAGTAGCTTCAACCACTTCTTTAAAAGCAGTCACCAGTTCCGTTACGGAAATTGTAGGCATTTCCGTCATGCGTCTGCGTCCGGTGTGTGAAGCCTGGTTGTGCCGGCAGATCCGCCTGCTGTTTCCGATGGCACGGCTGTACGAACTCGAATATTCAATGCTTCAACCATCAGCGAAAATGCCATCGCAAAATAGATGTAACCTTTGTTGACATGAGTTCCTGAAGCTTCGGCCACCAGCATCACGCCAATTAAAATCAGAAAGCTCAGAGCCAGCATCTTTAAGGTTGGATGAGTATTCACAAACCGACTTATCTTGCCGGCAAAGATCATCATGACTCCAACAGACAACACCACGGCCAGCACCATTATCCAGCGTTCTTCAGTCATTCCAACCGCTGTGATGACCGAGTCCAGCGAAAACACCACGTCCATGATCGTGATGTTAATTAACACAGACACAAACGTTCGCCCTTCTGCCAACAAGGCGGCTTCGTTGGGATCGCCATTAAACTGTTCGTGAATTTCCTTCACACTGTGGCGAATCAAAAACAGTCCGCCCAGCAGCAACGTCAGGTCTCGCCCGGAAACGCCGTTAACCATCAGCAAGTCTTCACCCGCCATCTTCGCCAGTAGACTTTCCGGAATCCCCAGCGACGTCAGCATAAACAAGGGTTCTTTCAAACCGATGACGTAGCTGATGACAAACAGTAGCGCAATTCTAGTTCCCATCGCCAGCAGCAGGCCCAGTTTTCGAGCCAATGGCTGCTGGTCTGCTGGCAGGCGATCCGTCAAAATTGTGATAAATATAATGTTGTCGATGCCAAGCACGATCTCCATCAGAGTCAGTGCCAGCAACGCTGCCATCGCTTCCATTCGCCGCTTTCTATTTCCATACTTTCACGACGGATCCGGTCGCCCAATTTGAAGCAACCTCTTACGGTTTCCGGGGGATGTTAGTAAACTGGGGGCGAAATGCCCAACGATGTCCAACCGGGTTCTGGTGGCCTGCTCAACTGACGAATTGTCCCGCAGTGGAATTTGCAAAAAAACAGTTCTGAAGCACTCCGAATTCGTACGAATCCAGCTACCTGAGGGTCAATATTCTCAAAACGAGTCGGAACCCTCAGCCACGACACTCAAGCAGGTTACGAAAGCTGCCGGCACCCGTAGCGAAAGTCACCATGACTTTCGACCTTGGCCTGTGCTTTCACCGGCCGAAGCTTTTGACGAAGTTTGGCTACTTCAATTTGTAAGACGCCGTAGTCGCCCCAGAACGGACTAAAATCGTGCGCGACTGACAAAACCGTGCGGCGCTGCTAACGGTGAACGAACCAGTGGGTCACTCTTACCGGTATTCGCATCCTGCCAAAAGGCAGAGGTGTATTCCGTGTTTCCCTGATCAGTATGCATAAAACGCAGTCTTTTCTCCGCACGAATGCTTTCCGTTAGCAACCTGCAATTCACCAAACTGAGGCGGCGAATGCATTTCCCGGACTAATACTGCGCGACTCCTTGAGAAGAACTTCCCACCAAAAAGCGTTTCCTTCAAACCCGTTTCGAAGACAAGCGTGCTTTCGGCAGTAACGGCGGAAACACTCGTATCGATTACGAAAGTCTTTGGTCAGCAATATCTGCCGGAACACTTCCGATTAGGAAAACTGCAGGCCACTCGGATGGCGATACCTTTAAAAGAAGATACGCAAGCGCGGGCGAGCAGAAAAACTTTTGCGATCTTAAACACTAACATCACGGTTCGATGCGGCAAATGCACGAATCGCCTCAACCTGGAAAACTGGAGGAAACAACGTGACCACAACAACGACAATTCGACGCAATTCAAATAACCAAAACAAAAGCTTCCGCAACTTCATGTGGGTCTCAATGCTGATGTCACTGGCTGTTGTCTTCTTTGGCATGCAGTTGATGATGGTTGGCCCACTGAAGGGCCGACTGGACGGAATTCAGACTCGCCTCGACCTGTCGGGCCAGCAAATGAAATCTTTGGTTGGCACTAAGGACAGCGTTTCAGAAACCAACAGCCTGCTGGCCGGACTGGAAGAACAATCTACCAAGCTGGCAGAAATGAAAGCCGCCATCGCAAAAGTCGCTTCTCTGCGACAGTCACTGGAAAGTGAAGCTAAGTCGGCCACCGTTGCTCTGACGCAACTGGATCGTCTGGCGTCTGTTCAACAGCGAGTGATCGCATCGCGTCAGCAAACTGACATCGCCGCCGTTCAAATTGAACAGCTTGAAGCACTGCGTGACGAAATCCTTAGCGGCGGCAGCCAGACAGACGTTGCTGACAACACCCTGAATGGTATGCTTGCTCTGCAGAAACGAGTTATCGCAGCTTCCAATGGCTACGAAGAAGCCAGTGAAAGCATTACCAATATGGCCAACCTGACTGAGCAGCTTGTAACCAGTAACGAAAGCCTGAAGGTAGCTTCGGCTCGATTCGACGACTTCATCGGTCTACAGAATCGCATGATCGCATCGGCTGAATCGTTTCAGAAAGCCGGCGAAAGTTTTGATAAGGCTCAGGAAACGAATACCCGTCTGGTAGCTTTGAAAGACCAGATTCTTGCCGCCAACGGCAGTATCGAAACCGCAGAAACCAATGCTCGCACGCTGGTTGCTATGAATACCGCCCTGTCCGGCCAAAGCCTGCAGCTGGATGTCGCCGGCGAGAACCTGACAGAAATGCTGCGACTGCAGGCCGAACTCGGTCAGCAGGGTGAACGTGTTACTTCTGCCATCCAGAACCTTGAAATTCTGGACGACTTTCAAAGCGAAGTGTCTTCACACGTACATTCACTCACTGATCTTCGACGAACGTTGGTTGAACTGGCCATGATGGAAACCACCGTCGGCCGAGTCGCTCAGGTTATGGCACCATTGACAGAACTAAGCAACCTTCGTCGACTTAGCCAAAGCGAAGTTCGCGACGCCGCTCGAGTGATTCTGAACGGTCGCAACACTCGACTTTCCCTCTCAACCACTCCGATCAATGATGCAATCGATTCGGAAATTGAATCCCGCACTATCAGCGAAGGTGATCTGGTTCCACTTCCACCAGAAGCTCGCAGCATTCAGTAATGCAGAAGGTGTCGAGCTCGTCCGCCGCATGCCAGCACGCCGAATTCGGATAAGACTTAGCTAAAGTCGCCATAGACGCGGCCCGCGTTTCCTCCGGAACGCGGGCCGTTTTTTTTGTGGCCGTCACAGATTCTAAACTGACAAACGACGGTTTCTACATCTTCCCTCCGGGCTCGCACTTTGAACAATCCAGGGGCCTTCCTGAACACGGCGACCAAATTTCCCAAGCGACATTGCCGACGCGCAAGCCGCGTGAACGGGTGAGTCCCTCGTGCACAAAAAACTCAAACGCCAACACGGCGTGCTTTGGCGAAAATCGGTATCAATGTAAAAAACTGAGTTTCAGTTGCACTTACAGATCTCGGCTTATCGTCACCCCCCAGTGATCGCTATCATGGACGGAAAACAGGAGTTTCTGAACATGAATTTCTTTACAACACCGACTGGCAGGGCCAGCTGTTTCGCAACACGTGCGAGCGTTCACGCCGTTGTGACCATCGCTGTATTGCTGTCGTCACCGATTGCGGAGGCGTTTCAGGGCCAGCCTGAAATGTCTGACCTGCAGCTTCGCGAGAAAGTTGTGCGAGCGCTGGGCGACGGAACCGACTTTCTGAAGCGACGGCAGCTTGCTGATGGTTCGTGGTCCAGTGAAGGCACGTTTAGTGGAAAAGAAATCGGTGTTACTGCGTTGGCACTGCTGGCGCTGCTAAACTGCGATGCTCCGGTGGACTCTCCGGAAGTGCAGCAAGGACTAAGTTTTCTTCGGAATCAACCTCCGGGCCTTGAACCAAAACTTGTCTACGAAGCTTCTTTGATGGTGATGGCTTTCTGCGCGGTCGACCCAATGCCGCAGGAAGATCGCGACCGAGTAATTCGGATCGTCGACTTACTGGAACGTACTCAGTGCACCACCGGCGAAAACAGCGGTCTATGGGGCTACGATGTCGTCGGTCGTGGACGCCGACCAGGAACAAATGGCGAGGACCATAGCAATGGACAGTTCGCCGTGCTGGCTCTGCGAGATGCAGCTTACGCTGGCATAAAAGTAGACCGAAACGTCTGGGAACGCGTTCACGAACACTGGCTGAAAACTCAACGCAGCGATGGTGGCTGGGGCTACCATCCGGGCGACGCGGCTCGCGGCAGCATGACCACGGCCGGCCTGTCGACGCTGGCCATTACCACTCGTATGCTACAGGACGATCGCGACGTGGATGGCACGGGACGGCCCGATTGCTGTGTTCCTCATCCACTGCCGGACGCGTTTGAAAAAGGGCGAGCGTGGCTAACAACCTATTTCTCAGTCTTCACAAATCCTCCCGGCGAATCATGGCATTACTATTACCTGTATGGCCTTGAACGAGCCGGACGCCTGGGTAACGTTCGCTTTTTCGGCAACCACGATTGGTACCGCGAAGGGGCTCGCTATTTTGTAGACAGCCACAACGGCGATGGAGGCTGGCAGGAACGCCAGAATTCGACGCCGACGGTTTCAACTTCGTTTGCATTGCTGTTCTTATCCAAAGGCTTATCACGAGTTGTCGTGAACAAACTGGACTATACGTCTGTTGGCCTGAAAGAAGATGTCACAGGCGAATGGAATCGTCATCCTCTGGATATCCCGAATTTAATTGACCACATCGATGGCCTGAAAGGCTGGCCTCCGCGACTGACCAGCCAGATCCTTTCGCTTAGCCGACTGACAGACGAAACAGCCACTTCTGACATGAATCAGGCTCCCGTGCTGTATATCAGTGGCGCGGACGCCCCAACGCTTACCGACCAACACGTCACATGGCTTCGCGAATATGTGGACGAAGGCGGCTTCATTTTTGCAGTCGCCAATTGTGGCGGCGGTACGTTTGATAAGGGATTTCGAAATCTAATCGAACGCATGTTCCCCGACGGAGACGCTTCTTTGCAGCGACTGCAGAGCGACCATCCGGTGTTTCGCAGCGAATATCCTCTGCCGAATGCTGATTCGATTGAACTCTACGGTGTCGATTTCGGTTGCCGTACAGCCATTATGTATTCGCCGGATGACCTAGCCTGTATCTGGCAAAAATGGATGAAACACGATCCTCCCAAACGATCCGAAGGACTCGTGCAGCGCATTATCCGAGCCAACCGAATTGGCACAAACGTGCTGGCCTATGCCACGGGCCGAGAACCCCCCGTAAAGCTAAACGAAAGCGGCAAGAAGGCCGAACGAGCGGAATCGAAGATCAATCGTGGCCTGACTGAGATCGCTCAGTTGCGCCACTCCGGCGGCTGGGACACAGCTCCCAAAGCTCTGGGAAATCTACTTGAAGCTTTAAACACAACATCCGGTATGAGCGTCTCAACTCAACGACGCACGATTCCAATTACCCTGGATGAACTCAAGAAATTTCCGATTGCCTATATGCACGGACGTTATCGGTTTCAATTGTCTCTGCAGGAACGCGATGCGTTGCGAGATTACCTGAGTCGTGGTGCAGTGCTGTTTGCTGATTCGTGCTGCGGTTCTTCCAAGTTCGACCGCAGTTTTCGAGACCTGATGGAGCAGATGTATGCTGACAATCCGCTGAAGCCGATTCCCGTCGATCACGAATTGTACTCAGACACCATCGGTCACCGAATTGAACAAGTTCGCCTTCGCAAGATGGTGCCTGGCGATAAAACCGCTTCGATGCAATCGCGTACGGAATCCGTGTCTCCAATGCTGGAAGGCATTGAAATCGATGGCCGTTTTGCAGTGATCTACAGTCGCTACGACATCAGCTGCGCTCTGGAAAATCAGGCATCATTGGCGTGCGATGGTTACGAAGAACAGGACGCCATGAAACTGGCTGTAAACATTGTTCTCTACGCCATGTTGCAGGACATCAGCTGGTCGAAGCTGTTGCCAGACTGATTGACAGAATGGTATCGAAGCAGAACCGCCTTCAGCGTTTAGTTCAATACGCTTTCGGCGGCGACTTTCGCAGGCGACAGGAATCCTGGGCGAGAAAACTCGGCGGAATCAATTCGATATTTTCGACGCGGCGTTGAATCGACGACAATCTGCTTCACGGAGTGTTCGACTTCCATCGCAGGCTGATCCGAATCGTCACTAAATTTCGCTGGGTTATCGTTCCCACCGCTGTTGGTTTTCATGATCATCGTCAGCCACCCGGTTCTGATTTTACGTGGAAATAATCAGGTGAATCGGCGGCCGCGTGCCTACATCTGCAGCCTTCCAGGCGAGTATCGGCATATTCTGCCGATGTGGGTGTGGTCGTTTTGCCTGCGTAGAATTGCAAAGGTCAATTGGATCTTTGCGTTCCTGGTTTTAGGCAAAGTTTTTCTCTTGTCTCGGTCTGCCTGATCGCAAAGAATGCGGAAGTCCTTTGGGTCAGAGTGACGCACTTTGACCGTAGTAAGCCCGCAGCAGCAACTTAACTACAGGTTGCAGCAACGGGGTGCTTCGTTTCTTAGATAGGAGGTGATCTGGTGAATGATTACTGTAGTCCAAGTCGAGGTGGTGCCGCCAGCTGATGGTCGGCGGGCTGTCCGTTCGGCAGCCACCGTCTCAAACCCGATCGCCAGATCAGTTTGAGAAAAAAAGTGGGCGACTCTGAAAGTAGCTTCGGCAGCTTTCAGAGTCGTTTCTATGAGCGGCCGGTTGCTACGTCGTTGGCACTAATGTGGAGCATCTCAGGTGGCACGCATTGAATTGCGCTGCTTTGCAAAATTCTCACTGCAGATGTCTTCTCACCTGATCAAGCCACACTCTGCCGACCCGCGGTGAGCATGGAAACTTTTTCGGACGTTCTGATGAAGGCTATTGCCCAATCGCCAGATTCTCCATGTGTTCGCGATACTGCTGGTCCAGCACTTCAAACGGAACGCCGGTTAACTTTTCCAGAGACGGATCGGTCATAACGTCGCGTAGATCCGGGCGATACACGCCAGCCAGAAGCCTGATCAACGCGTCTCGGTAAATACCGTCTTTGTAGTGCAGCAGAAAATGAGCGAGTCCGGATCCCTGAGTGTACAGCTGAGTCTGATTCGGATGCGTTCTAAATCCGTCCTTGCCCAGACTGCTGAATGTTTGCATGTCGACGAAGAATCCGTCACGAATCATGCGCTGCTGGGCGCCCACAAAGCGAATATGCGACGGATTGCCAATAGAAGTGATCCCTTCGTCCATGCGAAACGATTCCATGTAACAGGCGAGTCCTTCAAGAACCCAGAAATTACTGTTCTCGCACAGTTCCCAGCGTTGCCGAGTCTGCTGGCGTTTCATTAGCTGACGTTTCCGAGCCGCCGCGACTCGGTCTTCCAGCGTGGCGAGATCGAACATCTGGTGAGTTGTTTCGTGAAACGCAGCGTTCAGATCTTTGTCTTCGCTGTTCTTAAACAGATAACACGTGCGGTCCGGTTCCCAATACAGCCCGTTGGTCAGATTCGGGGGAACTCGTCCTTTTAAGCGGCGTTCGTATTCGTCGCGAGTTGCATAATAATGCACCTCCATTGGCTTCGGCAGAATTCCTCGCCGTCGAGGCTGAGCCTTTTCAAACCGTTCTTCCAAAGCGTCTGGTGTATCAAAGAAGGCCGCAAAATTCGAATGCAGCCAATCGTGAAACAGTTCCAGCTTTCTGGAAATAACAACGCCTTCTTCCAGGCTGGTGTTCGTCTTAATCAGAAAGTGCTCCGTCCGAACTTCCCAGGCATTATTGAAATCTCGACGCAGTTCAGCTTCCTTCTGCACAGACACCCACTTGCCGCGCCAGGGCCGCACTTCTTCGTCATAGCGGTCGACGTTGCCAAATGGAATCCAGCCATACGTGGGGTGATTCACTTCCGGCTTGCTGCCGCTGCGTTTGTCAGCTTCGAATGGCGAAACCCATTCGCCCACGTAGTTAGCATCCACTTGCTGCCGAGGATCGCTGAACATCTGCTGGCCCAGAATTGCTCGGCTATCTTTGTGATCCGGATCAAGCCGCAGCACATCATGAATCAGCTGATAAGCCAGCGATGGTAAATCAGCACGCAGTGCCTGCCGTGCCAATGAATACAGTTCTTTCGCCTTTTCATTTCGCACCGTCACCAAACGATTGCGCCACAGTTGTTCGTTTGATGGAAGTCGATTGCTTACCGGTAACTGAGCCAGCAATGGCAACGGAGCCCCTTCGGAAGGAGTCGTCAGTTCCAGTAGAATTGCGGTTACATCCTGAGCTGCTTCGGTCAGGCCGTTTTCGAAACACTGCCGGCTAAGTTCAGTAAGTTCATGACGCAGGTTCAGCAGAATATCGACTCGACGTTCGCGAAACTGAGCCAGTCGCCTTTCGGTCGTGCTGTTAGGATCTTGGCTAAACGAAAAAGATGCATTTGCCGCCAATCCAAACAAAGACAGTAGAATGGCCAGCGTTTTCAAGATTTGAAACCGAACGCGGATTCGTAAAAAACCGTCCGCTGTCCCTTTCGGCTGACAATGGCCATGTATATTCATCGTAAACATTCCGAAAATGACGCTCGCTTCTTCGCTGTTACGAAGAAAACTCTGAGGCAGTCTGAGCAGATTCCGTTCACTCCGGACACTTCTGCAATCAATATGCGTCAAAGAATATCAGGCCGCCCGTAATCCCGGAACACGATTTACCAATACACACAAAAGTCAGCACTTTTTAGAGGTACGGCTCCTATTTTTGGCCATCAGTTTTTTCAATTAACTTGACGTATAGGTCAGTGCATTCTTCCAGATGAGCCAGCAGCTTCTTGTTTTCTGAGCGTTGCATCTGAGTCGCCTTGTGGATTGGCTGCATCCATAAATTCATCAGCTTGAACTGCTGCCTCAACACCGACACCAAGGTTGGCGGCACCTTATTCACCACTGTAATTCGGTAAGGACCATTTTCATTTGAATCAGGATCTGAATCCGAAGCAGACGTGGAAAATGCTGGAGCCGCACCAGTCTTTGCGCGAGAAATGCCCTGAGCCGCATCGCCAGAATCTCCGCCTGAATTCTGTTGACGCTGGTTAAGCTGCTGAACAGCTTCCGAAAGTGAAACACTAATTTCAGACAGGCCCGTCTTCAAGCCAGCCAGCTGATCTGTAATAAGCCGGGAAAGCGATTCGCGATCGGCGACGTTGGCAAGCTCGGCTTCTGCAGGGCCCGAGTTGCCTTCCGTCAGTTTCAGGACTCCTGCCGTCAACGCTTTGCGAATTTCTTCCAGGCCGTCACTTAAGTTTCCAAGAGTCGCAATCACCTGCCCCGTTTTGTCATCGCTGCTGAAGCCTTTCAGCTTAACGTTCTGGCGGAATGTTCGTTTGATATCGCTCCAGCGTTCTAATTCAACGTCGGACAATAATCCTGCAAGTTCCTTGAACTTCAACAGGTTGGCTTCCGTGCCCGACGTCAATGTCTGAGCATCGTTTTCATAGTTGGACACAATCAGCGTCGTCAGTTCGTTATCGTTCATTATCGGCACCACTTTTTCAGCGATCCGATTCATATTTCGGTAGGACCCCTGCAACTTGAACGCGGGTTCCGTGCGATAGTCGTCGCTTTGAGCAGCCGAACGAATGTATTCTTTATTGACGGTCAGAATAACGTCGCGTACTCGCATCAGCTTTTGCATAGTGGCAACCAGTTCGCTGACTTCTTCCTGCGAATAATTGCCTTCCAGTTCGATTCCATCAAACGCAAAAAGAAACGCAAAAAGGAAGAAACGCAAAAAGGGGACATTGTACTTTAACTGTATTGCGAGCCTTGTTATCGTGATGGAATGCCACGCACAGCCCGAGCATCGCAAGGCGGTTTTGTTTACCACGTTCTTAATCGCGGTAACGGTCGCAATGATGTTTTTCACAAGCCGGATGACTT
>Ga0105053_10002234_pt1 | contig 30342 bp, 11 predicted proteins | sample BON01_FD_78093 | JGI IMG/M metagenome (GOLD analysis project Ga0105053, IMG submission 78093) | Freshwater microbial communities from Lake Bonney liftoff mats and glacier meltwater in Antarctica - BON-01 | ecosystem: Environmental > Aquatic > Freshwater > Ice > Glacier meltwater | place: Lake... | reverse complement strand
CGTGCGCGCGCGGGAGGCGCTGCCGGCGGGGGAAGCTGCGAGCGGGGCGGCGATGGTCCGCGGGACCCGGGGCCTGGAGAGGGGGGGCCCGCGCGGGAGAGGGCCGACGCGCGCCCTCATCCTGGTTTCCCGGTGACCTAGTGACGAGAGAGAAGAGGGGGGAGAGGCAAGGTCACCGTTGTCAGTGTGCTTGTTTGTCGATCGATCGAGATGGATATTCGAGTGTGGTAGGCCACTGGGACCTCTAGAGTGGAAGCAGCCCACTGGGCCACAACGCAGGCGTCGCGCCGCGTGTAGGAGTGGCGGCGGCGCGGCGGCGACCGGGCGTTTGTCGAGCGCCCCGACAGGCCAAAAGCAGACGATTCGATTCCCCAAAGCCGCATGAGCGCCCCTGCCGTCCCGACGCCTCGATACAAACGAACGCCTGCCTACCAGCCTGTTCATCATTTGGCAAGCAGCCCCCCGCTACCCCCCGCACCTAGTCTCGACGATTGTCGCCGACACGCCGCCGACTTTTTCCCTCTCCTCCTCCCGTGACGCGCGCCCTCCCCACACTCCCGACAATGTCGGCCCTGATGCGGCCGGCGGCGTCGGCCGCGCCCCGCATACTCGCGGCCGCCGCGCCTCGCATCCTCCCCCCGCTGGCGACCGTGGCACCCAAAGCCAAAGCAGGCGGCGGCGGCGGCTCGGGCGGCGGCGGCCGACGCGGCGGCGGCGCGGCCGGCGGCGGCGGCGGCGACGGACCCACCTCTTCTGCCGCCGCTGCTGCCCCCCTGGATTTCGACGGCCTGCTGGCCGACGGCGGCGCGGTCGAGTCGATGCGCGCGGCCATCCGCGGCGCCATGACCGCCTCGCGCTCGGCCTTCGAAAAGGGCGGCGAGGCGGCCGGCGGCGCCAGCGCCGGCCGCCGCCGCGGCGGCGACGGCGACGGCGGCGGCGGCAGCGACGGCGAGAGGGGGGCGACGCCGCCGCCTGCTCGCCGCCGCGAGGGCGGCGACGACCGCCCGCCCCGCCGCGACCGCGACTTTGGGCGCCCCAGCGGCGCCCGCGAAGCCGGCCGCGAGTACGGGCGCCCCTCCGGCGGCCGCGACCGCGACTTTGAGCGTCCCTCTGGCGGCCGCAACGGCGGCGGCCGCCCGAGCGACGGCAGCCGCCGCGATAACCGCGACCGCGGCGGCGCGAGCGGCCCCTCCTGGCGCGACCGGCGCGACCGCGGCGGCGACGACGAGGCCGACCCGATGGCCCTCGCGCGCGGCTTCAAGCTCGACCTTCAGGGCACGGCCCTGGGCCGCGCCGCCGCGCGCGCCTTCGCGGCGCCGGGCGGCGGCGGCGTCCTCGTCGCCGTGCTGCGCCCCACCAAGACGCGTCTGTTTGACGAGGTTGAGGCGGCGTCGCCGGCGCTCGTCTCCGCGCTGCTTGCGGCGGCCGTCTCGGGCGCCACGCCGCCCTCGGCGGGCGCGTCGCCCATGGTGTTCGGCGGCGCGGTCGCCTTCGTGACGCGCCTGGCCGCGGGCGGCGAGGGCCGGTGCGCGGGGCCCGAGGACGTCTCGGCGGGCGGCGCGACGCTGCCGGGCGGCGGCGGCGACGGCGATCGCCGCGCGAGCCGGGCCAGCAATGACGACGGCGTCGGCTCCTGGGAGGGGCCCCTGGCGGGCGACGCCGTGCTGGTGGCCACGCCCAACGGCCGCGCGTTGGCGTGGGGCGCGTACAACGGCGCGTCGATGTTCCGCGTGCGCGTGCTGCAGACGGAGGCCGAGGCCCTGGCGGACGAGAAGAGGCAGCAGCAGGGGGCGGCGGAAGCGGCGGGGGCGGGGGCAGGGGCGGCGGCGGCGCCGCCGCCGCCTGTGGTGCTCGACATCGCCGCGCTGCTCGAGCGCCGCGTGCGCGAGGCGGCCGACCTGCGCCGCGCGCTGGGCATGTCCGTCGGGCTCGCGGCGGCCGCGCCCGCGGCGGCGCCCGCGAAGAAGCGCCGCGCGACCACGTCGTCGTCGTCGGCGGCATCGCCATCGGCGGCGGCGGCAAGCCCGGCGGCGGCGGCGGCGGCGGCGGCGGCGACTACGGGCCCGACCGACGTGTTCCGCCTCGTCAACGGCGAGGGGGACCGCCTGTCGGGCCTGGTCGCGGATCAAATGGGCCCGGGCGTCGTGGTGGTGCAGTCCAACGCCGCGTGGGTCGAGCGCCACCGCGGGAGCGTCGAGCGGGCGCTGCGCGCGGCGCTGGCGGCGACACCCCCCGCGGCGGCGCCCGAGGAGGCGCCGCCGCCGCCGCCGCCGCCCGCGTCGGCCCGGCAAGAGGAGGACGGCTCGGCGCCCGTGCGCCGCCGCCGCACCACCACCAAGGCCGCCGCCGCCACCGCCGCGGCCGCCGCCGCCGCACCAGAGCTGCGCATCATCTGGCGGCGCGCCGAGCGCATGCTGCGCGAGGAGGGCGTGGGCGCGGCCGCCCCTGGCGGCAGCAGCGGCGCCGACGGCGGCGACGACGACGAGGACGACGAGGCCGCCTCTTTCTCCTCCTCTTCCTCCTCTCCGCCCTCCCCCTCGATCGTCGCGCGCGAGGCGGGCCTCCTCTTCGCCGTGCGCCCCGAGGACGGCCAGAAGACCGGGTTTTACGCCGACCAGCGCGAGAACAGGGCCTTTGTCGGGGGCCTTGTCGCGGCGGCCGCCGCCTCGGCGGCCGCTCTAGGCGGGCCGGCGGGCGCGCGGCAGCGCGAGGAGAACGACGTGCTCGACCTCTGCTGCTACTCGGGCGGGTTCGCGCTGGCAGCCGCTCGCGCGGGCGCGTCGCGCGTGGACGCCGTCGACTCGTCCGTGGCCGCGCTCGAGCTCGCGCGCGAGAACGCGGCGCTCAACGGGATCGGGCTGATTGAGCAAGACGAGGGCGAGGGCGGCGATGACGGGGACGACGACGACGACGACGCGGCCGCGATCGCCAACGACCCGGGCAGCGAGGCGGCCGCGGCCGCGCGCAAGAAGCGGCGCCTGGCGGCCGTGCGCCGCATGGTGAGCAAGTCCGGGGGAGGCGGAACGGGCGGCGGCGGAGGCAAGGAGGGCGCCCCGCCTGCCCCCGCCCCCGCCCCCGCCCCCGCCCCCGCCCCCGCCCCCGCCCCCGCCCCCGCCCCCGCCCCCGTGCTCGCGCTTCACAAGGCCGACGTCTCGTTCTTCCTTCAGGAGGCCAACAACGCCGGCGCCCAGTGGCGCGTGGTGGTCCTCGACCCGCCCAAGCTGGCCCCCTCGCGCCGCGACCTCGAGCGCGCGCTGCGCAAGTACCGCGCGCTCAACGCGGCCGCGCTGCGGGCCGTGCGGCCGGGCGGGTTTCTAGTCACCCACTCGTGCTCGGGCGCCGTCGCGCGGTCGCCGGCGCTGCTGGCGGCGGTCGTGTGCGCTGCGGCGGCGGCCGCGGGGCGGCAGGTGACACTCGCGCGCGAGGGCGGGGCGGCCGCGTGCCACCCGCTGCACCCGGCTTATAGCGAGGGCAAGTATCTGACGAGCCTGACGTTCCGGGTGCTTTGATTTCTTCTTTGTTTTGCGGCCGCGCGACTTTGTTTTTTTTCCACTTATTTCGTTGGCACGTCTTTTTCCCGCCGCCCCCCAAGTCTTTCATTTTGTCGGATTAGCTCCGACAAAGGCCAACAGACCTCGGTTTTTACAAGCACACAGTGCAGTACAGATCTCCTGCAAGGAGAGATTTAGGGCGGGAGGGGGCACAAGGAAGGGGGGGGGGGGGGGGCGGGACAACAAAAACGGCGGGGGGGGGGGGGGGGGGGGGGGGGGGGGGCGGGGCAGCGGCGTCGTCGCTGTTGACGTTCTTATTTTTTTCCTCTCTCTCTCCCTCCTCCTTGAAAAATCAAAATATCTCATCTCTCCTCAGTAGTAGTTGCCCACCAGCCGCCGGTGCACCGCCGTCCGCGCCTCTGCCTTGAGCACGTCCCCGCCCGTCACCTCGGCGTACGTGACCCAGTGGTCCGGCGTCTCCAGCCGCGAGACCACGCGGCACTCGGCGTAAGCGATGCCGCCCGCGAGCGCCGGGCTGCCGTTGGCGGCGGTGAATGTGTCGACGCCGGCAAAGCGGTCCTCGCCCGGCGCGAACCGACGCAAAAAGTGCTTCATGGGCCCCTGGTAGTCGTCTTCGCCCAAAACGTTGAGCACGAAGGCGTCGCCGACCTGTAAAAGAGATTCCATGGCGCGGTCCTTGGCCACGGCGACAGTCAGGCCGAGCGGCTCGAAGGAGGCCTGGCTCACCCACGAGGCAACCATTGCGCCGCGCGCGCCGACGCCGGCGCCGCCGCCGTTACCGTCTCCGTTGCCGTTGCCGTTGCCGTTCCCAGTCCCGTCGCCCGTCGCCGCCGCCGCGCTCGCGCGCTGCGCCGCCGTGACGACGTACAGGCCCGAGGCCAGCCGCCCCAGCGCTTTTGCGACGTCCGGCGGCATGGCCGCCTTCAAGGCCTGGGCGCGGTCCTTTGACGTCAGCGCCTGCGCGAGGCGGGCGCCCGCCTCTTCGAACGCCTGGTACGTGGCCTGCGTGGGCCGCTCGCGCACGCGGAGCGTGCCCATGCTGTTGCTGCCGCCGCCGGAGGCGCCGCGCCGCGCGGCGGCCGCGGCCGACGCCTCCGCCGCCATTTCCTCTGTCATGGCGCCGTCACCGTCATCGGCCGCAGGAGCAGGCGGCGGCGGCGCGGCGGGCGCCGCCGCCGCGAGCGGCTCGGCCCCGGCCGCCACGAGCGACTGCATCAGCACGTCCACGGGCTCGTCCCGCCCGCCGAACGACTCGGCTACCAGCACCTTGGCGCCCTGCTTGATCGCCGACGCCAGGGCCGACAGAGCGCGGCGCGCGCCCTCGTCGCCCGACGGCGGCGCCATCAAGACAACCGCCTTAGCTCTGCTGGCCGCCGCGACCACGTCCTGCGGGTCTACCGACAGCACGTCGATCATGTCCGTGACGCACTCGCCCGCCTTGGTGACCCCGCGCGCCAGCGTCTGGCTCAGGCGGTCGGAGAAGCCGTAGTCGGCCGAATAAAGGACGGCGACCGACGGCGCGCCGCCCTTTAGCGCCTTTTCGCTCCAGTCGCGGTAGTAGCCGACGAGCTGCTCCGTCGAGTGGCGCAGCACGGGGCCGTGCCCGGTGGCGACCGTGTGGTAGGGCAGGTTGGCGCACTTGCGCAGGGCGGTGGTGACGGACTTGGCGTTGGGGCGCATGAGGCAGTCGTAGTAGAAGCCTGTTTTATTGGTTTGTTTTGTTTTGTTCGGTTTGTTTTTTTTGATCGGCGTTTTTTGGGGGGTCGCCGTCGTATTTTGTTTTTGGTTTGCGGGGGGGTTGGGGGGTTTGGTGAGTGTGAAGGATTTGGAATCGTTGTGCGCGTTGTGCGAGAGTAGGGGCGCGCCCTCGCGCTCCTCCTGCTCACTACGAAGCGCCTCCGACGGCCCAAAACGACCAAGGATGGCGCGAGAGAAGGACGACGCCTCTCGACAAACGACCAAGGATGGCGCGAGACAAAACACCGCCCCGCAAAAAAGAAAGAAAATAAACAAACACACAACTCACGAAAGTGCGGCAGCAAGCCGGGCACGTCCGAGTCGTACGGCGCGCGCGCGCAGTAGTGCGCGCCGAACGCGTCGCACGTGTACATCACCCCGGTCGCACGGTCGAACGAGAACATGGTGTCGGGCCAGTGCAGGTTGGGCGCCAAAACAAATTCGAGCTCGTGCCCGCCGCCCAGATCCAAAATCTCTCCGCCTTTTACCGCCCGCTCGCGCGTCATCGCCGCGCCGGCCTCTGCCGGCACCAATCCCCTCAAAAAGGACAGGCACACTTTTGAGCCGACGACCGTGGCCTCGGGGAAATCGCGCAAGACGGCGGGCACGAGGCCGCTGTGGTCGGGCTCGGTGTGCGAGCAGACGACGTGGTCGACGCGGTCGCGCCCCGCTTTTTTCAGCGCGGCGCGCAGGGCCGCGGGAAAGAGGCCGGCGAACTTCTCGTGCGAGGCGTCGACCAGGGCGGTATGGGTGGCGCCGAAGATCAGGTAGGCGTTGTAGGTGGTGCCGCGCTCGAGGCTGTTTGTTTTTGGTTTTGCGAAGGTTTTCGTGGGTTTTTGTGGGTGTGTTTGGGGCCTGCTGTTGATGAGCGCGGGGCGGAAAAAACGGGGGGGGGGGCGGGAAAAACGGGGGGGGGCGCGCGTCGTCGTTTCCCCTCGAGGAGCGCGCGCGTTCTGTGTGGGGTAGGGGGTCCGTCCCGGCCCCGTTCACGCGAACGCAACGTTCAGGCGACGACGCGATGGCGACAGGCCGACCGACTGACACCAAACGAAGGAAAGGAGAAGGAGGAGAAGGAGAAGGAAAAAGAAACAAGACGCGAAAAAAAAAAGCGGAGGCCCTCCCTTGTCTCTGCTCCCTTGCCACCTCACCCAAACTCAATGTCGAAGCGGTCGCGGTCCCAGTCGAGCGACCGGATGCAGACGGTGTCCTCGGCCAGGTCGAACGTCTGAGTCTGCAGGCGCTTGCCGCCGCCCCACAGCGCGACCTCGGAGAACTCGCCGGCCACGCCCGGGGCGGCGCCGGCGGGCGGCGGGCCGAGCGGCTCGATCGAGGTGGGCGGCAGGGGCGCGAGGGTGGCGGCGGCGGCGGCGACGGGCGGCGCGGGGCAGAGGCGGCGGCCGCGGGCGGCGGCGGCGCTCGGGGCCGCGGCCGAGGGGCGGGGCGCCCGCTGCGGCGATTTTTTTTGGTTGTCGTGTGTCAGATGGGCAATTGGGGGTTGAGTGAGCGGGTTGGAGACATAGAGGGCAGAGTTGGACATGCGCGTGCCCTCTCTTGGCCGGCGGCCCGGGCGTGTGTGTGGCGCGCGCGAGGCACAAAACCACTCACCAGCGAGGAGGGGGAGGAAAGGGGGAGCCTGGCGACAGCGGCAGGCTTGGCGCCCGCCGCCGCCGCCGTGGCGACGGGGACCGCGCAGCGGCCGAGCTGCATCTTGCTGAAGTTAGTGAGGACGGCTGGCGGGGTCGCGCGTGAGGCGAGGAAAGAGGAGGAAAATATCTTCTGTCCCACAGACACAGGCTTTGCCACAGAATCGTCGGGGTGGAGCAATTCTCTTGGTGGTGTGGTTGTGGATGTTGTTGGTGATGCGGCGCAGGTCTAGCGCTGTCGAGCGTCTGGATTGGACGTGTTTGCGTGCACACGTTGTACTAGGGAGAAGCGCGGCTTTCTATCGACGAGCGACAAGCGGCGCCGACGAGCGACAAGCGGCGCCGACGACCGGAGCCGACAACGCGCCGCTTCGACGCCAGAACCGACGCGCCAACGTACATTTGCATCGTTTCAGCTCCCCCATGCGTCTCCCCGCGCCCCCGGATCGCTTGCGCCCCTGCAGATGCATTCTGTGCCCGGCGTTTTACGAAGCTTCTAGGGCGCGAGAAGCGTTCCATGATCCCGGCGATCGACTCGCGATTCGATCGATCGAACAACTCTCGCCCCGCACCCTCCTCCTCCTCCACGTCCTACCCCTCCTCTCAGCATCAGCCGCACATCATGCACCACCCCGCCATGTCGGCCCTCGCGCCTCCGCAGCCCTGGCGTCCGCCCTCGCTCGCCGGGCCGCATCGCTCGCGCCGCGGCGTTTTCGGTTCGCCGACGCCGACGCCGACAACGCCGACGCTCGCAGCGGCAACCAGCGGCAGCAGCAGCAGCGGCACCCGGCGCCGCTCCTCCGCCCCTCCTCCTCCCCCCCAAGTCCCCGGATGGGGCCGCGAGTCCGCCGCCAGCGCCACGGCCACGGCTCCCAAGCCGACGACCCCGCACGGCGCCCTGCACCGCGCCGAGCGCGTGGCCAAGCGCCGTGCCGAGCGCGCGCTCGAGGAGGCGACGGCGCGGGCCGAGGGGCGCGGCGGCAGCGATGGCGGCGGCAGCAGCGACCGCGGCCCCTCTCCCCCGCCGCCGCCGCTGCTCCGGCCCTTCTTGCCCGTCGCGCTCGAGTACGTCGCGGCCAAGCGCCGCGAGGGGGGCGCCGGCGCAGGCGGGGGCGCGGAGGAACCCGGGGCGGCGGCTCCAGGCGTCGGCGGCGGCGGCGGCGGGAGGAAGCGCAGCGGCCGCTTCTCTGCCCCCGCCGCCGCCCGCGCCCCCGCCTCGCGCGGCGCCCGGCGCTCCGCCGAGCGCGCCCTGCTCGAGCACCACACCGCCGCCTTCGGCGCCGCCCTGGACGCCGAGTTCGAGGAGGAGTGGGCCGAGGCCGAGGCGCGCCTGCACTCCTGGCCGCGCGAGAGGCTCGAGGACGAGGGGCTGGCGCTGTTCGGCGCCTGGGCCGAGCCGGACGGCGCGCTGATGTCGGACGCGGTCGTGCGGCTGGCGGTTCCCTCGAGGGCGGCGGCGTCGTCGGAGGGCGAGGGGCGCTGGCGGCAGCAGCGGCAACAGCAGCGGCGGCGGGGCGGCGACGGCGACGGCGGCGGCGACGGCGGCGGCAACGGCGACGGCGGCGGCGGCGGCCGGCCGCGCGGGTTTGAGTGGGAGGCGCTCCCTCACCACGTCTTCTCCTCGGGGGACATCGTGCTGCTGACGCGCACGCACGATCGAGCGGCGGCGCCGGCGGCGGCCTCGGCGACGGCGGCGGGAGGCGGCGCGCGCCAGGGAGGCCGCGACCGCGACGGCCGCCGCCGCGCGCTCCCGTCGCTCGCGCGGGCAGGCGGCCACGCGCGCAGCCCGGCCGCCGCCGCCATCGCCTCCCTGGCGGGGGCCGACGGCATCGAGGCCGTGGTCGTCGACGTGGCGTTGCGCTGGCTGCGCGTGGCCCTGCCGCAGCAGGCCGCCGGCGCCGTCGCGGGCGGGGGATGGCGCGTAGACCTGTTTGCCAACGCCGCGTCGCACGAGCGCAGCGTCGCCGCACTGGCGCGCTTTGCGGCGCCGGCGGCGGCGGCGACGGGGGCCGGGCGGGCGCCCTCGTCGTCGACGTCGCCGAGGGCCCGCGCCGCCGGCAGCAGAAGGGGCGGCGGCGGCGCCGCCTCCGCCGCCGTCCTGGACAGGGCCTTGGACGCGCAGGCGTCCTCCCCCGCGTCCGCGCGCCCGCCCACGGCCGAGGAGGAGGAGGGGTGGCTGGCCCTGTGGCGCGCTCTGTCGGGCGCCGTGCCCGCGGGCGGCTCGCCGGAGGCCGCCGCCGCCCTGCCGCCGCCCTGGCTGCGGACGTCCTCCCCCTCGTCCTCCTCCTCGTCCGCCGGCCGCCCCGCCAAGCAGATGCTGCAGCAGCTGTCGCGCTCGCGCCTGGCCGCGGGCGCGCGCGTCGCGGCCGAGGCGGCCGCGCGCGGCGAGCTCAACCCAAGCCAGCGGGCGGCCGTCGAGGCGGCGCTGGGGAGGACGCTCACGCTCTGGCAGGGGCCGCCGGGCACGGGCAAGACGGCGACGCTGCTGCGGCTGGTGTCGGCGCTGCTGGCGGCCCTGCCGCCGCGCGCGCAGGTGCTGGTGACGGCGGCGTCCAACGTGGCGGTGGACAACATCGTGGCCGGGCTCCTGGAGATGGGGGAGCCCGTCTCTTCTGCCCCTGCTGCTGCTGCCGCGGACGAGGGCACCGGCGGCGGAAACGGCGCGAGCGGCGGCGGCGGCAGCGCGAGCGCCCCCCTGCCGCCGCCGACCTGGATCGTGCGCGTCGGCCAGCCGGCCAAGATGAACCCAGCCCTGCGCGCCGTGTCCCTCGACGCCGCCGTCGCCGAGACGGCCCTCGGCAAGCGCGCCGCCAGCCTGCGCGCCCAGGCGGCCAAGGCTGCAGTAGCAACGACGGGCGCGCCGGGGGCGGGGGCAGCGGCGGGGGCGAAGAGGGCGGCCGCGGCGGCGGCCCCAACCTCCGGCGCCGGCGGCCAGCGCGCGGGCCTCTGGGCCGCCGCCGCCGAGGCCGAGTCCGCGGCCACCGACGCCGTCCTCGCCCGCGCCCGCGTCGTCGCCGCCACGTGCGTCGGCTCCGGCGAGGCGCGCCTGGCCGGCCGCCGCTTTGCCGTCGTGTGCCTCGACGAGGCGACGCAGGCGACCGAGCCGGCCGCCCTCGTCGCGCTCGCCGGCCGCGCCCAGGCTTGCGTGTTGGTGGGCGACCAGGCGCAGCTGCCGCCGACGGTCCGCTCCCTCGCGGCCGGGGAATTGGGCCTGGGCGACAGCCTGTTTGAGCGCCTGCTGCGCATGGGCGTGCGCGCCTCTTTGCTGGACACGCAGTACCGAATGCACCCGGGCATCGCCGAGTTTCCATCAAAGGCGTTTTACGGCTCGAGGCTGCGGTCGGCGCCGGCGGCCGGCGAGCGGCCCGCCGTCTCGGGGCTGCGGTGGCCGCGGCCGGAGCTGCCGGTCGTGTTTTTGCAGGTGGACGGACCGGAGCGGCGGGCGTCGATGGCGGGCTGGGATTACGGCGACGGGAACGCGGGAGAGGAGGGGGACGCCGAGGGGGAGGAACGGCGCGGGCGGGCGGCGGGAAGGCCGCCGTCGTCGGCGTCGTCGTCGTTTTCGTTTGAGAACCGCGCCGAGGCGGCGGTCGTGCTCGCGGCGCTGCGGGCCGCCCTGTCGCCCGCGGCCCGGCGCTCGCGCGAGGGAGAGGCAGGGGGGGACGATGCGGCGGCGGCGCCGGTCGTGCCGCTGCGCGGCGCCCACGACGCCTGCGTCATCTCGCCCTACGCGGGCCAGGTGCGGCTCGTCTCGGCGGCGCTGGCGGCGGCGGCGGCAGAGGACGCGGCCGCGCGCGACGAGGACAGAGCGCCGGCGGCCTTGGGCGGCACCGACTCTACCGCCTCTGGTTCGCCGCCGCCGCCCCCGGCTCGCCGCCGCGCTTTCTCTCCGCCCCCCCGCCGCCCGTCCGACGGCGGCCCCGACCCCGCCCCCGAACCCGCCCCTCCTTCGCCGCCGCCGCCCTCCTTCGCGCTCTCCTCGGTCGAGGTGCGCAGCGTCGACGGCTTCCAGGGGCGCGAGAAGGAGCTCGTCGTCTTTTCGGCCGTCCGCAGCAACGCGCGCGCCGCCGTCGGGTTTCTGGCGGACCGCCGCCGGTCGAACGTCGCCCTGACGCGCGCGCGCCGGTCGCTGGTGGTCGTGGGCGACGCGCGCACGCTCGCCCAAGGGGACGCGACGTGGCGCGCGTGGCTGGCGTGGGCGGCGCGCGAGGGCGTGGTGCTGTCGGCGCCGGCCGACGTCGCGCGGTTTTTGGGGCGGTAGGGCGGGGGGCAAGGGGGGAGGGGGGGCGATCGAGCGGCGGCGAAGAGAAAAGAAACAAACGGGAAGCACATCCGTTTGTTACACCGCGAGATAGCGCACTCGTGATGGTGCGCTATCTTTTGGGAAAAGGAAAGGTTGGGGCGTTCAGTTCTGTACGGGGCAATGCCGGGATGCGGAACGCTCAACGGCCCCGAGCACAGCAGCACGATCTCTACCGGCGTGAGCCAGGAAGGGCGTGGGTGCCCTCACGAGAAATAAGCAGGGCGGCGGCCGCGCGAGACAGATAGCGTGTGATTTTTGTGAGTTGCATCCCGGGGTCTGCGTGTCTCAGCAGCCCTTTGTACTACGGTTCCTAGCCACGTAGGGTGGCGCCCTACATCTAAATTTCGAAGTGTTTTGAGTTTATTCGCGCCCCCGGCGCGCGTGCGGAATGAGGCGCCCGCGGGGGACGCAGTGTTTTTTTTCTTTTCCGAGCGGCGCCGGAGACGTCTGTGCGACCCTTGGTCTAGGTCGACACGGCCCGGGCCAAAAGATAAAAAAGGGAATGAAGGGCTTCGCAGGGGAGAAGACAAGGGAGGGGAAGGGGGGGGGTAGGGGGGGAAAGTGGGGGGGGAGGAGAGGGGTGAAAGTTTTTTTCTCAATCGCCGGAGGAAAAAAAAGGGCCGCTCGCCGTTTGCCGCGCGCTCGCTCTCTCCCTCTTCTCTCGCGTCCCGTCCTCGTCGTCGTCGTCGTCGTCGATGGTGTGTCCCTCGGTCTCAGTGTCAGTTTTTTCCTGCTGCTGCTGCATCTGCTGGCTTGCCGCTGCGGTTGGTTGGTGGTGTGTGTCTCTCTCCCTTGTCGCTCCTCCGTTCATTCACGCCGCCGTCTGCCCGCGCAGCGCCGCCTCGGCCGCCTTCTTGATCGACAGCGCCGCGCGCAGGCTCGGCCGCGACTGCAGGCCGCCGCCGCCGCCGCCGCGCGCACCGCCCGCCGCGCCGGCCTCCTCGCCGCTTGACGTCGCGTTGAGGCCAAAGTCCTGCGTCTGCTGGGCCACCCCGACGTCCATGGAGGGCGTGTGCGACAGCACGCGCGCCAGCCGCTGCCGCGCCGTCGCCGTCGGCGCCAGCGGCGGCTCGGCCGCCGCCGTCGTGGGCACCGCGGGCGTCGCCGCGCGCCGCGCCACCGTCTCGGCCGCCGTCTCGCCGCCCGCCTTGGCCGCCGCGTCGCCCCGCTTCTGCGCCTCGGCCGCCTCCTCGGCCGCCTTGGCGTCGTACGCCGACCGGTACTCCACGCTGATGGGCCGCGGCAGGTCGCTCTCCGCCATCGGTCGGCCGTTCCAGTGCGCCCAAGCCGGGTGGACGTCGTGAATGTCGCGCAGCGCGCGCCAGTAGCCCACGCCCGCCTTCATCCCGCCGCCCACGCCGATCTGCAGCACGCGCTCGCCCTTGGCGACCGACTCGCACGACTCGACGTAGGCCCACGTGTACCAGGTGCTGGCGCTGCTGGTGTTGCCAAACTCGGACAGCGAGGCGAACGAGGGCATCATGGCCGCGGCCGGGAGGCGCAGGCCCGACTGGATGCCGCGGAGGATGGCGTAGCCGCCCGCGTGCAGCAAAAACTTGTCCGCGCAGCGGGTGTAGTCGGGTACGTAGTCGGGCTCGTCGCGCCCGAACACGTGCTTGCGCACCAGGCTGGCCGCCGCCTCGCCGTACTGGCCCCACGTCATGATCTTCGGCGTGATGGCGCGCACCGCCTTCTCGAGCGCGCGCGCCGCCTCGGACGGCAGGTCCTTGGTCAGGTGCATGCCGTTGACGCCCTTGTCGTCGGGGCCCCAGTGCATGCACTCGAACGCCCGGTCCGACGCGCCCGTGTGCACGCGCACCGCGTGCATCAGCTGGTACTTGGCGCCGCGCCGCTCGGCCGCCGTGCCGCCGCTCGACAGAAGCGCGGCGGCGCCGCCCATGCGGAACAGCGCGTTGGCCACCAGCGCGTGGCGGTTGAGGCCCGGGTAGAAAGCGTGCGTGACCATCTCAGACGAGATGAATAGCGCGCGCTTGCCCGGGTGCGCCTGCAAGAGGTCGCGCACCAGCGAAAGTCCGACAACACCCGTCGCGCAACCCATCCCGCCGAGGTGGTAGGCCTCGATGTCCTCGCGCATCTTGAACGTGTTGACCACGAGGCTCGCCAGGGACGGGGTGGGGCAGTAGATGGAGCAGTTGGTCACGAGGATGTCGATGTCCGTGGGGCGCAAGCCGGTCTTGTCGAGCAGGTCGGTCACAAGGCCGGTCGTCACCATCTTGGCCTCCTCGGCCGCCGCGTCGAGGTCAGTCAGCGGCGTCTCGGCGTAGATGGGGTTGAGCCACGCCGGCAGGTAGGTGCGCTTGGAGTTGATGCCCGCTTTCAGGAAGACCTTGGACACAAACTCGTGCTTCTCAGGGGTGCAGCACTGTTTTTGGGGGGGCGGTTGGAGGTTGTTTTCTTGGAGGGGAGGGAGGGCGGGTGTGAGCGTCTTGGCGTTTTCGGCGGCGGCGCGCGGCGGCGCGCGGCCGCGGGAAGCTGGGGGGTTGCGGCGGCGGCGGCGGCTCTTGCGTGGCTCTCCAATGAGGGGCGGGCGCGCGCGCCGCCTCTGATTGGTCCCGGCGGCGCGCGTCGACGTATCTCTCGAGAGCGGAAGGAGGGGGGAGGGGGGGGGGCGCGCGCGTCCTTCGTGTGTCGCGAAGAAGGAGAAACGGGGGCCTCTCCCGCCAGAGAGGGGGGGGAAACGGGTTGAAAGTTGCGGAGAGTCCCCACGTCTCCTCCTCCCTCGTCATCCTTCGTTCATCGGGCGCCCCTTTTTCGCTCGCCCCGCGCGCGCGCGCTCGGCGAACAGACAAACTCACCGCCCACCGCCACGATGCCTTCTGTATGGCGTCAAAGTCGCTGTTGTTGTCAGGGGGGGGTTGGCGGGGGGGGGAAGGGTGAGCCTTGGGGGAAAGGCCTAGAGACCCACCACAGAGGCGCAGGAAGAGTCTCTGGCCCGCCGCCGCCTTGCGCCCGACTCACCATGCGAGCTCCGGGGGCGGCTGGTACACCGAAAAGTCGTGCAGGTACACCGGCGTCTTCGGGGCCGACGGCATCTTTGCTGGGTCGGTCTTCTTCCGTGGAGAGGACCGTCGCTAGCTGCGGTTGCTGCGAGGTTTTTTTGCCTTTGCGAACGTGGGGCTGCTCTTCAAGAGAGATAGAGGTTTGGTGCGTATATACAAGTAACGTGTGATTGATGGTTGCTGTGTTTGTGCTTGTTGTTGTTCTTGTTGCGATTCATCCTAGTCTTATCATCGGGAGGGGGAGAAAGGGAAAGAGAGGGACTCCGGGAAAAAAGTTAGCAGATGTCAAAGAGTGACAGCCTCCCCCTCCCCCTCCCCCTCCCCCTCCCCCTCCTACTAGATATGGTGCGCGTCTGAAACAAACAACCAAAAGCAACTCTGCGATCCCTACCACGACGGACGGCGCGAACCATCCCATCGCGTCGCGGCGCGTCGCGGGCGGCGGAGGCAACGTGCGGCGGCGACGGCGGCAGCGAAACGGGCGCCGGGCGGCGAGAGCGGCGGCGCGCCCACGTCGCAGCCACGCGCCGCCGCCGCTCTCTCTCTAGTCACTCTCTCTCTCCCTACTCCGATAGAGTGGTCACCCCAAGGACAAAGCTCCGGTGTGCCCCGAGGGGCCGGCCGGTCGGCCGCAGTGAGTCCGTCCTGCGCCCGGCCACGAGGAAGAGAGGCGGGGCGCCTCGACCCGCCCGCCGCCCGCCGCCGCCGCCCGCTGCCGCCCGGCCCGTCTCGCCGCCGCCTTTTCAGCCCGCGCCCGCGCCCGCGCCCGCCAGTCGCTCCATGGGCGTCCACTCGAGCGACAGCTCCAGGAAGCCCGTCAGTGCGCCGCTCAGCGGCAGGCGCCGGCGCGCGCGCCCGCCCGCCGCGACCGCGTCGGCCACGGCCACGCGCGCGCGCCCTAGGGAGCGGCCGCCGCCGCCGCCGCCGCCGCCGCCGCCGCCGCCGCCGCCGCTTGCGCCCTCCGAGCGCACGTCGAGCACGGTCGCCACCAGCACGCTCGACGCGCTGACGAAGGCAAAGTCGCGCTTCTCGCACCAGCGCGGCGCCGGCTCGCCGCGCGCGACCGACGTGCGCTGCATCAGGCGGCGGCCGGAGGAGGGGGGGGGGGGAAAAACCCCGCCCTGGGCCGCGCCGAGGCCCCCGCCGCCGAGGCCCCCACCCCCGCCCCCCACGCCCCAACCCTTGCCGCCCGCCGTCTCTGCCGCCAAGGAGGGCGCGGGGAGCGGGTCGCACACGCGCAGCTCGACGCACACGTCGGCGTCGTCGCCCGCGCGGCGCCCCTTGCCGACGGCCAGGTCGCCGGCGCGGTCGACGGCGACGGTCAAAAAGCCGCGCGCGAGCGGGTCGGGCGCGCGGCCCGAGGCGGCGGACGCGCTCGCCGTCGACAGGGCGGGGCCGCCGCCGCACCAGGGGCGAGCGGCCGCGGCCCGGTGCGCGGGCGCCAGGAGGGACAGCAGCGCCGCCAGGGGCGGCAGCGCCGCTGCGCCCGTCTTTGCGCCCGCCTCTTCCCGCGCGCTCTCTTGCGACTCGAATGGCAGGTAGGTAGCCTCCAGAAACAGGGTCCCGCGCATCTGCAGCGAGGCCGCCGCGGCCGCCGCGGCCAAGGACGGCGCGGCCGCCGCCGCCGCCTCCTCTTGAGCAACAACGGCGGCGGCGGGAGGCAGGGCGACCGCGCCGCCGCTGCCCCCGCCCCCGCCGCCGCCCCCGCCTCCGCCGCCACCTGCCTCCGCCTCGAGGCCGCCCTCCAGCAGCGCCTGCGGCCGCCGCAGCACCAGGTCCAGCGGCACCGTCTCGCCCGGCAGGTCGCGCACAAAGGTCGCCGCGGCCAGCGGGCCCATGTCTGCCGCGCCGAGCACTCGCGCGCCCTCGGCGCCGAGCAGGCCCGCCCCGGCCATCACGCCGCCGCCGCCCCCCAGCCCGAGCGCCCGCGACAGCGCGCCGGGAAAGCCCGCGGCGCCCTCCTCGCACACGGCCACGACCACGCGCTGGCGCCGCGGGTCGTCGACCAGAAAGTCGAGCAGCTCGCCCTCCTCGCCGCCGCCGCCGCCGCCCCCGCCCCCGCCCGCGCCCCCGCTGCCCCCGCCCTTGCCCCCCCAGGTCGGGTGGCTTGTGCGGCGCGGGCAGGCGGCCGTGCGCTGCGCGCGGCCGTCGCGCACCTCGACGACCACAAAGGGCCGGCGCGCGGGCGCGATGCCGCCGTCGGCCTGCTTGAGGCCCTCGGCGCGCAGCACGCGCAGGCGGAGCACGCCGGCGGGCGCGGGCGCGCGGCTGCCGCCGGGCGCGAGCTCGACGCAGGCGCAGCGCGGGTAGCCAAGGCGCGCGGTCAGGAGGCGGCGGGCGAGGGCGCGCGCCGCGGGGCCGACGAGGGGCAGCGCCATCGCGTCCAGCGCGTAGGAGGAGGAGGGAGAAGGAGAGGAGGCGCCTTTCCCGCCAACGGGCAGCAGCCGCAGCGCCCAGTCGACGTGCGGCTCTGACAGCAGCGTGAGCGACGCGCTGCCGACAAAGGGCGGGTCGGGAGTGATCGGGCGCAGCGTGAGGCGCAGGCGCAGGAGCGCCTGCGGCTCGGCGACCGCGAAGCGCAGGCGCGGGAGGCGCGAGGCCAGCGCGGCGAGCGGGCGGCGCACTGCGGGCGGGAGCGGCGCGGCGCCCAAAAGCAGGTCGACCAGGGAAGCAGAGAAGGTGGCGACAAAGGTGTCGTCGCCCGCTGCCGCCGTCGCCGCCGTCGCCGTCGTCGCCGTCGCCGTCGTCGCCGTCGTCGGAGGCGCCCAGATCAGGTCGTACTCCAGCACCGCCGCGTCCTCCGGGGGCGCGGCCCCCCAGCCGCCGCTGCCGCCGCCGAGCGAGCTCGTGCGCACGCCGCCGAGGCGGGGTGGCGCGCCGCCAAGCGACAGGGACTCGAGCTCGACGCCCGGCGGCAGGGCGGCGCGGGCCGCGGCGACGGCGGCGGCCTCGGCGCGCGCGCGCACCGCGGGCCAGAAGGCCCGCGCGAGCCCGTCGGGCACAGCGATCGGGTCCGAGTCGGGCGACAGCAGCCACGACGGCGCGAGCGCGAGGGCCTCGGAAGACTGGCAGGCGCGCGCGGCGTCGGCGGCGGCGCTTTTTAGCGCCGCGCCCGCCGCCGACGGCAGCAGGGGCACGAGGAGCGAGCGGATGGCGCTCAAGTAGAGCGGCTCGGGCGGCAGCCAGGACTCGGCGTCGTCGTCGTTGTCGGCCTTGTGCACGGGGGTGGCCGCTCGCGGCGCGGATTGTCCTGCCGGCGGCAAAGACATCGCCATTCGTTCTTGCTTTTTGTTTTGAAGGCGAGAGCGAGCCGACGGCGACGATGACGTCACCCCTTTTTTTCGCTCTGCTGTGTTTCGTGCGCCCCGCGCCACAGCGTATCTTTTTGCGAGTGTGTGTGTGTGTGTGTTGTGTGCGATGCTGCGCGCTTTCTCGTTTGTTTTTGCAGATGTGACGAATCCTAAAAGCGGCTAGAACGAAAAGCAATTGCGCGCCAGCCGCCGCAACCGCGCCCTCGGGCCGTTGTGCGCGCCGCCGCCGCCGCTGCCGCCGCCGCCCGGCCCCTCCTCCTCCTCCTGCCGCTCGCGCCTCGTCCTCGCCCACGCCGCCAGCAGATAGTCCTCGCGCGTCAGCTCCAGCGCGCGCACCGCCCCGTCCACGCGCGGCCTCGCGCGCAGCAGCTGCGGCGCGCCGCTCTCCGGCAAGAACCACGCCCACAGCCACGCGCGCAACCGTGCCAGGGCGCCGGGCACGCCGCCCGGCGGCGGCGCGTCGCGGATCGCCGCCGGCAGCGCGGCGCGGGCGGCCGATGCGAGCCTCAGCCGCCGCCGCCGACGCTGTCGCTGCTGCTGCTGCTGGCCCCCTCCTCCCTCCTCTTCCTGCCCGTACCCGGACGCGCGCTGCAGGGCCACGGCTGCGCGGTTCAGGCGGCGCGCGGCCAGCGCGTCGTGCACGGGCACGAGGGCGCCGCGGCGCGAGGCCTCTGCCTCTGCCTCGGCGAGGGCGGCCAGGTCGGACGGCCAGAGGCAGCCGGCGCACCAGGCGCCGCCGCCGCCGCCGCCGCCGGCCGCAGCCGCGTTTGCGTCGTCCTTTTGCCCCTCGCCGCCGTCGAGGCGGCGGCACAGCAAGGGCAGCAGGTCGCGCGCGCGGATGCGGCGCGGGTGCGCGGCGCCGTCGGGGGCGCGCGCGGCGGACGCGGCGAGCGCGGCGAGCGCGGTGGCGTCGCAGGGCGGCGGGCGCTGCTGCTGCTGCGCCTCCTCCTCCCCCTCACCTTGCCGCCCGCTGGCGTCCTCCGGCTCCTTCCCGTCGTCCTTTTGCTCCTCGCGTCCCGGCGCGCCGTCGCCGAGCGGCTGCCGGGACCGGCCGCGCTGGTGGCGGAGGTGGCGGCGGCGGCGCCCGCGGCGGTCCGTCCCGTTGCGCTGGGACGACAGCGGCGGCGGGACCCCGCCCCCCCCTTCCAGCAGCAGCAGCAGCGCGTGGGCGTCGGCCGCCGCGCAGCGCAGCGCCGCCGCCTCTGCCGACAGCGGCGGCCCCGACGCCGCCGCCGCCGCCGCCGGCCGCCCGGCTCGGCCGCCGCCGGCAACGCCGTCCACGGGCGCGCCGATCAGCGCCAGCACGTCGTGCACGAAGCGCTCCTTCTGTGCGTCGAACCCGTCCCCGGCCGGGGCCCCCTCGCCCTGTGGGTCCGCCCCCGATCCCGCGCCTCCCGCTCCTCCCCCGGCGACGACGGGCGGCGGCGCCGCGCACGCGCCCCCGCCGGCCGCCCCGCGCCCCGCGCAGCCCGAGCGCCGCCGCCGCGCCATCGACGGCACCGCGTTGACCTCGAGCAGCCAGGGGCGCAGGTCGGCGCCCAGCACAAAGTCGAGGCCGAAATACTCGAAGGTCCCTCGCGCGGGCGCGCCGCCCGCCAGGGCGTCGGCGCGCATGGCCGGGGCGGCCGCCATCGCGGCCAGGTTGGCGGCCTGGCGCACGTCGCGCCACGCGTCGGCCCAGGCGCGGGGACGGGGGGACGGGCCGGCGGAGGCGTCGGCGGCGGCGCTTGGCGGCGGGCGCGAGAGCAAGCGTCGGCGGCGGCCGCCGCTGCCGCCGCTCTCGCTGTCGCCCTCGTCCTTGTCGCCGTCGTCTCCTCCTGCTCCTCCTCCTCCTCCTCCTGGCCCGTCCACCCACGCCGCGAGGTCCTCCAGCTTCCAGATGCGCGACTTGGTGCGGTCCTGGTTCCACAGGTTGACCACGCCGCCGTCCCCTTGTTGCGCCGCCGCTGCCGCCGTTCCGTCCTTGCCGGGCGCGCCCGGCCGCCGCCGCCGCCCCCCCTTCTCCGCCGCTCCCTCTTTGTCCGCGGGCCCGTCCGAAAAGATGGCAAACCCGCCGTCAAACAGGTACGCGCGCACGGGCGCGACGGACGTGACGGCGAGCCACACGCGCAGGTACGACCGGCGCCCGTCGACGAGCAGCTGGTCGCGCAGGAACGACTGCACGAGGACGGGCATGCCGGCGTCGGCCGGCGGCGGCGGCGCGGGCGTCGTCCCCACGGCGGCGTCGCGGCCTCTGTCGCCGGGCGCCGCCGGCCGCGCGCGCCGCGCCGCCTCGCGCTGCGACAGCAGCGAGACGCCCTTGCCGCGGTGGACCTCGCGCTTGAGCACCCAGGTGGTGTCCGGCGGGAGGCGCGCCGCGCGCAGGTAGGCGCGCCACGCCCAGTACTGGTCGGGCAGGGCGTAGGCGCGAGGCGTGATGGGCGGCAGGGCGGCGGCGGCAATTGCCCTGTTAGAGCTGCTGCTGCTTCTGTGCTGCCGTCCGTCGCTCGCGCCAAGGCGGCGCCCGCGCCCGCCGCCGTCCTCGCCGTCCTTGTCGCCGTCGTCGTCGCCGGCCGCGCCCTGATGCTGCCGCGGCAGCCCTGTGAAGGCCAGCTCGCCGTACGCCGCCTGCAGGGTCTCGACCATGGCGCGCTTGGCCGTTAGCGCGAACGATCCCGGCACGCAGTTGACCCACTGGTGCGGCAGGTATGACGAGGCGGGGGCGGCGGGCTGAGAAGGGCCCCCGGCGCCCGCGCTCGCGTTGCCCGCCGCCGTTCCGCCGCCGCCGCCGCGGGCCCCCCGCTCGGCCGAGAACCGCTGCGCCTCCCGCATGTAAGGCCACGCCATGCGGCACGCCGACCCCACGGTCACGTACAGGTCCCAGCTGTCGGGCGCGTAGTAGCCCTTGATGGACAGGAAGGCGCCCGTGGACTCTCCGGTGACGGCGACGGCGCCGGCCGGCGACCTGGCGGCCTGGTCGCGAAGGACCTCCGTCTCGCCCTCGAGGAACAGGCCCTCGTCGACAAAGACGCGGACCAGGGGTTGAAGCGTGGGGGGCGGGACCTGGGGGCCGGACGCCCGCGCCGGCGCGTCGTCGTCCGCGCGGGCGGCGGGCAGCAGCAGGAGGAGGAGCGGCAGCAGCAGCAGCAGGGGGAGCGTCGCGAGGGGTCGGGGCGTCGGCGGCACGGCGGCGGGGCCGGCGGCGGCGGCGGCGGGGCGTCGCCGGCGCGCCCGGTCAGGCCGCTGGTGCCGCCCGCCGCCGCTGGAGCCGCAGAGCGCGGCCATGCCTGCGGGGGAACGGCTGCCTATGTCCTAGACTTGCTCATGCTGCTGCAGTCAGTTGGATCGATTGCGGAGGGGAGAGCGAGAGAGAATGGGGGCGCGTGTGTGGAGCGCACTGCAATTTGCGATTTGCGATTTGCGTTCTACTGATAGCTGGCGAGGCCGGTGTATGGGGCGCGCGCGTTTAGTGTGTGTGCGAGGAATGAACTTGATGAGGATTGAGCGGCTTTTCGTTGAGCGAGTTGTTCGCGTTTGAGCGTTTGCGGAGGCCTCGGACAGCAGGAGAAACATGAGCAAGATCCCGCTCACACACGCGTCCAGATAGACGAGGTTCCGCCACCACCACCTGAAGAAGCAGACCAACAACAATAACGACAGTCCCATCAGCACACGCGCGGAGCAGAGAAGAGAGACCGAACGATGGGCGACCGAACGAAGAGCTGTCCCGGAACGCGCCCGCCCACCTAGAGAGCAAAGCGCCGAGAGGTCTCAACAAACAGGAAGGCACACACGCCTCGACGCGGCGCCCGCGCGCGCCAAGGCAAGAAGGACAGGCACGAGACACCTCATCAACATCGAAAAGCGACGCGGCGCGCCAAACGCCGCGACCGGCGATCGCGGGGGATCGATGGCGACGCCGCTCGCGGCCGCGGCGGCGGCGGCGCCCCCCGCCCGCCGCGCGCCCCCGCCCCGCCGCGCCCCCGCTCCTCCTCCCACCCCCCCGCCGCCGGCCCCGCCCGTCCCCGCCGCCGCGCCGCCCCCCTCCCACCTGCGCCTCCTCCTCAGGCCCTGGGACGCCTACGCCCGCGCCGTCCGCGCCCACCCCGCCGCCGCCGGCGCGCTCGAGCGTTTGGCGCATTGGTCGGCCTGGGGGCCCGAGCGGCTTTTGTGGGGCGGCGGCGCCGGCGAGGGGGGCAGCGAGGTGGCTTACGAGGCGTTCAACGCGGCCGTGGGGCTGGTGGGCCTGTACAACGAGCACCTGATCGCGACGGACCCCGCGGCGGCGGGGGCGGGGGCGGGGGCGCGCGGCGGCGGCAGGACCGCGGCCAACGGCAACATCAGCGACGCCCGCGACAACAACAATAACGCCGCCGCCCTCGCGGAGGAGGAGGAGGCCCGGCGCCGCCGGCACGCCGCGGGCGAGCGGTGGGCCCTGGCGCTCGCGGCGCTCGAGCAGGTCCAGACGCTCGTCGAGCTCCGGGGGATGCGGCTCGAGGGGCGGCGGCGGCCGTGGGGCGGAGCAGCGGTGGGGGCCTGGGGCGGCGGCGGCGGCGGCGTGTTTGGCCTCGGCGGCGGCGCGTCGGCGCCTCCCGCGGTCCCGGGCGGCGCCGCGCCCCTCGGCAGCCGCTACACGTCGCTCGCGCTCCTCGAGGCGGCCAAGCTGGCGCTGCGGCTCGGCGCCTGGCGCAGCACCGGGGGCAGGCTGTCGCTGGCGGACGGACCCGCCGCCGCCGCCACGGAAGAGGAGAGGGCGGCGGCGGCGGCCGAGGCGCGGCTCAGGGGGGTGCTTGCGGCGCTCGCGCGGCTGCGGGAGCGGCACGAGCGCGCCTTCCTGCTTCTAGCTTGGGAGGACGGCGAGGAGCGTGGAGAGGGAGATGGCTCGTCGTCGGGCGACGACGGTAGCGACGACGATGATAGCGACGACGACGACGATGGCGACGAAGACAGCAACGACGGCGGCGGCGCGAGAGGGCCGTCGTCCTCGTCCTCGTCCGCCGCTCGCTCTGCTTCCGCCTGGCTGTTTGGGCGGGGTCGGTGGCGGGGTCGGTGGTGGCGGCGGTGGCCGCGCGGGCGGAGGCGCCGCGGCGCCGGAGGGGCGGCGGCAACGTCCGCAGCAGGAGCCGACGACGACGAGGAGGAGGAGGAGGGCGGCGGGCCCCGCCTCGGCCGCCGCCGCCGCCTCGCGCGCCTCGCGCGCCGCGAGGAGCGCCGCCTCGCGCGCCGCCGCGCCGCCTTCGAGACCGCGGCCGCCGACTGGCGCGCGCGCCAAGAGGCCGCCTCGCGCGTGCGCGCCGCCGCCGTTGCCCCCGACCGCCCGCCGTGCGCGTGCGCCGGGGCCGGCGCGCTCGTCGGCGACGCGCCTGCCCCGGCTGGGTCTGCCGACCCCCGCGACGCGGCGGCGGCGGCGTGGTTGGAGGGGGGATTTGGTGGCGGCGGCGGCGGCGGTGCTTCGGGGGCCTTGATGGCGCGCCCGCACCGCCACCTGCTCATGTCGACGGGGCAGGCCACGTCAGCGCCCGTGCGGGCGTCGCTGCTACCGGCGGAGGAGGGGCAGGGGGAGGGAGCAGCGGGCAACGGCGGCGGCGGCGGTGGCGGCAGCGGCGGCGGCGGCGGCGGCGGCACCACTGTCGCCGTGCACGCCGCGGCTCTGGCCGCCTTGCTGGACAGCCAGGACGCCGCGGCCGCGGCCGGGGAGGCCCGACGGCGCGCGCTCGCCGCGCGCGTCCGCGCCGCAGGCGGGCTGGCGGGCGACAGCGGCGCGCTGGCCGCGGCCGGTGAGGCGGCGGCGGCGGCGGCCGCCGGGCACATCGAGCGAGCCAGGCAGGAGGAACTGGCGGCGGAGGGGGTCGGGGCGGCGCGCGGCGGCGGCGGCGGCGGCGGCGGCGGCGACGACGGCCGCAGCCCCACGCTCCTGGGCAAGCTGCGCGACATCGCCGCGCTCTACCGCCCGTCCGCCTCTCCTCCTCCTCCCTCTGCCTCCAGAGGCGGCGTCGGCGGCGGGAGCGCGCTCGAGCAAGGGCGTCGGCGGTCGGGCGACACGAAGCAGCAGCACGAGCAGCGGCAGCGGCAACAGTCAGGCGGCCGCGGCGCCGACCTTCCCCCCCGGCGGCCCCCTCTCCCGCCGCCGCCGCCGCCTGCGCGCCTCGTGCTGTTCCCGTCGCTCGCCCCGCCCCACCCTCCCTCCGCCCTGTCGTTTGCCTTTGCCCCCCCGTCGTCGTCGTCGTGGTCGTCGTCTCCATCGTCCGCCGCCGCCGGCGCGGGCGGCGCGCTCGCGCTCGAGGCACGCGTCGCCGCCGTCGGCGCCGCGGGCGTGCGCCTCGGCGAGGCCCTGCACCTCCTCCGCCCGCTCGTCTACGTCCTCCTGCTGCGCAAGCACGGCCCGCGCTCCTGGCGCCCGTGGCTCGCGTCGCTGCTCGCCGAGCTGCTCTCCGGCCTGGCCACGCGCAAAGGCCACGGCCTGTGCGCCGAGGCCTGCGCGCAGGCCGCCCTCCGCGGCGCGGCCTGGCCCCCGCCCGGCAGCGCCCTGCGCTCGCTGGCGCTCCTGGCCGCTCTCGCGGCGCCCCGGTGGCGCCCGGCCGAGGCGGCCGAGCTGCTCGGACGCAGGCTGGCGCTCGGCAGATACCTACTAAGGGCGCCCGCCTACGGCCGCGCGACGCGCCCCGCGCTCGCCGCCTTGGCGCGCGGCCTGCGGTGGGTGCCCCTGGCGGCGCCGGCGTCGCGCTTCGCGCTCGAGCTGGTGGACGGGATGCAGGGGTACTACACCTACGTGGAAGGATGAGGGCTTGGTGCGTTGCTTTGTTTTTGGTTTCGACACTTGAGTTTTCCGGTGGCGCGTTTTTGTCGCGAAGACGCTCCTGCTTGCGTTCCGCGCGTCCGCGTCGCGCGGCGGACGCCGGCCAAACCGCCGAGCGAGCGAATTCGTGTCCCTCCCATTATTGATCGCCAATCCAGATGTCACAGCAGCAACACGATGCCTCCTCGCAAGCGCAAAGCAGCTTCTCTCCAGGCCGCGGAAAGAAGAGGGGGAGGAGGAGGAGGAGGGATGAACGCGTAGGCCCAGCGGGAGCAGCTGATCGCGCGCAACCGCGCGCGCCTGCTGGCCCTGGGCATCGGGGATGCGGTTCGGGAGCTCTCGGCGCTCCGGCCGCCGCCCGCAGCGTCGTCGCCCAAGCAACAGAAGCAGAGCAGCAAGGGCCGCGCGGTCGCCGCCGCGCCGCGCGAGCCGCCGCGCCGCTCCGAGCGCGTGCGCGGCGTCAAGGGGCCGCCCGTCGACAACGCGGCCGAGGAAGCCGAGCGCGGCCTGAGGCGGCGGCGCGGCGAGCAGGTTGAGGAGTCGGCCGCCGCCGCCGCGGCGCGCCGAGCGCGCTCGTCGGCCCTCCGCGCGATGTCCGAGCGGGAGCGCCTGGCGCAGCTCGACCTGGGCGGCCTGGTGGACGTGACCGAGGCCGAGGCCGTGTTTGTTGTGTGGTCGGGGTCCACGGGCAAGCACTACACCGTGCGCCTCGTGGACGCAGCGGCGGCGACGGCGGCGGCGACGGCAGCGGCGGCGGCGACGGCGGCGACGGCGCCGACAACGGGCGCGGCCGAGGCGCGCGGCAACAAGAAGGGCAAGAAGGGCGGCCAGGGCAAGGGCAGCGAGGAGGCGCGTCGCATGGCGGCTTCGTGCGAGTGCATGGACTTTCGCTGCCGCCGGCGCGACTGCAAGCACATCCTCCTCTGCGCGCGCGAGGTGGGGCTGCTCTCGGAGGCGGCAGGCGGCGCGGCGGCGGCGGCGGGCCGCGCGGGCGTGGTGCGCAAAGGCGAGGACTGGCGCGCAGCGCGGTCGAGAAGCTCGGGCGCGCCTCGGAGGCGGACGTCGAGGCCGTCAGGCGCGCAAGGACGCGGCGCGCGGGCGGCGCCAGAAGAAAGCGGCGGCGGGCGACGAGGACGAGGCCGGGGCGGCGGCGCTGTCGGGGGCGGCTGCCGACTTGGCCGCCGCTGCCGCTGGGCGCCTGCAGTGGCCAGGGGCGCGCTCCCGTTCATGTGAGGGGGATCCAACGAGCATTGTCTTTCTGTCTCCCGCGCGCGCGCACCAAAACGACAACGACAACATCGCCCGGCCGAGGAGAGACCCGAAAGCTGTTTTTCAGTGCCCCCTTCCGTTTGCGTGCACACGTCACCCCCGCCCTCCCGTGGACCCGCGCACTAGAGCCGCGCACGACAGACGCACATCGTTGTCGACGACCTGCAACCCTCCCCTCTGGCCATTGATTCGGTCGCCATCTTGCGCGCGCACACTTTCCCGACGACGACGGCGCGCACACTTTCCCGACGACCTGCGTGTCACAAGGGTCTCTCTCCTGCCGTCCGGCCACTCCCACTCAATCAGGGCGCACGCGCGCGCGGAGCCAAGATGCCCGGCCGGGTCGGGTTCATCCACTACCCGAGCGTGGAAAGCCTGGCCCCGCGCCAGGAGGAGGCGCAGGCGGCAGCAGCAAAAGGCCCGTTCGCGCCGCTGTCGGCGGCGGCGGCGGCGCCGCCGCCGTCGCCGGCGTCGGCGGCAAAGGCGTCGTCGGCCTACCCTCTGCTGCCGGCCAGGCTGGTGCTGCTCGTGGACGCCTCGGGGGGCGGGTGGCCGCCGCGCGCCAGCACCAGCAGCGGCGGGGGTGGCGTGTCGATCGCCGCGCACTACCCATCGCCGAGCGGGCTCTGGGCGGGGGCCTCGCCCTCGCCGCTGCCGCCGCTGCCCGCAGCGACGCTGCCGCCAGCAACGCTGCCGCCAGCCCCGGCCGCCGCCGCCGCCGCCGCCCGCGCCGAGACGGACAAGAAGGGGTGGCGCAGCCTGACCGAGTTTGCCCTGGCGGCCGAGGAGAGCAGCGTCGCCGCGGGCGGCGACGCGAGCGTCGAGCGCATGCTGCTGCAGCGCAGGACGAACGACGGCGGCCGCGGGGGGGCTGCTGGGGCCCGCGCGGCAGTGGCGCCGCCGCCCGTCCCCGCTGCTGCCGCTGCTTTTGCGGCGGCGGCCTCTGCGCCCGCCGCCGGCCCCGCCGCGCGCGCGCTCGCGTTTTCAAACTACCCCGCGCTCGAGGTGGCGGCCCTGGCGGCGGTGGCTCGGGTGATCGAGGCAACGCCACAGGCTCGAGGAGTGCGGGAGGGGGATCTGCCGGCGGAGGCACAGGAGGCCGCCGCCGAGCCTGCCGCCCGCGACCTTTCTTCTGCCCTCTGGGAGGAGGAGGAGGGCGAGGCGCCGCAGCGGCAGCAGCGGCAGCAGCAGCAGCAGCAGCAGCAGCAGCAGCAGCAGCAGCAGCGGCCGCAGCAGCAGCAGCCGATGGCGCGCGCCCGCTCCTGGGCCCTGGAGCTGCCCCAGCCGCCCGCCGGGGCCGCGCTCGTCGAGGCGCCGGCAGGAGAGAGGGGCGACAACGACGGACCGCCGGAAGTGGCGGCGGTGGAGGACCAAGCGGCAACAACGGCGGCGCCGCCGGCCGTCGTCGCCGCCGCGCCAAAGACGCCCTCGCACGCGACCGCCGCTTCCGCCGCCGCCGCCGCCGCCGCTCCCGCTCTCAAGGCGCGGCTGCGCGGCGGCTTTCGCGCGCTCTTTGGCGCCGGGGTCATCGCACCGGCTGTCGCGGCGGCGGCCGGGCGCGCTCCCACCCCAGGCGCTATCACGGCCGAGGCGGTGTCTTGGCGGGCGAAAGCGCCTGCGGCGCCAGTGGCCGCGTCCGCGCCAGCGCCGGCGCCACCCGCCGCCCCCGACAACCGCCGCCACGACGACGACGACGACGGCGGCATCAACGGCAACGTCGCCTGCCCCGCCGCGCCGCCGACGATGCTCTCGACGACCAGCGAGCTCGTTCCCGCCCCTCCCGCCCCCCGTCCATCCTCCTCCGTCGCCGCCGCCGCCGCCCAGGTCGAGGCCCAGGCGGCGCGCCTCGCCGCGCGCGGCCGCGCCCTCGCCGCCCGCGGGGACGCGCCCGGCGCCGAGGCGGCCGCACGCGAGGCGTGGCTGCTGCTGCGCTCGGCGCTCGGCCCGCGCCACGCGTCGGCGTGCCGCGCGGCGTGCGCGCTGGCCGCGTGCCTGGCCGCGAGCGGCAGGGCGGCCGAGGCGGCGGGGCTGTACGCGGAGGCGCTGGCGCACAGGCGGGGGGGCGGCGGCGAACCGGCGGCGGCGGCGTCGTCGTCGGCGGCGGCGGCAGCGGCGCCGGGCGGCGGCGGCGCCGCCCCCGCCGCCTTGCGGCCCGGCGCCTGCCTGGCCGCCCTTAATCTGGGCGTGTGCCTGCAGCGCATGGCGGCGGCGGCGGCGGACGAGCCCGGGCGGAGGCGGCTTCTGGAGCAGGCGCTCGCGGCGCACGGGCAAGCGCTCGACGGCAGGAGGCAGGCGGCGGCGGCGGCACAGGCGGCGGCGGCGGCGGCGGCGGCGGCGGCGGCGGCGGCGGCGGCGAGCGGGGGAGCCGCAAACGCCGCCGCCGCCGCCGCCGCCGTCTCTTCTGCCGCCGCCGCCTGTGCGGCCATTGCTGCCGCCGCCAAGAGCCACCGGCACGTGGCCCACTGCCTCGTGCGCATGGGGCGCGACCCCGAGGCCGAGCCGCACCTGCGCCGCGCCCTGTCCTCGGCGCGCGCGGTGGCGGGGGACGCGCTGATTGCCGGAGGAGACGATGACGAAAACGGGGCGACGGCGGCGGCGGGCCGAGGTGGCGGCGGCGGCAGCGGCGGCGGCGCGTCCGCCGACCCGGCCTCCTCTTTGCAGCAGCAGCAGCAGCAGCAGCCGCCGCTGCAGCTGCACCTTCCCCTCTCGCCCGCGGCGCGTCGGGCCCTCCTGGCGGCGGCGGTCGCGGCCGAGGAGCTCGCCGCGTGCCTCCAGCGCCAGGGGCGCGGGCCCGAGGCCGAGGCATTTTTGCGCGAGGGCGGCGATGTCCGCGGCGACGCCGCCTGGAGCAGCGAGGGCGGCGGCGGCGGCGGCGGCGGCGGCGCCGGCTCGGCGGAGGAGGGCGCGCTCGGGAGTCGCGGCAGCAGCGGCGCGGGAGAGTACGGCGAGGCCGCCCTCGCACGCTGCCTCGAGGCCGAGCGGCGCCAGGAGCGCGAGGAGGACGCGGCGGCGGTCCGGTCGCTCGAGCGAGAGCTGGCGGGGCGCTGAGAGGGGCGCGGCGCGCGGGTGGTGGTTTTTCCCCGTGCGGCGGCGGATGGGCGCGTGCGCCGTTTCTTTCCTCTTCCTATCCGTCCTCGCTCTCCCTTTCGCCATATTTTCAGAGCCCCGTCCCAATGCATAACTGGCCTCACATACACGCACGCACTATCAGTTACCGCGTCCACATCCTTTTCGCAAACATCCACGTTTGCGGAAACGACAACCTGCGCAAAGGTTTCCCCTTGCGGCTGAGAGTTTAGTTTTTTCTCGAAAACTTTGCTTCGCTCCGTCCCCCCCCCCCTCCTCTCCCCCCGACCCCCCGCACGCGCGCGGACGGGACACGACAGGCGCACCGAGCCCAATCGCTCGCGCGCGCCAGACACACATATTGCGCCGAAGCGAGGCCAAGTTGTTGTTTCGTTTTGCCCCCCTCTCTCTCCCCCACCTGACGCGGCCTGCCGCCGCTGCCGCCGCCGCCGCCCGGCCACCGCCCGCCCGCCGCCCGCCCACCCGGCGCGCCCGCTTCTCTCTTTTCCTCCCCCTCCTTAGACAACCCCTCTTCCCCCGCCGACATGGGCCTCTTTGGCGGGCGAGCCCCCGCGCCGGCCGGCTCCGCGCTGGCCTCGCTCCCGCCGCCCCCGCCGCCCCCCTCGACAGGCTCGGGCGGCAGCCGCAGCCCGCGCGCCCCGACGCCCGCCGCCGCCGCCGCCGACGCCGGCGGCGGAAGCAGCGCGGCGCTCCTGCGGCAGCCGAACGCCAGGCCGTCGTCCGCCGGCTCGGCCGAGCCCACGGGCCAGCGCCGGCGCATGCTGTTCATCGCGTGCGTGTGCATCCTGGGCAACGAGTTTTGCGAGCGCCTCGCCTACTACGGCATCCAGACAAACATGGGTGAGTATTTTTTGGTGTCTGGTTTGGTTTTTTTCTTTCTCCGCCTCGGCCGCGAGCGCTCTCGCGCGCTCTCGCCCGCAGCACGAACGAAAGGGGGGGGGGGATTTCGGGGCCGCCGCCGCCGCGCCCAGAACCCCCCCCTTCCGGCCTCTCCACCCGTTGAACCGCCGTCCATGTCTCTCCTGCGAAGGCGAACGCCTCCGCCCTTGCCCATTCTCTCATCATCCCCTTCTTGTCTTGCCTCACTAAACCAAAACACGCCCTCCCAAAAAAACACGCCCTCCGCTCCCCTCGCCCTCGCGCTGCAAAACCAACAAAACCAACCACCCACCAGGCCTCTACCTCAAGAAGGAGCTCGGCTACACCGCCGCCAGCGCCTCCCAGGCCCTCCAGATGTGGAAGTGCATCGTCTACCTGACGCCCCTCTTGGGCGCCTACCTCTCCGATTCCGTCATGGGCAAGTATTTAGTCATCGTGGTGTTTTCGATCATTTACTTCTTCGGGATGCTCGGGGTCACCCTCGTCAACTGGATTCCCGCGATCGCCCCGGTCAACGGCGGCCCCCCGCCCGGCGCCCCCACCATCCTGCTCTTTTGGCTCGCCATGTACCTCATGGGCTTGGGCGGGGGGGGCATCAAGCCGTGCGTCAGCTCTTTTGGCGCCGACCAGTTTGACGAGCGCAGCGCGCGGGAGCGCGAGTGGCGGGCGAGTTTTTTCAACTGGTTTTACATGAGCATCAACGTGGGCAGGTGCGTATTGCCGTCGTCGTTGATTGTTCGTGTTGTTTGTTTGGGGAATTTGTGGGGGTGTGGGGGTTGTGTTTTGGGCGGCGATCGTTTTGGGGG
>Ga0105053_10002233_pt1 | contig 30346 bp, 34 predicted proteins | sample BON01_FD_78093 | JGI IMG/M metagenome (GOLD analysis project Ga0105053, IMG submission 78093) | Freshwater microbial communities from Lake Bonney liftoff mats and glacier meltwater in Antarctica - BON-01 | ecosystem: Environmental > Aquatic > Freshwater > Ice > Glacier meltwater | place: Lake... | reverse complement strand
TTGACCATCGTCGCAAGAGTATTCCGTTAATATTCTGTTACCTATCAAACAATATCCCAGCGATGTGTTGACAGAGAACGATTTTTTGAATATTTCGTACGCCCCTGGACACTCTATGCCGTTTGGATCTGTTGAGATAGTATGGGGAACCTCGATTCCACAATCCATGACCTGTGTTGTAATGGAGCATCCCCCATGACCACAATTACTCGTCAATGTGAACGAACAAAAATTGGGGTCATTCTCGTGGCTGCCACACAAGTTGCTGTCCACACAATTTGCGTAATTGTCGGCAGCACCATCAAGACTACCCTTGCATTTGCCTTGATCACACCCATGCGTGTAAGAAATAGGCTGCGTGATATTCTCAGACTTCTTCGCTGGACCTTGACGCACTTCACCTGACACCATATCCTCTGTGCATTCAGCCCCGCGCGCAATAGGAATGTCATGGCCTAGGACAAAGAAGTCCGTGGACCAGTCTGTTGCGTCAGAGTAAGCGACAATGCGCACGAACAACGCTGAACTTTCAATAGCGTATTCGAAGATACTCGAGTACGGATTGTCATTGACTGGATAAACAAGCGGTAAAGAAGCACTTGGAAGTGAATAATTGTACAATGCGTTGTAAGGAATTGTGCCCCTAACAAAAATGTTAGCAACGGGCCATGTTACAGCACGTCTTTTAGATGACGCGAATTGCCAAATAAAATCACTCGCACATTGCTTAGTCACGAGCACCTCGGCCGAGACGTTGCACCAGGTCACAAGATCGAACGCTCGAAACAACTGTCCAATATCGAGTAGAACGCCGACGTCTGGTAAGAATGGCACCGCCCCACCTCCGGTCATGCGGCACGGATTATTGACCGAGTTGATGTCAATCTTGACCAGACAATCGACGCCGAGTGTGTTAAACCTGCGCCAGTACGCCGCGTCCTGTGTGCCGATGGCGTGCGCGTGCGAGTCGAGCCAAATCGGATGCAGAGGGCTTGACACGTTGTAAATGGCCTCATAGGCGAGCATTAAGTTCCAGTAGAGGACGTAGTCCTCGCGGCAATAAAAGACGAGCGGACCGACGTATTGTGGTGTTTCTCGCCACTTGTAGGCCTCGTACACGAGTTCAGCACGCCCTGTGAGATTGCTCGCAATGCCTGTGCCCGTGACAATAGCCTCTGTAAACGCTGGATTTGTAAAGAACACGCCGCTCATTTCTAGCATGGCGCCGACCCTGCCAAGAGCGCACCGACACACAGCGTCCACCGCGCCGAGGCCCTCGATCATAATGGCGGACCAGTCGTCTTGCCACGCGACGCCGTCCTGGAAGGCGGGTTCGGTGTGACCCGAGGGCTGGTTTGTGTAGAGGCAGTAATCCGACACGGGCACACTTCCGGGGAAGACATGGACCGACTCGCCGTAATTGAAGACGGGTGTTCCCTGAAACACGTCCGGAAACACAATACCACACGGTTCTCCTCGGACCCTTGCGTTGTTGCCTAGGAACTGCGTTTGTCCATTGGCCATCTGGACGCCTTGAATGCCACCAGGGTCCATTGTCATGACAATGTCCTGTGTGTTCTCAGGACTGGTGTCCCACGTCCAACCCAGGGAAACGTATTCGCATCGGTCGGTGCTTACGGGTGCGGAGCCAGTAATTTTTTCGACGAGGTCGTCGGTGAGCTGCATGCGTGCCCAACGCACGCCCTGACTCGCGCAGTCGCACACTTCTTGCGCATTCGCGGGCTGTGTCACGGACAAGGCGCAATTTTGATCGTCGACGGGACAATCGGGTGGTATGGAGAGAGGCGAGAACTTGGTTGTGCTAGAGAAGTATGGAGCAAGAACTTGCGTCGGTCCGCTTGCATTCGGACTCCATGTTGACCATTGAGCACTGGCAACGACGAGCCACCACATTCTTTCTTTGTGAGGCAACGAAGGGTATATAGGGGAGTTGTCTTTCTGTAGTGTTTCAGGATGTTGATTGTCCTAGCCGCACTAGCGTTTGGCCAACCCCCTCTGAGTGACTTGGGTTCTTCTTCCGCCTGGGCCCCTTCCGAGTGGTTTATGCAGTACGACTTGTCCACCGTTGAAGATGCTTGTAACACCGCCGATGAGGCTGAGGGCAACCCAGTCTGGCTAGAAATACGGAGCCGACAACTCAACGTGACATACACACAGTGTGCCCAACCAGTGGGCGTGACGTTCCTGGCATCAGCAACCAATGTTGAGTGCCTGGCCGCGTATTCTCCAGAGGCGCTAGCTGGGGCTTATTGCACCGGTCCGTATTGCGCTCTCGCTGCGGCGGGAAATAACGCGGGAATAGGGTGTACCGGATACAAGTGCGCCGCGTACACGGGAAGTGGGTGCCCCTCTCAAGGCACTGCTGAGACTATTTCAACTCCTCTTTTTGTTGATGACACCGAGGAGGTATCATTAACAGTCGGTATCTATGGCGCTTGTTGTGCGACTGGTCATGGGGCCGGGTGTGTTGGTTCCCAGTGCGCCTACATGTGCTCTTCCAACCTATGTGGGTCAATGAGCATAGGTGAAGAATCCTCGTGGTCGTGTCAAGGGACTTTGTGTGGACAGGCTTGTCAAGGGACACAGTGTGCAGGAAATTGTGTTGGCAATCAGTGCGGCCTGCAATGCTGGGGAACGTCATGTGCGCAAAACAGCATGGGATATAGGTCGGGCTATCGATGCATGGGCGCACAGTGTGCGTACAATTGCACCGGTGATGAATGTGGTCAGTACTGCAATGGCGCGTCATGTTCTGGGAACTGTCATTCAAATTCGTGTGGTCAAGGATGTACTGGCACGTCGTGCGCTGCTGGGTGCATGGGACCATCAGACGTCAACCTTCCTTGTGGACAGTATGCCACGGGAACAGGTTCTGCAGCTAATTGCGTGGGGCACGGCTGTGGACTTGGGTGTGTTGGTGAGGCATGCGCGCAAAACTCATCATCTATTTACACCAATGCGACTGTTGTCGAAAGCGATAGCAGTGCCGCTGCTATTGACTGTTTTAACCGGTGGATTTTCAAAGCCATGGGTCTTGATTACCTCACGTTGACAGAAGCGTCCACGACCACTGCCCCAGGCAGACGAGATCGTCGTGTCGCTGTTTCTTCCGATCCATCAGAGGGGAGTAAGTGTGGTATAACAAACGGTCCTGTACCTGACACGCCCACGACCAGTGAAGGACCGGGCAGTTTCTGTGTTGGCTCGTCGTGCGGCCAGAATGCGGATGGAGCATTTGCTGCATCGTACTGCACCGGTACCCGGTGCGCTGCTCTGACTACTGGCTTGTATGCTGGGGTTGCGTGTGTCGGTGACTCGTGCGCGTCTGGAGCCAAAGGCAGCTTCGGTGCGGGCAGTTTTTGCTACGGAACTAGATGTGCCGCAAATTCGGATGGGGATTGGGCAGGATCATACTGTATTGGCAATGGGTGTGCACAAGGCTGCACAGGAAATCGATGCGGCACGTGCTGCATTGGTCACAATTGTTCGAGCAAAACAATAAGTGATTGTCCCCACCCCACTGACGGCGGTGTGCCCGTTGGTCTCGGCATTGTTGGACAGCTTTTCTCCGACGAGTGCCGCAATACCATTGACACGACCAGTACGACGTGGACCAGCTTCTTCAGACGGTGCGCGAGCGGGTACAACGAGACTGAGCCGATTGGGAATTTCAGTACACACTGTGTGATCGATTGCACGGAACCACTGTCCATGTACTTGAACTACTACGCTTCGCAGATGGTGCGGCAGACGTATGGACATGCATATGCTGCGCAAAGCTTGCGCGGAGCTAACCTGTTGGTATCTTCTTCAAACGAGGAGGACAACGCGTACGAAATTATGACGTGGGTGCTAGTTGGCGTGGCCGTTGTTCTTGTGGGAGCAGTGGCGTGGCAATGCATGAAAATCAGTGGGAAGTTCGGCTCGGGTACTTCAAAGACCAACGGCAACATTTATTTCAGTTTCGGTGACTAGTTTTTTGAACGTAAAAGCAAGAAGTGCATACTTCGTCCCTACCTAGAGCCGGTTTAGTACACAGCCGGCATTTCTTTATACACTTTGTGCATATAAATTTGGGTGCCCGTTTCCAAAAGTGATACCTTTGAATGAGATAGTGAGAGGGTACAGGATAATACGACTTCCAATCGCCGATAGAGTAACACACAAAGCAGACGTGTGTGCCAAGCGGGTGAGGGAACGTTTCGACGATTTTTTCAACGTGATGCGGCTTTGGTAGCTTGAGTGGTTTGCACGCGTCGCAGCAGCCCTCTTCGAGTGTGGCAGAGGTCGGGGCGATTTTTGTAGGCAAGACAGGCCCCGTGGGTATTGGTTGAACACGTCTTTCCACGGCACACACCCGTCCACACGAACATTTGGTAATTATCGAGTATTCCCGAGTGGCGTAGGTACACTGCACACAAGTGGACGGGGCAAGGGGTTTTGAGATAATACTGTTTTCAATTAGAGTGTGGTGTTTCCAAGATAGGACACCTTTTACAAAAAAGGGATTGTCTGTGGATTCTGTTAGGGTTGCTCTTCTACAAGCGGAACACACTGTGTTGGGCAGGTCTTTAAATTTTCCCACTGCTCTTATTAGCTTGTTTTGTCGTCGTAGCGACACGCAGTCGTGTGTTTCCTCGACGGTGATTTTTTTTTTGCAAAAGGGGCATCGAACTACGTTTTCTCGGGGTGGGTCACAGTACAGGCGGTCATCGACAAGAAATATTTTCATTGTGATGCGCGCAGCAGCTCGCGTGGGATTGTGCGATGCACGGCGTCGCTGGCGCGACAAGACACTGGCTCGCCTGGAGTGCACCTTGACCGAGTTCAATAGGCGAGCGCACGAGTACAGCAAGTATGTGGCGATGACGCGTGTGTGCAGAAAGGCACTTCCACGCATGGGTGTCCTTGGGAAGAGTGTTTTGTCCACCATCCGAACCGAACGCAAACGACTTTGCCATTCGCTCCAAGACTCGATGGGACTCTACAACGATGCAAACCTGGTCTACCAGCAAGCTATGCGGCGCTTTGATGCGTTGTCTTCCATCCCATCTCGTGTGCCGATTTACTTGCCTGATGAAATTATTTGTATTATTCTTCGTTTTGCTCAGAATGTGCATGCTGGCGGTGTGTGTCGTCAGTGGCGTCGAGTGATGCCATAACCCCATGACGCTGCCGGACGTGTTGTTTGCGCAGTCGTTCGGGGACGCGCCGATCCCCCATGTGGATCGTATTATAACGTCTAATACCGTCATGTACGGATCGTTGTCCATGCACGCGAGCACCTACCGCAAGCGGGCAGCGCTTGGCATTAACGTGTGTGGCAAGAAGACTATGCCTAATACACGTTCACCTACAAGCCAATTTGCGTGTTCCTTATACCAAGGGGTGGGTTTGCCCGGCATGCTCATGTTGTATTCGAAGAGTGTTATACGTGTTGGAAAGTACAGTCAGCCTGGCAGTCTTTTTGTGTGCACGACGTTCCTCGATTGTATTGGAGAAATCTGGCCTACGGGTATTAGTGTCCCAAACAGTGTAGCGACTATTTACTTTAAGAAGGTGCTGAACAAGCGAGTGCGCAATTTAGTCTGTGCTGTGCCGTGCACTAAGTTTCGCGGGCAGCGCCTCATTATCAATTGCGCGGGGACAAAGCACACACCCACCCTGCACCTAGGTTATTGCGAGAAAACCAAAATCCAATCTGAGAGCAAGTGTATTATCCCTGGTACAAGAACGGCGAGCCAATTGCGTGCGTGCGTCGAAGAGATAGTCAAGCAAGTGGAATCTTCGTTCGAATGAATTACTACGATCGTGTCACCATCACCGCGAACACGGTCGTTGCTTACAAAGGCACTATGTGTGCCGTTTACTTTGTTCTGTACGACAAATCCGTGGATTTGTGTTTAGGCAACGATGAGCTCGGCGCCTCCATGTTCTACACGCACGCCACGCTTCTTCCCAACCTGGTGTGTCTCCACGGAACGGACATGCAGAGTGACAACGAGATACCTCTCGACGATGCTCTCCGAGCCGCTCTGGTGAAGAGTGGTTTCACATCAGAACAGTCTCCACAATGCTCTTAGAAGAGTGATCTGTCGGAGAGATCACAGAAATCGCCACACTTCGGACCTCAGACATCATGAGCATCATTCGTGCTGAACACCTTTCGCTGGGTGACTGCATTGTCATTCGTGATGGCAACCTTCCGAAGCGTCACGAGGTGGTGGCCCTGAAGCATTTCACCGAGACGATCCACGGGAAGCCGCAAGAGGCATGGGGCAAGAAGCAGACGTACAGAGTGCCACTGCGCATGTTCAGTTTCGACGCGTGGCTGCAAGCGGGCCGCCCCTATGTGAACAAGACACGGCAGAAGAGGACACTCTTGCCCAACACCTACATTGTGGACAAGGTAGCCTACAAAGTGCACGGAGATAGAAAGTGGCGCATTGTGCCTGCGCTCACACCCGTGCATGTCTGAAGAAGAGTGGGCGCTCGTGCTGTGTGCGTATTGGGTTGTTTTATTAGTGTATGTGCTAGTTGTCTGGGCGCAACTGCCAGCCTGAATAAAGCGATTCATTGCGAAGCGACTGGTAGCATTTGACTGTTGGGTTCATAGGGCAGTCGCGCTTGATGAAGTCACGGTCAACTTGCGAGCAATGGCGGTAGAAGTCGTCGATGCCTGCCACTGTGAGGTCTGCACCTGTGTAGACGATGTTGCAGTACTTGCAGTTCGTGCATGGAGCCATGAAGAACTGGGGATTGTGTGGTGCGTGCGTCAAGACAGAGCGTGTCTTGTTGAAGTACGCGGCTGTTAGAACGTCGATGGGAACGCCCTGGAATATGCGCAAGGTGCCTGTTGGCGTGCCAAATAGATGGGGAATTGAGGGCATGACGAGGTTGTGTGCGACCTTGGTGCAGTGTCCGCTTGGGTCTTTCGATCGTTCGATCCAGTCCTTGAAAAGGGTGCTTGCGAGTTCGTTGGTGTGGGATATAAAACCTGTTTCCGGGTGGGCGAGATCGTTGCCGATGATGCCGATTGCCACGAACAAGACCCTCAAGAAAGCTCCCTCGCACTCGTCGTGCTCACGCTCGATAATAGCGTCCATGTTGAAAGTAAACGGCGCCCTGCCGCACGTGCCACCGGCTGTAGCACTTGTGCCTGGAAGGTTGACGTAGACACGTCGAAGCATGCCATCGCCAGCCTTGCTGATGATAGCCCGAATAATCCTGTTCACGTCGGTGCCATCGTTGTCGATCACGGGTGGATAGTTGCAGGACAAGACAGCACTCTTAGGCATGGCAGTTTCTGTGACCTCTGGTTCGTGCTTTTGGCGACGTGTGTGGGAGCGTTTGGTGTTGGTGCGATGCGTGCCGGTAAAATTGGCCAGAAAGCTCTTGGGAATGCAGGCGGGTTCGTTCTCCCCGTCCTCGATGATGACGAGTCCCGGACCGTTGCTGCGGAGCAGTGACGACGAGAACGGTCCGTTGTACTCGTCGAGAATGGATACGCGGCTCAGCCCGCCAACGAGCATGCACAGCATGTCGGTTAGCGTCGTCTTGCCACAGCCCGCGGCGCCGACGAGCGCGAGAATGCCAGTGATGTAGGAGTGGAGAACACTGGACAGACCATAGACGTAGTGCGTGAAAGCCTCGAGCTCGTCGCTGTCAATGTGGTGCAAGTATTCGGGGACGTAGGGTGCGGGTCGCGTGTCACCTGGCTCCACATGAGTGATGTGTTCGCGTGCCACACGCTGCATGAGCTGTGTTCCGATGAGGCAGGTGAGATTAGGGGCATACTTGTGGATGAGTGCTGTTACCACGCGGCTGTACCAGAGGCGTGTGTCTGATTTGGGTTTGAAGCGTTGTTCCTTGGCATACGTGTACATTAGTTTGTTGCAGGTGTCGAGACACTCGTCAAACTTGTCGAGGCGCTCGGGTGTCAGTGGAAAGTAGCGGTTAACGTCGTTGTTGGGTGGTTCTGTAGGCTCCAGACGGAGTATCTGTGGTATGTCACTCCAGTCGCGCACAGGGTTTGGGCAGTCGATGTTGTACGGACCGACTGCGAATGTTTCCCACGACTGCACTGGGATCTCTAGCATGCCATACTCGGGGAATTTAGGAATGTACGGAAAACTGCACAGTGCTTTTGTGAATAGAGACATGAGCCTTGGCTCACTGCACTGAGGGGCAAAGTACAGGACAGACGACTTGCGGTAAAAGCCAAGCACGTCGATGAGCCGGAAGAAGCTGTTAATGCAGTGTGCGATGGTGATGGTTTTGAGTTCCACGTAGACGCTGGAGTTGTACGGAGTCACAAAGCAGAAGAATGCACTCGACCTGATCTCGGGTGTGATGCCACTGTAGGTGTGATAGCGATAGAGGCTAGTTGAGATCCATTCGTCGTATTCGTCTATGTATCCAACACCGTTACTTACCCAGATGGAGAAGAACATGAGCAGAATGTCCATCATGCAGTCGTAGTGCTGCGCTGTCGGTTTGCTTTTGGTCCACACAAACTTGCCCCCGCGTGTGTACGTTTTGAAGTACTCGGTCTTGAACTGGTTCATGGCAGGCTCATAAGACGCTGCCATTTGGGCAATGAACGCGTGCTGCACCGACAAGGCGTCGGGGCTGTCCCACAGAAACACCGGGTCTGTCTTGACGAATGGGTCGGTGTGGTCACCGCCTGGCAGGGGCGGCACCACGACATCCCCGAGCGAAGCCAAGACATCGTCAAAGACACTCATGGAATGTGCAACGGATAGTTATACACGATCGGGATGCGCAAGAATGTGATCTGTGACGATATTGTGATACAGATTGAATATTCCGTTAATTTTTTTAAGGAGGGCGCATAACCCCTGATGTACCCAGTATTGCTCGGGCTCTACACCGCGGGTTTCATTTGCGGTCTGGCCAACATTGGCGACCCGAACGCAGAAGTAGGCAGAACTGTTGTGTCCCGAGAGACCGACACACCCGCGCAATGTTTCGCCAAAGAGTTTGGCTGGGCGCCCGTCACTTTCTTGACCACGATTTTTGGCACCGGTGTCTCGCTTGGGCAAGGGATAATCCAACCGTTTCGACGGTTGTGATCGGAGCGTCGTGCACTTTCCTAGGCGGCGTGGGTGTGGGCATGCTCGTACCCAAAGATACGCACAATCTCGATGTCAAACCTTTCCGCACGGCTAAGGAAAGCATGATAGTCCTGTGCGGACTTCCGGGTATGTTATTCGCAACACCTGTCCTGTGTGGCGCGTGGTCAGGGACCTGGGTTGCATCCAAAGTCAATTCTTGGAGGTCATAAACCATGCTGCGCCTCTTGGTGGTTGGGAGCAACCTGGGTGCGCTGCCGGTGATTTGGGAGGCGTGTTGGCCTGTGTCTGTGGCCCTGAGCCTGGCCATGGTGGCCTCTATGGTCTTCCATGCTACTGTGGGCCCAGAGGTCACGACGATGTGGGACCGCACGCTCCGTAATGGCCTCGAAGACGACGGGTTGCTGTGGGTCTTCACGAACTCGTCGTTTGGGCGCCGTTGCCGTGAGCACAGCCGCGAGTGGTTGCTCCTGGACCAGGTTTTTGCGGTCGTGGCTATGGTTGTGACGATTGCCTACTATGGGTTCCCACGTTTCCGGCCATCGGTGTTTGCCCTTCTTGTGTTGGCTCTCAGTGACATGACGGATGGGATTTCTCATGCCATTCTGCACTCTGTGTGGCACTCGCTTGCCTTTGCGATTGCTGGCGAGCTCGTACGCAAGAAGAAAACAGAGTAAACGTTTATAATCATAGCCGTTGTCTAGCGTCCATTGGGAAGTTCAGCAGGCGTGTTCTCGCACCTGGTGATGTCATTGATGTAGTTGTGGATATCATGGTGGGAGCTCGACCTATAAAGGAGGAAAGACCAAACATGTAGACGCGATGCGACGACAAAATGAGGACGGGCTCGACGACGTCAACACACGAGAAACGAAGAGACGAACACCGTATCCGGACAAACAAAACACCAGAGTGAGCTCCCTTATTGAAGAACAGAGACAACGCGATCAGCTAGTTGCTGATCAAGTGGCCAGTGCGCGTGGGAAACGCGCGGAGAAGTCAGCTGTGGACGATGTTGACGATGTGGACGCTGTTTTCGATGTAGCAGAGCTTGCCAGAATCCTGGAAAAAGAAACCCCAGATGCAACCGAAAGGGCTACTTTGGAGAGTATGTGCACAATGTGGCGCAGTGCCGTGGACAGAAAAGCCGAGAAAGCTCGTTGGAGTAAGGGCTTGGTGTACGTGCCACTGATAGAGAAAGCACACCGGAAGATTGTATGGTACAAAGACACGCCAGTCTTTGGTGCTGACATAAGCGACGGTCGTTCTGAGTTTACGTACATTAATTCAGATGGGGCTTCAGTAGTAATGACGTTTACATTGTCACTCTCTAAAAGTGATGTCTGCGTCGGAAAAGACTACCTTTTTGTTTCTGACAAAAAACACATCGAGTATGTGCATTGGTCCGATAACACATTAAGTGGTCGTCAGGTGGAGCACACAGCAATAGCAGAAGCGTGGGGTAATCTTTACTATGCATTTGAAAAGGATATTTATTTATTTGATCCAATTCACCCCTTGATCAATAAGGTGTGCACTATGCCTTATCGTATTAATCGGCTTGCGATGCACGAAGATATGATAGTGTATTCTACTAGTTCTGGTGTTGTGCAGCAGTGGTCATTGGGTGATCAGTGTCGCGTGTGTGATTATATTACTAGAAATGATGCTGTGATTCACATTGCGATCTCAGCGGGTTTTGTGTGTGTAAGAACGCCCTCTCATATGCTGTTTTTTGGGCCCGTCGATGTAATCATGGATAAGAGTATGTTACCCAACCGTAAAGAGGCACTAGGAACACACGGCAAAGAAATCACGTTGGGTTACAACGACGGTTCATTTATTATATCATACAATTCTACCTTGTTCAGAATGGGTATAGAAGAAACCCAAATCCTTAGCCACGAAAACATTATCGACGCGAGTTTTAGCAAGTCGGGGAAGTTGGGCGTTTTGGGCGAGTCAATCTATGGCGAAAACAAGTCACCATGACGAGTCAGAGCGGGTGGCCTTTTTGGCAGCGATTTTGCTTCCTCTACTGCTGTGGCGAACGTACACGTTTTGGGGGTACCTGTTGTATATCGTTGCCATTTGCCTTGAATACAAATTCCATTTGCCCTTTGGTGAAGTGGCATCCATAGTTTTGTGGTTTTTCGTTGTGTACACAGAACGTCGGGCAGCTATTGCCGCTTGCACAAGTCTGTGTCTTCATCATGTATTTTTTAAATGGCGAAGAAGAGTATATGCGTTCGAACGGAAAGAAGCTTAGGTCATGATGTTCGAAGGTGTGCTACGTGGGTGCTTGGACACACTGCGCATGTCGCCAGGGGTGGTTCTCATTCTGTGCATTGTTAACGGTTTGCATGTCAACGAACACTACGAATCTGAAGGGTGTGAGGTAACGTGGTTCAACAGCAACGATGCACGACGCACAGAAACAGAGGGCCTTTTGGCGGGCGCGCTCTTCGCTGCGGCGTTTGCGGCGCACACGTTCAGTTCGGACCCCATTGAGGCATCGTCATCCAGAAATGGTTTTGGGCAGCGTCTGTATGACATTACTCTGGGGTATATTCTCAACGGTGAGGTTTTTGGGAGTTTTTTTATGATGGTGTCAGTGGGTTGCGCGTCTGCGGCGCTCTGGTTCACTTTGAACGGAGCACTTACTGGAGCATGCATCAACACGACGGACCCGACGCTTGTTGGTCAAGTGGACAACATATCTACATATGCATGGATGGTGGCGACATTGGTTTTTCTTCTCTCTATTGTGAATGCCGGTTTCACAATAGTGCTCGACAAAGACAAGGACACGTTTCGCTGGAAAAGACGAAGCAACACGCTGCTTAGTGTGGCGAGTTCTATCGCGCGATTTATGTTTGCTCTTTACATTGTTATTATGATGAACAGCAGCGACTTTCTCCCCGATTACGTCAACAACAATGTCTACCAATCTGAGTCGTGCGCGCTTGCTACAAGCAATGGTGTTTTCAATTCTGGTCCGTCAAAGCAGTTTCAAGATACACTTTCCTTCGCATCGATTGATGTTTCGCTTGGCGTTGTAACCGCCACGACGTCGGACAAAATGTCTAACTTCGCAGCTTTTTTCCTTGCGATTGCGTCTTTTGACATACTTGTGGTCCTTGTCTCATGGGTTCAATTCTGGTGCGAATCATGGAGAGGCCAGATGAAACAGACTACTTTCGTCGGGCACGTCCTCGAGAAGATTGCTATTCCAAAAGCATTGGTGTCTCTGTGCGCCGGAATATGCGCGGGTGTGTTTATTGCTACTTTTATTCTTGAGAATGCAGTCGCTGGGTGCCCGATGTTCAATTCCAAGTTTGAGAATGTAGACGCGCTCTACAACATTCTCACTACGTACGTGTCATTGTCGTTGGCCGAAGCTGCTTGGAATGCAGCCTTCCACGATCGACATGCATACGAAGAAGGTATCAAACTTTTTGATCCTAACTACGGGGACACGTAGAGACCTATTGTTGAGTGTATGAGGAGGGCAATGTACGGCCAGCAGCACGCAAGAATAAACCCCCAACCCCAATAAACCTTTTGGTTTACATTTGAGTTTGCGTCTGTAGATAGATTTGTCATAGCGTTCATTGTAGCAGTGAAAATAAGAATCGACATGGCACAAGCTCCTCCGAGCGCCAATTTGATAATAATCAGTGCGAATTGAAAGGTACGAGGTTTAAGATAGAAAACCCATAGCGCGACGAGGGAAATGATGATGCACGATGTTTCGATCATGACGTAAAGGTCGACTATGTTTGCGTAAGCCACGAAATTTTCTCCGACTGAAGCAAATGCGTTTGAACCACACTTCTGGTACGAGACCTGTACAAGAGCAACAGAGCAAGAGTGGTCTTGGAAGAAAGGAACGTTCCAAAACCGACACAGATGCACCCCGTTTTGTTCTACTGCAGCGTATCCCACGTAGCAATTCACACGTACAGATTGAGCTAGATTGACATAGTAAACTGTGAACAGGTACATAATTGAAAGGGACAGCACGGATGCAGCGGTGTACACAACGACATAGGTGTAAGACAGCATGGTGTTAATTTCATTACATACATTACTTGAATAGGGCTCCCAATTTTGTTACAAAAGCATTCTCTCCCATTGACTTTGCTGTGTGTGTTCGGTGTGGGTGCGGTGATGAACAAGACAACTGTATGCGCTCGCCCAGACGTAGCCCACGTGTGAAAGGGCGCATGGGAGCTGCTGTTGTGCGAGTGTGTGCGGCCCATTCTTGGACAGAGGAGAATACAAGTTTGCATGTGGGGTCAATGCACACTAGCTTGACTTTTCCATCTGTAAGTGTGTAGTTGGCAACGGCGAATTGGGTTTCTGCAACGTGAATACCGCAGGTGTCACCGACGAGCACGTCATCGCGGTCGCACAGTGCCGAATGCGTCACAGAAGAGGAGAACCGCGTAGTGCCGAACAATGGAATCGGAAGTGTTTTTTCACCAAGACGCTGCCCAGCAACGAACAATCGCATCGGACTCGACGACACACGCACATGGTAGTGTGAAGCCCATGTCTGTACAGAGTCGAACTTTTCTTTGCATACAATGCAGTGCAAGTGATGGGTCGAATACCTGGCAACCGCATACGTGGTAGCATTCACAGCGTGCCCACACACGGGTGTGCCCTCCAAGAAAAGGGTTGCGAGTTCGTCGTGGTCGACAAAGGGAGTGTGCGCCCTGACGAGTGTGTCGATATAAAGGAGAGGCGGTCCTTGGAAAGACATGGACATTCCCGGACTGAGGATGTAGGAAGCGTCTCCGAGGGTGATAGAGCAGTGTAGCCACACAAAGTGCGTGCAGAGACGTTCATTTTTGTACTCGAAGGCGCCCGCTTCGCAGACGTAGAGCATCTCTGTCAAAAGTGCAGTGTCTTGCTGTTTCGCACACCGAATGCACTTGAGACCGCGCGCAGAGGCATACACGCAAACTGCTTTCCACAGTGTACCCGGTTCGGAAAGTGGTACGAGTTGTCCGTCGATGCGGACGGTTGGCACGTGAGCAGTTCGTTTCAGCGATCGGAACTGCTCGCCTTGTTCACTCACCTCCCTGTGGGACACGGGCGACAAGGACATGAATGCCGTCGTCCAGGCACGCGACGAGGTCCAGGAGACACTACGGTGTGCGAGGTACAGTATTGAATATCTGGAGCATTTGTCGAATTATAATTTAACGAGAGTCGGTCGAACCCGCGCTGAGCGCGAGCGAATACTTCGGCGACAGAAACATCTCGCACAAATTTTAACAGAGCAGCGTTTTCGCTACGATACTGTTAAGCAGATGCTGGAGACGGCTCACGCTATTACAGTGTGGACTCCCGGGGTTATGCGCGACGTGCGTGTCTTAATGGAAGGAATATCGCGCGAGTCCTTTGAAATGCTCGATAGACAAATGCGTGTTTTAGTATCGGAGTGTATGTCGGGAGAACCAGATGTTGAACTTCCACCTGACGCGCCTACCAGTATACTCGAGCTACCTCCTGACGCTGCCTCGCACGAGTTACGTATAATAGATCGTCCTGTATTTGAACGCAGAGTATGAATCAAATATATGCGCAGTACGTAGACCTATCTATCTTTGTTGTTTTGGCATGTCTTATTTTGTGGTGGCGCTACTGGCGGCGATGACAGAGGCGTCGTGTGATGCCGACACAGCGTGCAACGCAAACAGAATCTGTACTTTTGGTGATTTGAAGACGTACGACCTTGTGCGTCGCACGTTGTTTGAGGCTACTGGTTATCCGTTGTCGTGTATTAACCTGTGTTCTTGCCCGAACCAAAACTCTATGAACCCAGTTCAACGCATGCTGATGAACGCACACGACGACAATTCACTGTACTCCAACAACACTATTTGCTCCAACGCAATATTGCACGCAGCAATGATCTACCACACAGAAAATCGCGAATGCGAGACCATATTCACGCAAGCCCAAACCTCCATGTTTGAACTGTGTGGCACGCAAAATGGACTGCCGTGCATGGGTCACTGCACAAAGCAGTACGAAATAGACACACCGCGACGACCGTGCGACGTTCGTAAAGAGTTCAGCCCAATGACACGCGTTATTACTATGGCAGGCATTTTAATTGCGAGTGTGCTTGTGTTGCGGGCACCTGAGACGGAAAATGCTATTAAACCTCCGGTCGCTCCGAAGTACTCGTCGACACTGAACCTGGAAGACATTTTTTGATGTCCACCAGCTGCGCTCCATCATACATGCATTCGGGAGCATACTTGAACTCTTCGGTTGGGTACATTTCGTGGAAGTTGATGTGTGCTGTCTTTATAATCATCGGATTCTTCAGCATTTCAGTGACGGACTTGGGCCCAGGGAAAAGGTGGAAAGACGTGTCGGGGGGCTCTGGTCCACCCGGGGCGTGGTTACCATCGCACCCAAAGTAGTATCGCAGATTAAAAATAATGAAATGCAGACAAGAGGAGAATTCGTCAATGTTGTCGTTCCGGTTCTTCATGCGTTTTCCTTTGGCCAAGGCCCGTGCGAATTCTCTCGGATAGAAGCGTAGGATGCGATTCTTAGGCTCTTTTGGATCGTATGCAAACGCAATGCAGCGCAAACCCAAAAAGGCAAGAACGCGCATAGGTGTTTCTGTAAAACCGAATTTTCGCGTCCCACCCGCGCAATAGTCTGCTCCGCCCGCGCACAATGCGAAGAAGACAAAGTTGATACGCCACGTTCGCGACTGTCGCTGCATGTCGTCGGCGTGGACGAGTTCGTACACTGGTTTGATAGATTTCCATTTTTGCATTGCCTTTTTTCGCGTCAATTCGCATGTTTGTTTGTCGTAAGGAATGTCGGTGCGGTCGTCCGTGGCGTCCATAAAGATCCGGTTGACCTGAATGTCAATTCCCCTGTGATTGAAACCCATTAGAGACATTGTGACGTCCCAGTCACCGGAACGCACCAGGACTCTAGGAATTCCAATTGTGTGACGCAAGAGTAAAGCGTAGTGAACGACGAGTTGATCGCCTTCACCATACGGAAACGAAGGCAACTCTATCTGTGGCGACGAGAATTGGGTTCCGTCTTGACGGTGAATGATGTACTGGATGCCGTTGGGCCCGGCCTTGGTAATGATCTCAATGGCACTGTCTTCTATTGCTTTGAAAGCGTAATGCTTTCCTTTTGAGCTAGAAAATATATTGTTCCACGGTGCGGGGATAAAGTGAGCGGTGGTGGTTGTCGCAACGTCGTCGGCGACGGGGTACGCATCTAGAGCAAAGTATCGCTGCGCAGACTCGGACCATTTTTTCCCGGGTTTTTCGCCCTCGTAGGTGTGTGCCTTGTATCGGTTTTTGTACAGCACTTCTTTTCGTACACGAGGCATCAGGTCAGGGTTGTCAAAGCAAAGAACTATCGTAGTAAAGTCGTTCTTGTGCAAGTCCCTCCAGAGAATGCGTGACAGGAGCTCGAAAGGTGTCATAGTGCACTGCGGGGGCAAGGTCTTTCTCAATGCCTCCGCCACATCGACACACACAGCCGCGTGCGTCAGCCTTGTAGTGACTCTGGTGCCCGTAAAGAACAAGCGGTTCTCCTTTGCTTCCCATCCCATGTTTATGACCGTTTTATTCAGCAAGAGCTATTTGCGTGTGAGGCTACCAACCAGATGACGATGACAGACAGTCATCCACGTCTGGACATTGATCCAAGCGAGGAAGCTGGTGTAGTGGAAGAAGTAGTGGAGGAGCCCACCATTGGGCACATTGCTAGCAAAGTTCAACAGCACGACAAGCAGCTAACCGAACATGCGACGCAGTTGAGCCGGTTTGCAGCTGTGCCGCCCACGACTGTCAGCGAGAAGAGCGAGAAGACACAAGAGAAAACATCAACAGAGTTGTGGGAGATTTTTTGATCACCACGTCTCCATATCAAATGATGTCAGACTTGTGGACACTTGGCTAAAGTGTTTCACGCGAGAAAAAGCGACGTATGCCAATTGACGCACGGTGTCTGGTGGCGCCCCTTCTAGGTCGACGTGCAATTTAGATACGATGGTTTGTCCCTGAAGGCGGTGTATAGTCGTGTAGTAAGCGCATTCGACGTCGCTCGTCTCGATTTCTTTGCCGTCAATGTCTACCGTAACAATGGCTGCCTTTGGTTGCACAAGGTGGTAATCGCCGTAATCCGTGTGCACCATTTCTTGAGCCCCGTGTATCGCCTTGCACGTACCAAACTGACCGTTGTAATAAAGAAGCTCCCCATCGTCACTGTATACGTTTTTTGTGAGTTGTACGGGCGCTCCGATGTGGAGAAGTGACGACAATTTTCCTTCTTCATAGGTGACTACACTTTTTGCTAGCATGTAGCGAGGCCCGTCAAACTTGGATACGATAATTTGATTTCCAGCGATGACCGCTTTGCGCGTTGCACACGCACCGAGAAACGGCGCGCGCGGTGGTTTGTGAAGGACGTAGTTGAGAAAGCACGAGGCGTGTACGTCCATAGTGCCGGTGCGCAGCCTTGATAAAAAGTTGATGAAGTCGTCGTTGCCATCATTGGACGCGTCTTGTCGCATCAGCATGTCAAGAACAATGGGTGCGACATCGAAATCGCGAAACAACTGTGACTCTGCAAAACGGTCTTGAGAGACGGGAGGCAGCTGAAACGGATCGCCTATGAGCACGAGCTGCACACCACCAAACACCTTGTCGCGTTCAAGGTAGTACCTAAGTGTCTCGTCTAAGTTGTGCATGTCCTCTGTGGGCACCATGACATACTCGTCGAGAATAATCAAACGTGTGCGCGCCAAACGATGAGTCGATATGATTTTGGACGGATCATGCTCCTGGTAGTTGTATTGGAGGTAGTGAGCGAGCGTGTTGGAGCACACGTCAGCGTGGTGCAGCGCACGCAGGACCGCGCCGATAACCAGCGACTTGCCGGTGCCCGCTTCGCCGTGCACGATGACGTTTTTTCCCTCGAGGATCTGGTTCACAGCCAACTGTTGCATTTCTGTGAGTACGATGCCAGGAGCACAGTCAGGGACGCGGCTTGCTACCGATCCCGTTGGTGACAGGAGCTGGACAGTGGTCATCGCACCACGCCGGATCGTTGTGCGGTGGGACCCACAATGGACGAGGGGTGTATGGTGCGGCCAGAGGGCGGACGGCCGGTGTGTACCATTGCCAGCCTGGACGCAGCGATGGCATTGTCAGCACAAGTCAGTGGTTGTGGTCGTTGGGCAACCCACGATCTGATAAAAGGGGTAAAACGCATTGAGAGTCGCTTTGACACGAAGATAGGCGGAGCTGTGCTGGTCCGTCGAGTTGACAATGATCCTACTGGCCCCAGCGTCGCACCATATTTGGGCCCACAAGACATAGAAGTCCGGTGTAGGCAATGCAACCGTGTTAATCGCCCAAAAATCGGCCCAATTTTCGGTTTGTGTTGTAGAAACCCGGACGGAACCCATGTCACTGTAGTCTTTTGCCAGGCACGATTGCACACTAAACAAATCCTCGGCAAGTGCCGAATAGTTGTTGAAAGGAGAAGTGTCCACGTAATGGCCGATTTCGTGAGCGATAACGAACCCTAGCGTGGACAGCTTGAACAAATCCGACCAATCCGCACTGTAGAAAGGTGCTTGCATGATAGCCCACGGGATGTAGATAGCGTCGGCTGTTGGGCTGTAGACCGCATTGACGTCGAACGCACTTAAGGGCCAGGTCTGCGAGTTGTCGGCAAGGGTCCCAAGCGAGGATACCTGGCTTGTGTGTGCACTCCGAAGACAATAATACAGCGACAGGTCCAACGAGCACTGCTCTGGTCCACCCACAAACACACTTAAAGTTGTCAGGCGCGTTTTCAGATACAAACGTGACTCGTCAGACAACCACGACGCTGTTTGGATGTACGACAAGGACCGTGAGCGCACCGTCTCGACCAAGCTGTGTATGTCGATTTTGTTTTGATTGGGCAAGGCGTATGTTGTTTGCAGATTGTAGTAAGTCGTGGCCAGCGCCTTGTCTGACAAAGCAGCTAAGCTGGCATATGTGCCTTCGTTTATGCCAGTAGCATTGCAGGACAACCAGTCGGTTAAAGTCACACTGTCTTGTAGCCAATAAACAGCTGCATGTTCCTCGATGGCTCTGTTAACGACGACTTGGACGTCTGACGGGAATGTGTGACTATCTACCCTGTAAATAGTGTACACATTTGCTGTTGCGTTGTATGGAGACAAGTACACGGCCATTCTATCCCTTTTTAGATAATCGACGCTGATTTCCAATGAAAAACAACCGTAAAAGCCGGCGGTGCTCAGCTGGCCTTCAATAGTGCGATCAATCACCGGCACTGACACAATTGACCCTATTTGGTTTGAGGTCTCCGAAAACAGGTTCGAACGTTCGTAACGGCTATCGTATTGCTGGCATGCATAGTCGTAGAAATCAGCACATTTGTCTGCTGACAAGTTTTGCATGTTGTACATGAGACCTGTACGCGCTAGCGTGGCCGTGTCGGTTTGTCTTGGAAACGACTGTGGTGGTATGATTTCAATAGACAAAACGAGAAATGCAGTGATAATCGACAATGCTACACAGGCCACAAATTTAGGCACGTCTGGTGTGATAGAACTCGGTGGCAAAGGGGCTAGTGACGGGTAGTCGGCATAGTCCTCGTCGTCTGCATCATTTGCGTCGTCGGGCACTTCCGACATTGCACAAGGTATTTACTGTAACTCTTGTATAGACTCGTGAATAAAAAGTGTATAGTAAGGCATCAGTATTTAGGTATTTCAGAACCAACATCGTCATGACTACTCTTGAGGAAGCGCAACAGCTGTCCGAGAATGCAAAAACTCGGTTCGCATTCACCAAAGATTTTCACAAGGCCACACTAAGTCACTTTGAAAATGCAATCGCAGAGTTAGAGAAGTGTGTCCCAACGAATGCACTGGAAAAAGGTGCCGTTCCTTGCGAACGAGTGACTGGAAGTACACATCGACTGACCGGCCTGCTTCGATTTCTTCACTCCAACAACGGAGAGAACGGGTTAGTGGCCGATACGTGTTCGGGACTCGTGCAACACTCCAAGAGGTGTGTGTAAGAGTTGTTGTTGGAGCGCTTGATAATTATCTCCAGGAGTGTTAGCGTGATAGAATAAGGCATTTTTGTGTCGACGACCGTCATGCAGCACGAGTCGATCAAACCAAACCCTCGAGCAGCTACTGTAAAATTATTAGACACTACGAACAAGTGTGTTTTCTCCATCTTTTCGTGGAATGTTATGTGTGGACCCGTCAAGAGTAAGAGATCGTCTTGGTCCACCATTTCTTGTAACAATGATGTAGCAAAGATGAAGTCTTCAGCTGATGTGGATGTTTCCCAATCGAAGCAGCGCATTGCCGGAGGCGTGTCAATGATAGGAGCAAGCAAGTCAGTTAGGACAGACGGGGAGTAATACGAAGCCAAACGTTTGAGCGGATTTGATGTTTCGCCTTCGACATGTAAAAGCGCTACTTGATCGGATGGCAGGAGCATGCGTCCCATTTGATGGAGATATGTGTCATTTTTCCTTGTCCACTTGCACGACGGAGCGTAATTTGCTATAAACCGCGCCAAGTTTTTCGCGCATTCAATATGGTCGTACGGTTGAATAACTCGGTAGTCGTATGTGGCAATTCGATCGTAAGCGTTGACGGCGAGCAATCTGCCAACCATCCGCTCGTGCATAGCAGCATTTTTGTCCGCCCCCAAACTTAAGACGTGATTGTAACAAAACCCATTTGCATCATCGTCGTCTATGTCACAGTCAATGTGTTTTTCGAGCTGATCTGTAAAGTCGTGTCCTATCGGCGACGTTTCTTTTTCAATGAGCATTCTCCCAAGCAGGCATAATTCTTGTCTGAACAAGGCATCGTTTTGGGGGAAGGCATTCAGGGAACTGTATATTTTCTTCGCAATGTCTTCCAGGTTGTCTTCCGTCCCGAGGAGCTCATCCCGAATGAAGCTAGCTTCAGCTGGTGTGCACACGGCGTCGGTTAGGGACATAGGACAGTGTCCTTGTGGAAAATCCGATCCCAAATACGTGTGCGTGTCATTCCGGCAAGCGCATTTGGGGTGTAGAAAGTGTGTGCGGCAGAACGGTACGACGTTTCGGTGCTTGACGCATTTCGAGTGTCAGGTTGTGGACACGGGCGAACTGGTCGCCAAATTGCTTAACACAAGGCGACACGGCAGACCATTTGTGCCTGGTATAAGCCTTCTCCGACCAGAAGTTGAATGGGACAAATTTTACGCTGCCGAGTACAACAACGTGCGACCCGAAGGTGTCTTCTCCCACGGCGCCAGGACAGTTCCCGATTATATTGAACTTGTGCGAAATTGCGCTCCCAAGTTTGTCACAAACGCCGGACAGGCACAGACGCACTGCAGCTCCGAACTTGGACTTGTGGCACTCGTAACGACCGAGCACGACGGCACTCGCTTGGCGATTTCAGTGGAGCCAAAAGTCTTTTTGCCTGTTGTTCTTCGGGAGTATGAGTTGGTAGTCACGCTTTCGCCCGGTCGTCGTGTTGTCCGTTGGCGTATTCATCCACTCCGAAGAGAATCTTTCGAGGCCAACATCGAGTTGGTCCTTGGAGGTTACTGGGAGTTCACGCTTGCCCTCGAGTTAGTGTGATGGAGAGACGAGCACTTCAGTTATACGACGCATGGCAGCGGCACGAGGGTCGCCAAATTTACCTCCCTCAACCGAACCACCGATGTGAGTCTGGATGCAATATGCATGAAATCATGGGCATGAAGTGTTTTGTGTGCACTGACACACGTAATGTGCACGTATGTGGTGACGCTTGTCGTAGGCGTGATTGTTTTGGCGTCTGTGAATTGACCGGGTTTGTTGTTGAACCCCAGAACCTTGTGTATCATCCGATATTTTCCAATGTGGATCCACGCTCTAAAGTGCACGACATTACGTGCCGTTTGCCTACTGGCCGCCGCCGCACCAAGAGACGCCCAATAATCTTATCGTTTAACAAGAAAGTTATTTTAATAAAGGCGTGTATTACCAAAATATTATGCGGCATTGAGAGACACACTTGCTACAAGGAAGAACTAGAACGATACGAACGGGACGTGCGTGAGCGGATCAGACGTGAAAAGAGACCACTATTGTTTCCTACCGTGCAAGTAATAGCAGCTTCGTTGTATGTCAAGCGGGGACGTCTTTTGTACCCGCCCGCCACTGCCCTTCCCGATCTTACAAAGCTCGCCGAGCGTCTGTGCCGATACAACGAACTACTGGGCACGGTCAATTCTGAAGTGCATTTACTCTGTCAGAACTTGGAGGTGTTTACAGCGTGCATGGTATACAAACTGGCTGTTGGGAGCGTGTATGACGATATAACGTTTATTTCACCCGAAGAGCCTTTCATAGCACACACTCCACACGAATCGCAGTTCAGTAAGCTGGGTATACAGTGCAATGCTATGTCTCGTATGTCTCGGAAAATTCAGGAGGCGTGCCTGACGTCGAACAGCCACGTGAATGTGCGTATGATACTGCCCCCGGCGCACTTTAAGTAGCATTATCGTAAAAAGCTTCCGGACTCGAGTAGTGGTCTGGCAATTCGTCAATATCTTCTGGGATACCTCTACGTCGCGTGATCATCTCGAAAGGTATTTCGTAAACAGGGTCTTCTTGTACAGACACATTCTCCTCTTTGGAATGGCGCCGGAAAATCTCGGAAACAGGGTCTTCTTGTATATGCACCTTCTCCTCTTTTGAACGCCACCTGAAGTAAGCGAACCCCACGCCCACCAAAAGCGTGCATGCAACGAGCACACCAATCACCATACTCGGGTCAACGCCCGATTTCTGTTCGATTGTTATCGAGGCCACTGCGGACGGAGGTGGTGTTAAAGGTAAAGACATCGTAGTGTGTGTTGGACCAAGCGTGGGCCATAAGGTCGGAGTGGACGTGGGTGTATGTGTCGGGCTCCTTGACGGTGCAAAGGTTGGCCAATCCGTCGGATTAGACGTTGGCGCATTTGTTGGACTTCTCGACGGGGAGAAACTTGGCCATTGCGTCGGATTAGGCGTGGGAGCATTGGTTGGGTTACTCGTTGGTGTGAATGTTGGCAACAGAGCGGGTTGTGCCGTTGGACTTGTTGTTTCACACCAAACAATGCTATTGTACGGTCCATTTATAGAACAATAATAAATGGCGCATGTGATATCATTACAATCACACAAATTTATGTAATACCGAATGCCATTTATGGTAGATCTAACGTTGTAAAGGGCGATATCAATGTTCTGTTGGTAAGGTACCGAGTCATTGGTCGCACCCTGCATAAGATTGTAGCGGCGACTTGTGTGCGTAATAACACTACAATCAATAGAACTACATGTATTTATATAGAGACATGGAGGTTGAGGAAGACTGAGTGGCTGTGCAATGCTTAGTGCGAGCAGCCAAAACATTGTTGTCGTCATAGTGAGCGTCTATCATATATAGGAACGCTTCACATACGGGGGTGTCGCCATGTCGATTGTTCCTTCGTACTATGGGAACATTGGGTCGGCTGGGGGATTCCCTATACCCTCTCATCCATCAATTCAGCTTGCTAGGCATGAGAACAGCGACATCGCCTACGACAGTAATGTCAGCGGTAAGATGCGCAGCATTATCGCTGGCCCGGTGGGACCATACCACAGCGAATGGGGTGGAGTTACCGACGACACGCCTATCCGTCTTTTCGGAGGTCGTCTTTACACCGACAGCACGCTCTTTGTGGACATTGGGGCAGAGGCGAGGACAGCCAAGCACCGAATGTTCCAGCGTGGTATTCCTTTGTTAGTATTGCATCCCTTGGACGGTCGTCGCACTAATGTTTTTTCAGACATGGACGTGGCACCACTGGGAGAGCGACAGAAAGAGTCTATCCTTATTGAGAATTTTTATCACGACGTTTGCATGGAGAACTACAAGCCCATCAACATACGTATTCTGGCCGACACGAATTTCCTTGAAGAGGGAGAGACGGAAAATGTGTTTGCTCACGCCACCTCCAAGACGATGGAGCCGGTAGTAACGCATGCATACGCACTTGTCAAAAAAGCACTTGATGAGAACGTGCCGGGACTTTACGATCACATCAAGCACTTGTACGGCCCGTCGTCACACGGACAAGTTGTGGCCATGACATTTGATCGACTGTACGTGTTCCCGGTGGTTACGCGATCGAACAATATTCTGTGGATACCGCTTGTGAATCCAAGTCCAGACGACGTTGCGCTTATTCCACACATGCTTTCTCGCACCTTGAAAACACCCAATGCCAAACGGTGTTTGTCGCGCGTGTACTATGTCGGCAAATTGATGGAGCCTTATATCCACGGCGAGCACGGATGGATTGTGTCTGTTGAGTGTCTTCAGTATTGACGACGAGACAAGGTATATGCGTGCGAATGATTATGGTACTATAACCGACATGAGCAAGATCTTTGACAAGGGTCGGACCTCTGGACGCATTGTGTTTACAGTGGACCCGAAGAAGCAGCAGTACCTTACTCTGCCAACAGAGGGTACAGCCACTGTTCTTGGTACGGACCACCCGGACAATCGCAACATTTATGGCTTTGACATCACGACCACGACTGGATCCAATCTTTTTCACACCACCCTCGGGTACATGAGAGATGCTGGCGTGAAGGGCAAGGAGAAGTTTGAGCCAATTCGCACCGCACAGCCATGCCATGTCGTGAACACTAGCAAAAGTACTACGTCTGGCATCACCACTCACCATTTGGCTGGTCCCGGTGTCACCACCAGTCACCACGATGTCATCCCAACAGCCGACCAACTGCGTTTCGCTGCTATGAACGAGAAAGGTGACGCCACTCATGCCATCGCTCGTATTTTTTCATCGAGCACTCAGAGCGCCCGTGATCAGCCAACGCTCACCGGTGTCAAGAGGCTGGACGCCGATAACGTCCTGATTACGTCTGACCCGCTTTACACTGTGGCGAAACGTGCAGCAGAAAACCGTGGTTACCTTGCAGGCGTCTATGCCGGTCGAACGCCACAGACGGTCGGTCTACACACGGGCTTCAAGGTGACTAAAGCCGAGTGCTCTCAGCTCGAAGGAGAGTACAAGACGTTCGCCAATTTGTACCACCCCCATGCCGGTCTGCCCTTGGCATTGCAAATTGTTCCGTTCCACAGCGGAACGACTCCGACGTGTCCGTCTGTCATCGAGGTCAACATGCACCGTCACCCTTTTGGAGTCGGAGGCTACAAGGTCGGCGATCACGTTGGCATGCACCAGTAAGTTTTTTTTCTCCCAATCGCGCAGCGTTTGTTTTTTTATTCGAGTGTCATCTCCACTAACACCACACTTCACACCCTTCACACCCGCAGGGAGATCACGCAGTCGCACATCGACGCACTTGCGCAAGGGAAAGGAACGGGCGGAGCAGCTCCGATAGTCTTGCCCGACTATGAGCCGCTTGAAACCACAGACGCATAAGGTTGACGCAGTGGATGTACCTTGTGCTTGGTACACTTCACTATTGGACGTGTATTCACACACTCACCTGTATTCTAGTACAATGAGTTGTGTCAATGCATTGTCCCTTCAAGGAAACGGTGTTTTCTCTGCCTACGACTGCCACTTGGGGACATCGTACCCCTATGCAGATTGCCTCATTGCTTGCATGTACTTTGTAGACTTGGGACTCTTGCGTGTTGTGTACAATGCTGGAACGAAGCAGGCAATGTGCACATTCAAGCGGACACAATGTGTCGTGCTACACGTAAAGAACAAACCCATTAGACGCCCCCAGAAAATCAACTCTGCGCAAGAGCTGCACGCTTGGATAGAAAGGAACAAAGACATCTGTTTTAATCGTACTGAAGAATAAGCGGCTTTGTAAACGCCCAAATGTTGCGCACTGTGTGTTTTTTGTTGGCAGGCAAAGGCGTGCGACCTTTCAAGCACACTTGCAGGTGGTCCACTCCCTCTGCGGCATAAGGGCAGAGAACAAATGCGCCTTCTGCACCCCAATAGAAGCAGAGCGTGTTGTCGTAGTTCTCTTTCGAGCTGGAGTACCGTACGTCGCGTTCAAAGTCGTCGGTTCGCTCTGCAAGCTTTGAGGCCTGCTGTGTGGTCTTCATAGTTTTCTTGACCGAGTCAAGGAGCATCTGTTTGTTGGTAGCCCCAGCCACAATGCGCGCTAGTTTGTAGCGCTTTGTGTTGGTTAGCTGTGTTTTGAAAATGCTCGACCAGCAAGCAGGGGCGTTGACCAAGTCGAGCTTCACCGGTGCTGCCGTGGAGGTCGTGAACCTTGCACCGGACAAGAGATCCGAAATGAAGTGGAAGTTGCCATCTGGAAAGTGGTCTTCTCCCAGGTATTCGAGAATGGTTGGTTTGAAGCGCTTGAGGCGGTTGATGACGAGCGTGTCGTGTGCTGAAACCCCATTTGTGATCGTTGTGAGTTGTTTCAGAGAGATGTAGGATGTTCCTTTGATGAGTAGGAAGAGGAGCGGAGCAATGAATGTGCCGAGTACAGTGCATTTGAACCAGGTTGTGTCGTCGTCGTCGTCGTCGTCGTCGAGCAAGCACACATCACACAGTTCGAGGACACGGCCCACCTCTGGAACGCACGAGCAGTACCTTGTTGTCTGTGGACGTGTGCACACTGACCATTTCGTGCCCGTGACTAGCTCGAGCGACGTTGTCAGCGCCGGTTTGACGTGCCCGATGCCAAAGGCGAGGTTTTTGGCCTCGTAGATGGCAGAGAACTTGCCTGTGCAATACTGGAGCAAGGGTGGGACAAGGGCTTTGTTGAATCCATGCAGGTACGGGCTGTACCCCTCTGATGGTCGCACCGATGGCCACAGCGTTTTGAGCGTCTGCACGAGCGTGAAAACGGCGTAGTACTTCCCGTTCCTGGAAGGAAGAACGCGACTGTGTGAGAGACGATCAGGTTGGTGGCGCACGCGCGAGTGGACAGCTCACCGTATGTAGCTGCGTTGACTCTTGCTGGGCACCGCGTCCACCCAGCCCACAAACGTGTCCGTGTCGGGGCACAGAACGAGAACGACAGAGCGTGTGTCGGGTGAGTAGGGTTCGTACTGAACGAGATACTCCTTTGTCTTGACAGAAATCAGCACGATCATCACATCGAACATTTTCTGCAAAAGGGTCTCTACTGGACGTGGCGCTCGCGGACCAGCGTTGCCCAAGAAGCGAACGACGCTTGCCATGGAGGCGAGCTTGCACATAGCGGAGGATCACGATCCGAAACGACGACGACGAGTACAACCGGCTCAGAGCGATGAGGTGTCGTTGATCCCGTCGCTGAAGTGTGTGACACCGGTTCTGCTGCGGGACTGGGTTATGGGAATTGGCCCTTTTCACGTAGTTTCTTACAAAGAAAGTGGAAATAAGGTGTCGTCTATGGCAGCTTGGGAATATGAGACCGACGACGATTCTATGTGTGTTACTAACAAAGTCATTCTTAAAGGGTCTGTTCATTTTGAAGACGGGCCGCTGCCTATTGTAGAGGTTACCGACACGCATGTCTTCCGGGCCGACTTTAACGGCACTATCTACATTTGGTCTCTGTACACGGGCGATCTTGTTTACCATGCATCGTGCTGCAAGCAAGAGGGTGACATGGTTGCTGTCTACAAACCCCGTGTAGCAACGCACACCTCATACGTCATTGTCACTGTGTCGAGTCCAAGGGAAGATCTAACCGTGGTTGGCGTGTGCATGAATTGGCGGGGAGGCAACAAAGAATTTCTTTTTTTTGACTCGGCGATACCTCTCATAACTTCTATTACGACGATCTTTCCCACTCAGTTTCTCCTGACGTCCGCCATAGGACTGTGTTCTCTTATCCTGGCCGTGCCCGATGTCAAGACGTGGGCGCTCCTGCCTTACACACGAGTGAACCACCACTTTTTCGACGAAGAAGATGACGTGCTGCTTATACACGAGCTAGTGCCGGTTTCACGGTTTCACTCGCAGCTTGTGCAATGGAGAGATTCGTTTATGAGGGACGAAGCCATTGAGGACTCCAGTGTCACGGAGGCAGTTCGACAGTTGAAGTGCCGGAATCTACCAAAGGAATTTGTACCTCACCATGTGAGCAAGCAAGACGATGTCATCTACATGGTGAGCGATGCCTACCTTGTGCGTGTTAACGAGACTACGCGTAACATGCGACTCTTCAAAAACGAAGCCACGTCGCAGTCCATTGCCTGCATTGGTGTTGACGGTGTAATGCTGTCGGTCACAGCCGACGGTGATGTATATATGCACGCGGACGACAAGTTCTCTGTGACACCTGCTACCGCTTTTACGGCCAAGGGACGCGGTCTTTACCAAGTGGAGGTTCGCCCTTCCTCGCCGAATAACGGGATATTGCAGCGGTTTGGGAAGTATGTCTTTGTGAACATCTACCAAAAGCACGTGTTCCCTTTTTTCCTGGAAAAAAAAGGTCAAGTTGTGGGAGACGCGGAGTTGGAAATGGAATTTGATCCTTCGATCTCCATTTCCCCCAAATGATCACAGGTAAGCGTCTCCAGGCGGACCTTGAGTAGGTTCTCAAAATTATGTTGATATAAATAACTCGTTTCTTGCCAGACCATGCACATAACAAGGCACACTGTTATTGTGATGCACACACCGACAGCAATTGTGTTTACGATGACAACACTCATGCTCTAGTGATGAAGTGCGTGTGCACAAATAAGTCACAACCATGTGTGACGAGGTGGACCCTCGCTACTGGAGCGGGATGACACACATGTGCACACCTGCTGAAAGAGCAGTGTCATGTGCAGGCCCTTTAGCTCATCTTATATCGCCCATCTGCACACACGGCGACAATCCAATGTTTACCATTGCCTCTAACATGATAATCCTTGGACATCTACCTGGATGCGCCATCGAGCCAACAGGAATTGCCGTTACAAAGAAACAAAGAGACGCAGTGGTGTTCCAGATCAGCATGGCACTCATCCTCAATCTCGATGTGAAATACGAGGCATAACCACATGAAGGTAGCTGTGATCGGTTCGGCGAGGGGGGACTTTGGACCTCACTTCGAGCACATGGTTGCCGAAGTGGTTGTGCCACAAGACACTGTTCTTGTGAGCGGTGGGGCTGCCGGTGCCGACCATGTTGCCGTTACGTTATTCCTTCGTGGCAAGGTGGATGGTTTGGAGCTTCACTTGCCGTGCGAGTGGAACGAAATGATGTTTGTCGACACGGGTGTTTACTATTGGAAATTGAATCCAGGCCGAACAGCCAATGCGTACCACACGCAGTTTTCGAAACACATTGGTCGCTCATCGCTCGCCGAGATAGAAGACGCAATAGGAAAAGGGGCAAAAGTTCATGTGTACAAGGGGTTCCATGAACGCAATACTGCTATTGCGCTTAGCTGTGACAAGTGCATTTGCCTCACGTGGGATGCGGGTGCAGAGCCGAGGGGTGGTGGTTCACTCGACACTTGGCGCAAGTGCCAAGTCGATAAAGAGCACATTTGTATTAGTAGCTGACTCTGGCCAATTCGTCCGAGTCGAGACGCAGCCCCCATGTCCATTCAAGAATAATGTGAATGAGTTCGTATGGGAGTTCACGCAGCGCCTGCACGGCCGATCGAATGAACGGAAGCGTGTCGCTTGATATGTGAGTGCATGTGTGCAATTGCAATAAAAACCCCAATTCGTCCGAGAACTCAGGGTCGTGCAGCAATCCCATGCGCAGAAAAAGGGGTTTGTGTATTTTCGGAATTAGTAGGGAGCGCGAGAAACGTGATAGGTGGGCGTCGAATTGTTGCATGTTGCGGATAACTGGAAAGCTGCAATAGACCCATATGTATGTCTCAACGCGAAAAAGTGCCTTTTTTAGCTCTGTAACAAAGTTGGGTCTGTCCTTCACTGCAACAATAATAGATTGTATGGTTTTGGGCGGCAAGGTGAACACAGCAACACCCGGGACCCGGATTGAGTCGAAGACAGTGTACAACTCTACAACGCCTGTCGTGTAAGCCGACACTATGTCCGTTAACACATGTCCTTGTCTAGCACTAATGGTGGTGCGGTGCCACACAGGCATGGTTGTGGGAGTAATTTATATGGGATCAGCGCATAGATTGGAGCCATCGTCTATAAATTCGTGCAGCACAGCGCACACACCACC
>Ga0105053_10002227_pt1 | contig 30384 bp, 24 predicted proteins | sample BON01_FD_78093 | JGI IMG/M metagenome (GOLD analysis project Ga0105053, IMG submission 78093) | Freshwater microbial communities from Lake Bonney liftoff mats and glacier meltwater in Antarctica - BON-01 | ecosystem: Environmental > Aquatic > Freshwater > Ice > Glacier meltwater | place: Lake... | reverse complement strand
GGGCGGGGGGGGGGGGGCGCGGGGGGGGGGGGGGGGGGGGGGGGGGGGGGGGGGGGGGGGGGGGGGGAGGTGGGGGGGGGGGGGGGGGCGTTTCGCTCGTCGATGCCCTTGGATATTCGGGTACCTCAGTTTTCAGGATTCGGGCGAATGATAGGTCGTGTTGGTATTTGTCGGGTGACGGGTCGGTCGAGCGCGCGCGTGTCAGGGCGAGGGAGGGGGGCGGGGAGGAGCGCACGGATCGCGCACAAGCTGCGAGGAGCGGTGCGCCGCTTTTAGGTTTGCGACTTGACGGAGTGGCGGCGGCGGCAAGCAGGCGTCGGCATCGCTCGACTCGGCCGCTTTTCGCCCGCCGCCGCTTGCAGAAGCATCAATCACAACAAGTTCTCGACCGCCCCCCGCACCACCAACTCACCACCGACGCACTGCCCTCGCAGCAACTTGTACGACACAGCCGCAGCCAGCGCAAACAAACACCATGGCCCTCCGGCGGGGAGCTCGCCTCCTCCCCACCGTCTGGGCTCCGGCGTCCTGCGTCGCCGCGAGCAGCAGCGGCCGCAGCGCCGCCGCCGCGCCCAGCTACGCGGCCTTTAGCAGGAGTGAGTCCTGCTTGCGCTGTGTCTGTGTCGGCCCGTCGACCCCCCTCGACGCGAGAGAGGGCAGGAAAAACGACGCCTCTCGATCTCACACGTTTCCTCCGCCCGCCACCCCGCCCCCTCCCTCGACGAATCACAGGCTTTGCCAGCTCCGAGGTCGCCAACGTGGCGCCCACCGACCTGTCGCCGTGCGACCGCCTGTCCGTGAGCCCCACCAACCACATTTAGTGCGTCGTCTCTTTCGGGGCTCTTTTGCGCAAATCCCTCTCCTCCTCCTCTTCCTCTGTGGACAACGGGTCGCGCCAGGCCCCGCCCCGGCGACGACCATGGTCCCCTTGGACCATGCGCAAACCCGCGCCGGCGCGCGGGAGAGAGAGGGCGGGATGATGGCGCCCGCCCGCTCGGCCGGTTGCGCGCTGCCGATGCACGCGCCGCCGTTGCCCTGCCTCGTCGGCGCCAGGTTTTTCGCCCATCTCTCCCGCCCTCACGCTCAAGCCCCAAACACCCTAACACGCCAAAACCAATCCAACACAAACACGACACGAAAACAACCACAACACAACAGCTACGACGAGTCCCACGGCAAGCGCTACGCCCCCAACCCGGACGGCAACAAGTCCCCCGCCGTCGTGCTGCAGGCGGGCGGCCGCTTCTTCTACGCCACCGCCGCCCGCCTGCTGGCGCTAAAGTTCATCATGTCGATGAGCGCGGCCGCCGACGTCCTCGCGCTCGCGTCGCTCGAGGTGGACATGGGCGACATCGCCGAGGGGCAGACCGTGACCATCAAGTGGCGCGGCAAGCCGGTCTTCATCCGCCACCGCACCGACGCCGAGATCGCCGAGGCGGGAAACGTCGACCTGGCCGCGCTGCGCGACCCGCAGGCCGACTCGGACCGGGCGGCTGACCCCAAGTATTTGGTCGTCCTGGGCGTGTGCACGCACCTGGGCTGCGTGCCCATCGCGGGCGCGGGCGAGTACAACGGCTGGTTCTGCCCGTGCCACGGGTCGCACTACGACATCAGCGGGCGCATCCGCAAGGGGCCGGCGCCGCTCAACCTCGAGGTGCCCGAGTACCGCTTCCTCAACGAGGAGAAGAGCAAGATGCTGATCGGTTAGGCAAGACGGATGAATGCGGGGGGCCATGGCTGGCGGACGGGGCGGACGGACGGCGAGACTGGCCGGCCGCGTGTGGCGCCCGCTTCCAAAAACCACGAGAGGCACGACGACGGGCCGACGACTGGACGACGGCGGCGGCGGCGGCTAGACCGCGCAAACGACGACCGAGAGACAAGATTCGAGCCCGCGTGCGTGTAGTTTTATCTGACGCGCGGGCGCGTCATTGACGTGGATTCGCGCGCGCCACTGGTTCGGCGGGCCGCAAAAGAAACAGGGAGGACGCAGCGCCCCGCCACCCGCGCTGCCGGCGAGGGAGAGAGACAGCCGTCAAAAGCCAAAACAAACCCCCCTGAAAGCGCAAAAATAAGCGCCAGAAGCGTCCCTTCCCTTTTGCCCCCCCTCCAACGCCCCCCCGCCCCCCCCCCCACTTGTTACAGACACGCACCCGTCTGCACACACTCGCACACACCCGTTTGTCAGTCGTCCGACCGCGCGCCGCTCTCTACTCACACGACCCGTCGTCCCTTGTGTAACTCTCTCGCCACACGACCGCCCGTCGTCACCTCTTGCCCGCCGCTGTCGCCGTGACGGCCTGAAACGCGGCAAACGCGGCCGCGAGGGCCAGCCCGCCGGCCGCGGCCGCGGCCGCCGGGCCGCCGCCGTCGCCCGACACATAAGCGGCCGCCAGCGACGCCGCCGTCACGGCCGCGCCCTTGTTCAGCAGGACAAAGGTCGACGCGCCGAGCCGCCCGCGCTCGGCCGCGTCCGCCAGCACGAGCGCCGACGCCCCGCCGAGCGCCAGGCCCGGCGCGACCGCCAGCGCCGCCACGCGCGAGACCAGCGCCGCCGCCGCCGCCGCCGCCGGGGGCGCGCCGCCTCCCGCGGCCGCCACGGGCGGCGCCGTCGCGACCGCCGCCGCCGCCAGGGCGAGCATCCCGAGCGCGAGCAGCCAGTAGGCGCGCCCCTCGGCCGTCCGCGGCAGCTTGGGCGGGCGGCCCGCCTCGGCCGACCACGACGCGCGGGCCGTGGCGCCGCTGACGAGCGCCGAGCCGAGCCCCGCAGCCAAAAAGAGCGGCAGCAGCAGCGGCGGCACCCCCGCGGCCTCCGCGCCGGGCCCCGCCAGGACGGACGCGCCCACCGCCGCGTACGCGCACCCTTTTAAAACTAAAGCGGCCGACAGGCGCGCGTACGTGGCCGAGCGGTGCCGCCCGGCCAGCACCGCGCCGCGCATCGCCCACTCGGCGGCGGCGCTGCCGCCCAGGAGCGTGGCGCCGGCGGCGCGCACGCTGACGGCGGCGGCGGCAGACGTGGCGGCGGCGGCGCCGGTGACGCCCGCGGCGTCGAGCAGGAGCTCGGGCGCCGCGAGGGCGGCGGCGCCGAGGGCGACAGAGGTGGCGGCAAGCAGGGCGTAGGCGGTTGCGGTTGCGGGTGCGGGTGCGGGACCGGCGGGAGCAGCGGCGCGCGGCGGCGGCGCGGCGCGTCGCCGGCGCTGTTGTTGCCGAGGGCGCTGCTGCTGGTGGCCGAGGAGGGGTGTCGCTGCAGGGGGCTGCGGGAGCGCTGCGCAGCGGTGCGCGAGTGCGGACGAGCGCAGGAGCATCGTCGCCATCGCCGTCGCGCGATTGTGAGAAGGGCGACCGACGCACCAACTGCAAGTGTCTCGAATTCCGCTCTTTTTGTGTGGGCAGTCCCGTGGGCAGTCCCGCAGGGAAGACGTCTTCAAGATCAGAGAGAGAGGATCACAAACAAGACGGTCGGCCGGCCGGCTGATCAGCGGAGCGCGAGCGCCGGCGACGGACGACGATCCCGCTCGAGCACGGCCGCGGGGATCGCCGGCCCCCCATTCCGGCGGCGGCGCAATCGCCCGACGACCAAACACAGATCGATCGATCCAGTCAAGCCCGCGGTCTCAGTAAAACGCCCCCGCCAGCGTCAGCGGCACCGCCACGGCCTCGAGCGCCCACCGCGCCGCGAAGCAGTAGCAAGCGCCCAGCGCGATCGACACGGGCAGCGCAGGAAGCGCCCGCGCGCCGAGCGACAGCGCCAGCAGCGTGACGACTAATCCGGCAAGCACGGCGACAAAGGCGGCAAACACGGTGGCCAGGTCGTACGTGGCCGCGCGCCCCACGAGGGCCGAGTAGAAGATGAAGTCGCCCATGCCGAGGAGCATGCCGCCGGCGGGGCGCGAGGGGTCGTCGTCGCTGTCGGTGTCGGTGTCGGAGCCGGTGCCGGTCTCGCCGCCGCCGCCGCCGCCGCTGCTGCTGCCGCTGCCGCCGGCGCCTCGCTCTGCCGCCGCTGCTCCTCCTGCTGCTGCTGCTGCCGCTGCTGCTGCTCTTGCTGCCGGCAGCGTCACCCGCGCTGCCGGCGCGCGGGTGGTGCTGCTGCCCGCCCCGCCTCCCGACAGAGGCCGCCGCTGCTCCACGTCCTCGTCCCCCTCCACGCCCTCGCCCGCAGGCCCCGGCCCTGCCCCCGCTGCCTCGCGCCGCGGCCGCGACGACGACGATGGCGGCTCGGCCAGGCCCAGCTCCGCCGACGCCAGCAGCGCCACGCGCGACGGCGACCGCTCCCTGGCCGTCGCCGCCGCCACCCCGGTGCCTGGAGCCCACCACCGCCGCCGCCGACCCGCCGGCTCCAGAGCCGCGGCTGCTGCTGCTGTCGGCACCGCTGCTGCCGCCGCCGCCGCCGCCGACTCCGCCGCGCCTCCCTCGTCGCCCCCCCCCACAGCATCCCCACCGCCGCCGCCGCCGCCGCCCCTCCCCTTGCGCCGCATCCACGCCCCCCGCGCGTACGCCCTGCCCCCGGAAGGCCTCGACTCGTACACCAGCGCGGGCAGATCCACCCGCCGCTCCACCGCCAGGTCGACGATGATTTTCAGCGGGCCTCCGGGCAGCAAGACCGCCGCCAGGTCGTAGGCCGCCATGGCCGCGAGCAGGCACCACGTGGTCCACTCGGGCACGAGGCTGAACACAAAGGCCATGACGACGCCGACCCAGACGAGCAGGGCCTGGCGCAGGGCCAGGGGTGCGGGCAGGAAAAAGGTGGCCGCCGTGCCGACGGCCGCCAGGTTGGTCAGCAGGATCAGCAGGGTGACGGCGTCGAGGGCGACGCGCCAGGCGCGGGCGAGCGCGACGAGCACGGCGCCCGTCAGCAGGAAGAAGATGTTGAAGAGGGAGAAGCCCATGTAGGCGCCGATGACGCGGTAGCACTGTTGCGTTTGTCCGTTTTCGTTGTTGTTGTTTGTTGGGTCGTGAGACTTTGTTTGTTTGTTTTTTGTTTGTTGGCGATTGGCGGGAAGCCGCGCGCGAGAGAGAGAGAGAAGGAAAAGACGCGGCGGTGGGCGGCGGCGCCCCCCTCCCCCCACGCCATGGAAGGGCGAGGGCCATCAACAACAAAACACACACGCGACTCGCCCGAACCCCACCTTGAGCTTGAACAGCACGAAGAGGCCGAACGTCATCGCCGCCATGATGGCCACGAACGCCAGCGCGTTGAGCAGGCCGCCGCCGAGCTTAGCGGCCGCCGAGTCGCCCGCCCGCTCGTCGTACGCGAGCGTGGCCAGGCGCACGACGTCGGGGTTGGACGCGCCGTCCGGGTTAAGGGCGCGGCACAGGGCCACGGTGAGGGCCATGCAGACGGCCACGGGGGTGGCGACGCCGGTGAGGTCCTCGCCGAGGTCGTCGAGGATCGATGGCGGGGCGCTACCGGCGGCGGCGGTTGCGGCGTCGGGCGTCGGCGTCGGCGTCGGCGGCGCGGGCGCGGGCGTTGGCGGCATGATTGGCGGTGATGCTGGGGCCGGAGCTCGGGCGCCCGGCGCGACGACCGCGCGCGGCCCGACCCCTGGGCGCCAGGGGCCGGGCCCGGCGCTGTCGCCCGGCATGGGTTTCGGGTGTGAGGCGGCGGGTGGAGGAGCCGAGCGTGTCGGAAAACGAGTTGGCGGTTTTGAGGGGCGCCCGAGCAGTTCGTGATGAGGCCGGCTGCAGACGTGGGCTGGTGGTGAACCGTCGTAAAGATCACATCGCTCGTTGTCGTTTGTGGTTGCGACGTTCGTGAGCAAGATATTGTGCAGAGTAGACGACGACGCGTCAAAAACGTTGGCCAGGCGCCGCCGGATTGACGGCGACGCGTCACCGTTGCTGTCTGTTCGCCCCTCCTCCTCCCATCGCGAAAAAGCGCCATACCTGCACCACCATCAACCACCACTAGTCACTTGGGAGGAGGAAGGAGCAAGGGGGCTCGATGGATGTCGCAAAAGTGAAGCAGACGATGGCGCGTCGCTTCCCCCTCCTCCTCCGCGCACCACCATCGTCTCCGACTCAGCAGCAAGCCATCATCAAAACAATCGCGTCCATCGCCGACGCGTACGGCATCGAGCGCCCCGGTGCGGAACCCTTTCTCTCCTCGCCGGACCCACGGCGCGGGATCGGCCTCGCCGCCGTCGCCGCTGGGGTCCGAGTCTGCGCGCGCGTGCCGCTCTCGCTCGCCCTCTCCTGCGACGCGTCGCTCGTGTCGCTCGGCGCCTGCGGGCCCCCGCCCGCCGAGTTCCTGCCGAGCGAGGGCGTGCGGCGCCTGCTGCCCGAGGGCGGGTGCGGCCCGGAAGACGACGCGTCGGTCGGGTGGGAGCTGCGGCTCGGGGCGCTCCAGCTGTGGGCGGCGGCGAGTTTGCCGGCGCCCCCTCTGCCCGAGCAGCACGCGCGCTGCCGCGCGTTGTGGTCGCGGTGGCGCGAGTCCGGCGCCCTCCCCGTCGCGGCGCCCGCGCTGCTGTGCTGGTCGGCGCGCGAGCTCGACGCGCTGGGCGACGGCGCGCTGGCCGCCGCGGCCGCCGCCTGGCGCGCCGACGCGCGCGACTCGTTTGAGGCGCACGGCCTGGGGGCGCTGGCGGGCCTGGCGGGCGGCGGCGGCCGCCGTCGCGCGACGCTGGACGACTATTTGTGGGCCGTGAGCGCCGTGGCGAGCCGCGCGTTCGCCTTGGAACAAGAAGAGGATGAGGAAGACGAGGAGGAGGAGGGGGGGCAGCAGGGCGCGGGCGCGGGCGCGGGCGCGGGCGCGTGCGCGGGCGCGGGCGGCGCCGCGGTCGTCGGGCGCGCGGCGGTGCCCTGGATCGACCTGGCCAACCACGGCGCCGAGCCCAGCTGCCGCGTGCGCCTGAGGAGGGCGCGCGGCGGAGGCGGCGGAGCAGGCCCCGTCGGCGTCGAGCTCGTGCTCCTGTCCGCGGAAGGACAAAAGGGAGCGGCGGTGGCGGCGGCAACAGCGGCAACAGCAAGCACAGCAGCAGCAGCCGCAGCAGCGGGGGCAGGGGCGCCGGCGGCGACGGGGCCGACGCCAAAAGAGCTCATGATCTCATACGGCGCCGACAAGCCGTCGCGCGTGCTGATGGAGCGTTACGGCTTTTTTCCCGAGAGCGGCGCCGCGTCCGACCGGGTCGATTGGCGGGAGCTCGTGGCGCCGGCGCCCGGAGGAGCAGGAGGAGCAGGAGAAGCAAGAGAAGCACGAGACGCCGGCGGCCGCGCCGGTTTGGCGGTGGCGGGCCCCGCTCGCGGCGACCGCGCCGCCGCCGCCTCCTCCGCCGCCGCCGCCGTCCCTCCTCTGGGCCGCGACGCGCTTCGGCGGGCCGTGCTGCTGTCTGGCGGTCTCGACGGCAACGACGCCGGGCTGACGACGCCTCTCAGCCGGGCGGCGCTGGCCGCGGCCGAGGCGCGCGTGCAGGCGGCGATCGGGGCGCCGCGGGGGGAAGGGACGACGGCGGGGGGCCGAGGGGCGGAGGAGGGGTCGCCGTTTGGGCCCGCGCACGCGGCGCGCGCCTCGAGATCGGCCGCGCGCCTGCTCGGGTGGAGGGGCGCCGACGAGTACCGGCGCTCGAGGGCGCCGGGCGCGTCGGACGGGGCGCGCGCGGCGGGCGCGGCGCTGGCGGCGGCGGCGGCAGAGGCCACGCGCAGGGGAGAGAGCGGGCCGGGGGGGGCGGCGGCGGCGGCGGGGGGAGAGGAGCTCGGGCAGGCCGACCCGCGGCGCCTGGCCCTGGCCGCCGCCTACCGCGCCGAGAGAGGGCGGCTGTTGCTGGCGCTGCGGGCGCTGGGCGAGGCCCTGGCTAAGGGCAGGTGAGGCTGGGCGTCGTGCTGGCCGGGCCGGGCCGGGGCCCCGCCCTTCGCATCCCCTCCCCCCCATGCGGCGAACGGCGGTCGACGCCCGCCGCCCGCCGCCCGCTCGTCGTTCGTAAGTCGCCCTGCCCGCGCAGCGCCGCCGCCGGTTTATTCTCTATTTATACACACGCGCGGTCATGTCAAATGCGATGTTTGTGTGCTTTGAGTGTCCGTGCGTCGGATGTGCGTCGCACGTGCGTCGGATGTCGTTATCGTGGTGTGCTTGTGCCCTCCTCCTTGCGATGCAAAACCCAAAAGGGAAAAAAACGACCGCACCACAAACGAAGAAAAAAAAGAGACACGACGGCAAACCTAGCGGTCCCGCAAGATCTTGCACAGCATCTTGTGTTTGGGGTAGCAGCGCTTCTGGCAAGCGGCCGAGCAGTAGTAGATCACAAGGCAGCTGGCGCACCTGTACTTTCCCGGCTCGACGCAGTCCATGCCGGCGCACTGGCGCGGCTGCTTGCGCTCGCGCTTGGTCTTCCCCGCCGTGCCTTCGTCTCCGTAGAGCGCGAGGCAAGCCACGTCCTGCGGCGAGCCCAGCTGCTCCACGACGTGCCTGAGCCACGCCAGGTTGACCTTGCGGCGCCCCGGCCGGCGCTCGACCGCGGCCGCCGACGTCGCCGACCCGACCGACGCGACAAATTCGATCAGCGGGCGCGCGCGGAGCTCCAGGGGGGGGGGCGCCCTTGCCGCCGCGCTCGTCCTCGCGCCCGGCGTCGTCGCGAGCGGCCTGTTCGCGCTCGAGCGCGCGCTGGAGAAGCGCAGCCATCGGACGCGCTTGCCCGGCGGCCCGAAAGGCCAGCGTCTCGTCCAGCCGCGGTTACAGCGGCGCCATAAGCGCTCCCAAGCGATATGCCTTCAGGATGAGGTTGTAGTCCGCGCCCGGGGAGTGCAAGAGCAATTTCTTGTTGAAGGCGCAGGCCGCCACGGCGCGCGCGCCGCCCTCTCTGCGGCCGGGCCGCCGCCCGGGACGGACGCCAGCAGCGCCGCCTCCAGCCGCGAAACGCTGAGCGCGGACTCGGAGATAATGACGAGCTGCGCAATGTCCGATGGCTTGGCCACGACGATAACGCGGCCGCTGGTTGCCAAAGGGCCGTCCGACCTCTCGGTCTCGGACTCGGCCGGGGCGCCCCGCCACGCGGCGTCCAGGCGCCGGTCGAGGATCTCCAACACCGACGACGAGGCGCTCTCGAGCCGCGCGTGCGCGGACTGAGGCGTGGCTCCCGCCATCTCCCGCAGCAGCGCGCACTCGCGGGACGAGAGGCCTAGGGACGTTGGGGGCTGGTCGACGGCGTCCCACAGGCCGCGGGGTCGCAAGTCGCGCGCCACGGCCGTCGACAGCGGCAGGGCCTCGAGGCCGCGCGCCGCGCCGCCTGGCAGCTGCTGCTGCCGCTGCTGCTGCTGCTGCTGCTGCTGCTGCTGCTGCTGCTGCTGCTGATGTTGCTGCTGCTGCTGCTGCTGCTGCTGCAGCTGCTGCTGCTGCTGCTGCCCGGACGAGACGGGCTGCAGCGGCGGCGCCCGCTCGAGAAAGGCGGCGGCGTGGCGGGCGGCCTCCGAGCCGCACGCGTGCGCGAACAGCGAATCGGACACCTCGGCGACGTTGATCTTCTCGTCGCCTGAATCGCCATCTTGCCTGCGGCCGCAGGCGCGAGACGGGTTGGCAAAGCCCGGCCAGATGATCAGGGATCGCAGGGACGCCAGGCCTGCTTGGGCGGCTTGGGCGTCTGCGGCCGCGGTCGACTGCGGCCGCAGCAGCAGCGCGGCGAACAGCGCACGGCAGGCGGCGGCCTGGGCCACGCGCACGCCGACCGTCGACAAGGCCGCGCGCAGCGCCTCTTCCGGGTCGCGGTCGCGGTCGCTGTAGATCGCATGCTCGATGCGCATCGACTGGCACGTAACGCGCGCGGCGTTCAAAGTGCCCGGCTCGCAGCCCTCCAGGCAAGGCCCGCCTGCCGCGTCTGTCGTGGCGAGGTACGTGGCCAGCGCCAGCGCAACGTGCATTAGGTCGGCGGAGCTGTCGCCGCGCGCGTCGCCGCCGCCGCCGCCGCCGCCGCCGCTGCCGCCGCCCCCGTCGCCGCCGCCACCGCCGCCGCCGCCCAGGTCGCCTGCCTCGGCGAACGCCGACGCGTCCGCGGCACGAGTGACGCACAGGCGGTCCTCGCGCTGCATCTGCAGGACAAACGCGTCCTCTCAACAAAGTCGCCGTCGTCGGGCGGCGCCAGACGCGCGGCGGCCAGGGCGGCGCGCAGTGCGTCCTCGTCGGTTCCCGCCCGCCCTGTGACGATCGTGCGGACGGCCGCGTGGGCCAGGACCAGCGGCGGGGGCAAGGTCGCGCACCCTTGGTCCAAGCAAGATTTGGCCTGGCGCTTGAGGTCAAAGCCCGCGCCCAGCGCCATCAAGGACGCGTGGGACGCCACCGACTTGCGCACGGTGCGCCTGGCATTGGACACGGCCCCGCCGGACGGCTCGGCCAGCAAGACGAGCGTGCGGCGCGCCGCGGAGCAGCCCCGCGCGGTCGCGGCCAGCGTCGTCGAGCTGGCGGCGGCGGCGGCGGCGGCTATGGCCACGACTTTGCGGGCGAACGGTGGCGCGCGGCGGCGGCGGCGGAGCGTTCGATCCCGGCGTGCCCCGCGGCGCTGCGATATGCAGATGCGGAGGGCGGCGGAGGCGGCGTCGGCCAAGAACGCATCGATGGGGCCCGCGCCGGCGATCGCAGGAAATGGCGACCAGTGCGGCGGCCTCGACCGGTCATGGCCTCCAACCATTCGGAACCCGGCGTCCAGGCGGCGGTCGCGCGAAGCATGTCGGTCTCTGCCGGCGTGAGGGTGGCGCGCACGCAAGGGACGGCGAGGACGAGCTCGACGTTGGAAATCGGGGAAGGGGGCGCCTGCGAGCGCGCCGTCGGCGGCGGCGGCGGCGCGGGTGCGGGCATCGACGACTCTGGGGATGGTGCTAGGGCCTGGAGGGTGGCCGTCTCGAGCGCCGTCTCAAGCGAGCACGCCGCCTCCGAGAGCACGGCAGGGTTCTGCGGTGATTGCCGGAGGGCGCGCGGAGTCGGCCATGGTCACGGGGCAAGGGGGTCTCAATTTGCCGACGCGCGCTCGCCCCCTGGTGCTCGTGCGTCGTTCGGGCGGTGGCTGGTCAAGTCGGGTCGATGGAGGTCCGATTAGTACGGCAAGCGGAGTCGGAGTTTAGAGCGGTTGGGATGTGGTTGATCGATTCCGCCTTCTTGTCTCGACGACGACGACGACGCGCGGCTTGGCTCGCCGCCACAAAAGCGAGCGCGCGCAACAACCTCTCGCTGTGCGCTCCCCTCGTTTGGTCTCGCGTCTCTGCGACCCAGCTTCATCATCTCGACACAGCCGCTCGACGTCGAGAACCTGAACGACGAGTCGAACAAAGCAAAAACGAGACTGTTGCGCAAAAGGCCGGCGACCACAAACCAATTTTGTTTCTGACGCGCGGCGACTGTCCTGAAGGGAACGGCGCTCTAGTCGCCCCGCGAGGGCCCTCACGACAAGCGCTCCGAGAAAAAGGAGGCGCGCGCGCGCGCACAGCCGAAAGCCGTCGGCGCCAACACGCGAGGCACAATGCAGGCCACGGCGACGGCGACGGCGGCGCGCGCCGAGCGGCCCGACACCGACGCCGACGCTGCCGCCGCGCCCGCCGCCGGCGTCCTGCCCCCGCGCAGCCCCAACCTCGACGCCGCCGCGGCGCGACGCCTGTACTCCCCGCCCCAGACGGACGCCCTGCCCCTCCTGTCCGCCGCCCTGGCCCTCGGGTGCTGGGCGACGGCCATGCGCCACGGCCTCTTCAGCGTGCGCCTGCCAGACTCGCTCGGCGGCGCCGGTGTCGGCGGCCTCCTCGGCGCCAAGGGCAGCGGCGTCGGCACCAGCCCCTGGTGGAACGTCGCGCTCACCTTCTGCGCCGTCGAGTTCTGCAGCACCGCCCTCTTCATCACGGCGCACGACGCCATGCACGGCACCGTGTGCCGCCGCTCGAGGGCGCTGAACGACGCCGTCGGGCGGCTGTGCCTGGCGCTGTACGCTTGGTTCGACTACGGCCTGCTGCACGAGAAGCACTGGGAGGTGAGGCACTAAGATGGAGGAGGAGGAGGGCGTGTGCAGGGGGCACACAGCACATGGCACGCGGCTCGGTCGTCGCGGCGTGTTTGTGTGTGTGCGTGTTCTGGCGGCCGCTGTGGTTTGCCAGCGGGCAGGGGGGGGTCGGTCGCGCGTGCCTCTGCCTTTCAAGCCCCGCCCAGACCAAGCATACAAACCAACGACACGCCTGCCCCATACCCACCCCCACTCACCCCTCCCTCCCTCTCCCACCCCAAACCAACATCACACGCAAAAAAACAAAAAAACAAAAAAACGCCACGACGACGACGACCCGACGACAGCACCACAACCACACGGGCCTCGTCGGCGGCGACCCGGACTTCCACGGCGGCAATCCCTCGTTCCTCAGCTGGTTCGTGCGCTTCATGACCACCTACTCCCGGCCCGGCCAGTACGCGCGCATCGTGGCCTGGGTGTTCTTCCTGCAGGCGCTCGGCGCGCCCTACGGAAACGTCGTGCTCTTCGTGGCGGCGGCGCCGATCGCAGCGGCCTTCCGCCTGTTCTACTTCGGGACGTACCTGCCGCACCTGCCGCCCGCGCTGGCCGAGGGTAAAGAGGCCGGGTGGAGGGCCGGGGGGAAAGAGGGGAGCGCCAAGGAGGGGCAAGAGGAGGAGGCGGCGGCGGCGGCGCCCCTTGTCGGCGCCGCCCGCCCGTCCCTGTGGCGCCGCCTCGCCGGCCCCGCGCGCGACGGCTCGGCCCGCATGGCCTGGCAGCTGTCCCACTCGGCCGACGTGCCCCCGCTGGTCGCCTTCCTCTCGTGCCTGTGCTTCGGCTACCACTGGGAGCACCACCGCTTCCCCTACGCGCCCTGGTTCGACCTGCCCAAAGTCCGCGGCCTGGCGCGCGAGCACGGCCTCCGGCGGCGGTGCGTCGACGCCTACCTGCGCGAGGCGGCGGGCGGCGAGGTGGCGGAGCAGCAGCGGCGGGCGCTGCGGGGGGCGGGGGGCGAGGGGGTCAAGGCGGCGTGAAGAGGGAGGTCGTGTTGCGGTGGGTCGTGTTTTTTTTTCGAGCCACCAAAAAGCGGGGGGGGGGGAGGGGCGTTGGCAGAGTCGCGCCCGGCGGACGGCGGCGGCGGCGGCGCTCGCGCGCGCCCGGCGGACGGCGGCGGCGGCGGCGCTCGCGCGCGCGTCTATTTTCGCCCGCGGCGCGCCTCTGGTCTCCCCCGCGTCCCCGGTGCTTCCTACTAGCATTGATTCCACCCCCTTTTAAGCACGGGCGGTCCTCACACCGCTGTCATTCTCTCTAGACTCTGTAGTCGAGACCCCCTCTGCGCAGGCGCGCGCAGGTCCTTGTTTTCAGTGCGAGCGAACGAGTGGAGGGAGAAAAAGACCTGTGTGTGGCCTCTCTCTTTGCCGCGACCCCTTTGGTCGCCATGGCGGCGGGCCAGCGCGGGCGAGCGCCCGCAGAGCCTCGAGAAGGAGAAATCGCGCCCACGGACGCCCGCGCACGCATCCGGCGGTCAACCCCGGCGGTCGCCGCCAAAGCGGGGACCAAGGCCGAGGGCTGCGGACCCGAGGCCTCGGGCGACGAGAACGCGCCCGCGCCCGCAGCAGCAGCAGCAGCAGCAGCAGCGGCTGCGGCCGCGGCAGTGGAGGCCGCCGCACTGGACAAGTCGGGTCCCAAATACGTGTATCGGTGCGTTGGTAGAGGGGAGAGCACGCGGCTCACACCTTGAATCAAAAAAGACAGACGAGGCGAGGCGAGGCGAGGCGAGGCGGCGGCACCCCCCCGCCGCCGACGCCCGCGCGCCCGCCCGCTCGCCCCGTTCCTTTTTTCGTCCGCAAAAGCCGGGGGCGCTCCTTCCCAACAACGCTCACGACCCGGACCAGCCACACCAAACCACAATTCACAATCAACAAAAACAAGCAGCCTCCCTCCCGACAGCGACGCCAAGGGCGTCGCCATCGCGTGCGCCATCCTCGCGCTCTGGGCAACCGCCTTCTACTGGTGCCACTTTTGCGTGCGGCTGTCCGCCTCGGCCTCGGTCGCCGGCGGCGGGGTCGTCCGCGTCCTCCCCTCCTCTCCCGTTTGGGTCGTCTGCGCCTCCTTCGCGGCGCTCACCCACCTGTACATGGGCCTGTTCGTCACGGCGCACGACGCCATGCACGGCGCCGTGTGCGGCCGGCGGCGCCGCGCGCTGAACGACGCGCTCGGCCGCGCCTGCATCACGTGCTACGCCTTCTTCTCGTACGCGCGCCTGTACGAGGAGCACTGGCGGCACCACCACTGGACGGGGCGGACGCGGGGGGCGGCTGAGGTCGAGGCGCGGCGGGCGGCGGCAGCGGCAGGGGGACGACCGCGCCCTGCCTTGGGGACGGCCAGCGGCGGGGCAGACGGCGCGGAGGGCGCGGCGGACGCGGCATCCGCCGCCGCCAAGGACGCCGCCGACGAGCCCGTCGTGCGCTACGACCCGGACTACCACCGCGGCGACGCCCGCCTCCTCCCCTGGTTCTGCGCCTTCATGGCCCACTACTCGTCGCCCGGCCAGTACGCCAGGACGGGCGCCGCCGTGGCCGCGCTGCTGGCGCTCGGCGCGCCCTACGCCAACCTGTGCCTCTTCATGTGCGGCTCGGCCGTGCTCGCGGCCTTCCAGCTCTTCTACTGGGGGACGTACCGCCCGCACCGGCCCGACGCGGCCGCCCGGCGCGCGCACGCCGCGGGAGGGGACGCGGCCGCGGCCGAGATGCCGTGGCGCCGCTCCCGCTCGGCGCCCTACCCGCTGCCGGTGCTCTTCCTGCAGGCCTACTTCTTCAACCTGCACTGGCACCACCACCGGTGGCCCTACTGCCCCTGGTGGGACCTGCCCAGGCTGAGGCGGGAGGCGGGGGCGGCCGGGGCGGCGCCGGTGGCGGGGGCGGGGGCGGAGGAGGGGGCGGAGGCGTACTAGAGAGAGACTTTTGAGAGAGATAGATTGGGGCGCGTTCTTTTTTTTTGGTGGGATCGGGCGTCGATCGCAGTAAGCCAGCCGGGGGCCGGACGCGCTCGTTCTCGAGAGGCGGACGCGCAGAACGCAGCTAGTTGTTTTTACGATAGCGATTCGAGAAACAGACGAAGTGAACCCAAAGTGAAATCAAGGCGGGAGCAAGTAGGGCGTGAGCGGAATAGAGACAGAGATAGACGGCGGCCAGCAAGAAAGGAACAAGACGCCGACGCGCGCGCGCGCCGAGACACGCTCGATCAGAAGCAGACAAAAAAAACAGCGACGGCGGCCGGAAAACAAGTAGGGCGGCTGCGAGCGGATACGTTCCTGCTCCTTCGTTCGACTTTCATTACAACGTGATCATGAGTGCCCTCCAGATCGGCTAGCAATAAAACGTGTGTGGATGCGATTATGATGCGAAGAGTCGGAAAATGGCCACGCAGCGCACGAACTTCCCCCCTCTCATTGGTCCGGCTTGGCGGGGTCCAATCCGGGGAGGGCGAGGTTCCGAATGCGCTCGTTCACCAGCCGCGACCCGCCGTACTTCTCCAGCAAAAGGCAGACGATGTCGCGCCACAGGAACACACGCCGCAGGGGGAGGTCGGAGCGGAAGCGGGCCCGCGCGCGCGCGCGCTCCTCGACGCCAACCTTGGCGGGCGCAAACCCGGGCGCGTACTTGTTGTGGCAAACAGATTCGGTGTTTTGAGGGTCGTGAATCCACGCGCGTCTCTCGGCGATGCGCAGGTGCTTGCCGAGGTCGGCGCCGGGCGAGATGCCAAACTGCTTTCTTGCTCGGACATCGCTAAGCATGCGAAAGCGGAATAACGGCGAACTCCACAGGCCCCGCGAACCCAACCCGCAGGCCACGCGAACTCCCCCCTCGTTCCACGCGGCGCGCACAGCATCGACCCTTCGACAGGGTGGCGAAAGCGCGTCAGCACGCCGCACATGACGCACCCGGCGGCCTGGCTCAGCGGCACGTACTCGTCGAAGCCCGTCTTGTTCAGCGCCGGGTCGTCGACCGAGGCGCGTCGCCGGGTTCTTCGCGCGGACGCCCGCCCAAAAAGACGCGACGGCGTCGCGCGCCTCGCGGGAGCAGCGCGCGAGCACGGTCCAGTCGTGCGCGTCTAGCACGCCCGTGAGCATCATCAGCTCGAGCAGCAGCGTGAAAGGGGCTGGAGGCGTCGAGGAGGCGGTCGCGCAGACGGCTGCTCGCTGCTGCGATCGAAGAGGAGCCCCTGAATGAGGGGGAGGCCCCTCCTCCCAAGGGCCGCCGTCGACCCGTCCGCGCCGCTTCCTCGTGTTTGCCATATTTTGCCTAATCGGAAGAGCGTTTGGCGAAAGAGGGAGAGACTGTGCCGCGTGGCGCGCGCTTGCATATGAGCCAGCAAGACGACGCCGCAGCTGGGAAAACAAACCGCCGCCTTGGCAAGGACGAGGACGAGCGCGCACGCGCGTCGCTCAAAATTTCAAAAGAAATTTCATCGTCTCGTAAAGCTGCAGAGTGCCCTCTATGCTCGTCGCTAGTAGTTTAAACACAGCGGGCGCAACCGCGTGCCGTCGCCTGAACCCTTCGAAGCGCGCGCCCCCGGGCGATTCTTTCTCCTGTTCTCGCGTGCGCCCTCGTCGCCCGGCTGTCGGCGACAGGCGGACGCGCCCCGCCGCCGTCGGCGCCCGCCTTTTGACGCGCACGCCCCCCCCCCCCAAGAGCTCGCAGCCCCACCACCCACGCAGGAACAAGAATCGATCAAGGATGATGGCCAAGATCTCCTTGCTTTCGTCGCTGCTGCTGCTCGCGTCGGTGGCGGGCACGTTGGCGACTCCCTCCTCCTCCTCCCCCTCCTCCTCCCCTTCCGCTTCCTCGCCCGCCAGTGCCCCGGCGCCCACCGCCCCGGCGCCCAGGTCCGGCGCGTGCGATGCCGTCAAGGCCGAGAGCTGCGCCCTGTGAGTGAAACCCGCCGTCGGGCACCCCCGTCGTCCTGCCTCGCACACGCGGTCCGTGCCGCCCGCCGCCGTCGCCGCCCGCCGCGTTCTGTTGCGAGCTGCTGCTGCTCACTCGTGCCCAACACGTCCTCGTCGGAAAAAAACACCCCAAACGACAAACCAAAATTGACAAACCAATCGACAACGCACCACACAACAACGACTGCAAAAACCGCCCCTTGCTACCCCCCTCGCCAGCTGCGACCACCTCGCCGACCCGGCCCTCGGCTGCGGCCTCGCCACCGCCGCCTTCGCCGCCGACACGGCCGTCGCCGCCGTCAACGCCGCCATCGGCCCCGACGTCGGCATGTACAGCGTCGTGCCGTTGGGCGGCGGCCCTTTAGTGGCTGCTACTGGATTAGACGCGCCCGGCGGGTGCCGCGTCGTCGCCGACATGGCCAACGAGGGCGCCTCGGTCGGCGAGTGCCGCCTGGTCGGCGGCATGGCCTACGCCGTGGTGGCCTGCCCCGTCGGGAAGATCCCCGTCGGGCTGGCGTGCGTGGCCGTCGACGCCGACAACAACTCGACGCCGGTGCGGGGCACGACGCAGGCGGTCCTGCTGCACACGGCGCAGTGCGGATTTCCCGCGCCCTTCCCGGCGCCGTTCGCGGCGGCCAGGCCGGTGATCGTGATGGCGTGCCAGCCCGTGGAGCTGCGGGCGTCGGCGCTGGAGGCCGCTGGGGGCGCGGGCGCGCCGGTCAACAAGGGTGCGTGGCCGTCGGGCGACGGCGGCTTGGCGGCGCTGCTGGCCAGGGCGGGGACCGGGGTCGGGGCGCGGGCGGATGCGGCGACCGGGGCGGCGCCGGCGGCCGCCGCCAAGCGGCCCTGAAATGAAAGAAAGGGGGGTTGGGGGGGCGGGGGCGGGGGGCGGAGCGCGCTCGTGCTGTTTAGGACCGTCGCCTTTGCCCCGTAAATTTGAATGTTTGAATCGAATAAGGCTTCCTTTGTGTGTTGAACAAGACCGATGGCTCAAGAGGGGGGGGCATCGGCCTCTTGCGCGCCTGTTTGAGCGTGTGTTATACAAAAAAGAGAGGCTGCTGATATATATGTTTTTACGACAGGGTGCCCGGCGCCGCAGCGGCGACGGCGACGGCAGCGGGCCCGGCGACGGTAGCGCGGCGCGGCGCCGGCACGCTGCCCGCCTCGGACTGCGCGGGCGTCAGGCCCGGGATCGGGGTCGGCGTCGGGATCGGGACCGGAATCGAGATCGGCTCTGTCGCCTCGGGGCCGCGCGGCGGGCGCCGCACCCCACCAAACAGCCGGCCCCAGCCCAAGCCGCGGCGGCGGCTGCCGCCTTCCGCCGCCGCCGCCGCCGCCGCCGTCGCTGCCGCCGCCCCCTCCTCCTCTCCAGCAGCCCCCGCCGCCGCCGCCTCCGGCGCGACGGCCACCGCCACCGCCCCCTCGAACAGCCCCGACGACGGGTCGGCGGGCGGCGGCGCGGTCACGTCGGCGCGGCACACGGGGCACAGGCGCCGCCGCCGCAGCCACGGGTCGACGCAAGAGGCGTGCGCGCGGTGTCCGCAGGGCAGCGCGCGCAGCGCGTCGCCGGGGCTGTAGCGCTCGAGGCAGATGGCGCAGGTGCGGCGGGTGGCGCCGCCGCGGGCGCCGGCGCCGGTGCCGCCGGCCGAGGGGCGGCGGGGCGGGAGGGCGGCGGACGGGGGCGGAGGGGTGCCGGCGCCGCCGACGGCGCCGCCGCCGACGCCGCCGCCGGCCTTCTCGTCGCCCTCGCCGCCGCCGCCGGTGCTGCTGACGCGCGCCTGCAGCGCGGCCAGGGCCAGCGCCTCGGTCGAGTAGTCGCTGCCGCAGTCGTCGCTCGTGCCCGCGGCGGCGGCGGCGCCGGGAGGGGGAGAGCCGGGGCGCGACGACAGCGGCGAGACGCCGGCCGCGGCGCCGCTCTCCTCGTCGCCGCCGGCGCCGTCGGCGTCGGCGCCCCCGGGCAAGAGGGGCTCGGACGTCGAGGCGTCGCCGCCGGCGCGCTTGTTGGCGGGGCCGCTGCTGCCGCCCCCGCCGCCGCCGCCCATGGCGCGCCGGGCCAGGTCGGCCGCGGCCGCCGCCACCGAACCGAACAGCGACTGCGGGGACAGCGGCGGCGACGCGGCGCAAGGCGGCACGGCGGGCGCGGGCTCGCCGTCCCTCCCGGCCGCCCGCCCGCGCCGCGCGGCGCCCTTGCCGCCAAACACCACCAGCGGCAGCGCGGCGACGGCCTCGGCGCTCATGCCCTCGTCCGCGGGCGCGCCCCCAGGCCCCGCCGCGTCTCCCGCGCCGCCGCCACCGCCGCCGCCCATCGCCTCGCCCGCCATCCCGGCCAGCCAGGCGTCCCCCCACAGCCGAGAGATGTGGAAAGACGCGACCATGGCCGCCACGCCCGCGGCGGCCACCACCGCCGACAGCAGGACGCTGGCCCAGGACGCCTCGGCGATGGGGTCGAGGCGCACGCGCACGTCGAGCGCGCCGTCGCCGCCGGGCGCGTCGCCGTGGCCGCCGCCGCCGTCGCTGCCGTCAGCGCCGCTGCCGTCGCCGCCGCTGCTGTCGCCGTCGCCGCCGCTGCCGCCGCCGGCGGACCTCGGCGGCGAACCCCTCTTGACGGCCGCGAGCTTGGCCATCACGGCGCCCGTGCGGCGCGACACGAACACCGCGGGGATGCGGGGCTCCTCGGCGCCGCGCGGCATGGCCATCACGATCAGGCGCTCGTCGTCCTCGTCGTCCTCGTCGCCGCCCGCGCCGCCGCCGCCGCCGCCGCCGCCGCCGCCGCCGCCGCCGCCGCCGCCGCCGCCGCCGCCCGAGGGTGGCGCCACGTCGTAGACAATCACGCCCGCGGCGCCGGCGGCCTGGGCGTTGCGCACCTTGGTGTCAAACGTGCACAGGGGCGGGTCGGACGCTCCACGCCCGTCGTTGCCGCCGCCGTCGCCGTCACCGCCGTCGCCGCCGCGCGCGACGAGGGCGACCCACGCGCCCCCCGCGCCGCCGCCGCCGCCGCAGGGCGAGGGGCCGTCGCCGCTCCCGCCGTCGCCGCCGCCGCCGCCGCCGCGCCGGCCCAGCGACCAAGCGCCCTCGCGCCTCCTCCGGCTGCTTGTGAGGGTCGTCGTAGTCGCCGGCGTCGAGGGGGCCGCATGCGGCGTCGCCGTCGTCGTCGGCGGCAGTGTCGTCGTCGTCGTCGTCGTCGCCGTCGGCGGCGGCGGCGTCGGCGGCGGCGGCGCGAGCACGGGGCCGCAGGCGTCGGGCGGGTCTACGCGCAGCAGCGCCGCCTCGAGCCCGTCGACCGGCAGGCGCGGGCCGAACGCGGCCGGCATGGAGGGGAAAGGGTGGAGGAAGGGGGCGCCGTTGACGATCAGCACGACGTCCCCCGGAAAGATGAACTGCGCGGCCGCGCGCCCGGGGGCGGCAAAAATGATAGACACGGCGGCCGCCGCGAGGAGCGCGCCTCCGGCGACGCCGCGCGGGCGGCGCCGCCGGCGACCGTACGCCCGCGGCCGTCGCAGCATTCTTCGATCCTTGGCCGCCGATCCGCCCCCTTGCACGCACGCAGCAGGTTTCGATGCCCCACGCGGCGACCGTCGCCGGCTTGTGCGTCTCTGACGGGCTGCTGCCGGCTGATGCTGGCTGCTGCTGCTTGCGGCGCGTGCGCGTCAAAAAGAGAGGTCTCGGCGTTTGTGGAGGAGCTCAGTCTTCGCGTGTTGTTGGTTGCGCGGATGACTGCGCATGCAAGAGCGGCTCGTGGTTATCTGGTTGTGTGTGCAAGGCGAGACGTGGCCGGGCGCGACACCGTCAACAAGGATGTTGATCGCTCGGAAGGAGCGAGCCTCCGGTGAAAAGACAAAAGGGCCCTCCCCTCCCTCTTTTCTCCCCATCCCATCTATCTCCAATCGCACGAAACCAGAAACACACGCACAATGTCGGCCTCCGTCAAGCCGGCCTCATCGTCTCGGACACTGCATCGCCACCAGCACCACTACCACCTCCACCAGCCGCGGCGAGCGGCCTGCGCGTGGCCTCTGCAGCGCGATCAGCTCGGCGGCGACTGCGTCGTCGGCGGCGGTCGTCGGCGCGGCAGGCCCGCGAGCAGCGGCTGCGGCAGCGGCAGCGGCAGCGGCAGCAGCAGCAGCGGCGGCCAGTCCCCCCTGTTTCTGTGCGCCCTCGCGCTCTCTGGCGCCGCCCTCATCCCCCCCTTGCAGGAGCTCGGCGGCGCGGCCGCACGCGCCTACCAGGCGGCCGGCGCCCCGGCGCGCCTCCTGCTCGCGCTGCCGCGGCCGGGCGGCGGCGGCGGCGGCGGCGGCGGCGGCGGCGGCGGCCTCTCGAGGGCGCGCCCCCCGCCCCGGATCGCCGAGGCCGTCGCGCAGCTGGCGCTCGCGCTGCTCGGCGTGGTTCCGTTTGTGGCGCTCTTGCTCGCGCCGTTCGGGTCGGAGGTGGCGGTGGCGGTGGCGGCGGCATCAATGACGGCGACGGCGGCGACGGCGGCGGCGGCGGCGGGCGGAATGACGGCAGCGCCCGCGGCGGCGGCGACGGTCGTGGTTGCGGCCGCGCTGCTGCTGCCCGCCTACCTGCGCCTGGCGCTGCTGCTGTGCGGCTGCCGCCCGAGCAGCGCCGCGGGCCAGGCGGTGATGCTGCCCGCGAGCGCCCTGCGGCTGGCGGCGCTTGGGAAACTGGCGGCGGCCGCGTGGGCGGCGCCCGCGGCGCTCGAGGCGCGGTCGGCGGCGGCGGGCGCGGCGGCGGCGGCGCTGGCGGGGAGGGGTTTTTTCGGCGGCGGCGCCGGGGACGTGGCGGCGGCGCTGCTCGGGCCGCTGCACCCGTCCGTGGTGCTGCAGACGGTGTTCCTGCCGCTGGCGGTGGGGGTGTGGGCGCTGGCGGCGTTTGCGCGGCCGGCAAAGGGGTGGTTTGGGGGGCGGCGGGTGGGGGGGAGCGGCCAACCTGAAGGAGAAGCGGAGGCGGCGGCGGCGTGATCTCAAACAGAGGGGGGGTGGACGCGCGGCCTCTGCGAGCGTGTGAGCGCACGAACCCTGTAATCATTTGAAGGGGTGCCGCCCCCGCACCGCCTTCCTCCCCCGCCCAACCCTTCGCCCGCGCTCCGCTCGCTGCCGCTGCCGCGAACCGCGCCGGGTCGCCCAACCCCCTTAATTGGCACGCACGTCTGGTATCGACGCACACACAATCACGATTATCCAACAACCACACCACGATCCCGCGTCCGGGCTCAGAAAGAGAGGCGTGCGCGCGCGGCGCAGCAAAGACCAAACACGAAACTGCCTGCTGCTGTGTGTCGACAGAAGGGAGAACACGCGAGAACACGCGGGCAGGGCAGGGGCAGGCGGCCATGGAGGCCGCCGCGGGCCTGAGCCTCGTCGAGGACACCGGCCCCTACCGCTCCTCGTGCGGCTACTGCAAGTCGGGCGGCGACACGTCCGCGTCCCACGGTGAGCGGCAGGCGCGCCCCAAGACGAGCGCGCGCTGGGGTGAGTGCCGCCGGCGGCCGTTCGCCCGCCCGCGGCCCCGTTGCTTCCGTCTGCCCTTGCCCTCGAGAGCCCGACCCACGCCTCATCCCCCCCTCTACCGAGAAAACACCAAACGACGCAAAACAACAACAACAACAACAAAACGACGACGCAAACGGCGACGAAAACATACGCAAAACGCAGGCATGCTCGCGCACCGCCTGTCGCCCTGGTGCTACCAGCGGCTGCTCGACGCGGGCTGGCGGCGCAGCGGCCGCTTCCTGTACCGCCCGGCCAACTCGCGCACGTGCTGCCCGCAGTACACAGTGCGCCTGGACGCGCTGGCGTTCGCGCCCGACAGGGAGCAGCGGCGCGCGCTGGCGCGCATGGGGCGGTTTTTGGAGACGTGCGCGACGGCGGCGGCGGCGGCGGCGGCGGCGGCGGCGGCGGCAGAAGAAAAAGAAGCAGCGGCCACGGGCAACGGCGGCGGCGGCGGCGGCGGCGGCGGAAGCGGCGCGATGGATGAGGACGGGGAGGCGGCGGCGACCGAGGCCACGGACGAGGCGTGCCGCGCGCTCCAGCAGGTCCTCCAGCAGGCGATCGAGGCCGTGCTGGCGGGGGCCTTGGGCCGGCCGCCCTCCTCATCCTCGTCGCCGACGCCGCCCGCCGCCGCCCGCCGCCGCCCGCCGCCCGCCGCCGCCGCCTTCTCCGCGCGCGTGTTGCCCTTTGCGCCGCGCCTCCGCCGCCCGCGCGGCGCGAGGACGGCGGCGCCGCCCGGGACGGCCTTCACGTCGCCGTCGGTGCTGGCGGCCGTGGCGGCCGCGCGGCCCCGCCCGCCGCGCGCCGAGAAGGAGGGGCGGTCGCGGCAGCAGCAGGGGGACGACAAAGAGGGGGCGGCGGAGACCAAGGGGCGGAAGGAAAAGGTGGAGGAGGAGGAGCCGGAGCGGCGTTGCTCCGCCGCCGCGGCGGCTGCCGATGCGGCGGCCGCCGCCGCCGCCGCCGCGCCGACGCCCGCGTCCTCCCAGCCGCGGCCCCCGAGCCTCGGGGACGTGGCCCGCCGCGTCGCCGCCCTGCTCAACGGCGACGCGGCGCCGGGGGACGGGGCGGGGGCGCCGATTCCCCCCCCTCCCGCTTCTCCCCCGCCCCCGCCTTGGCTGCTGCCGCCCGCGCTGGCGCTGCGCGCCGTCGCCGCGCCGACGGGGCACCTCAACTTTGTGCGCGCGGGCGCGGCTGGGGGCGCGGGCGCGGGCGCGGCTGGGGGCGGTCGTGGGCGAAATGAGGACGGGCGCGAGCAGCCGCGCGATCCGCACGCGCCGGCCAAACGGGAGGAGGAGGAGCAGCGGCCACGGCGGCATCAGCAGCGGCAGCGCGGCCCGTCGGCAGCGGCGCCGCCGCCCCCCGCCCCCGCCCCCGGCTGCCGGCGCCGCCTTGTCGTCGAGACCGTGCCCGCGGCCTTTGACGAGGAGTCGTTCGCGCTCTACGTGCGGTACCAGGCGTCTCAGCACGGGGACGACCCGTCGACCCTGACGCGTGACTCGTACCGCCGCTTCCTCGTCGACACGCCCCTCTTTTACGCGTCGCCGGGGCAGGGCGAGGCGGCGGCTGAGGCGGCGGCGGCCGAGGGAGGGGCAGCGCAGCCCGCGGTGGCTCCCTCCTCGCGGGGCACTTCCCCGGCCTTTGTCTCCGAGCGCGGAAACCAGGCCGACGACGCGCGCGCCTTTGCACCCGCGTCGAGAGGCTACGGCTCGTACCACCAGCGCTACTGGCTGGTGACGGCGGCGGCGCACGACGGGGGCGGCGGCGGCGACGGCAGCGAGGACGGCGGCGGCGGCGGCGGCGGCGCCGGCAAACGCGCGGCCGCCGCCGCCGCCCGTCCAACCTCCTCCTCCTCCTCTCACCCGCTGGTGGCCGTCGCCGTCGTCGACGTGCTGCCAGGCTGCCTGTCGTCCGTCTACGTCTTCTGGGACCCGGACTACGCGTCCCTGGGGCTCGGGCGCTACACGGCCCTGCGCGAGATCGAGTGGGTGCGGCGCGGCCTGCTCTTTCCCAACGGCGCGGCGGCGGCGGCGGCCGGCGCCCTACTCCCGCGTGGCGGTCGCGGCCCGTCGGCGTCGGCGCCGGCGCCGGCGCCGGCCGCGCGCCCCGGCTCGCTCCCGGCCTTCCACCCGCTCAACCCGCGCCATTACTACCTGGGCTACTACATCCACTCGTGTCACAAGATGCGCTACAAGGGCGACTACGCGCCCTCGCAGCTCCTGTGCCACGAGACGGGCGCGTGGGTGCCCCTGTCGGACGAGGCGCGGCGGGCGCTTGACGGCGCTGGCGGCGGCGGTTCTGGCAACGGCGGCGGCGGCGGCGGCGGCGGCGGCGGCGGTGGCGGCGGCGGTGGTGACGGTCGCCAAAAGCGGGCCGTCCCCCAAATTCCCTCCTCCTCCGGGTACGTCGCCCTCGGCCGCTGCCCGTCCCTCGCCGCCGCCGCGTCACCCAACCCCTCGTGGTCCCTCGCCGTCGCGCCCGGCGCGCCCGAGCCGCGCGGCGCCGCCGTCCCTCGCGCGGCCGTCGACGCGCAGCCCGTGGCGCTTCTGCCCCCGCCGTCCCCGCGCGGCGGCGGCGGCGGCGGCCTGCGGCTCGCGCGCTGGGCGGACGCGCGCGCGTCCCTCCGGGGCGCGGCGCGGCGGCCGACGCCGCGCGCGCGGAGGGCGCCCTGCGCGAGTGGATGGCGCGCGTGGGCGTGGCCGCCGCGCGGGGCATGGCGGTGGTGGTGCTCGGCGGCTCGCCCCCCTTTTCGTCCTCGTCGGGCGGTGGGGAGGGGGGGAGCGGGGAGGAAGGGGAGGTTGAGGAGGAGGAGCAGGAGGAGGAGGAGCAGGAGGAAGAGGAGGAGGAGGAGGACGGGGGGGAGGACGTCGACGACGAGGATGAATGAGGGGGGACCCGAGCGCGCGTAAGTGCGTGTTGTCAAAAGCAAAAGAGATCCGATCGGATGCGTGTGTGTCGTTTTTTTCCGTTTTGGTTTTTTTTCCATTTTGTTTTTTTTTCCATTTTGAACGGCGCTGGTCGGTGCTTTGCGGCGGCGGCGGCGACGCGTTCACTACAGCATTGTCGACGGCCTACTATTCATCAGCGGTGGTGCTTGTGGTGGTGGTGCTTGTGGTGGTGGTGGTTGTGGTGGTGGCCGTGCCCGCCGCTGTGGTGGGGCGCGGGCGCGGGCGCGGGCGCGGGCGGGGACCCGCCGCCGTCGATGTGCCGCCAGCGGCCGCCGTCGCCCCCGCCGCTGCGCATCCGCTGCCCGCTGCCGTGGCCGTCGCGCTCGCCGCTGCAGCTCCGGCTGCGATCGCGGCTGCGGCTGCGACTGCGCGTGCGGCTGCGGCTGTGGCTGCGGGGGCGGGGGCGGTGGCGGTGGCCGTGGCCGTGGCCGTGGCGGCGGTGGCGGTGGTCGTGGTCGCGGCGATCGTGGTGGTCGTGGCGGGCGTCTTGCGCGTGGCCGCCGCCGTTGAGGCGCTCGACCGCCGCGACCACGACCGACCCGCTCCCCATGCGGCCCGCCACGTGCTCCCGCAGAAACTTGGCGCGGAAGGCCTCCTCCTCCGCGTGCTCGAGCGTCGCGAGCGTCAAGGCTTCGGCCTCGACCGCAGCCGCGCGCCTGCGCTCGTCAGCGGCGGCCTTTTGCTGAGCGGCGAGGCCCCCGGCCGCTACCGCGGCGGCTCGCGGTGACGAGACGAGCGGCGGGGGGGACGGGCGCATGTCTTGATGTGGCGGCGCGTCGGCCCTCGGATCGGTGCAGATGAAGGGGGACGGGCGCGAGAGGCACGAGAGAGAGAGAGAGGACTGATTTTCCGGGACCAAGGGAAATCAGGCCTCAAATCGCGGGCTAGTGGGCCGCTGCCGATAATCAATGGCCGTGAGTCACATGTGTGTTTGGACGAGTCCCGGGTGCGGAGAATGAACAGTGGTCGGCGCAGGAGTCCCCGCGTTTGGCAGCAGACCAAACGCTTTTTGCTGCGAAAGGACCACGGCGCAAACGACGGGGCGGCAGCGTCGACGGCGCGCGCAGTCGATCGCTTTTGATCAACGTCTCGTCGGCGTCGTGCCTTCGCCCCCAACTTTGCCCTCGCGTCGTATTCACGTACTCGGAATAATACTCAACCTTACACAGAGCGCGTCCCTCGCTCTCACGCACGGCGCAGAGAAAATCACCATTGTCTCTCCCCTCTCACGCGCGCGCGCCCTCTCCCCAATTCAACGAGGCTCGCCCCATTCCACACACGTGCCGACAACAGCGTTGCGTGAACCGTTGACTGACGCGCCATTCGCTCGTTCGCCTGCTGCCACACCTCGAGCGCGAGACCGAGAGAGCGCGGACAGGCGCGGGGCTCTCCCGCCCGCCCGCCCGCCCGCCGCCGCCGCCGCCGCCGCCTCAGAACAGACAAATCATGATCGAGGTCGTGCTCAACGACCGCCTCGGCAAGAAAGTGCGCGTCAAGTGCAACGAGGACGACACCGTCGGCGACCTGAAAAAGCTTGTCGCGGCGCAGATTGGTGCGTGCCGAAGGGTTATTTCTGACGCGGCCCCCGCCCCTCACCGCTCGCGTGCGAGAGACCGAGAGGGGAACAAAAAAACTCACCGCCGCCGCCGCCCCCAACCCCACCCCACAAAACACAAGACGCGCAGGCACGCGGCCGGAAAAGATCCGCATCCAGAAATGGTACACCATCTACAAGGACCACATCACGCTCGCGGACTACGAGATCCACGGTGAGTGCTGAAAAATGTTGGCGTTGCTGTTGTTGCTTGCTGGGAGCGAGGGGGCGACGGAACGACGGAACAAACACGCTCACATTTGCCTCTCCCCCCCCTCTCCCTCAACCACCGACACGGGACCCCCCCCCAAAAAAACAGACGGCATGGGCCTCGAGCTCTACTTTGACTGAGACACATACAGACTCGTTGATAATGGGGCGCGTGTTTTACAAACAACCACGACAACAAGTTGCGACGGTCGACGCCTCTCAAGGGGGAAAGAGGGGCGGGGGAGAAGAGGGGCGGGCGCGCGCGCGCACGAAAAAGAGTCGTCGCTGCTTTGTTGAAGTTCGTTCGGGGATTGCCGAGAGGGGCGGGCGTGCTCAAAGGGTCAAGGCCAAAGGAAGGGAGGGAGAGACGAAGAGGAGAGAGACACAAAGAGGCGAGAGAGAGAGAGAGAGAGAGAGAGACCGTTCAAGCGCGCGCGCTGCTTTTGCGCGCCGCGCGCCCCCCTCGTCTCCCCCCCGCTCTACCGCCCTTCCCCCTCCTCCCTTGCACACCCTCTCACTCCATCCACCGCTTGAGCGCCTCGCGCACGAACTGCCGCGGCGTCACCGCCTCCACGCAGATGGGCATGAACGCGTGCGACGCGCCGCACAGCTCGCTGCACTGGCCGTAGTAGACCCCCGGCCGCTGGATCGTCAGCCACACCTGGTTCAGCCTCCCCGGGACCGCGTCGCACTTGACCCCCAGGCTCGGCACGGCCCAGGAGTGGATGACGTCGGCCGAAGTGATGAGCACGCGCACCAGGGTGTTGGTCGGCAGGATCAGGCGCTCGTCCACGTCGAGCATCCGAAGCTGCCCCGGCTCGGGGTCGGCCAGCATGTAGGATTCAAAGTTGTACTCGGCCGTCTTGCCCGGGCCGGCCTTTTCGGCGATGGCGGCCTTGACGCGGTCCTTGAGCTCGGCCTTGAACTTGGGGTCGGCCAGGAGCTTGGCCTTGAGCTCGGCGTCGACCATGGTTTTTTGTTGTGGAGGGCTTGGTTTTGGGGCGCGCCGCGGCGACGACGGCGGCGGCGAAGGGTGGGGCGGCGCTTTTCGCGCTGTTGGTTAGGTTGGGTACGTGGGGGTTTCGGACGGGATGGGAAAGAGGTCGGGCGTGAGTCCTGGCGTGTTTGTGACACCTAGGGGTGGGAGGGGTCGAGAGACCCGGCGAGAGCGCGGCGCGCGGAATGAAGGTTTTTCTGAGGGAGAGACGGTGTCGACGAGGCTCTTCCTTTTCGCCGCGACGTGGCGCACACTCGTGTCACGACCGCGGCCGCGCACATCGCCACGTAAAAGGTCAGCCACTGCGCGCATCCAACGACACTCGCGCGACGCACGCGCGGGCGAGCCAAAGATGTGGCGTGCGCCGACGCGAGGAAAGCGACCTCGCAGAGGGCTTTTTTTATTCGCTTCCCTCGCCGCGCGACGACGAGCTGGCTCTGTCCATCGCGCGGGCGCGGACCGTGAGGACAGATGGCGTATGTGGCGCGCCATTCGTCGAAGTCGGTACGCCCTTGGGATAGCGGCGCCATGGCGCGACGCACGAGGCGACAGAGACGGACGTACCTCGAGGAGAGGAGAAGATCCGGACGCCTCCTTTTCGAGGTTGGTCGATTGGTTGGTGCGTGTGGGTTGATGGATGCTTGGTTGATAGGAAGGTATGTCGGGCGGCGGGGAGGTCTTATAAGGAGTGCAAGGGGCGGTGCTGTCGCGGCGCGCGCCGTCGGCGGCGGCGGGCGGCAAGACGCCGCTTCGTCGTCGACCCTCATCAAGCGCCCCCGCTGCAATCGCCCCCATGCTTTCTCAAAAACGATCGACGACGCCCCCCTGACACCGAATACTACTACCTTGCACGCACGCCCGTCAAGGCTCGAGCAATCGAAGCCAAATCAGCAGCAGAAAGCGCGGCGCACAGCTTTTCGGGAGGGTGGTCACACCTGCGCGTAAGGCGCGCGCGCGCCCCGCTCTCTGTGCCGACCCGTCTTCCCCTGCGCATCAATCGCACAACGGGAGCATCGTGGCCACGATGGTGGTCCGCACGTTCGAGGAGGTGAGGATCGCTTTCGTTCGCTTCCTCTGCCGCCGGCGCTCGTCTCTCGTCTCTCGGCCGCCGACGCCGACGCCTCGCGCGCTGCCCCCCCGCCCAAACAAAAAACACCCCTCCACCACAGGAGTGCGCCTTCATCGAAAAGGTCGGACCCGTCAAGTACCAGATCAAGCAGGGCTTCGTGCCAAACATGCGCGTGCCGGGGCAGTTCTACGTCAACGCGCCGCTCGAGCGCCTGCTGCTCGACGAGCTGCGCGCGCACAGCGCCCGCGGCGGCGGCGCGCACGGGGGGTTTTCGCCCGCCGTCAAGCAGGTCGCCAACGTCGCCGCTCTCCCAGGGATCGTGCGCGCGTCCATCGCCATGCCCGACATCCACAGCGGCTACGGCTTCAGCATCGGCAACGTCGCCGCCTTCGACATGGACGACCCGCAGAGCGTCGTCTCGCCCGGCGGCGTGGGGTTTGACATCAACTGCGGCGTCCGCTTGCTGCGGACCAACCTGACGGAGGCTGACGTGGCGCCTTTGAAGGAAGAGCTGGCGCAGGCGCTGTTCGACCACATCCCCGTGGGCGTGGGGTCGCAGGGCATCATCCCGACGACGGCGGGGGACCTGGACGCGGCGCTCGAGTTTGGGATGGACTGGTCGCTGCGGTGAGTCGTCGTCCGTCTGTTTTTTGGTCGGTTGGCCGGCCCGTTTTTTGGCGCAGCGCCCTCTCTGCCCTTGGCTTTGTCTCTTCTTCTCGCTCTCTCAACACACACGTCGCCGCGCCAACAACACCCAACCACCACCAAAAACACGAAAAACGAAACGCGCACCCCGACCGCAGCGAGGGCTACGCCTGGGCCGAGGACAAGGAGCACTGCGAGGAGCACGGCCGCATGCTCGGCGCCGACCCGGGCAAGGTGTCGGCGCGGGCGAAAAAGCGCGGCCTGCCGCAGATGGGCACGCTCGGCGCCGGCAACCACTACGCCGAGGTGCAGGTGGTGGACGCGGTGCACGACGCGGCCGCGGCGCGGGCGATGGGCATCGGGGAGGTGGGGCAGGTGGTCGTGATGATCCACTCGGGGTCGCGCGGGCTGGGGCATCAGGTGAGAAGAAGAAGGAGAGAGGGATTGTGTGTGGTGTTTGGCTTTTTTGTTCGTTGCGTTTATCGCGCGCGTCGTCCGGCGCGCCGAGAGCCCGCAAGCGGCGGCCGCCCTCTCACCCCCCCCCCCCCCCCCCCCCCCCCCCCCCCCCCCCCCCCCCCCCCCCCCCCCCT
>Ga0105053_10002220_pt1 | contig 30432 bp, 27 predicted proteins | sample BON01_FD_78093 | JGI IMG/M metagenome (GOLD analysis project Ga0105053, IMG submission 78093) | Freshwater microbial communities from Lake Bonney liftoff mats and glacier meltwater in Antarctica - BON-01 | ecosystem: Environmental > Aquatic > Freshwater > Ice > Glacier meltwater | place: Lake... | reverse complement strand
CGGCGGATTTCGGGATGTTCACGGCCATGGGGCGCGGCTTCAATCCGGTGGCCGACCTGCCGCTGATCGAGGCGGCGGTGCGGTTGATGACGGGGGCCATGGGCGGGGTGATGACCGTGGCTGCGGTGCTGGGTGCGGTGCTGGCGCTGGCGCTGGTGACAGCGCTGTTGTGGTGGGCGACCGGGGTCTGGGCGCGGGTGCGTCTGGCGCGGCCTTTGGCGGGTCTGTCGGGTGTTGTGGCAGGGCTGGCGGCGGTGGTTGCCCTGGCCGAGATCGGGCAGGCGATGGGCCGCTGGGGCTTGCCCATCGATCCGCCCGGCGCGGCCTTCACGGCACGGGTGGGGGCCGAACGGTTGGTGCAGGCGCGCGCCACGATTGCCGAGTTGCGGGCCTTTGCCGTCGCGGCCCGGAACGATCCGTTCATCGGGGCCGAGGGGCTGCTGGATGCCATCGACCGGGATGTTCTGATCATCTTCGTCGAAAGCTATGGACGCACCAGTCTGGACACGCCGCTTTACGCCGATCTGCACCGCGCCACCCTGGCGGCGGGGGCGGCGCGGCTGGGCGACCTTGGTCTTGCCACGCGTTCCGGTTTTGTTTCCTCGCCCACGCGGGGCGGGCAAAGCTGGCTGGCCCATGCGACATTTGCCAACGGGCTGTGGATCGACGACCAGACCCGGTATCGCGCGGCGCTGGTCAGTGGGCGCGAGACGCTGTTTCACCTGGCCGCGCGGTCGGGGTTCCGGACGGCGGCGGTGATGCCGCAGATCACGCTGGCCTGGCCCGAGGCGGATTTCATGGGCTTTGATGCCGTGTTCGCGGCGGCGGACCTGGGGTACGCCGGGCAACCTTTCAACTGGGTGACGATGCCAGATCAGTTCACGCTGGGGGCGTTGGACCGGCTGCTGCGCGACGGGGGCCACGACCGCCCGCTGTTCGCGCAGATTGCGCTGTCGTCGTCTCACGCGCCCTGGGTGCCGGTGCCCGAACTGGTGGGCTGGGACGACATGGGCGACGGGCGGATTTTCGATACCATGGCGGCCTCGGGCGATCCGCCCGATGTGGTGTGGCGCGACCGGGACAGGGTGCGCGCGCAGTACCGGCTTTCCATCGATTATGCCCTGCGCACGGTGATCGGTTATGCCGCGCGCCATGCAGGCGATCCGCCGCTGATCTTCGTTGTGGGCGATCATCAGGCGGCGGGGTTCGTGGCGCTGGACGAGAGGCCCGATGTGCCGGTGCATGTGATCGGGCCTGCGGCTTTGGTGGACCGTGTGTCGGGATGGGGCTGGGACCGCGGGCTGATCCCGGCGCCGGACACGCCGGTGATGCCCATGGACGGGCTGCGCGACCGGCTGTTGCAGGCGTTTTCCACGGGTGCGGCGGGATGAGGGTGCCGCCCCGGGTGATCCGGGGGGCGCAGATCGCGGTGGGGATCGCCCTGCTGGCGGTGCTATGGCACCTGGCCGACGGGGCCGCGGCGCTGCACCTGCTGGCGGGGGCCGATCCGCTGTGGCTGCTGGCGGCGCTTGTTGCGCTGAGCGTGCAGACCGTGCTGTCGGCGCTGCGCTGGCGGCTGACGGCGGCGCCCTTGGGCATTGCGCTGAGCCGGACGCGGGCGATTGGCGAATATTACCTGGCGCAGATCGTCAACCAAGCGCTGCCCGGCGGGATGATCGGCGATGCGGGGCGCGCGCTGCGCGCACGGGGTCAGGCGGGGTTGCTGGCCTCGGGGCAGGCGGTGGTGTTCGAGCGGTTGGCGGGCCAGATCGCGATGTTCGCGGTGCTGGCGCTGGCATTCGGGGTGACGCTGGCGCTGCCCGGAGGGCTGGACTGGCCCGGGTGGCTGGTCGGGCCGGTCAGCCTGATCGTGCTGTGCGGGCTGGCTTTGCCGCTGGTTGTGCTGGCGGCGACACGGGTGCCGGGGCGGATCGGGCGGGGGGTGCAGGGGTTCTGGCGGGCGCTGCGGTTGGCGCTGGCGTCGCGGCAGGTGCTGGCGGGGCAGATTTGCCTCAGCATCGGCACGACGCTGTGCAATCTGGCCGCCTTCGCCTTTTGCGCCCGGGCGGTGGGCGTGCACCTGCCGCTGGTGGTTGTGGCGGCGCTGGTGCCGCTGATCCTGTTCACCATGCTGATCCCGGTGTCGGTCAGCGGCTGGGGACTGCGCGAAGGGGCGGCGGCGGCGCTGTTTCCGGTGGCGGGCGCGACGGCGAGCGAGGGGTTGGCCACCAGCGTGGCCTTTGGGCTGACCTTTGTTGTCGCGGTGGTGCCCGGAGTTGTGCCATTGTGGCTGCGGCCAAAGGCGCCGGTGATGAAACCATAGGCTTGACAGTATGTTGAAGCCGAATTCGGGGCGACGTGGTGCGCAGGGCTTGCCAATCGGTGCGTCCAGCTTAGGCTTAGTAGCTTGAACAGGGAGAACAGGAACATGACAGGACCGATCCTTTCCAGGCGCCATCTTCTGGCCACCGGCACCGCCGGACTGGGTGCCGCGACGCTGGGCCTTGCGCCGCGCCGGGCCTTTGCGCAGACGCCGGTGGCGTTGCAGTTGTCCTGGCTGCATTCGGCGCAGTTTGCCGGCAGCTACATCGCGCAGGAGCGCGGGTGGTGGGCCGAAAAGGGGCTTGAGGTGGCGCTGTTGCAGGGCGGTCCGAACGCCCCCGTGGAGCCGCCCGTAGTGTCGGGCACTGCGCTGGTGGGGATTTCCGCCGCCGATTACACCGCCGCTGCGGTGGAACAGGGCGCGCCGTTCAGGATTCTGGGTGTGGCGATGCAGAAGAACCCCTTCGTGATCGCCTCGCTGCCCGGTAACCCGGTGAACGTGCCCGCCGATCTGGTGGGCAAGCGGATCGGAATGGCGCTGGCCAACATGCCAGTGCTGCAGGCGGTCTGTACGTTGAACGCGGTGGACATCGGCGGAATCGAGGTGGTGCCGACCCAGTATTCCGCCCAGCCGCTGCTGGCCGGTGAGGTTGACTGCCTGCTGTGCTGGGAAACCGATCTGCCTGTCGCCATGGCGATGCAGGGGGTGAAAAGCCTGACGATGCTGCTGGCCGATCATGGCTATGCGCTGCATTCCCAGACCTATATCGCCACCGAGGACAGTCTGGCCAACCGGCGCGCCGAACTGGTGGCGCTGATGGCGGGCGAGGTGCGGGGGTGGGATGCCTACCGTGCCGACACCGATGCCGCCGCCGAACTGACGGTGGCGATGTTCCCCGATGCGGGGCTGGACCTGGCGACGCAAAAGCTGCAGGCAGCGCGGCAGGTGCCCTTGATGTTCTCGGACCTGACCGATGCCCAGGGGTTCGGATCGTGGAGCGACGAGACGGTGGCGGCCAATATCGAGACGCTGGCGCTGTTGGGTCGGACGGTGACGCCCGATCTGTGGGACCGTTCGATCCTGGAAGAGGTTCATGGCGGCTGACACCGAACCGCCCGATGTTGTGTGCACGGGTCTGGCCAAGAGCTTTGGCGCGACCGAGGTGCTGCGTCCGTTCGGCCTGGGTTTTGCCGCCGGGCAGACAACGGCGCTGGTCGGGCCATCGGGCTGTGGCAAGTCCACGCTGCTGCGGTTGATCGCAGGGCTTGAGGCGCCGGGCGCCGGAGCGGTCACGATCGGTGGGGCGCCCGTGGCCGAGACGCTGGCGCGGGCCGGGCTGTCGGTGGCGTTTCAGGATCCGTCGCTGCTGCCCTGGCGCAGCGTGCGGGGCAATATCGAGCTGGCCCTCGGCTTGGCCCGTCGCCCGGTGGTGGCGCGCGACATCGACCAGCTGATCCGGCTTGTGGGGCTTGAGGGGTTTGCCGAAACGCGGCCCGCCGCCCTGTCGGGGGGAATGCGTCAGAGGGCGGCGATTGCCCGGGCGCTGGTCACGCAACCCCGGCTGTTGTTGCTGGACGAACCGTTTGGCGCGGTGGATGAACTGACCCGCCAGCAGCTGGCGCAGGATCTGCCCCGGATTTGGGAGGCGCGGGGCACGACGACGATCCTTGTCACCCATTCGGTGGCCGAGGCGGTGATGCTGTCGGACCGGATCATCGTGCTGTCGGCGCGCCCGGCCGAGATGGTCGAGGATATTGCCGTCGATCTGCCCCGCCCGCGTGAACCGGGCCTGGCGCGCAGCTTGGAATACATCGATCTGACCGACCGGGTGTTTGCCGCCCTGTCGCGGGGCATGGCGGCGCGCGACACACCGCTTGCCGCGCAATGACCGTGGCCGCCCGGCGGGCGCCGTGGCGCGGGGGAACGGCGTTGGGGCTGATTGCCTTTGTCCTTGTCTGGGAGAGTGTTGCGCGGAGCCTGTCCGGCGCCTACGTTCTGGCCGCCCCGTCCGAGGTGGTGCTGTACCTGGTCGGCAATGCCGGGCTGATGGCGCGGGCGCTGGCGGTGACGCTGGGCAATGCCCTTGCCGGTTTCGTGCTGGGCAATCTGGCGGCGGTGTTTCTGGCCGGTGTCGCGGTGATCTGGCCACGGGCGCAGGGGGTGGTGACGGGGCTGGCGCTGTTGGTGTTCTGCCTGCCGCTGGTGGCGACGGGGCCGATCCTGCGGGTGTTCTTCGGCCCGGGCAACGGGCCGCAGATCGTGCTGGCGGCACTGGCGGTGTATTATACCACTCTGATCCCGCTGCTGGTGGGTCTGCGGGCCGCGCCTGACAGCTGGTTTGACCTTGTGCGCAGTTACGGGCGGGGGCGGGTGGCGGCGCTGGTGCATGTCCGGGCGATGGCCTGTCTGCCCTATCTGTTCGCGGGGTTGCAGATTGCGGCCCCGGCGGCCTTCCTTGGCGCGATGGTGGGCGAGTTCACGGGGGCCGAGCGGGGTTTGGGCGTGCTGACCATCCGTGCCATGCGGGCGCTGGATGTGCCGATGACATGGGCGCTGGCCAGTGTGGCCACCGCTGTCGCCATCACGGCCTATCTGGCCCTCGGGGCCATCGCGCGGCGGGTGCTGCGCGACGAACCGCCGGTCATTCTGGCGGTACCGACCGTGGGCGACCGGCGCCGGTTTGGCACCCTGCGCGATATCGCGTCGGTCACGGCGCTGGCGCTGGCGGCCTGGTGGGTCGCGCTGGCGGTTGCCGGGCTGAGCCCGTTCTTCGCCAAGGGGCCCGGCGATGTGTTCGATGCGCTGGTTCTGGCCGGAGATGCCGCGCAGACGCGGGGGGCGCTGTTCGCGGCCTTGGGCCAGACGGCGGTTTTCCTTGTGCCGGGCTATCTGGCCGGGCTGGCGGCGGGGGCGGGGCTGGCCGCCTTGCTGGTGTTGGTTCCGGCGGTTGCGGGCGTGGTGATGCCGCTGGCCATCGCCCTGCGCTCGGTGCCCATCGTGACCACGGCGCCGCTGATCGTTCTGTTACTGGGGCGGGGGGCGGCGGGGACGGTGGTTCTGGTGGCGGTGATGGTGTTCTTTCCGACGCTGATTGCCTGTCTGCACGGATTGGCCCAGGCGCCGGGGCAGGCGATGGATGTGCTGAAAAGCTATGCCGCAGGGCCGTTGGCGCGGCTGGTGCGGGTGCGCATTCCGGCCATGCTACCTGCGTTCTTCGCCGCCGCGCGGATGAACGTGCCCGCCGCGGTTCTGGCGGTGACGGTGGTGGAATGGCTGGCCACGGGGAACGGCATCGGCAGCCTGATGGCGGTGTCGGCGTCCCTGTCGGATTATGACATGCTGTGGAGCGCTGTGGTGGTCGTGGCGGTTCTGTCGGCGCTTGGCTATGGCGCGGTCGGCTGGGTCGAGGTGCGGGTGCTGCGCATCTATGCGCCCGAGCAACTGGCATGAGGCCCGCCGTCTTTGCGATTCCGGGTGACATGGACACGCAGACGGGCGGCTATGTCTATGAGCGACGGCTGTTGCAGGGGTTGCGCGATGCGGGGCGGGATGTGGTGCATCTGCCGCTTGGCGGCAGTTATCCCGACCCGACGCCTGTGCATATGGCCGATGCGGTGGCGCGGCTTTGCGCGGTCGATCCGGGGCGGGTGCTGATCCTTGACGGGTTCATTTCCGGTGCCACCGAAACCGCCGGTCTGGCACGGGTGCGTGCGCCCATGGTGGCGATGGTGCACCATCCTCTGGCCGAGGAGACGGGGCTGGGCGCGGCGCGGCGCGACCATCTGTTTCGCAACGAGCGGGACAATCTGGCGTTGATGACCCATGTTCTGGTGCCCAGCCCCCACACCGCCGGCGTCCTGACGGCGCGATACGGTGTCGCGCCGGGGCGGATCACCGTTGCGCGGCCAGGCACGGATCGGCCCGGGATGACAGGGCGGCCGGTCGATCCGCCGATGATCCTGTCGGTGGGCATCCAGCATCCGCGCAAGGGGCATGATGTGCTGCTGGCGGCTTTGGCGCTTATGCAGCAACGGGCGTGGCAGGCGGTGATTGTGGGGGGCAGCCATGATGCGGCCCATTCAGCGCTGCTGGAGCGGCAGCGGGTGGCGTCTGGGCTGGAGCGGCGGGTGCGTTTGGCGGGACGGATCAGTGCGGCGGAACTGGGCGCGCTCTATGCCTCGGCCACCGTATTCGCGCTGGCGACGCGATACGAGGGCTATGGCATCGTGTTCGATGAGGCGCTGGCCCATGGGTTGCCCATCGTCAGTTGCCGCACGGGTGCCGTGCCCGACACGGTGCCGGCGGATGCCGGTCTGCTGGTGGCGGTCGATGCACCCGGGGCATTTGCCGAGGCGCTGGACAGGGTGCTGGGGGACAACGGGCTGCGCCTTGGGCTGGTGCAGGGGGCGACGAGGGCGGCAGCGGGCCTGCCCGACTGGCACCAGACCGCAGCGATTGCGGGGCGTGTGCTGGACGGTGTGCGGGGGTCTTGACGAAAGGTGCGGAGCCATCGATCTGGCCAGGCAGCCAAAGCGCTTTGGGTTCGATGTGAATCGCAACCCGCTGCCTCTCGCTTCGCTCGAACGCGGGTTTCGACAAAGAGCGGTTCAGATAAAACGCAAGGCGCTTGACAGGGAAATGCCATGATCGCGCTTCAGGATGACAGGTACCGTTTCAGTGCCATGTTGGATGCGGCGCTGGCCGGACGCCCGCAGGAAGTGTCCAGGCGCGGCAAACCGACGTTGATGATCGTGTCGGTCGAGGAATATCGCCGTCTGGTGCTGCAGGCCCGGGCCCAGCGTCGCAATTTTGCCGATCATCTGATGAATTTTTCGGGCGCCGACGTTGGGCGCGGTGTCGTGCGCCCGCGCGATGTGGCGGTTTGATCCACATTCTGGACACCAAAGTGATTTCGGCCCTGCGCAGGGCAGATCGTGCGCCCAGGGGTGCCGGATGGCGGGCGGGGCAGGTTGAGGATGACCTGTACCTGCGCGTGATCACCCTGGGCGAGATCGAACGGGGGATCCGGTTGCAAGAGCCGCGCAAACCGGGCTTTGCCGCCGATCTGCAACGCTGGCTGGCGCGGACCGCGAGTGTGTTCGCCGGCCGGTGGCTGGCGTTAACGCGCAGGATGCCCTGGTCTGGGGCGGGCTGTCTGCACAAGTGGGGCATGGCGGTGGCGACCTGATGATTGCCGCCCAGGCGCCGAGCCGGGATGGCGTGGTCGTGACCGGCAACACCGCCGATTTCGCCCCCTCCGGCGCGCGGCTGTTCGATCCGTTCTGAGGCGTCAGGTCTGCGGGTCGAGTTCGGGGACGAGAAGTTTGACCCCGGCGCCATCCATCGCACTCAGCAAGGCGCCCTTGGGCCGCTGGTCGAGGACGATGGAATCGAACATGTCGAGCGTTGCGACATGGGCCAGTCCCTTGCGGCCGAACTTGCCCGAATCGATCAGAAGGTGTCGACGGGCACTGCGCCGCAGCATCGCGCGCTTGACGGCGGCAAAACCGCTGACGGTTTCCGACGGCCCCTCGTCCGACAGGCCCGAAGCGCCGATCAGGCAGCGATCGACGTTGAAGCGTTCGAGAAACTCGATGGTTTCGGTGCCGATGACGGCGGATTCGGCCGACAGGTACTGGCCGGGGCACAGCAGCACCTCGGCCGCGCCGTGCCCAAGGGTCATGGCGACAGGGATCGAGTTGGTGATGACGGTGCAGGGCGTTCCCAGATAGGCCAGCGCGCGGGCCAACTGGATGGTGGTCGAGCCTGAATCGATCATCACCGTTTCACCCTCCTGCACCAGAAGGGCGGCGCGGCGCCCGATCCTTTCGTGTTCGTCCATATGGGCGCCGACCCGTTCGCTGAGGCTGGGATAATGGCCCCGGGCAGAGGACGATGCGCCGCCATGGGCGCGGCTGATCAGGCCGTCATCGGCCAGCGCGTCGAAATCGCGGCGCACGGTTTCGCTGGACACCTGAAACCGTTCGGCAAGTTCGCTGATCCGGACATGGGGCTGGAGCTTCAACTCAAGCAGGATCTGCCGTCGGCGTTCGGGTTTGCGCAGCTTTTCGCGGACCGTTGCGGCCTTGCGGCCCTTCTTCTTAGGGTCGTCCATGGCACCCATCCCCTGCCCCACGAGGCGGAAAATGTGGCAAGATTAACATTTTTACAATGGTTTTTGTTGCATATGCCACGGAATGATGGTGAAGTCTCAAAACGATGACAGTTTTTTTCAACATTACCCATGCCTTGGCCCCGGGATCGGGCCGCGCGCCATGATCCTGCTGGCCGCAAATCTTGCGGCGGCGGTGGCGCTGCTGCTGTGGTCGGTCCGGTTGATCCGCACCGGGGTGGAGCGGGCGTTCCTGCCCGAGTTGCGGCGCGGGCTGAAGGGGTTGTCGGGGCGCCCGGTTTCGGCGGCGGGGGGCGGCATTCTGGCGGCGATGATGTTGCAAGGCGCGACGGCGGTGGCCCTGATCGGCGGCGGTTTCGCGGCGTCGGGGATGCTGGCGCCGCAGACGGCCCTGGTTTTGCTGCTGGGAGCTGATGTGGGGTCGGCGCTGATGGCGCTGGTGCTGTCTCTGCCGGTGGCGGCGATGGTCCCGTTCATCCTGCTGGCGGGGGTGATCACGTTTCTCAATGCGGGCAGCCGCAAGGTGAAACAGGTGGGGCGGATCATCATCGGCCTCGCGCTGGTGCTGATCGCACTGGGCATGATCCGCACGGCGGCAGCACCCATCGGTGCAAACGACATCGTGCGCCAGACGGCGGCCTATTTCGATGGCGATCTGGTCAGCGCCTTTGCCATCGGCGCGCTGCTGGCCTGGGCGATGCATTCCAGCCTGGCGGCGGTGCTGACCTTTGCCACCTTTGCGGCGACCGGGGTGGTTTCAGGCCCGGTCGCGGGCGCGCTGGTGATCGGGGCGAACCTTGGGGGGGCGCTGGTGCCCGTGGCGCTGCTGTGGTCGGCGCCGCGGCCTGCGCGGTTGATGGCGATGGCCAACCTCCTGGCGCGCGGTGGGCTGGCGGTGATGGCTCTGGCCGGGCTTGTCCTGGTGCAACCCGACCTGTCGGTCCTGGCGCGGGATGCGGGGCATCAGGCGCTGACGCTGCATATCCTGTTCAACACCGCGCTGCTGCTGGTCGGCCTGCCGCTGGCCACGCCACTTGTCGGGCTGGCGGGGCGGATCCTGCGCGCCGATACAGTGGACGATGACCGGACCGCCAGCGCGCTGGACCCCGACGCGCTGGATCATCCGCAGATGGCGCTGGCCTGTGCCCAGCGCGAACTTCTGCGCATGGCCGAGACGGTTCAGGCGATGCTGACCCCGGTGATGGGCCTGTTCCGCCAGTGGGACGGGGCTGTCGCCCAGCGGATCGAGCGGCGCGAGGATGAGGTCGACCGGATGCATTTCGAGACCAAGATCTATGTCTCGCAACTGCGCGATGGAGACATGCCGCGCGTCCAGGCGCGCCGCGCTCTGGAACTGGTGGCGATGGCCAACCACATCGAGGAAGCCGCCGACCGCATTGCCGTGACGCTGTTGGCGCTGGCGCGCAAGATGGAGGAGGGGGCGATTTCGTTCTCGCCCCAGGGCCTGTCGGACATCGAGGCGTTCCACGATCACGTCGTCGCCAACACCCAGCTTGCCCTCAGCGTGCTGACCACGGGCGATGCCGAATCCGCCCGCCAGCTGGTGGCGCAGAAAGATCTGATCCGCGACGAAGAGCGAGAGTTGCAGGAGCGACATCTGAAACGCCTGCGCGAGGGCGGGATCGCCAGTGTCGAGACGACGAATATCCATCAGGAAACCCTGCGCGTGCTGAAACAGATCAACGCCGCGCTGTGCTATGTGGCCTATCCCATCGCCAGGGAAACCGGCGATCTGCTGTCCAGCCGTCTGACCCGGCCATTGGTCGCGACGGGCCAGGCGACATGAGCAAGAATGACGCCATCGCCCGCCAGATCGCAGCGCTGCCTGTGCGCTGGGACAAGGAAAAGCGGCTGCGCCTCCTGATGGTCACGTCGCGCGACACCGGGCGCTGGGTGATGCCCAAGGGGTGGCTGATGGATGGCAGGAAGCCCTGGCTCGCCGCCGAAATCGAGGCGCTGGAAGAGGCGGGGGCGGTCGGCGCGATCTCGAAAGTGGCGATCGGGCGCTATCACTATCTCAAGCAGTTGGGCGACGGGGCGGCGGTGCTGTGCCGTGTCACGGTCTATCCGATGACCGTCGAGAAGCTGAAGCGCAACTGGAAGGAACGGGGACAACGGCAGCGGCACTGGTTCTCGCCGCGCGAGGCGGCGCGGCTGGTGGAGGAGGGCGAACTCTCCGAACTGCTGCTGGGTCTGACCGAGGCGCCGAAACGGCGCAGGATCATCGCCGGGATGCGCAAGGCGCCCTGACCCCGGACCGGGGGTGCCGGGCTGGGCGATGGTGCCCGCCCGGCGCGGTCGTCAGGCGACGGCGATCTTGCCCATCTTCGCCTCGATCTCGTGGTACTGGTCGGTCAGCGTCTGCGACACGTCGGGCGCTGTACCTGCGGGCCAGTCCTCCATCGCGTTGTCGTAGATGTCGAGCAGCGCCTGTTCCCCCCGCTGCACGGCTTCGAGCGCGTTTTCGTCCAGACCCGTCACCCAGTCGCGCAGGGTCACGACGGCCTCGTTCAGACTGCCCCGCCACGAGTCGTCGTCCTGGCCGCTGTCGCCCAGAGCGCTCAGACGAGTTTCCTGGTCGGCGGCATGACGGAGGTGCATGGCGTTCAGTTCGGTCAGGATCGACCTGATCTCTGGCTCGGCCCTCTCGATCATCGTGTCATAGCCGGTGATGACGTCGTTGGTGGCGGTGTGGATCTGGTGCAGGACATGTCGGGTGTCTTCGGCCATGGGGTGTCTCCTCGTCTGGCAGGTCAAACTGCATCGGGTAACACGGATCACGGGCCGGGGTTCCCCAGGCCGTCGACGAAATCCGGATCAGACGTCGATGGTGAGGGTGGCATCCGCTTCGGCGGGGCGCGAGCAGCACAGGATCACCCGGGTTTCGCGTTCGCGGGCGGACAGGACATAATCGCGATGCTCGATGGATGCATCGCCGCGGTGGGCGACGGCGCAGACGCCGCAGATGCCGTCCTGGCATTTCATCTGGATCGTGATGCCGGCCCCGGCCAGGGCCTCGGTCGCCGTCTGGTCGGGGGCGACGGGAATGTCGCGCCCGGATCGCCCGAGGCGCAGGGTGAAGGCGTGATTCACATAGGGCGGCGCCTCGGGGACCGAGAAGAATTCGCGCGACAGGGCGGTGTCGGGCCACCCCCTTGCCCCGGCAGCGGCAAGGACACCGTCCATATAGCCCACCCCGCCGCAGGTGTAGAGTTTGTACCCCTCCTGCCAGTCGGGGATCAGCGCCGCCAGATCGGCGCGCCCGCCTTTCTGGCTGAGGTGGAGATGGGCGCGCCCGGCCCAGGGGGCGGCGGCGATTTCGGACTGGAAGGCGGCATCGTCGGGGGTGCGGGCGCTGTAGTGCAGGCGGAAATCGCGCCCCAGGGCGTGCAGGCGGTGCGCCATGGTCAGCATCGGGGTGATGCCGATGCCGCCACCCATCAGGACCGACAGACGCGCCTCTTCGTCCAGCGGAAAGTGGTTGCGCGGCGGCGAAACGAACACCCGCCGCCCTTCGCGGAACACCCGGTGCATCAGGATCGACCCACCGCGCCCCGATGCCTCGCGCTGGATGCCCAGCACATAGCGCGAGCGGTCGGCGGGATCGCCGGCCAGCGAATACTGGCGCAGGTACTCGGGCGCGATGACCACGTCGATGTGGCCGCCGGCCTCGAACGGCGGCAGGTCGGTGCCGTCCAGCGCGGCAAGCTCGAACCGCACGACACCGGGGGACAGATCGTCGCGCCGGGTCAGCAGCGCGGGAAAAACGGGGGGCGGGCCGGTCAGGGGTGTCGGACCGGGGGCCAGCCCCTCGGTTTGCCCCCGGGCCAGTCGGTTGCGGTATTCCTCGGGGGTCAGCATCGCGCGATAGCGGGCGATCCCGGCCTCGCGCTCCAGCGGGTGAGCGACGGGCAGCGGAGGGGGCATGACATCGGCCGGATAGACGGCGAGGGTCTGGTCGTCATAGCGCAGCTTCAGATCGGGGGTCAGGCCGCGCGCATTGGTGGCGCGCGCGGTGACATAGCGCCCGGCGGCCGCGTCCAGTTCGACATCCCACCACCATTTCTTGACCGGGTTGATCGACCCGCGCCCCAGCTTGTCGTCCAGCGCGGCGATCCATTTCGCTGCGCCGGGTGCGGCCATGGCCAGCCTGCGGAACGGTTCTTCGGCGAACAGCCCTTCGAGATTCCAGGGGCAGGTCTTCATGCAGCGCCCGCACATCCCCCCGGCGGAATTGGTGAGACGGTAGCGGGCGCATTTCTCGGCGTCCGATTTCCAGATCTCATAGCCGTTGTACATCAGTTTCGGCCCGGCGGTGATCGCACCCGACGGGCATTCGCGGGCGCATTTGTTGCAGGCCGAGCAGAATTTTTGCAGCCCGAAGTCGATGGGTCGGTCATGGGCCATGGGCATCGACGTGGTGACGATGCCCGATTTCAGGCGCGGGCCCAGAAACGGGTTCAGGATCACCTCGCCGATGCGCGACACCTCGCCCAGACCCGCCAGCAGCAGCAGCGGCGGTTGCAGCACGTCGCCGTCCAGCACCGAATGCACCCGGGCGGAATAGCCCAGGCGGCGCACCTGTTCGGCCAGCACACCGCCCAGAAGCGAGAACCGCAGATAGGCGCGCATGGACTGGGCGACGGAAATCCAGTCGTCGCCGCTGGCCCCTTCCATGGTTTCGTGCCCCTGATCCAGCAGCAGCGCGACGGCGTTGTCGTGATAGGCGGGCATGGGGTTGCCGCCCGCATCGTGGGAATACCAGGCCCATTCGGGCACCCGGGTCATGCCGACAGCATCGGCCGACAGGAAATAGGCCGCGCCCTTGAGGTTGTCGGCATTGCGCACCGGGTCTTGCGTCGAGGGGTCGACCGGGCCGCGCGCCTCGCCGAACTGCAACAGCAGCAGGGCGCCGAGGGCACGGCGGGCACAGGCGCCGATCGGGCTTTTCAGCACATAGCTGCCGCCCTTGGCCGCCTGCTGCACCTGCGGCCCCATGTCGCCAAACAGCGCGCGGGCGAAGAAATCGGCCCGCTTGGGAAAGCGCGGCACCCGGGGTTCGTCGATGAAGGTGGTGGGGTTGTCGACGCGTTTCAGCGTTTCATAGGGGTGCGGACCCAGCCGGTAGGGGCGCCCCGTCATCGGCGCGATGCGGCGTTGTTCGTGCCCGGTGCGGATCCGGGCGACGTTGCCCCATGCCGTGCCGAGGCCGTGGGCGAGGGGCAGGTCGGGCGCGAGTTCCAGCGTGGTCGTGACAGCGGCAAGACCAAAGCGCGTGCCGAGAAAGGGGTTCGTGGCCACGCCGTCCTCGATCCCGGCAAGGCCTGAGGCAACCGCAAGGCGCGTGAGGTCGATGTCGGACGTCGTGGCGGTGTGCGACCGCGCCTCGTGGCCCAGCATCCGCAGATAGCTGGCCAGCACGACGGCGGTGTTCGCGCCCAGCAGGGCCGCCCGCTGGGCCTGGGTGCCCGGGAACCAGTCGGTGCCCGGCTCGTCCGGTTCGGGATCCCGGGCATGGTCGATCAGCAGCACGATGGCATGGGTGTGGTGGCGCACCGGCGCCGGGGCCGCACGGGCGGATTCAAGAATATCGGCATAGATGCCGTCAATCCCGGCGGCAAAGCTTTTGGGCTGGCCCTGTTCCAGTTCGGCGCGGATACCGTCGATGCCGGGGTTGCGGATGGGCTGCGTCAGCCAGTGATCGGCGCCGATTCGCGCGACCCCCACCATCGCGGCGTCGAAGTAATAGCCTGCCGCCTTGAGGTGGTTCGAGCGCTCCGTCGGATCGCCCGGAATGTCGGCGGCGCCATGGGTGATCTGCCCGTCGCGCACGGTGTCGAACATCGCCATGAACCGCCCCATGGCATGGGCCAGCGAGCGGGGATCGCCCGGAGCGAAATCCAGAGGCTGCATGGCGGGCAGGGCGGCCAGGCCGGGGGCCGCAGCGCCGCGCGCGAGGTGTTCCAGAGGAAACGGGCCCAGATGCACGGGGCGGTCGCGGTAGGAGAACAGTTTCACGGCGGGGCCTGACATGCGGGGGCGGTTGGTCTGATCGTAACCAGGGCGCGGCGATGCGCAAGGCGGATCGGCTCAGGTCGTGGCGCAGACGATGTCGGGCACGATGCCGGATCGGGCGATATAGGGCGCCACATCCTGCCCCGCGAACAGCCCATGATCGGCAATCAGCACCGTGCCCATATCAGCCGCCCGCCCGCCCAGGATGTCGGTGTGCAGCGTATCGCCCACCATCGCCACCCGGTGCGCAGGCAGACCCATTCGCGCCAGAGCGTCGGTGAACCCGTCGCCGAACGGCTTGCCGAACCAGTGGACGGGGATGCCGGTATCGGCCAGCGCGTGGCCAAAGCGGCCCGGTTCCTGGCTGAACCCGTCTTCGCGGGGGGCGACAAGATCGGGGTTGGCCACGACCAGCGGGCGGGGGCGGCGGGCCAGCGCGGCGGCCAGTTGCGCCTGCAATGGGGCGGTCCAGCGAAGCGAGGACAGGAACAGGATGGCATCGCATCCGTCCATGGCGCCCGGCACGTCGATGGCGTCGACAAGGTGCGCCGGGATGTCGTGGTAATCGTCGCCGGGGGCCGAGATCGCGCCCCAGCTCGCGCCGGGGGCAATGGTATCCAGCCGGGCGGCGGCGACATCGCGCGATGTGACAACCTCGTCCGCCGTGAAATCGAACCCGAGCCTGGCGTATTTCTCGACCGCCGCGCGGCGGGTATGGCTGGCGGCATTGGTCAGCACGCACAGCCGTTTGCCCCGGGCGCGCAACCCGGCCATGCGGGCGATGGCACCCGAAATCGGCGTGTCGCCGACGTTCAGAACGCCGAACGCGTCGAGCAGCAGACCATCGTAGAGATCGGCCACTTCGGCAAGCGAAGGAAGGGACCGGGCCACTGGCGGGAAAGATGCGGCGGGCAGGCGGGCGCGCACGGCCTCATAGCGGGCAAAGGCCGTGGCGGCGGTGGTCAGCGGTGTGGTCATGATCGGCCCTCGTTCGCGCCCCTGTGGCAGGTTTGTGTGCGATTGGCCAGTGTTGGGCGCGGGCGCGAAAAACTGCGCGAACGAATTGCAGTTCGCCTGTGGCGCGGCGTATCCTGCCCGGATCAGGGGAGAATCTGAATGGCTTCGGTGCGTCTGGGTGTGGATATTGGCGGCACGTTCACCGATGCGGTGCTGGAGGTTGGCGACGCGCGCCATTCCACCAAGGTGCTGACCACCCACGGCGCCCCCGAGACTGCGATACTCGACGCCCTGGACCAGGTTTGCGCCAAGGCCGGTATCGCCCCCGGCGACATCGAGCGGATCATCCATGGCACGACCCTGGCCACCAATGCCCTGATCGAGCGGCGGGGGGCGAAGACGGCGCTGATCACCACCAGGGGGTTTCGCGATGTCATCGAAATGCGCACCGAATCGCGGTTCGAGCAGTACGACCTGAATCTCAACCTGCCCGAACCTCTGCTGCCCCGTGAAAGGCGCTTTACCGTGACCGAGCGGATGGATGCCCTTGGCGGGGTGCTGATCCCGCTGGAGCGGGCCGAGGTCGAGGCGCTGGCCGATGTGATTGCCGAGGGCGGGTTTGAAAGCGTCGCGGTGGGGCTGATCCATTCCTATCTGAACCCGGCCCATGAACGGCTGGTCCGCGAGGTGCTGGAACAGCGGGTTCCGGGCCTGATGGTGTCGATTTCTGCGGAAGTGTCACCGCAGATGCGCGAATACGAGCGGTTCAACACCGTGGTTGCGAACGCCTATATCAAGCCTTTGATGAAGTCTTATCTGGACCGTCTGGCCGGGCGGCTGGCCGAGCGGGGGGCGGATTGCCCGATCTTCCTGATGCATTCCGGCGGTGGGATCATCTCGCTTGACAGCGCGGCGAAATTTCCGGTGCGGCTGGTCGAGTCGGGGCCGGCGGGGGGCGCGGTGTTCGCGGCGCATATTGCGGCGCTCTATGGGTTGGAGCGTGTGCTGTCCTTTGACATGGGGGGGACGACGGCCAAGATTTGCCTGATCCGCAACCAGACGCCGCGCACGGCGCGGGTGTTCGAGGTGGCGCGCAGCTATCGGTTCAAGAAGGGGTCGGGGATGCCGATCTCGATTCCGGTGATCGACATGGTCGAGATCGGGGCGGGGGGCGGTTCACTGGCGCGGGTCGACGGGATGCGGCAGATCAGGGTAGGCCCCGAGAGTGCCGGGTCTGAGCCGGGGCCCGCCTGCTACGGGCGCGGCGGGGTGCGACCGGCCGTCACAGATGCCGATCTGGTGCTGGGGCGGCTGGACGGGGCGCAGTTCGCCGGGGGGTCGATCACGTTGGATATTGCAGCCTCGCAAGCGGCGCTTCTGGATGAAATAGGCTCTGTTCTCAAGATGGATGCCGCAACGGCGGCCTTTGGTCTGGCCGAGGTGGTGGATGAGAACATGGCCAATGCCGCACGGGTGCATGCGGTTGAGATTGGCGAGGATCTGGCGGGGTATACGATGATTGCCTTTGGCGGGGCGGCGCCGCTGCATGCGGGGCGTTTGTGTGAAAAGCTGGGAGTTTCGCGGATGATCGTGCCGCCCGGCGCCGGGGTGGGCAGCGCCATCGGCTTTCTGCGCGCGCCGTTCAGCTTCGAGGCCAACCGTTCCGTCTATATGAAACTGTCGGATTTCGATCCGCCGCGTATCAGCGCCCTGTTGTCGGAGTTGCGGGACGAGGCAACGGGGTTCGTGCGCAGTTGTGCACCCGAGGCCGAGGTTCTGGCCGAGTTCAAAGTCTACATGCGTTACACCGGGCAGGGGTGGGAAATACCGATCATCCTGACCGAAGAACAGGCGATGGCGCCGCAGGCCGAGGCATTTGTGGACTTGTTCCAGCAGGATTACGCCCGATTGTTCGGGCGCCCCGTGGTCGGGCTGGACGTTGAAATCACGGTCTGGGCTGTCAACGCGACGACGCCACCCCAGCCTGTGTGCCGGATCGAACAGACGGTATCGCAGGGAACCGCCCCCGCCATTGGCAAACGCCAGATGTTCGATCCTGGCCCGGGCCGTTTTGTCAGCGCCATCGTGGTGGATCGCGCCGACATCGCAGTGGGTCAGACCGTCAGTGGCCCCGCGGCGATCGTCGAGGATGAGACGACCATCATCCTGCCCACCGGCGCCCTTGCCATCTGCCAGCCCGACGGCTGCATCGACATTGCCATCGGGGGGGCAAAACAGTGACCGTTGCACCAACAAACGTGGCCTTGCAGGTGATGTGGAATCGTCTGATCTCGGTCGTCGAGGAGCAGGCGCAGGCGCTGGTGCGCACGGCGTTTTCCACATCCGTGCGCGAGGCGGGCGATCTTTCGGCGGGGGTGTATGACGACGAGGGGCGGATGCTGGCCCAGGCGGTGACGGGCACGCCGGGCCATGTGAACGCCATGGCCGATGCGGTGGCGCATTTCATCCGCCGGATCGGACGGGGCAACATCTTTGAAGGCGACGTATACATTACCAACGATCCATGGGAGGGCACCGGGCATCTGCATGACATCACCATGGTCACGCCTTCGTTTCACAAGGGCGCGCTGGTCGGGTTCTTTGCCTGCACCGCCCATATCGTCGATATCGGGGGGCGGGGGTTCGGGGCGGATGCGGCCAGCATCTATGAGGAAGGTCTGCAAATCCCGATCATGAAATTCGCTGAACGGGGTGTGGTGGACGAGACCCTGATCCGCATCGTGCGGGGCAATGTGCGCGAGCCCGATCAACTGGTTGGCGATATTTATGCGCTGGCCAGTTGCAACGGGATCGGGCACCGGCGGCTGATCGACATGATGCAGGAGTTCGGGCTGGACACTCTGTCGGGCATTTCGGCGTTCATTCTTGAGAATTCGCGCCGGGCGACGTTGGAAAGGATTGCCGCGCTGCCGCGAGAGACTGCGACGGGCGAGATGGTGATTGACGGGTTCGACACGCCGATCACGCTGAAAGTGCGGCTGACGATCCGCGAAGACAGTACCTTGTGCGATTTCGAGGGCACATCCGGGCTGGACCGCAAGGGCATCAACGTGCCGCTGGTCTATACCAAGGCCTATGCCTGTTACGCCCTGAAATGTGCCATCGCGCCCGAAATTCCGAACAACGCGGCGTCTTTGGCGCCGTTCGAGATTGCCGCACCGCTGAACAGTATCGTGAATGCGGTGCACCCCGCGCCCGTGGCGTTGCGCCATATCATCGGGCATTTCGTGCCCGATACGGTTTACGCGGCGCTGGACAAGATCTTGCCCGGTGTTGTTCCGGCCGAGGGCGCGGGGTGCCTGTGCAATTTTCAGGTGTCGTTGCGACCGAGATCAGACACTGTTGCACCTGAAAACGCTCGGCGGGCCGAGGTTCTGACCTTCAACTCGGGGGGGGCGGGGGCGCGGCCGGACCATGACGGGCTGAACGCCACGGCCTTTCCGTCGGGGGTTATGACCATGCCGATCGAGGCGACGGAACATGCCGGACCGGTGATCATCTGGCGCAAGGAATTGCGGCCCGATTCGGGCGGTGCGGGGCAGCGGCGCGGCGGGTTGGGCCAGTATATGGAGGTGGGCGCGCGCGAAGGCTACGAGTTTGACTTTCAGGCGATGTTCGACCGGGTCGATCATCCGGCCCGGGGCCGTCGCGGCGGGAAGAACGGGGCGCCGACGACGATTTCGCAGGACAATGGCACCGTGATGCGCGGCAAGGGCAAACAGTTTGTGCCCCACGGGCGGCGGGTGATGCTGGCCTTGCCCGGGGGGGCGGGGTACGGCGATCCGGGGTTGCGCGACCCGGCACTGGTGCGGCGCGATCTTGCGCGCGGCTATATCAGCGCCGAAGTTGCCGCCGATACCTATGGTCTGAGCGCCGATGAGATTGCCGCTGTGCAAGCTGCGGTGCGCAAGGGGGCTTTCGAGGCATGAGCCAGAGCCCGGCGCATTCAAGCTATGACATCGTGATTGTCGGCGGCGCGATCATGGGCTCGTCCACCGCCTGGTGGTTGACGCAACAGGCGGGATTTGACGGGCGGGTTCTGGTGGTCGAGCGGGATCCGACCTATGCCGCCGCCAGCACGACCCACACCAACAGCTGTATTCGACAGCAGTTTTCCACCACGCTGAACGTGCGGATTTCGCAGTTCGGGGCCGAGTTCGTGACGAATCTGCGCCGCTACATGGATCACCCCGAGGTGCCGCAACTGCGCATCCAGAACTTCGGCTACATGTATCTGGCGAACAACGAGGCCTTTGCCGATGTCCTGCGCGAAAGCCACGGGGTGCAGGTGGCGGCGGGGGCGGGCACGCGGTTGATGACGCGGGATGAGATTGCCGACGCCTATCCGTTCTATGCCCTCGACGATATCGTTCTGGGCAGCCACAACACGGTTGACGAGGGGTATTTCGACGGCTCGACCCTGTTTGACTGGTGGCGGCGGATGGCGCGGGCGAACGGGGTGGAATACATCGCCAATGAGGTGGTGGCGATGCAGCGCACCGGGGGCCGGATTGCCAGCGTGACGCTTGGTTCGGGCGAAACAGTGGCCTGTGGGCAGGTGGTGAATGCCTCGGGGCCGCGGGGCGCGCGCACGGCGGCGATGGCGGGGATCGACCTGCCCGTTGAGCCGAGAAAGCGGTTCACCTGGATCTTTCAGGCCGAAACGCCGCTGGACCGGCCTTTGCCGCTGACCATTGACCCTTCAGGCGTGCATGTGCGCCAGGAGGGCACGCGGTATTACATGGCGGGTGGTCACGCCGACCATGACCCCGCCGTTGCCTTTGACGATTTCACGATGGATCATGAGTTGTGGGAAAACCACATCTGGCCTGCCATCGCGACCCGCATTCCGCAATTCGAGGCTGTGAAGGTGTTGCGGGAATGGGCCGGGCATTATGCCTATAACGTGCTGGATCAGAATGCGGTGATGGGGCCGCATCCCGAGGTGGCGAATTTCGTATTTCTGAACGGGTTTTCGGGGCATGGGTTGCAGCAATCCCCGGCCTTGGGGCGGGCCACGGCCGAGTGGCTGGTGGATGGGCAATACCGCTCGTTGGATATGACCCCGTTTCATTTCGACCGGATCCTGCGCAACGAACCCTATTTGGAAAAGGCTGTGATCTGAGCAGCGATAAGGAAGGCGATGCCATGAAGAAACTTGTTCTGACCGGGGCGGCGGGGCGGCTGGGGTCTTATCTGCGCGAACCGCTGGCGGCGATGTGCGAGAATTTGGTTTCGACGGATATCGTCGAGGATATTGGCACGCTGTACCCGGGCGAAACCTATATCAGGGCGGATTTGGCCGAGTTGGAGCCCTATCTGGCCATGCTGGAAGGCGCCGATATGGTGGTGCATTTTGGCGCCATCGTGGACGAGGGGCCGTTCGAGGAGTTGCTGGGGCCGAATTTCATCGGCGCCTACAACATCTGGGAAGCCGCCTGGCGCAACAAGGTGCGGCGGGTGGTCTATGCCAGTTCGATCCATGCGGTGGGGATGTATCCCAAGACCGAATTCATCGGCACCGATGTGCCGCACCGCCCCGACACGTTCTATGGTCTGGCCAAGTGTTTCGCCGAAGATCTGGGGCGGATGTATTGGGAGAAACGCGGGGTCGAATCGGTGCATATGCGGATTCTGTCCTGCGCCAATGTGGGCAATCCGCGGGCCGTCGGGTCCTGGTTGTCCTATGACGATTTGATCCAACTGGTGACGCGGGCGATTGACACGCCGGTGACGGGTTTCTCAATCGTTTACGGCGTGTCCGACAATGACCGCGCGCCGGTGGACAATGCCAGGGCAGCGTTTCTGGGGTATCGGCCGAAGGACAATGCCGAACGATTCGCGGCTGAAGTGTTTGCCGCCCATCCCCCGCTCGATCCGTCAGACCCCGGGCACATGTGCCACGGCGGGCCGTTTGCGTCAGTCCCTCTGGGACAGGGGGCCGTTGCGGGAATGAATGTGATCGACGACCGCAAGAAGACCTGAAGCGTTTCGCGAAAACCCTGACTTACGGCTTTTCGCGAAACGCGCGTGACATATGAACGTTCCGCGCGATTCGCCTTGAGTGGGTGCCTCAAGTTCAAGGCGAAACGCATTAGCCAGCAAACAATGGAGTGCTGGCGGCGATGGACCAGGCCAGGATGAGGGCGAGCGGCAGGGCGGCGGTTTCCAGGCCCTGACGGCGGGCGACCCAGGCGCCCATCGTGCCGAACACGGCCCAGAACAGAACCAGCACCGGCAGGATGGTGAACATCACGCCCAAGCGTGTCGAGTCGGCGATCATCACGCTGGCCAGAACGATCAGCAGCAGGGTGCGCGCCGCGATGCGTTGCCACCAGGGCGCGCGCCAGGCGATCATCGTGTCGGCCAGCATGAAGGGCAGCGCGCCGATCAGCAGAATGAGCGTTTCAGTGATGCGGGGGCCCACGGGGACGAAGGCGGCGCCATAGCGGTCAAGCGCGAGGGAGAACACCAGCGCGCCGAGGGTGAGCATCGCCATGCCGCCCGCCACGGGCGCGTGCAGGCGCGCGCCGAGGCGCCAGAGCAAGGCCAGTTGCACCCCGCCCCAGGTGGCGAAGAAGGCCGAGAGGCTGGCGAATCCGGCGATGCCGGTGGGCGACCAGGTGAGCGTCAGCGCGACCGTGGCGGCGGGCAGGATCGGCAGGGCGAGAAGGGCAGCCAGTTCACCCCCGCGCAGGGACACCGCGTCGATGCGGGGGCGTTGCGGCAGGATGCGGGTAAGCGGGCGGAACAGGATCACGATGGCGCTGAGAAGGGCAAGACGCCAGGGCCAGTCGGGCGGGGGTGTTTCGTTCGGGGCGAGGTTGGCGGCCCCGGCGATCCAGGCGCGGGTTTCGGAGAGGGTGGTGGGGCTGTAGAGGACGCCGACATGTTCGACGCGAGGGGCGGCGATGGCGCGGCGCATCACATCGCCCTGCGTCACTGTTTCACCTTCATCGGCCTCTGGCGCGATGAGGTGGAGCGCTTGCAATGCCACCTCGCGCAGGCGCGGTTCCCATTCGCCCGAGATGATCAGCAGGCGGGGCGGGTAAGTGTCTGTCACCGCTTCGGAATACATCGATATGGCGACGGTTGCGGTGACGTTCTCCAACCGCTCGGCGGCACGGATCATCACATCGGTAGCCATGGAATGGCCGATCAGGGCCAGGGTGTCGGCCCCGGTCAGGCGCCCTGCGGCCTGTGCGACCGCGACGGTCTGATCGACGAGACGGGCGGTCGCGCCCTCGATCCGGGTCACGTCACCCGACAGCGGCAGGGGGTGGCGCCCGTGGCCGAGGAAATCGAAGGCCAGCACAGGGAAGCCTGCGAAGGCCAGATCGCGCGAGATTTCCTGCATCATCTGTTGCGATCCGGCAAATCCGTGGGCGATGACGATCACTGGCGCACCCGGCAGGGGACCCGGCGGTTGCCAAAATGTCGCCGGAGTGTCGCCGATCTCGATGTGTTCGGGCGACAGCGCCCAGCGATCCCGTTCCAGCACGAACAGGGACACGAGGGCGATCAGGGCAATGAGAAGGGCAAAGGCTCCGCGCATGGGGCGCAACCTAGCATCTGGGCGAGCCAGGGGAAGGGGGTGCTGGACCGGGGCGCGCCGCCTGCTAGGTTAGCGACGTGATGTTCATCGTGACGCCTGAGACTGTTTGGAACCCTGCCGCGCTGGAAACCCGGGCGGTGCCCAAGCGCATGCTGGGGCGCATTTCGGTGCTGCCCCGGCGCGGCGGCAGCGTGGCGTTGTGGACAAGGCTGATTTTCGAGGTGCAGGTGCTGCGGTTTACGGCGGCGCTGGCGCCATTTGTTGTGGCGATGCTGCTGTGGCCCCGGTTTGCGCTGCCCATTGCGCAGGCGCCTTTGGCGATGATCCTGGTGATCGGGTTTGTGGAAACCTGGGTGCTTGCGGTGCCCAAGGACAAGCGTGACGGGTTGATCGGTGCCGACAGGGCAGCAACGGGGCTGGATGCGCTGCGGTTCCGGTCGATGGCCTTGTTGACGCGGATCGCGGCAGAGAACGGGATGACGGATGGAGAGATCAGTCTGGTGGTGGAACAGTCGGGGATCGCGCGGGTGACGCCGCTGACCCTGGTGTCGGTGCAGTTGGGCGGGGCGGACCCGGCGGTTTTGGCATTGTCAGAGCCACAACAGGCGATGATCGCGGCGGAGCTGTTTGGTGATGGGCTGAGCGAGCGCTTGCTGCATATCATCAACCTGCGCGACGATACTCTTGTGCGCACCGCCACGCTTGAGGCGCGCAGCGTGTCGGCCCATGCGCGGATGGCGGCGCTGAGCCGGGCTGTGGCATGAGTGTCAATGCCTCCCTGCTGTCGCCCGGTGCTGCTTTTCGGATGCTGCGAGCCGGGTGGGACGCGCAGGCACGGGGCGCGCTGACGGCGTCCTGGATGCTGCACGAACGGCCCGGGGTGGGCAAGACCCAGATCGTGCAACAACTGGCCGACGGAATCGGCGCACGGCTGTTCGATCTGCGCCTGACCACGATCGAGCCGCAGGATTTGCGGGGCCTGCCCTATTACGATCACGCGGCGCAAAAGACGGTGTGGTATCGCCCCGAGGATTTGCCTGACGATCCGGGCCAGCCCGCGATCCTGTTTCTGGATGAACTGACCGCCGCGTCGCCCTATTTGCAGCCCACGGTCTATGGTTTGTTGCAGGAGCGGCGGGTGGGGCGCCATGTCTTGCCCGATTCCGTCATGGTGATTGCGGCGGGCAACACGGTCGAGGATGGGGCGATTGCCTATGAAATGGGCACGGCGCTGGCCGACCGGTTGATCCATTGCGTGGTGCAGGCCGACGCCGCCGATTGGGTGGCGGGTTTTGCCGTGGCGCGGGGGCTGCACCCGGCGGTGACGGCGTTCATTCAAGGGCGGCCCGATCTGTTGGACAATTCCGAGGACATGCTGCGCCGGGGGCAGATGATTGCCTGCACGCCGCGCAGTTGGGAGCGGGTGAGTGCCGTATTGCAGGCCGTGCCCGACCGCAGCCTGCGCCGTGCCATGGTGGCGGGCACGGTGGGCGAGGCTGTGGCGTCCGAGTTTCTGGCGCTGGCCGATGACATCGCGGCGGCGGTGGATGTGGACGCCATGCTGGCGCTGCCCCGGGGCAAACGGGCGGCGCTTTACCCCGCAACGCTGCATGGGTTGCACGCGCTGATCTTTGCGCTGATCGCCTGCGGCGATGCCGGGCGGATCGAGGCCGTGACAGAGGTGATGGCGGATATCGGCAAGCTGGGCGTTCTGCGCGACGATGTGGTGTTCAAGCGGCTGCCGCTGGGCGAGTTGTGCGCCTTCGGGTTCGAGCTGTTGCTGGCGCGGGCCTTCGCGGCCGGATTGCAGGAGCGGATTGCGCAGACAGAGGCCTGGCGCGCCTATGCCGCCGAGCGCAAGGCGGCGGGGCTGGAGGCGTGAGCCATTCCGTGCGGGCGCGTCGGGCGCTGGCGCATCTGCCCGAGGTGGACCCGGCGCTGGCATCCCTGGCGCTGTGGTGTGTGCACCGCGATGGCGACGCGACCGAGACCCGGGGCGATACGATCAGCTATGGCCCCGGATTTGCGACCCTCGCGCTGCATGAACAGTTGGGGTTGTTGGGCCACCATGTGCTGCACGTCGCGCTGCGCCATTCGGCGCGGATGGGGGCGATGGCGGGTCGGGTACAAGGGTTTGACGGCGATCTGTTCAATCTGGCGGCGGATGCATTGGTGAACGACACGCTGCTGTTGGCGGGACACGGGATGCCCCGGCCCTGTGCGACACTTGAGGGGTTGCTGGGGCAGGGGGCCGATCTGGCGGGCTGGGATGTGGAGCGGTTGTATCACCACCTGGCACGGGACGGGCGCGACACCGGCAAGCGGCCAAGGCAGGCGCGGGATTTGCAGCCCGATGCAGGTGGGGCAGAGCAGGACAGGGAGGCCGCAGACTGGCGCGTTCGGCTGGAACAGGCCCACAGGATCGGGCGCCAGGCTGGCCGGGGCATCGGGCGGGCGACGGGGGGGTTGCGCGATCTGCCGGACCCGCGCGTGCCGTGGGAAAGGCATCTGCGCGGTTTGGTGGCGCGGGCGCTGGACGCGGTGCCGCGCCTGACCCACCAGCGCCCCAGCGGCACATGGGTGGCGATGGAGGCCGAGGCGCGGCGCACGGGCCGCCCGGCGCCGGTATTCCAGCCGGCATTGCGGCGCAGCGCGCTGCGGCCCCGGCTGGCGCTGGGGCTGGACACGTCGGGGTCGGTGGATGACGATCTGTTGCGCCGCTTTGCGGGCGAGATTGCTGGTGTCGTGCGGCGTTCGGGGGCCGAGGTGCATCTGCTGGCGTTCGACGATACGGTGTCCGGCGCGGTGCAGCTTGATCCTGCAACGCTGGCGCGGCAGTTGGAGACGGTGAACCTGTGCCGCGAGGGGGGCACCGATTTCACCGATGTGCTGGCCCGGGCCGAACGACTGGGCGCGGCGATGGCAGTGATCCTGAGCGATATGGGTGGAGATTTCGGCGTGGCCCCGCGCCTGCCGGTGCTGTGGGCCGTGCCCGGAACCGATGTCGTGCGAGCACCGTTTGGCAGGGTGGTTCGGCTGGACGGCTAAAGCACCTTGCGTTCGACATGAATCGAAGGAAGCTGCCTCTCGCCTGCGGCTCGAACGCTGCTTTCGATCTTCTGGCTCAGACAAGACGCAAAGTGCGTTGGGGTTGCCGTGTCGGGCGGGCGCCCTGACACCGCGCTTTCGGGCAAAGACCTGGCGCACCACACTGGACAACGAAATCGCCCTGATCGTGCTTTTGCAGAAGCCCGGTCAGGTGCGTATCCGGTGGTCATCTGGGTGTCTGTCTGGGTCGCGGGTCAGCCTCCTGTCAGCGATAGACCAGATCGCGCAACCCCAGCGAAATCGGCGGCACCAGCTTCACACCTTGCAGGGCCGCAACCGTGTCAAGCGGCAGTTTCGCCGACATGTGGCGAAAGCCGATGTCGCCCCAGGCCAGCCCGACCAGCCCGGTCGCGGGCATCGCGCCAAGCAGTCATCGCCGATCTCGCTGTCCAGCACGGCGCGGGCGTGCCCCAGATCGCGGAACAGGAACGGAGTGTCGAGAAAGCGCATCTGGCGTATGAACGGGCCGGTCGCCGCCGATGAGGTGACGATCATGTCGACGGTGCCGATCTGCGCGCCCTCGATCACCTCACGCTCGTTGCCCAGCGCGCCTGCGGGGAAGATCTGCACATCGATCCGGCCCTCGGTGCGCTTGGCCACCAGCCCGGCGAAATGTTCGGCGGCGAGGTGACAGGGCTACGTCACCGATATCTTGCGACCAGGGCGCAGGATGTCCTGCGCCTGTGCTGCGGTGCCGAAAGATTGCAATGCTGCGATGCCGGCGATCAGATCGGCGATCAGGATGTGTCTCATGGTCTCTCTCCCACTGGTTGCTCTCGACGCGGGGCGCCGGCTTGGCGCTGGGTCGGTCGGGGTGACAAAGCACTCCTCATGGCTCAAGTGTCACCCAGGCCGAATTCTGCGATGACGAGCCCTGGCAGGCCGCGATGAAAGCCATGCCCCTCAGCCCGTCGTGGATGGTGGGAAACTGCACGCCGGTCGTCGGTGCGCCCGAGCGATGGGCGCGGATCGCGCGGGCGGCCTCGGCATAGATGTTGGCAAAACCTTCGATATAACCCTCGGGATGGCCTGCGGGCACGCGGCTCAGCCGGTCGGCCGCAGCACCCGCCCCGGCGCTTCCCCGGGTCAAAAGCCGTTTTGGCGCACCGAAGGGCGTGAACCACAGCCGGTCAGGCGTCTCCTGATCCCATTCCAGACCGCCCGCCGCACCATGGACGCGCAGCCGCAGGCCGTTCTCGTTGCCCACGGCCACCTGGCTTGCCCAAAGCTGGCCGCGCGCGCCGCCCTGAAGGCGCAGCAGCACATGGGCGTTGTCATCGACCTGTCGGCCCGGCACAAAGCTGCAAAGATCGGCCGCCAGCGCCTCGATCCGCAGGCCGGTGACGAATTCCACAAGGTTGAAGGCATGGGTGCCGATGTCGCCGATCGCCCCTGCGCCCGAACGCGCGGGATCGGTGCGCCAGTCGGCCTGCTTGTTTTCAAGGGCCTCGGCCAGCCATTCCTGCGCATATTCCACCTGAACGACCCGCAGAGGCCCCAGCGCCCCGGAACCGACCATCTCGCGCGCGGCGCGCACCATCGCATAGCCGGTATAGTTGTGCGTCAGCACGAAGATCGCGCCGGACTGTGCGGCGGCATCGGCGATGGCACGCGCCTGACCCATCGTGGCGGCAAGGGGCTTGTCGCAGATCACATGGATGCCGCGTTTCAGAAAGGCCTGCGCCGGGGCCGCATGCATGTGGTTCGGCGTGACGACCGCCACCGCCTCGATCCCGTCGGCGCGGTTCGCCTCTTGTGCGGCCATGGTCTCGAAATCGTCATAGATGCGATCCTCGCTCAGCCCCAGCGCCCGGCCCGATGCCCGGGCGCGCCCGGGCGAGGCCGAAAGCGCCCCGGCGACAAGGTGGAACTGCCCGTCAAGGCGCGCCGCCATCCGGTGCACCGCGCCAATGAAGGCACCCGTGCCGCCGCCCACCATCCCCAGCCGGATGGGGAGTGGAGGGGGTTCAGTTGGATTAGCCGCCATCGCTCATTCCTCCAGACCCAGAAGCCGCCGGTTGGTGGCCCTGTCGGTTGCCGCACCGGCAAAGTCGTCGAAAGCCTTGTCGGTGACGCGGATGATGTGGTCGCGCACGAACTGCGCACCCTCGCGCGCGCCGTCCTCGGGATGCTTGAGCGGGCATTCCCATTCCACCACCGCCCATCCGTCGAAACCGTTGGCCGCCAGCTTTGCGAAGATGGCGCCGAAATCGACCTGACCATCACCGGGCGAACGGAACCGCCCCGCGCGATCGATCCAGGCCTGATAGCCGCCGTAAACCCCCTGACGGCCTGTCGGGTTCAACTCGGCATCCTTGACATGGAACATCTTTATCCGGTCGCGGTAGATATCGAGATGATCGAGGTAATCCAGCCCCTGAAGCAGATAGTGCGACGGATCATAAAGCATGTTCGCCCGCGAATGTCCGCCGACCCGATCAAGGAACATCTCGAAGGTGACGCCATCATGCAGATCCTCGCCCGGGTGGATCTCGAACGCGATGTCAACGCCGTTGTCCTCGGCAATATCCAGAAGGGGTTTCCAGCGACGGGCAAGTTCGTCGAACGCCTCATCGATCAATCCGGGCGGTCGCTGCGGCCAGGGATAGAGATAGGGCCAGGCCAGCGACCCCGAAAAGGCCGCAAGCGCCGGGCAACCAAGGCGGCGCGAGGCGACCAGCGCCTTGCCGACTTCTGCAACCGCCCATTCCTGCCGGGCTGCGGGATTGCCGCGCACCTCGGGTGCCGCGAAAGCATCGAACAAGGCATCATAGGCCGGATGCACCGCCACAAGCTGGCCCTGCAGATGCGCCGAAAGCTCGGTGATCACAACGCCGTTTTCATGCGCTTGCCCGGCGATGTCGTCGCAATAGCCCTGACTTTCGGCGGCAAGCGAGAGATCGAACAGACGCGCATCGCCGCTGGGCACCTGCACGCCGTCATACCCACAGGACGCGGCCCAGGCGGTGATCGACCGCCAGGAGTCGAAGGGCGCCGTGTCCCCGGCGAACTACGCCAGAAACAGCGCAGGCCCTTTAAGTGTCCGCATGGTATTCTCCCTACTCGGCCTCTTTTCGGACCTGTGCAATCGATTACAGATCAACGGTACACATGCTGCAAACGATTACAAGACCTTTTGTCGACGCCCGGGATGTGCCAGAAGAACTTGGCGCAAGGGACAGATACATGAACCGTCACACACCGCGAATTCGGGATGTCGCGCGCGTCGCCGGGGTGTCGACGGCAACGGTCAGCCGTGCGCTGTCAAAGCCTGATGTCGTCTCGCTCACAGCACTTGCGGCGGTGCGCGCTGCGGTTCAGCAGACCGGCTATACGATCAATCACGCGGCGCGGAACCTCAGGCAGCAACGGACCATGGGTGTTGTCGCGCTGGTTCCGAACCTTGCCAACCCGTTCTTTTCGCGCATCCTTGCCGGTGTTTCGGCGGTGCTGGCGCCCGCTGGCTACAACCTTCTGGTCGTCGATACGCGCGGTCCGGGGATCGGGCAGCATATTGCCCGCACACTTGACCGCAGCCGCGCCGACGGGTTGATCCTGTTCGACGGCCTGCTGCCGGCCGCCGATCTGCAACCCGGTGGGCTGCTGCCCCCGATCGTCATGGCCTGCGAGTGGATCGAGGGCCTTGCAGGCCCGAAGGTCCGCATCGACAACGTCGCCGGCGCCCGGTTGGCCATCGCGCATCTGGTCCGGCTGGGCCATCGCCGGATCGGGCATCTGCTGGGCCCCGATGGCAATGTCCTCGCCCGCGCCCGCGCGCTGGGCGTGCGTGCGGAACTGGCCGCGTGCGGGCTTCCGATCCGGCCCGACTGGTACTTCGCCGGTGACTTCTCGCTGGATTCGGGGCAACGCTGCGCCGGTGCATGGTTCGCGATGCCGGACAGGCCGACGGCGGTGTTCTGCGCAAGCGATGAAATGGCCTGCGGCTTCATCGGCGAGGTGCAGAGGCGCGGTTTGCGGGTTCCGCAGGACGTTTCCGTGGTGGGCTTCGACGACATCGAACTTGTCGCCCATATCACCCCCGCCCTGACAACGATCAGTCAGCCCCGCCGGGCAATCGGCGAGACCGCAGCGCGCGTGATGGTGGCTCTCATTGTGGGCGATGTTCCCGAGCCGTATGACACGGTGCTTCAAGTCGAACTGATTGAAAGAAAGAGCACGGCTGCGCCTTTCCCTGGCCAGGGATGACGGTGGCGGCAGAGGGCTTGCTGTTGTGTCAGGCGTTCAGGCCGATTGTGGCGATGCCGATCACCATCAGGACGGCAGCGCCCAGGCGGCGTT